>Ga0209401_1000147_pt1 | contig 47121 bp, 33 predicted proteins | sample M_140807_MF_Meta_FD_187318 | JGI IMG/M metagenome (GOLD analysis project Ga0209401, IMG submission 187318) | Freshwater microbial communities from Lake Montjoie, Canada to study carbon cycling - M_140807_MF_MetaG (SPAdes) (version 2) | ecosystem: Environmental > Aquatic > Freshwater > Lake...
TGGCGCTGACGGCGGCGGTCTTCCGTTGAAGCCCTTTTCGGTGAGTCGTAGCATAGGCGGGCTCATTCCGCCCTTGATCCGCCCTTGATCCGCCCTTGATCCGCCCTTGATCCGCCCTTGATCCGCAGTTGATCAGTCGGGCCGCTGCCATGATCGTCCAGGAACTCCACCACATCCAGCACCGGCACCGCTACCTGCCCGAGGCGGAGCTGCGCAAACTCGCCGAGCGGACCGGCACGCCGCTCTACCGGCTCCAGGAGGTGGCGAGCTTCTTCCCCCACTTCAAGCTGGAGCCGCCGCCCGCCGTCGAGGTGAGCGTGTGCCACGACATGGCCTGCCACCAGGGACGCTGCGCGAGGCTCAAGGCCGACGTGGAGCGGCTGCTCGCGGCGGATGTCGCGGCGGGGCGGGCCCACGTCCGCTACGCCTCCTGCCTCGGCCGCTGCGACCGGCCCGTCGCCGCGATGGTCAACGACGCGTTCTATGCCGCCAGATCCGCCGAGCAGCTCGCCGGAATCGCCCGCGACGCGCTCGCCGGCCGGCAGCCTCCGGCCGACGCCGACAGCCGCTACGAGCCCCACTCCAACCGACCGTGGCAGATCGATCCCTACGCGTCGCAACCGGCCTACGACGCGGTCCGCGGGCTCGTGGCGTCGGGCGATCGCCAGGGCGTGATCGACCAGCTGAAGGTCGCCGACCTTCGCGGCATGGGGGGCGCAGGCGTGCCGGCCCACCAGAAGTGGAACGACGTCTGGAAGGCGAAGGGCGACGCCAAGTACATCGTCTGCAACGCCGACGAGAGCGAGCCGGGCACGTTCAAGGACCGGGAACTGCTCACGCGGCACGCGCATCTGGTTCTCGAGGGCGTCATCCTGGCCGGCGTGCTCACCGGCGCCACCCGCGGCTGGATCTACATCCGCCACGAGTACGCCGAGCAGATCGCGATCATGCAGCGGGAGATCGCCCGCGCGGAGACGCTCGGGGCCTGCGGATCGAAGATCTTCGGCAGCGACCGCAGCTTTCCCGTGGAGGTGTTCGCCAGCCCCGGGGGCTACATCTGCGGTGAGCAGAGCGCGCTCATCGAGGCGATGGAAGACCGCCGCGCCCAGCCGCGCAACAAGCCGCCGCAGCTCGAGACCAACGGCCTCTACGACAAGCCCACGCTCGTCAGCAACGTGGAGACGTTCGCCTGGGCGCCGGCCATCATGATCAAGGGCGGCCAGTGGTACGCCGACGAAGGTATCAACGGCTGCAAGGGCCGGCGGTTCTTCTCGATCTCGGGCGACCTCGTGAGGCCCGGCGTCTACGAGGTGCCCAACGGCATCACGCTCCGCGAGCTGGTCGACGATCTCTGCGGCGGCATGGTGGGCACGCTCAAGGCCTTCGCCCCCTCGGGACCCTCGGGCGGCCTCCTGCCGCGGATGCTGCCGGTCTCGGCGCTGCCGCGAGGCTGGGAGAAGCGGGCGCCGGCCGACCTCGCCGCGAAGGTCGCCGCGGCGGGCGGCACGCATGTCGACATCCTCGACCTGCAGCTCGACCTGCAGCGGTTTCGCGACGTCGGTCTCGCGATCGGCGCCGGGATGGTCGTCTACAATGAGACCCGCGACGCGGTCGCCGAAGCGGTCAACTGCTCGCAGTTCTTCCGCGACGAGTCGTGCGGCAAGTGCGTTCCGTGCCGCATCGGCTCCGAGAAGATCGTGGAGATCGGCGAGGGCCTGCTCGCCGGCCGGCTCGATGCCGCCGCCTGCCGCGGCCAGCAGGCGACCGTCAACGAGCTGACGCGGGCGCTAGAGATGACGAGCATCTGCGGACTGGGCATGGTGGCGGCGAAGCCGCTGCAGTCGGCGCTCGAGCTGTTTCCGGACGACGTGCGAACCCATCTGCGCAAGGGGAGCCCATGAGCACCGCAGCCGCCGCCGACCCCCTCGGTGCCGACGATGACGACGGTCTCGTGCTGCCCGAGGAGGACGGCCTCTTCGCCCGCGACATCGCCGGCCAGCTCGTCCGCATGGACAAGGTGACGGCGGCCGACTTCGAGAAGCAGATCACGATCAAGATCGACGGCCGCGAGGTGACGGTGCCCAAGGCCGTGCCGCTCACCGACGCGCAGGGCAAGATCCAGCGCGACAGCGACGGCCGCCCGATTCCCCGGGCCACGACGATCTACGACGCCGCCACCAAGGCCTACGCCGACGATCCGGCGGGCAACCCGATCCCCATCCTCTGCCATCAGGAACACCTCGAGCCCGTCGGCGTCTGCCGCGTCTGCTGCGTCGAGATCGCCAAGGTGAAGCGGGGCACGATGCAGCGGGAGCGGAAGCTGCTGCCGGCCTGCCACCACCGCGTCGAGGAGACGATGGAGGTGCAGACGATCCGCTCCCCCGATCTGGCCGCCCGCCGGCGGGTCGACGCCAACGTGCGGACGCTCGTCGATCTGCTGGCGACCGACCACCTGCCCGTCGATTGGAAGGCCCGCCTGCCTGCCAACGAGCTGGGTCGGATGACGGAGCGGTTCGACGACGTCGCCCGCGAGGCCCGGTCACTCGAGCAGGCGGCCGATCCCGCGGCCGATCCGGAGGCGATCGCCGCCAAGTGGCCGCTCGTGGGTGCACGCCGGTTCGCCCCGCGGGTCCTGGAGCGCGGGCAGGACCACTCGTCGCCGCGGATCGACGTCGACCACGACCAATGCATCCTCTGCGACCGCTGCGTGCGGGCCTGCACCGACGTCAAAGAAAACTTCGTCATCGGCCGCAGCGGCAAGGGATATTCCACGCACATCGGCTTCGACCTTGACGATCCGATGGGGAAGTCGAGCTGCGTCTCCTGCGGCGAGTGCATGATCACCTGCCCCACGGGGGCGCTCGTGTTCAAGGCGCCGGTCGAGGAGGCCGCGGACGCCGATGCCGCGGGCGAGCGGGTGACGGCCGCGGAGCTCAAGCGGCACGCGATCTTCGCAGGCGTGCCGACCAAGTTCCTCGAATGGAACGGACAGTCGGTCGAGCGGCGGCTGTTCCGGGCGGGCGACGTCGTCTGCCGCGAGGGCGAATACGCGTCGACGGCGTTCCTGATCGTGCGCGGCAGGGTCGGCGTGTCGATCGGGGGCCGCGGCGTCACCGCTGGGCAGGAAGGGGCCTGGAAGGCGTTCGTCCGCTCCGCCACCGGCTGGCTGCAGGGCACGCGATCCACGCCCCGTCGGCGGACGGAGAAGCGCGAGAGCGTGCACGTCGGCGGCGGCCGGCCGCTCACCCTCGCGGACGGCAGGTGGGTCGACGAGATGACGCCGGCCGACGTGATCTTCGGTGAGATGTCGTGCCTCAACCACTATCCTCGGTCGGCCACGATCGTCGCACTCGAGGAGACCGAGCTGTTCGAGATCAACAAGAACGTGCTCCACATGCTGCAGCGTACGGAGGCCTCCCGGCGCGTGCTCGACGCCGCCTACCGCGGCCGCACGCTCCAGAGGGAACTCCGGCAGCTCTCGATGTTTCGCGGGCTGTCCGCCGAGGACCGCCAGGCCTGCGCCGAGATGCTGAAGGATCGGGCCGAGCTCGTGCGGGTCGAGAAGGGCCAGGTGATCTTCGCCCAGGGCGACCCGGCCACCGACTTCTACAAGGTGCGGCTGGGGTTCGTGAAGGTGAGCCAGCGGCTGGGATCGCAGGACCGCGTGATCGACTACCTCGGTCCGGGCCGCACGTTCGGCGAGATCGGCCTGGTGACCGGTCTCGTCGACCTGGGTGACGAGATGTCGGAGGCCGGCGCGTCGCGGGCCCGGCGCACCGCCACCTGCACCGCGCTCGACGACGTGGAGCTGGTGCGGATCCGCGGGGAGGATTTCCGCGCGCTGATGCGGAGATTCCCCGCCGCCCGCGAGGAGCTCGTGGCGGAGGCCAGGAGGCTGCTCAAGCTCGACGCGGAACGCGCCCCCGAGGCGGGGCAGGAGCTCGGCGGTTTCCTCGAGAACGGCCTCTACAGCGCCCAGAAGCTGCTCGTGCTCGACCTCGAGAGCTGCACGCGGTGCGACGAGTGCACGCGGGCCTGCTCCGACACCCACGAGGGCGTGACGCGGCTGATCCGCGAGGGGCTGCGGTTCGAGAACTTCCTCGTGGCCAGCTCCTGCCGCTCCTGCCTCGATCCCTACTGCCTCGTCGGCTGCCCGGTCGACGCCATCCACCGCAAGCCGCGGGAAAACCATCCCGGCGCCGTCGAGATCGTGATCGAGGACCACTGCATCGGGTGCGGGCTCTGCTCGTCGAACTGCCCCTACGGCAACATCTCGATGCACCGCGAGGAGGAGCGGCGGGTCGCGACGACGTGCGATCTGTGCCGCGACCTCGTGGGGCCCGACGAGGATCCCAGCTGCGTCTACGCCTGCCCGCACAACGCGGCCTTCCGCATGAGCGGCCAGGATCTGCTCAAGCTCGTCGCCGCTCGGCGCGAGACGGCGGTCTGAGGCGTCGCGGACCGGGCCGCTCCCGACGGCCCGTCGCGGCCGCGCGGTCAGCGGGCCGTCCGCAGCGACGCGGCCACCGCGGCCAGTGCGGCCGCCACCCGCGTGGCGTCGTAATCGCGTGGGCTGTCGTATCGCTCCGCCCGGCCGTCCTGCTCCGCCTGGGGAAATTCGAGCAGCCGCCGCAGGGCAGTGATCTGCTCCCGCGCCGTGGCGAGCGTGCCGGCGTCGGTGTTGCGCAGGGCGGCCCGGTCGACGGCCGCCTCGAGCGCCGCCAGCCCGGCCGCCGCCTCGTCCCAGCGCGATGCATCGACGCCCGCCACGATGCGGTCGGCGACCGCGGCGGTCGGCATGTCGGCGAAGGGCGGATGGAAGTGATGCCGCGCCGCATCGATCACCGCCAGGCACTCCTCGATCGCCGCGGCGTCGGGCGGCTGCCACCAGCGCCGCTCGACGTCGTCGCGAAACCGGCCGAGCGTCGTGCCGGCCTCGGGGGAGACCGCGAGGTCGAGCAGCGTCCAGTGCAGTGGTTCGAGCCGGGGGATGCCCAGCGGCAGCCCTGCCGCAGGGGCGATGCCACCGCGATCCTGCGGCGCCGTCGCCGGACGATGGCAGCCGTAGCAGTCGAACGCCGTGAACTCCGGCCAGACGCCGGCGACCTCGCCTCCGCGGCGTTCACCACGCGGCGCGGCGGCCGCCTGCGTCGACACCTGCTCGAGAAACGCTCGCACCGCCCCGAGGCGGCCCAGCCCCCACTCGTCGAGCGGGTCGAGTCGGGGCTTGGGAGAGGTTTCGGCGGCGCCGTCCGCCGCGGCGTCCATGAAGCGGTCGTGCCAGTGCGGCGGCTCGGCACGCTTGTACGACCGCAGTTCGAAGGCGAGCCGGGGATGGCCGGCGGCGATCAGGTCGTGGCTCACCTCGCGCACGGCGCCATCGGACGCGGGCTGACCGCCCACATGGCAGCCGGCGCACTGCCGGGCCGCCGTGAACGGGTCGCCGAGATCGACCATGCCGAGCGCGTTGCCGTGGGTTTTCCAGCCCGATAAAGTGTGCGACACGAGCCAGTCGCCCGCCGGGCCATGGCACGACTCGCAGCTCACACCCTCGGAGGCCAGCGGACCGCGCGCGGTGGCGTGGCAGCCGATGCACGCGGTGTTGCGATGGGCGGGAACCGGAGGCATGCCGGGATCGCGCGCTGCCAGCGCGGCGACGATCCGCTCGGCCAACGGCTCGAAGAGGACGCGGTGGGCCCGCGCGTGACGGTCACGGGTCGACCAGACGGTGAAGCTGCTCTGCCAGGCCGCGTGCCCCTCCACTGCCGACGCATGGCAGCCCGCCGACGTGCAGCTGCCCGCCCCGAGCAGCGCCCGCGGCTGCTGGATCTGGACGGTAGCGGACGGCGGATCGACGGCCAGGGTCGCATCGGCGGGGACGACGTCGCGTGCGGACGACGCTGGGCTCGTTGCGGTGCCAGTCACGGGGCCACGCCCGGCTCCGGGCTCGCCTCCCCACGCCGCCCACAGGCCCGCGGCCACGAGGGCTGCCGACACGGCGGGGATCGCTGCTCGCAGTGCGCGGAAGGGCATCGACGACACTCCTCACCGTGCGACGGCCGAGCGCGTCGGGGGCGGTCCCGCGAGCGGCTGATGCGGGCCCAGGCCGTGGTAGCCGTGGCACTCCACGCAGTCGAACCGCGCGCCGCCGACGGCCGCGTTGGTGAGCGGATCGGTGCCGGCGGGGGCGTGGCAGGCCGTGCACGAGTCGCGGCCGGCGATCATCACGAGGTGGTTGTCGAGCGGCGAGCCGACCTGCGGCTGGCCGGAGTCGTCGGGATAGGCGGCCGCATGGCACTCGCGGCAGGAGTAGGCCTGATGGGCGTGATGGTCGAAGCGGGCCTTCTTCAGCCAGATGTCGGGAACGCCGGTGGGCGGCACCTCGAACCAGCGCGGGCCGTCGCCGGCGGCACCCGCCGCGGTGAGCAGTCCCGCGGCTGCGATCGGTCCGGTGTCGCGGACGTCGTGGCACTTCCCGCAGGTGCCACGCGTGAACGTGACCGCCGCTTCGACCCTGTCCCTGAGTCGGGCCCGCACCTGCGGCCGGTCGAAATCCTCCCGCTGCGTCGGCAGGGGCCGCTGCGGCCGTGACGCGTCCGTCGCCGGGCGATCCGCCGCGATCGCCTCCTCGAGGTAGTTGGCCTCGATGGCCTTGGCCAGTGCGGCCGCCGCCAGCCCATGCGGCACGACCGGGCTCTGCCGGGCAGCCGGAGCTTCGCCGGCCGCCGCGCCGTCGGCCACGCCCTCCGTCGGCAGAGCGTGGCAGGCGGCGCAGTGCCTCTCGAAGTGCACGGGAAGCGGATATGCCCCGGGCCGCGCGGCGGCCAGTCGGCCGCTCACCGTGCGGGTGTCGCCCGCGGGGAGCGTGGGGCCGAATTCGTGGCACGAGCTGCAATCGAGCTGGATCAGATCCCGCTCGCGGCCGCCCTCCGGCAGGTACCGCGGCCGGTCCGCCTCGGGGAGCATCGCGTAGGTCCACGGTCCGGAGCGGCCTGGCCCGCGGCCCGGCGCGTCGGCGCCGCTGAACGCGAGGCCCGCCCGCATGTGTCGGCCGTGGGAGAACTTGAGGCTGCCGGGGTCGGCGGCAAGCGATGCGAACTGGGGATGATGCTCGACGTCGAAGCGGGTGATCGGGGCCGTCACGGTGGACGCTGAAAGGCCGGCATCGACGAGGCGGTGCGCCGCGATGTCGGCGTGGCAGGCGGTGCAGGTCTGGTCGGCGACGCGGGAGATGTCGGCCGTGCGTCCGCGGTGGTCGGCATGGCAGGAGGCGCACGAGCCCGTCTCGGCGGCCACCTGCAGCGGATGGTGCGCCGGCCCGCGATGGCACGACTCACACTTCGCGTCCATCGCGTGCCGCGTCGCCGGCGTGGAGAGCCAGGTGTCGTCCTTGATCGGCGAGAAGGGAACGTGGCAGGCGGAGCAGTCCTTCTCCCACTTGGCGTGGGTCGCGTGCACCGGTCCGGGCGCGACGTGGAGCGCCGCGTCGATGGCGGCCCAGCCGCACCAGGCGACGCCCGCCGCCAACGCGGCGACGATGAGCCAGCGGCGGGTGATCTGAAACCGGCTGGGTCGCTGGAAGTAGCTGCGGTCGATCCGCGACACATGCTCGCGGGACGACCTGCCGTCTGGCCGCTGGGAAGAGGATTCAGTCATCGGTCACCAGTACCACAGCGCGACGGGCACGTGGATCGCGAGCAGCACGCCGAGCGCCACCGACAGCGGCACGTGCACGAGCAGCCAGCCGTGCAGCCAGCCGTGCAGCCGCGCCTGCAGGTCGAATTGCCGCCGCTGGTTGCAGGCCTGCTCCAGGCGGTCGACGAGCTGCCGCGCGTCGGGCGGTGCGGTCTCCCGCAGCAGGCCGAACAGGCTGGCGGCGTGGTGCGCCGTGGCGAGCGGCGAGCCGGAGCGACCGCCGTCCCGCAGGTAGGGACGGATCTCCTCGAAGAAGCGGCGGCGGATCGACAGGGTGCCGGGAATCGACGTGTAGACGGCGAGCGTCTCGATCACCTTGCCCTGGATCCCGGTCATCGAGCGGAAGCCGGTGATGACCTCGTGCTCGTCGTCATCGACGTCGGCATCAGCGGCGTGGCCGCCGTGCCCCTCGTCGGCGGCCGCGGGATCACGCTCGCACAGGGCGTCCACCAGCTTTTCGATCTCGTCACAGTGCTGGCCGGCGACGCGGTCGATCTGGTCGTAGATCGTCTCGGCCGGCACGTGTTCGAGCAGCGCCCGCGGGATGTACTGCTGCAGCACGAGGCCCCAGACGCCGCTGGCGATCACGACGAGAAAGAGCGTCATCAACGCCCAGTTGAGCAGGCCGCCGATGAACAGCAGCCGGGCGTGCATGAGCACCAGGGGCACGGCCAGGAGGCCGAGCCAGACGTGCGCCCGCAGCCACGCCTGCGCCGAGCCGATCCGCCACGACCGCACCCGCCGGCGCGGCCAGAGGAGCAGCTCGAAGACGATGATCAGGCCGCCCGCGATGCCGGCGGCCAGTCCCGTGCGGCTGCTGCCGCCCGGCAGCCGCCCCGCGGCGGACCACTCGGCACCGTAGGCGGCCGCGGCCAGCGCGGTGACGGCACAGATGCCGACGATCCACCGCAGGTCCTTCGGCCAGGTTTTGCCGCCGATGATCACGAGGGGTCTCCATGCGGTCCGCCCGTGGTGCGGCATCCTCCGCCCATACAGCCGTTCCAGCCCCCACGAATGTAGTAACCTCGCCAATCCGCATCAAAGCACGACTCCCACGCAGCCTGCAGATCGCGAGCGGTGGGCGTTCTCGGCAGTCCGTTGCACCATCGTCCACCGCCGGATGTGGCGGACGTCGGCGCGGAAACCCCGCGGCGACTCCTGCGGTCGGTCCCGCGGAGAACAGCCCGCGGCCGACGTCTCGCACGGCCGGCCGTGGGCTGGAAAACCCCACGGAATATCGGGGTCGGCGGACCACCGGGCCCGGGGCTCCACCCGCCCGCGGGATTCCGCCGACGAACACGCAGGGGGGAACTGCGCCGTGGGGGTGAACGTGGCCGAGGATCGTGACACTGTCGGCGGCGCGACCGGCTCGCCGGTGATGCTCCTCCGCTGCGCGGTCGTCCTGGCGGCTGCCTGGGCCTGCGGGTCGCGGGCGGCCGAGCCGCTCCCCGATCCCGTCGCGATCGAGACGCTGCCGCCGTCGGCTGTGGTGGCGCCGGCGGCTCCCGACGTGCTCGCGGCCCCCGCGTGCATCGACCCGTATCGCGCCGACACCTACGACGGCATGCTGCCCGACCGCTCGGCGGCGACCATCGGTGTGGCATCGTGCGCCACCGGGAGCTGCCATGGGGGCCCGAGGGCCGGCACCCGCGACGTGCAGTCGTTCGCCGCCACGATCTGGTCGGAGGACGACCGCCACGCACGGGCCTACGAGGTGCTGCACTCGGAGCGGTCGCGGCGCATGGCCCGGCTGCTCGGCATCGGCCCGCCGCACCGCGCGCAGCAGTGCCTCGCCTGCCATTCGATGCAGGACGTGTCGCCTCATCCGCTGCCGCAGGCGGTGCTCGCCGACGGCGTCGGCTGCGCGTCCTGCCACGGTGACTCCGCCCAGTGGCAGCAGCTGCACACGCTCGCGTCCTGGAAGACGCTCTCCCCCGAGGCACGCGAGGCGCTCGGCTACCTGGATCTCGCCACGCCGGCGGCCCGGGCGCGGACCTGCGTGCGGTGCCATGTCGGCGACGAGCGACACGAGGTCGATCACGACCTGATCGCTGCCGGGCATCCGCGGCTGTTCTTCGAATTCGCCGCCTACCAGCGGCTCGAGCCGCGGCACTGGAGCCCTCTCGACAAGGCCGAGTCGACGGCCGACTTCACGGAGCGAAGCTGGGCGGCGGGGCAGGCGACGGCGCTCGAGGCCGTCGGCAGGCTGCTCGCCACCCGTGCCGAGCGGGCCGCGGCCGCGGCTGCGGCGGGGGAGCGGCAGCGGTGGCCCGAGTTCGCCGAGTTCGACTGCTATTCCTGCCACCGCACGCTCGGGCCCGACAGCGGCACGGCACTGCGGGAGCCGCCGCTGCGCAATCCACAGCCGGGGCAGCCGTCGTGGCAGCCGTGGTACACGGCGGCGGCGCGGCTGGTGCGGGCGGAACTCGACGGTCCACTGGTGGTCAACGCTGCGCCGGTGGTCGGCGCCGCGCCGGTGGTCGGCGCCGCGCCGGTGGCCACGGCCGGCACCGCAGCAGCGGCGGTCGAGCGACACGCCGTCGACATCCGCCGGTTGCTGGCGGCCGACTGGGCCAGAGCAGATCAGGACCGGCTGCGCCGCGTTTTGTTCGAGGCGCGGGGGCTGGCCGAGTCGGCGCGGCAGGTCGCCGTGGACGTCGAGTCACGGCCGACCGTCACGCTCGACCGCGGGCCGGCGACGCTCGACGCGCTCAGCGCCGCCGATCCTTCCGAGTGGCGGACATGGGACGCCGCTGTGCAGTCGTACCTCGCCCTGGAGGCGTCGCGGGCGGGCGGTCCGGCGAGCCTCGGCGTGTGGCGGTCCTGCGCGCTGCCGGCCGCACGGGGCGAACCGCGGCAGTCGCTCGACCGGCTGCGTGACAGCCTGCGTTTCCCGCCCGACCAGGACAGTCCGGGGCCCTTCGATCCCCGCGACTTTCATCGAGTGCGACGCGAGGTACCATGATCCCCGTCCACCGTCCGCGCATGGGATGGCACGGGGCTTTTGCCATGGGTGACCTTTTCCGTCGATGCATCCCTGCGGTGGCCGCCGGTGCCGCTGCGGCCTTGTGCGCGTGGCTGGCGATCGTTCCCGCCCGCCTGCCCGGCGAGGAGGCTCGCAGGGCGGTCGAGCAGCTCCCAGAAGTGAAGCCAGAGCTGAAGCAAGAGCTGAAGCAAGAGCTGAAGCAAGAGCTGAAGCAAGAGCTGAAGCTTCCCGCGACGCCGGAGACGGTCGCAGCGGGGGCCGCGACCGCCTTCGCCGCGAAGGGCACGGAGCTGTGCATCCGCTGCCATCGCAGCGAGCAGAGCGAATGGGTCGACGTCGCCACGACGAAGGCCTGGCGGCACGACGCCCACAGTCGCGCCCACCTCGCGCTCTCCCCCGACAACCCACGGACGCGGGCCATGGAGCAGTCGCTGGGGATCGCCGCGGCGCGGACGGCCGCCTGCGTCGCCTGCCACACGCACCCCGCCGGCGAGCCGTCGATCGAGGAGGAGACCGACGCCGTCCACGCGGGCATCAGCTGCGAGACCTGCCACGGCGCGGGATCAGGCTACTTCGAGCCGCACATGGAGAAGCGCTGGCGGTTCCTGTCGACGGCCGACAAGGAGTCGCTGGGGATGCACGACCTGCGCAGCCCGGTGCGGAAGGCGGAAAACTGCCTTGGCTGCCATCTCGGCGACGTTCCCTCGGGCAAGGTGATCACGCACGCGATGTACGCCGCAGGGCACCCCCCGCTGCCGGCCTTCGAGATGGAGTCGTTCAGCGCGGCGCTGGGGCCGCACTGGAAGCGGGTCTGGGAGAAGTCGCCGAAGGTCCAGGCGGCGGCCGCCGCGGCTGGCTACCACACCGAGGCCGCCGGCGAACTCCACCGGTCTCTCATCGGCGGGCTCGTGTCCCTGGGGCGGACGGCAGAGATCGTCCGCGACTACGCCGCCGCCGCCGCCGAGGCGAAGCCGCGGGCTGCAGCCTGGCCGGAGCTCGCCCTCTACGACTGCCAGGCCTGTCATCACGAGCTGCGGGTGCCGAGCTGGCGGCAGGAGGCCGGCTACGGCGGGCTCGTGCCGGGGCGGCCGTCGCTGGTCCGCGCGCCGCGCGGCCTGGCCGCCATCGGGTTCGCGGCGGCCGGCATGCCGACCGACGTCGACGAGCTGATGGGACCGTTTCGCGACGCGCTCAACGTGCGGCCCTTCGGCGGCCCGGATCGGGTGCGGTCGACGACCGTCGCGCCGCTCGAGCGGATCGGCGAGGCGATCCGCGGGCTCGAGGCCGTGCGTCGCGACGACGCGCTGGCGGCAAAGGAGCACGAGATCGTGATGGCGCTGGCCGCGGAAGGCGGCACGTGTGGCGATTTCGAGTCGGCCCGCCAGCTGGCCTGGCCGCTGGTCGCGGCGCTCGGTCGCGACTCCACCTGGACCCCGGAGGAGCGGGCGGCCGTCGTGCGGCGGCTGTCGGCGGCGCTATCGCTGGGCTTCCCGCAGCCGGCGTATCCGGAGCCGGGCGCGGCCGCCAGGCCGTTCTGGCAGACGTCCGTCTCCGCCGCCGGCGGCACCGACATGGATCTCGTCCACGAAGCCTTCCAACTGCCGCGGGCAGTTCGTTGAATGCGAATCGCGTGTCGTGACGCTTCCCCCCGAGCACCGTGGAGACCGTGGCGATGACGACCCGCGAACGTTGGACCGTGTATCCGCTGTTGTTCCTCGCCATCGGGCTGGCCGTGCGGTCGGTCGCCGTGCCGCAGGGTGAGTTCGCCGCGGCCGACGTCGGCGACCTGCGGGCGACGCGTCTGGTCTGCCGCGAGATCCTCGTCGAGGGGGAAGACCGCACGATCCTGGTGCACATGGGCAGGGTGGTCGGCGGCGGCGGCGGCCGGGTCGAGTTCAAAGACAGGAACGGCGTCGACACGATCGCGGTCGGCACGCGGCCCGAGAGCAGGGACGGCGTGGTGGAGTTCTTCGATGCCGACGGCGAGCCGGCCGGCGAACTCTCCGCCCCCGCCCCACGGACGGCGGCCACGCCCGCGGCGGCGCCCAGCCACTGACGCGCGGCCACTGACTCCCGAGGCAGCTCCCGGTAGTCCCAGTGACGCCGGATCGCACTGATCGGGCCCCGGCTGGCACGGCTCCCGAATCGAGGCAATAATCGGGTGAGTTGATCGCGGGGCAGGGCTGCACCGCAGCGCCGTCGCCGCTCCTACAGGTGTCGAGCGCATGGCGTCGAGCGAGATCGTGCCGCCTCCCCCCGCGACGTTCGTCCGATGCACGACATCCCCGTCTACCGCCCCTCGCTCGACGGGAACGAGCGTCGCTATGTAGAGGAGTGCCTCGACTCGACCTGGATCTCCTCCAAGGGGCGATTTCTCGAGGCCTTCGAGCGGTCGTTCGCCGCGTACACCGGCAATCGGCACGCGGCCGCCGTCTGCAACGGGACGGTCGCCCTGCACGTCTCGCTCGTGGCGCTCGGCGTCGGCCCCGGCGACGAGGTGATCGTGCCGACGCTCACGTACATCGCCTCCGTCAACGCGATCGGGCACGCGGGAGCCACGCCGGTCTTCGTCGACTCCCTTCCCGACACCTGGCAGATGGACCCGGACGACGTCCGTCGCCGCATCACGCCGCGGACCCGGGCGATCATGGTCGTGCACCTGTACGGCCACCCGTGCGACATGGACGCGATCATGGCGATCGCGAGGGAGTACCGGCTCCTCGTGATCGAGGATTGCGCCGAGGCCTTCGGAGCCAGATACAGGGGGCGGCACGTCGGCACCTTCGGCGACGTGGCGACCTACAGCTTCTTCGGCAACAAGACGATCACCACCGGCGAGGGGGGCATGGTCGTGACCGACGACGGTGCGATTCACGAGCGGGTCGTGCACCTCAAGGGGCAGGGGCTGGCCCGGGATCGCGAGTACTGGCACGACGTCGCCGGCTACAACTACCGCATGACCAACATGTGCGCCGCGATCGGCCTGGCCCAGCTCGAACGCGCCGATGAACTGCTGGCGAGGAAGCGTGACATCGCCGCCTGGTACGCCGAGGGTCTGCGGACTGCGGCCGTCACCCTGCAGGGAACGTTCGGGGACGTCAGCCACTCTCACTGGATGTGCTCGCTGCTCGTAGACACCGCGGAACAGCGCGATCCGCTGCGGGCCGCACTGCTCCGCGGCGGCGTCGAGACGCGGCCGACGTTCCATCCCGCGCACACCATGCCCATGTACGCCGGCGGCGGCACTCGGCACCCGGTGGCCGAGGACATCGCGGCACGCGGCGTCAATCTGCCGAGCTGGCCGGGGCTGACCAGGCCGCAGGTGCGGGGCATCTGCGACACGATCCGCTCGTTCGCCGGCGCGCGTGTGCGGGAGGGGGTGTCATGAAGGTGGTCATTCTCGGCTGCGGCGGCCACGCCCGCAGCGTGGCCGACGTCCTGCTCGACCTCCACACCGACGCCGAAGTCGTGTTCGTCGACGAGAACGCCGCGGAGGGAGAGCGGATCCTGGGCTGTGCCGTGCATCCCTCCGGAGATCTCCACGCGCATGCCCTCCTCGGCCACAAGCTGGTGCTGGCGGTCGGTGACAACGGCCGGCGGCACGCCCTGTTCACGCAGCACCACGATCGGGACATCATCAGCGTGGTGTCGCGTCGGGCGTACGTCAGCCGCTTCGCGTCCGTCGGCCGCGGCAGCTTCGTCGGCAACCATTGCCACGTCGGCCCGGAGGCGGTCGTGGGGGACGACACGATCGTCAACACGGCCGCCATCGTCGAGCACGAGACCGTGATCGGGGTCAGCTGCCACGTGGGGCCGCGTGCCGTGGTGTGCGGTCGCTGCCGGATCGGGGACCGGGTGTTTCTCGGGGCCGGTGCGACGGTGCGGGATGGCGTCACGATCGGTGCGGACATCGTCATCGGCGCGGGCGGCGTCGTGACCGCGGATCTGCCGGAGCCGGGCGTCTACGTCGGCTGCCCCGCCAGGCGGATCCGGTGACGCCATGCGAAGCGGACTACGGATCGCCCTGCTGGGGCAGCATTTCGGGTGGGGCGGCGGCGTCGACTTCCTCCGTCACGTGGCCGACGGCCTGGTCGCCGGAAGGCGGCAGGGTTTTTCCGTCCACGTCCTGCTGCCGATCCAAAACCGGATCGAGTCGTGCGTCGACCTGCTGCGGATCGGCAAACGCAGCCTCGTGGGGAGCGTCGCCCGCCGGCGCCCCTGGGTGGCGCGGCCGCAGCCGGCGTTCGATGCGTCGCTCGCGGCGGCGTTCGCGGCCGCGGGAGACGCCGGGCTCGAGGTCGTGCACCACGACGCCACCCCAAACGGCCTGCTGCGGTGCCTCAAACGCATCGGCGCGACCGTCGCCCTGCCGACAATGGCGACCCTGGGCCGGAACTTCCCCGTCCCCTGGGTCGGGTACATCTACGACTTCCAGCATCGGCACCTGCCGGAAAACTTCGGCGCCGACGACTGCTACAAACGGGAGATATCGTTCGCGGGCATCCTGAAGGACGCCCCCGCCGTGATCGTGAATTCGCTGGCGGTCAAGGACGATGTCGCGAGATTCTATCCGTGGTCGTCTCCCGATCGCGTCGTCTCGCTGCCGTTCGCGCCGCATGCCGGCGCGGGCTGGCTCGAGGCATCGAGCCGGCCGATCCGCGACATCTATTCCCTGCCGGCACGGTATTTCCTCGTCAGCAATCAGTTCTGGATCCACAAGGATCACATGACGGCGATCAGGGCGCTGGAACTCCTCGGCCCCGAGTCCGACTGCGGCCTGGTGTGCACCGGTGCGACCGACGACTATCGCCGCCCGGGCCACTTCGACGAAATCATGCGGTCCGTCGATCGCCGGGGGCTCACGGGCAGGATCCGCATGCTCGGGCACATCCCGAAGCGGGACCAGATCGAGGTGATGAAGGGGGCTCTGGCCGTGGTGCAGCCCACGCTGTTCGAGGGCGGCCCGGGCGGCGGATGCGTGTATGACGCCGTCGCGCTCGGCGTGCCGGTCCTGCTTTCCGACATACCCGTCAACCGGGAGGCGACCGGCGATTGGATCCGGTTCTTTCCGCCGGGCGACGCGGCCGCGCTCGCCCTCCTGATGGCGGACGTGAGTCAGAAGGCTCCCGCGCGGCCCGCGGCCGCGGCGCTCGAGGCTCGGGCGGCGACGAACCTCGCACGGCTGGGCGACGCCCTTCTGGAAGCGATCGATCGCGCGATCACCACCTCGGATCGTCCCGGATAGCGGTCCGGCAACTGTGCGGATCGCACGCGATCTGCCCCGTCCACCCCGCGTGCGAGCCGGGGACAGCGGCTGGTTCGGTATGGCATGGGGGCGGCCGGCTTGGTACATCTCCTGCGCGAACCGTTTCCGGCAGCGAGGTGCCGTCCATGTTCGATCGCGTGCTGGTGCGCGTGCTGTGTGTCGCCCTCCTGCCCGTCCCGCTGACGGCCGGATGCACCGCGATGCGGGATCCCTCCGCGGTCGCATCGGCCGGTGATTCGGGCGACGACGGCTGGCTGGCCGGCGCCCGTCGCCGGCTCGCGCAGGCCGCCCGCGAGATCGAGGCCGACCTCGACTTCCACGAGAACGAGGGCCTCAATGCCTTCGCCCCCGACGCCGCGGGGCAGGTCAACATGCTGCGGGGCGACATGAACGGCCCGTCGGGGACCTTCCGGTAGCGGCGATTCTGATCGCTGCACGCCGGCTTTCCGGCGTCGCGATCCCTGCGGGCCTCGCTCCGCCACTGGCTCGCCCGCGCCAAATACGCCCGGCAGGACTCGAACCTGCAGGCTGGCTTTCCGGCGTCGCGATCCCTGCGGGCCTCGCTCCGCCACTGGCTCGCCCACTCCAAATACGCCCGGCAGGACTTGAACCTGCAGGCTGGCTTTCCGGCGTCGCGATCCCTGCGGGCCTCGCTCCGCCACTGGCTCGCCCACTCCAAATACGCCCGGCAGGACTTGAACCTGCAACCCTCGGTTCCGAAGACCGATGCTCTATCCAATTGAGCTACGGACGCGTCGGATCGAATCATAGCAGACCCACCTGCCGGACCGGCCGCACGGCTGCGCTCCCAATGCCGCCCGCACCGGCCAAGGAGGCTGCGATCGGCGTCCGTCTGGCGCGATGATAGGGGAGGCACGGCCCGGTGGCCGCCGCATCGGCCGGGATGGGCGGTGGCGGCCGTCGGCCCGAGGGTCGGCCCGGCCAGCGAAAGCCCGCCGCCCCCCCCGCCCGGCGGCGTCTCGCGGCCATGGACGAGCCTTTGAGCGGTTCGTGTGGCACACTTGAGGGATTCATTCAGATACGGGCCTCAAAAGTCCGCCGTTGGACTCGTCCCATGGCACACATCACCCTCCGTGTCCTGCACGGCGCCGACCGCGGCCGCATGTTCGCCAACGTGCCGACGCCCGTCACGATCGGCCGCGAGGAGGGCAATACGATCCAGCTCAACGACGAGCGGATCAGCCGCTATCACCTGAAACTGCAGGACGACAAGGACAAGATCGTCCTCACCGACCTCGAGAGCACCAACGGCACCAAGGTCAACGGCGAGGACATCCAAGTGCGGATCGTCCGCGACGGCGACATGATCTCGCTCGGCCGCTCGCTGCTTTTGGTCGGCTCCCACAGCGACATCGACCGGCGGATCGCCGAGATCGCCGCGAAGGTCCCGCAGTCGCAGGACGCCCACGCCCAGCAGTTGCGGGAGCGGATGCAGCGGATCGCCAACCACAAGTCGGACGTGATCGAGGACCTCGGCGAGGTCCGCTCCCCGCTCTTACCGAGCGGTCCGCCGCCTCTGCCCGAACGTCTCGGGCCCGCACAGACCGCGGAGCTGGCCGAACTGCTCGAATACATCCAGGGCATCCTGCGCGGCGCGACCGAGGCCGCCGTGATGCGGCCCGGCAGCGAGACGGTAGACCTCGACTTCCCGCACTGGCAGGCGATTCTTGAACTGCAGGCGCGGCTGGCCGAGCTGCTCCGCGGCATCGGCGAGCCGGGCTAGCGGCGGCGGGCGGCAGCCCCCCGGTCCATCCGGTACCCGCCGGCCCATCCGGTACCCCCCCGGTCCATCCGGTACACTGTCCCGCTCCCCCGCGAGCGAGCACACGGATGAGCACGCCGTCTTTCGTCCACCTCCACTGCCACAGCCACTACAGCCTGCTCGATGGCGCCAGCCCGATCGACAGGCTCGTGGAGCGGGCGGCCGAACTCGGCATGAACGCCCTGGCGATCACCGACCACGGCAACCTCCACGGGGCGCTCGAGTTCTATCAGGCTGCCAAGGCCGCCGGCATCAATCCGATCATCGGCTACGAGGCCTACATCGCCCCGGGCAGCCGGTTCCAGAAGGACGCCGGCAGCCAGAAGGACGCCGCCTGCCACCTCACGCTCCTCGCGAAGGACCGCGTCGGCTTCGCGAACCTCCTGCAGTTGGCCACCAAGGCGTTTCTCGAGGGCTTCTACTTCAAGCCGCGAATCGATCGGGAGCTCCTCGAGCAGTACGGCGAAGGGATCATCTGCCTCTCCGGCTGCCTGTCGAGCGAGTTCAGCCGAGCCCTCATCGGCAGCTCCCGCGAGCAGCGCGAGTCGCTCGCCCAGGCCCGCGAAGTGGCCGGCTGGTTCCAGAAGCGGTTCGGCGACCGCTACTTCATCGAGGTGCAGGACAACGGCCTCGACGTGCAGCGGCAGGTCACGGAGGCGGCGCTGGACATCTCCCGAGAGCTCGGCATCCCGCCCGTGGCGACCTGCGACTGCCACTACGTCAACCGCGAGGACGCCGAGGCCCAGGACATCCTGCTCTGCGTCAACACCGGCAGGTTTCGCAGCGACACCTCCCGCATGCGGATGGACTCGACCGAGTTCTACCTGAAGAGTCCCGCCGAGATGCACGCGGCCTTCTCTGGCTTCGATCGCGATCTCGTGGCCGCGGCCGTCACCCGCAGCCAGCAGATCGCCGACACCGTGTCGATCGAGCTCGACCTCGGCAAGCGTCACTTTCCGGGCTTCGACGTGCCGGCGGGGAGCACGGCGTCCACGGAGCTGCGCCGGCTCTGCCTGGAGGGGCTGCGCGAGCGGTATCGCGACGTGCCGAAGCGCTGGGCCGCCCCGCCCGCCGACGGCAGCCCCGGCGAGCTGCACTCGCTGGTGCTGGAACGGCTCGACCGCGAGCTCGGCGTGATCGACACGCTCGGATTCGCCAGCTACTTCCTCATCGTCTGGGACTTCGTGCGGCACGCGCGGGAGCAGGGCATCCCGGCGGCTGCCAGAGGCTCGGGCGTGGGGTCGCTCGTGGCCTACTCCCTCTATCTCTCGCACGTCTGCCCGCTGGAGTACGACCTGCTCTTCGAGCGGTTCCTCGACGTCAACCGGCGCGAGGCGCCCGATATCGACATCGACTTCTGCAAGGAGCGGCGCGGCGAGGTCATCGACTACGTCAAGCGGAGGTACGGCGATGCCAACGTGGCGCAGATCGGGACGTTCGGCACGCTCGCGGCCCGGGCGGCGATCCGCGACGTCGGCCGCGCCCTGGGCCTGCCGATTCCGCGCGTCGACCAGATCGTCTCGCTGGTGCCCGACCAGCTCAACATCTCGCTGGAGGAGGCGGCCGCCCCGGGCTCCCAGCTCGCGGCCGCCTGTGACGCCGACGCCGAGGTGCGGGAGCTGGTCGATCTCGCGCGGCGGATCGAGGGCCTCGCCCGCAACGTCGGCACGCACGCCGCGGCGGTCGTCATCGCCGACCGGCCGCTTGTGGAATACGTGCCGCTGCAGCGGGTGACGGGCAAGGAGGAAGTGATCACGCAGTGGGCGATGGGCGACGTCGAGCGGGCCGGCCTGATGAAGATGGACTTCCTCGGCCTGCGCTACCTCACGGTCGTCGCCAAGACGCTCGACATCATCGCCGCGACCCGCGGCTCCCGGCCCGATCCCCTGGCCTTCCCGCTCGACGACCAGCCCACGTTCGACACGCTCTGCCGCGGCGAGACCAAGGGCATCTTCCAGCTGGAAAGCGGCGGCATCCGCGACCTGCTCCAGCGGATGCGGCCCGACCACTTCCTCGACATCGTGGCCGTCAACGCGCTCTACCGTCCCGGGCCGCTCGAGGGCGGCATGGTCGACGACTACGTGGCGGTGAAGCACCGGCGGAAGCGGGCCGAGTACCTCCATCCCGTCATGAAGGACGTGCTGGAGGAGACCAACGGCGTGATGGTCTACCAGGAGCAGGTGATGCGGATCCTGGAGCGGCTCGGGGGCATCGAGCTCTCCAGCGCCTACACCTGCATCAAGGCGATCAGCAAGAAAAAGCACGAGACGATCGCCGCCTTCCGCGAGCAGTTCGTGGCCGGCTCGCAGGCCAAGGGGCTCACGAAGCAGCAGGCCGAGGAGGTCTTCGGCCTGATCGAGAAGTTCGCCGGCTACGGCTTCAACAAGAGCCACTCCACCGCCTACGCGCTGCTCGCCTGGCAGACCGCCTACCTGAAGACGCACTACTCGACGGAGTTCATGGCCGCGCTGCTCTCGGGCGACATCACCGGCCGCAACTTCAAGAAGAAGGATGCGCTCGTCGAGCACATCGAGGACTGCCGGCGCATGGGGATCGACGTGCTGCCCCCCGACGTCAACGCGTCGGGGGCCGACTTCACGGTGGCGGACGGGCGGATCCTCTTCGGGCTGGCCGCCATCAAGGGCTGCGGCGGGCAGGCCGCCGAGGCGATCGGTGCCGAGCGGGTTCGCGGCGGGCCGTTCCGCGACCTCTACGACTTCTGCGGCCGGCTGGACTCGTCGGTCGTCAACAAGACGGCCGTCGAGAGCCTGGCCAAGGCCGGCGCGCTCGACTCGCTCGGCGGCCATCGCGGTGCCATCCTGGCCGGCGTCGAGCGGGCCCTGGCGGCCGGCGCCTCGCGGCTCGCCGATCGGAAGAGCGGCCAGAAGAACCTCTTCGACGCGCTCGACGAGACTCCGCAGGCGGCGGCGCCGCCCCCCGCAGCGCTGCCCGAGGTGCCGCCGCTCACCGACCTCGAGATGCGATCGGCCGAGAAGGAGGTGCTGGGCTACTACGTGCACAGCCATCCGCTGGCTGAATACCGGGACGTGCTGTCGGCCGTCTGCACCCACGGCACAGGCGACCTCGGCACCGCTGCGCCGAAGAGCGACGTCGTCATCGGCGGCCTTGTCGGGGCCCTGAAGCTCTCCAACGTGAAGCAGCCGCGGCCCGGCTCCACGCACACCCGCTACGGCATGTTCGATCTGGAGGACATGGACGGGCTCGTGAGGACGATCTGCTGGCCGGAGGACTACGCCCGGCTCGGCGATTGGCTGCAGCCCGATGCCGTGGTCGTGATCGCGGGCTCGATCGACCGCCGCGCCGGCAGCGAGGAGACGAACCTCATCGTCAACGATCTCGTGCCGGTCGCCGACCTCTGGAGCAGGCCGGTGAAGAGCGTGATGGTCAGGCTCGAGGAGCCCCTTCACGACACGGCGGTGCTGGACAGGCTCGCGTCGATCGTCCGCCGGCACCCGGGCAAGGTGCCCCTGCGGCTCGTCATCGATCTGGCCGACGGACGCCGGGTGCTGCTCGAGGCCGATCGGGATGCGGTCGCCTGGACGCCCGCCCTGCACCGGGAGATCGTCGATCTCCTCGGCCCGGGCTGTCTCCGGGCGCCCATCAGCCTCGGGGGGGGCAGGCGGCGCGATGCCGACGCGGCCCGCCGCGGGCCGCCCGGCAGGTCACCGGCCGGAGTGGCATGATTGTCGGGGTTGTGCGGGGGGGGAGCCGGGAAGACGGGGCGACGATGCCCGGTTCCGGAAGAAAAGCGAACGCGATGCCGGTGTGCCGCCGACATTGCGTGAAGACGAGGGCTCTCCCTCAATCCAGCTTCCCGAGTGACGCGATGGCCAGGCAAGCGACTGTTGATCGCCCGATGTTTCACGGCACCTCGAGGTCTGCACAGGTCGACACCGGTCGTCCGGTCGCCTCCTGTCACCGGGCGATGCGCCGGGGGATGGCGGCGTTCCTGATCGCGGCCGTCTGTTGCGGCGGCGTCTGGCAGGCGTCCTCGGCCCACGCGCAGGGCGGCGGCGGCCAGGCTGGCGGCGGTGGCGGCCAGGCCGGCGGCGGCGGAGCGGCGGGCGGTGGCGGCGGCGGCCAGCAGGGCGGCGGCGGTGGCGGCGGCGGCGTGGCCGGCATCCTGATCGACGCCAACGGCGTGCTGCGGACCCAGATCGTGCCCGACGCCGGACTCTCCCTCGCGCATCGCAAGGCCGCCGTCGCGTCGCTGCCCTCCGACCTGCAGAAGCCGTCGACGCTCCGCAAGGTAGCGCTCTCGCGGCTCGAGGCCGCCGTCCGTGAGGCTGTCGACGCGGGCCGCGGCATTCCCGACGACATCCAGAAGATGGCGGGACTCACCCGGGTGCAGTACGTCTTTGTCTATCCCGCCACGGGCACGGGCGACGCGGCACAGCCGGGCGAGGTGGTGATCGCCGGCCCCGCGGAGCCCTGGATCACCGACGCCGCGGGCCGGGTCGTCGGTGTGTCGACCGGCGCCCCGACGGTGCTGCTCGAGGACGCCGCCGCGGCACTGCGGGCGTTTCCGCCAGGCCAGCCCGCCGACCGCGGCATCGGCTGCTCGATCGACCCCACGCAGGAAGGTCTCGCCGCCCTGCAGTCCTCCATCAGACAGATCGGCAGGGTGAATCCAAAGGCCAGCGTCGACGAGATCGTGACCACCATGCGGCAGGCCCTGGGGCCGCAGCAGATCCGCATCGACGGCGTCTCGCCCGGGAGCCATTTCGCGCAGGTGATGGTCGAGGCCGACTACCGCATGAAGCTGATCGGCATCGGTCTGGAGCGGCCGCCGGTGAAGATGAGCACATGGATCGACCTCGCGAGTTCCGGAAGCGTCGCCTCCAACGCCCTGCAGCGGTGGTACTTCATGCCGAATTACAAGTGCATCCGCATCAGCGAGGACGACCTCGGCATCGAACTCGTCGGCCGCGGCGTGAAGCTCGTCGGCGCCGACGAGGCCGTGCTGCCCGACGGGCGGAGGATGTCGGCGACCCGGTCCGACCGGGCAACGAAGTATTTCACGGACGCCTTCACCGCCAAGTATCCGGAGATCGCGGCCCGCAGCCCCGTGTTCGCGCAGCTGCGGACGCTGATTGACCTCGCAGTGGCCGCGGCCTACCTGCAGGAGCACGACGGCTACGGCCGGACCGGCTGGGCCGCCGAGACGCTCCGGGACGAGGCGGTGTATCCGATCGGTCGTTTCCAGGCGCCGACCCAGGTGGAGCCGGCGATCAACGCCGTGTGGCGAGGCAGTCGACTGCTGACGCCGATTGGCGGCGGCGTGTCGCTGCAGCCGCGGATGGCGCTCGATCCGCCCAATCTGCTGATGGACGAGAACGGCGCCGTCGCCAGGACTCGCAACGCGGGCCTCGACCTGCCGGCCGACCGCTGGTGGTGGGACTGACTTTACGCGAAACATGGCCCTCCGGGCCATTTTCGCTTGGCCGGCGTCCGCCGGCTGGTGCTGCGCGTCGCATCCATGCGACGCTGCACGGACGCAGCGCAACGCGTGCTCTTCCTCCCGCAGCCGACTGGCTGCGCTCAGCGAGCCGCTTGGCCGGCGTCCGCCGGCTGGTGCTGCGCGTCGCATCCATGCGACGCTGCACGGACGCAGCGCAACGCGTGCTCTTCCTCCCGCAGCCGACTGGCTGCGCTCAGCGAGCCGCTTGGCCGGCGTCCGCCGGCTGGTGCTGCGCGTCGCATCCATGCGACGCTGCACGGACGCAGCGCAACGCGTGCTCTTCCTCCCGCAGCCGACTGGCTGCGCTCAGCGAGCCGCTTGGCCGGCGTCCGCCGCATGTGGCGCGTGCCATGGGGGCGTTGCGCCTACAATCGAGGGCATGCCCCCCGACGACGCCCCCAGCCCGTTCCCCGACAATACGGCTGAGACGCTGCCGGCAGATACGGAGACGGCCGCCTCGGCCCGTGACCGGTCGGCCGCTGCGTTGAAGGTGAAGTCGTTTCCGCAGACCCCCGGCGTCTACCTCATGAAGGACGCCGCGGGCCGCGTGATCTATGTCGGCAAAGCGAAGAACCTGCGGGCTCGGGCCTCGAGCTACTTCCTCAAGGCGGCGGCTGAGGACCGCCGGACGGCCGACCTGGTCCGCGAGATCCGCGACATCGACTACCTCGAGGCCGACAGCGAGGTCGATGCCCTGCTCCTGGAGAGCCGGCTCGTCAAGGACGTGCAGCCGCGGTTCAATTCCGACCTCAAGGACGACAAGACGTTTCCCTATCTGCAGATCACCACGCACGAGGACTATCCGCGGGTGGAGTTCACCCGCACGCCGCGGCAGAAGGGAGTGAAGCTCTACGGTCCGTTCACCAGCGCCGGCAGTCTCCGCGGGGCGATCGTCGTGCTGCAGCGGATCTTCAAGTTCCGCACCTGCACGCTCGACATCGACGCCGCCGAGGACCAGTGGCGATGGTTCCGCCCCTGCCTGCTGGCCTCGATCGAGCAGTGCACCGCCCCGTGCAACCTGCGGATCTCGAAGGAGGACTATCGGCGCGACATCAACCGCCTCAAGACCTTCCTCGAAGGGGGCAAGAAGCAGCTCCTCGCCGACATGCACAAGGAGATGCTCGAGGCATCGGCCCGGCTGGAGTTCGAGAAGGCGGCGCGGCTCCGCGACGAGATCCGGCTGCTGGAGACGCTCGACCAGCGGGGCGACCTCGAGGAGAACGTCCAGCCGGAGGTCTTTCTGGTCGACCCCAAGAAGGGGCTCGCCGGACTGGAGAAGGTGCTCGGGCTCGCCGGGCCACCGCGGGTCATCGAGGGGGTCGACATCGCGCACCTGGCCGGCAACGAGACGGTGGCGAGCCTCGTGCAGTTCATCGACGGGCTCCCCTTCAAGCCGGGTTACAAGCGGTACCGCATCAAGACCGTCGACGGCATCGACGACTTCAAGAGCATCCACGAGGTGGTGTCGCGGCGGTTCGCCCGGCTCCTTCGCGAGGGAGGCTCGCTGCCCGACGTGTTCCTGGTCGACGGCGGCAAGGGGCAGCTCTCGGCGGCGCTCGACGCGGTGGAGTCGCTGGGCGTCACGCCGCCCTGCATCATCTCGCTGGCGAAGCGGGAGGAGGAGATCTTCGTGCCGGGCCGCAGCGAGCCCCTACGGCTGTCCCGCGACTCCTATTCCCTTCGCCTCCTCGAATACGTCCGCGACGAGGCCCACCGGTTCGCCCAGCACTACCACCATCTCCTCCGCGGCCGCCGCACGTTCGAGGAGGAGTAGCCGCAACAGCCTGCCCCGCAAAGCCCTTGCAGCGGTCGGCGCGGGCCGGCGCCGCCCGTAGGCCGCAACCTGCAGCCTCTGCGTCCGTTCAAGGAGTGGCCAGATCGCTTGGCGTGCGTTTCCCCCCTCACTGCCGGCGTTTTTGCGGCCCGTGGCGGCTCGTGGGCTCCTCTTGATTTCGACCGGCAGAATCCCGACCATCCCGCCCCGCGCCGGCGTGTCGGCGCACGGACCGCGTCGGGAGGCTTCAGCGTGCTCGCACGGGTGCAACGGATCGCTCGGCTCGTGGCCGTCGCCTGGTCGGTCACGGCGATCGCCGCGGCGGTGGCGGAGGATCGCCCTCCGCTGCAGGTTCTCGCTGCCGGCATGTCCGTGGAGGATGCCGACCGCGATCGGTGGAACCGGGTCGTCCTCCTGGCGACGCCGCGGTTCGTCAGCGGCGACACCGACGCCGTGTCCGACGGGATCCGCGGCCATGTGACCAGCTTCACGTTCACCGTGCTGGCGACGATCCGCACCACGGGTGCCGGGGAAGAGTCGCGGCACGAGCTCACCGAGGTCGGCGTCGGCTACAGTACCCTGGTGAACGACCGTCTGATCATCGTCGCCCCGGGCACGGACGTTCCGGGTTTCTCGCTCGACTTTCTCGGTCGTCAGATCCTCGGCGCCAAGCAGAAGAGCCTCGACGAGATCGTGCGGGTCGGTGCCCACGACACCGCGCTGGCGTTCGACGCGCCGCTGCTTATGCTCCGTGACGGTGAGCACCGGGAGATGACCGTCCGCCACGTCGTGCGGATCGACCCGCTCACCGGCGAATGCTCCACCTGCGTCTGGCTGGCCCGGCCCAACGACGATGGCACACTGACGCCCGCCAGCGATCCGCTGCGGCTGGTCGGGGGCGGCACCCGCGAGAGCCGGGCCATCCACGTCGACGGCAGCCGCTTCGTCTTCGGCTTCCCCACCAAGCAGGCGTTCGCCGTCAAGGAGCTGCCCCCGGGCGAGAGCATTCCCTGGTCGCCCACGCTGCTCGTCACGGCCGACGCGTTGACCTACGACGGCGAGGCGTTCCAGGAACTGACCCGCGCCATCGACAACGCCGCCCGTGGCTCCGTGGCCCGCGCGGCGCGGAATGCCGCCGCCACCACGCGGGCCGAGTGAGTTCCGTCGGAGTCGATCCTGCAGCGTTGCGGGCCGCGCGTCAGCGGCTGTGCATGTCGGAGGAGACACCGCCGGCGGCCGGCACGTAGCACATCCGGGCGTAGTCCATCACCATGCGGTGGGCACTGAACCGCCAGGCCAGCGAGCCGATCGAGTTCATCATCATCCGGATCCATCCCCGCGGCAGGCCGTCCGAATCACGGTCGTAGAAGAGCGGGATCACCTCCTGCTCCAGCACGTCGTAGAGCGCCTGGCCGTCGCGACGGTCGGTGATCTCGTCGTTGGCATGCGTTTCGCCGCGGCCGATCGCGAAGCCGTTGCGTCCGTCGAAGGCCTCGGCCCACCAGCCGTCGAGGATCGAGCAGTTCAGGCCGCCGTTGAGCACCACCTTCTGGCCGCTGGTGCCGGAGGCCTCGAGCGGCCGCCGGGGGTTGTTGAGCCACACGTCCACGCCCTGGATCAGGTGCCGGCAGACGTTGATGTCGTAATCCTCGACGAACACGATCCGGCCGGCGAACCGGCCGTCGTGCCGCAGGTTCGCGATCTTGCGGATCAGCGCCTTGCCCGGCTCGTCGGCCGGATGGGCCTTCCCCGCGTAGATGATCTGGATCGGCCGGTCGGGGTCGCTGATCAGCGCGTAGAGCCGCTCCAGGTCGCCGAGCACGAGGTCAGCCCGCTTGTAGGTCGCGAACCGACGCGCGAACCCGATCGTGAGGATGTTCGGGTCGAGCACCGAGCGGGCTGCCTCGACGGCCTCGTCGGCCTCGCCCCGCCGCCGGCACTGCCGCGCCAGCCGCCGCCGCACGAACTGCAGGAGCAGGTTCTTGAGGGCGTAGTGCGTCTCCCACAGCTCGCCCGGATCGCATTCGTGGATCTTCTGCCAGACGTCGGGCTCGCCCATGCGGCGGAACCAGTTCGCGGGGAAGATGCGGTCGTAGAGCTGCAGCATCTGCCATGACAGCCAGCTCGGCACGTGGACGCCGTTGGTGATGTGGCCGATCGGCACCTCCTCCTCGACCCGCCACGGCCAGAGGCTCGACCACATCTTGCGGCTCACGTGGCCGTGCAACGCGCTCACGGCGTTGGCCCGTCGCGACATCTTCAGGCCGAGCACCGTCATGCAGAACGGCTCGGAGTGGTTGTGCGGCTCCACCCGGCCGAGACCCATCAGCTGGTCGTGCGAGATGCCCAGTGCGTCCCGCATCGGGCCCAGGTACTCCTCGATCAGGCCGCCGTCGAAGCGGTCGTGGCCGGCCGGCACCGGGGTGTGGGTCGTGAAGACGGTCTGGCGGGCCACGCGGCGGACGGCATCGTCGAACGAATAGCCGTCGCGGTCCATGCGGCCGCGGACGGCCTCGAGTGTCGCGAAGACGGAGTGGCCCTCGTTCAAGTGGTAGACGCCGGGCACGATGCCCATCGCGCGGATCGCCCGCACGCCGCCCACACCGAGCACCAGCTCCTGCCGGATCCGCAGCCGCGTGTCGCCGCCGTAGAGGCGGCTGGTCAGCTCGCGATCCTCCGGGTTGTTCACCTCGACGTCGGAGTCGAGCAGGAACAGGTTCACGCGGCCCACGGCCATTTTCCAGACCTTCGCGAAGAGCGGTCCCGAGCGGGTGTCGATCTGCACCGTGATCGGCAGGCCGTCCTTGCCCAGCGCCGGCTCGATCGGCAGCGCCTCGGTCCGCGACTGGAAGTACTCCTCGTGCTGGTAGCCGTCGATGTCGAGCTGCTGCTTGAAGTAGCCCTGGTCGTAGAAGAGTCCCACGGCGATGAGCGGGATGCCCAGGCCGCTCGCGCTCTTGATGTGGTCGCCGGCGAGCACGCCGAGACCGCCCGAGTAGATCGGCACCGACTCGTGGATGCCGAACTCCGCGGAGAAGTAGACGACCGGCTTGGAGCCGAGGACTCCCGCGTGGATGTTGCTCCAGGTCGACTCGGCCGCCATGTACTCCTTGAGCCGGCGGTAGGCCTGATTGATCCGGCTGTAGAGCACGAGTTCAGCCGCCCGCGCCTCGAGACGCTCCGGCGTGAACTCGGCGAGCAGGGCGATGGGGTTGTGGTCGAGCTGCCTCCAGCGGATCGGATCGAGCTCCCGGAAGAGGTTCGTGACCTCCGGATGCCAGCTCCACCAGAGGTTGCGGGCCAGCGCCATGCACTTGTCGTAGAGGTTCTGCGGCGAGAGCTCGTCGAGGCGGGGCGGTGCGAGCGCACTGTGGCCGGTGACGCGGCCCGGTGCGGCGGGGCTTCTGGCTGGGGTGGGACCGCGGCCGCCGATCTCTTCTGCCTGGCTCATGGTGTGGCTCCGGGGGAGGGGGGAGATGGAGGGGAACCTGCCAGAAGGACCGGCAGTATAGGGGCGTCGCGGCGTTCCTTCGACCCCCGCCGCCGGGCACGAGAACCCGCGCGTGCCCCGGCATCGACGCGCGGCACGCGGCGTCGCCGTGCATAATGCCGCCATGTTCACGCCCGGTTGCACGCGTCCCGATCCGTCCGCGCTCCGCTCGCTGGCCGCGGAGCTGGTGCGGTTCGCCGACGCGACCGACGCCGTCGGCCCGTGGCGCAGCGGCAGCTTCGCGGCGCTCGCCCGCGCGGGGGTGCTCGCCGGCTTCGTTCCGGCCGACTGCGGCGGCACAGAGGCGGCCGAGCCCGCGCTCCTCGAGGCCTTGGCCGCCATCGCGGAACGCTGCCTCACGACGGCGCTGGCGGTCTCGCAGTGGGCCGGCGCGTGCCGGATCATCGCCTCCGGCTCCGGGGACCTGCGGGCCGCACGGCTTCCGCCGCTGGCACGGGGCGAGACGCCCACCACCGTCGGCATCTCGCAGCTCTCCACGAGCCGGCGGCACCTCGCGACGCCCGCCCTGACGGCGGTGCGTGCCGCGGACGGCTGGCGGCTCGACGGGCTCTGCCCGTGGGTGACCGGCGCCGATGCCTGCGACACGATCGTCACGGGAGCGGTCACCGCCGACGGCGAGCGGCTGTTCTTCGTCGTGCCCACCACGGCCGCCGGGCTCGAGATCGGCCCGCCGTTGCCGCTGGTCGCGCTGTCGGGGAGCCGCACGTCGAGCGTCGGCTTTCGCGGGGTCGCGCCGGCCGACGTGATCGTGCCGGCGGCCGACGGCGGTGTGCGGACCGGCGGGCTCGCGACCACGGCGCTCGCGCTGGGATGCATCCGCGGATCCGTCGGCATCGTCGAGCGGGAGTCCGGGCCGCGGGCGGCCCTCGGGCCGGTCGCCGCGGGACTGCGGGACGAGGCCGGCGAGATCGCCGCCCACCTGCACCGGTTCGCCTCCCACGGCGGCGAGCCGGCCGAACGCGACCGGCTGCGGGCCCGGGCGACGAGCCTGGCCCTGCGGGCGGCGCAGGCCGCGCTCGCGGCGTCCAAGGGGGCGGGCTTCGTCGCGGGCCATCCCGCCGGCCGGCAGGCCCGGGAGTCGCTCTTCTTCCTGGTCTGGAGCTGCCCGGAGTCGGTCTCCGCGGCCGTGATGTGCGAGCTCGCGGGGCTCCCCGGCGACTGAGAGATCGCCGCCGTCGCCGGATTCTGGGCTTGCCCGGAAGCGGCCGTCACGGTGAGATTGCGTGGTTCTTACCGTTCGTCCGGAGGAGTGTGTGGCATGGATGCCCCACGTTCGATCGTTCTCGTCAAGCTTTCCGCCATCGGCGACGTGCTCCACGGCGTGCCGACGGCCGTGGCGCTCAAGCGGGCTTTTCCCACGGCGCGGATCGGCTGGGTTGTGGAGGGCCGCGCCGCCGACGTGCTCGCGGGCCACTCCGCGGTGGACCACCTCTTCCGCCTGCCCCGCGGCTGGCTGAAGTCCTGGGCGGCGGTGCGGTCGTTGCGGCGGCAGCTCGTCGACTTCCGGGCCGACTTCGCCGTCGACATGCAGGGCCTGCTCAAGAGCGGAGTAGCCACACGGCTCTCGGGGGCCGTTGTCCGCGTCGGCCACGCGCGGCCCGAGTCCCGCGAGGGTGCGTGGCTGGCCTACAACCACGCGGTGTCCGCGACCGGCGGCCACGTCGTCGACCGCAACCTCGCGCTCGTCAGGCCGTTCGGCGTGCGGGAGCCGCGGCCGTCGTTCGACATGCCCGACTGGCCGGTGAGCCGCCGTCGCATGTGGGACTGGCTGGTGTCGCTGCGGCTGCCCGCGGCGCCCGTGCTGATCAATCCGGGCGCCGGCTGGACGTCGAAACTCTGGCCCGAGGAGCGGTTCGCCGCGGTCGCCCGCGGGCTGCAGGAGCGGCACGGACTGACGTCGATCATCGTGTGGGGCGGCGACCGCGAGCGTGGCAGCGCCGAGCGGATCGCCGCCGCCGCGGGCCGTGCCGCGATCGTCGCGCCCGCGACCACGCTGCAGGATCTGGCTGCGGTCTGCCGCATGGGCCGCTTGTTCGTCTCGAGCGACACCGGGCCGCTGCATCTGGCGGCGGCCGTCGGCACGCCGTGCGTGGGGCTCTTCGGCCCCGTGCCCGCGTCCCGCAACGGACCGTACGGCGGGATCCACGCCACAGTCGAGCCGCCGGACTCGGCCCGCCCCGCCTGGGGCGATCGCAAGTCGGACAGTGCTTCGATGGTGGCGATCGACGTCGATCGCGTGCTCAACGCATGCGGCCGGCTGCTGGCGAAGTCGGACGCGGCGTGACGGGCGACGCGCTATAATCGGCGGAGCCCCGCGGCCCCGAGCGACCAGCACCATGCCCAGGCCCCGTCCCAACCCGTTCTACGCGATCCTCGGCGTGGTGGGGTTCCTGTTCACGATCACGGCCTCGAGCTACTGCCTGTTCGTGCTGCGGGGCGTGCGGCCGGAGAGCCTCTCGGGCCCGCCGCACTTGCTGGAGCGGCTCATGGACCGGCACGGCGTCGCGCTGCTCGCGGGTCAGATCGCCGTGCTCGTGGTGGCGACGGTGGGCGCCGTGGCCATGGATCACTTCGAGGGGGAGCGGCTGCGGCGGCAGCGGTCCGCGGCCGATCGGGAGGCCCGCGGGCGGGACGCTGCCGCCGGGGCTGACCAGCCGTGACCGCGTCGGCAGCCCGACAGATCGAGCGGCTGCGCGAGCAGATCCGGCACCATGACCGGAAGTATTACGTCGAGGCGGCGCCCGAGATCACCGACCGCGACTACGACCGGCTGGTCGAGGAGCTGCGGACGCTCGAGGAGCGGCATCCCGGCCTCGTGACGGCAGACAGCCCCACGCAGCGGGTCGGCGACGAGCCCGTGCCCGCCCTGCAGCCGGTGCGGCACCGGCTGCCAATGCTGTCGATAGACAACACCTACAGCCCGCAGGATCTCGCCACCTGGGGCGGCCGCGTCGAGAAACTGCTCGCGGAATCCTCGGCGGACCCGATCGACTGGGTGCTCGAGCTGAAGATCGACGGCGTCGCCGTGTCGCTGACGTACGAGCGCGGCATGCTCGCGCTGGGAGCGACGCGGGGCAACGGCGCCACCGGCGACGACATCACGCACAACGTCCGCACGATCCACGGCGTGCCGCTCCGCCTCGCCCTCGACGACCCGCCCGACATGGTCGAGGTCCGCGGCGAGGTCTACATGACCAACTCCGACCTCGTGACGCTCAACCAGCAGCAGGCTGAGGACGGTCTGCCGCCCTTCGCGAACACGCGGAACGTCGCCGCCGGCAGCATCCGCCTGCTCGACCCGCGCGAGTGCGCCGCGCGGCCGCTGAGGTTTTTCTGCCACGGCGCGGGGGACGCGACGGGCCTGGGGGTCGCGTCGCAGTCGCAGCTGCTGGAGTGGGCGCAGCGAGCGGGCCTGCCGGTCGCCCCCCGCAGCCGCACGTTCTCGTCGCTCGACGCGCTCGTCGAGCACGGCACGGAGCTGATCGAGAAGCTCCACGAGCTCGACTTCGAGGTCGACGGATTCGTGGTGAAGGTCGACCGCTTCGATCAGCAGCGGCGGCTCGGCACCACGGCCAAGAGCCCGCGCTGGGCGATCGCCTGGAAGTTCGAGAAGTTCGAGGCCACGACCCGGCTGGCGGGCATCCGGGTGCAGGTGGGCCGCGGCGGCACGATCACGCCGGTGGCGGACCTCGAGCCGGTGGAGCTGGCCGGCACGATCGTGCGTCGCGCGAGCCTCCACAACGCCGACGAGGTGGCCCGCAAGGACGTCCGCGTCGGTGACGTGCTGGTGGTCGAGAAAGCGGGGAAGGTGATCCCGCACGTCGTCCGGGTGGAGAAGCACCTGCGGAAGGGACGGCTGCCGGCCTGGACGCCGCCGACCGAGTGCCCCGAGTGCGGCACGCCCGTCGAGCGGGATCCCGACGGGGTCTACATCCGCTGCCCCGACGTCGACTGCCCCGCGCGGCGGCGGGAGCGGCTGCGATTCTTCGCGTCGCGTGCCGCGATGGACATCGAGGGCCTCGGCGACAAGCTCGTGGAGCAGCTCGTGGCGACCGGGCTCGTCAAGGACTACGCCGACCTCTACTCGCTCACGGTGGAGCAGCTCGAGCCGCTGGAGCGGATGGGTGAGAAGTCGGCCGCGGCGCTCGTCACCCAGATCGCCGGCAGCCGCGACCGCGGGCTCGTTCGCGTGCTCAACGCGCTGGCCATCCGCCACGTGGGGCCGCGGGTGGCGTCGCTTTTGTGCCAGCGGTTTCCCACGCTCGACACGCTGCGGGCGGCCACCGTCGACGAGCTCGCCGCCGTGCCCGACATCGGCCCGACGATCGCGGCCAGCGTGCACGAGTGGCTCTTGAGCGGCTACGGCCGCCGGGTGCTCGCAGGGCTCGAGCGGGCCGGGCTGCGGCTCGACGTGCCGGCGGCGGAGCGGGTGGGCGAGGGCCCGCTCTCCGGCAAGACGCTCGTGGTCACCGGCACGCTCGAGGGCTTCTCGCGGCAGGAGGCGGAGGACGCGATCCGCAGGGCCGGCGGCCGGGCCTCGGGAAGCGTGTCGAAGAAGACCGACTACGTGGTGGCGGGGGAGGAGCCTGGCAGCAAACTGGAGAAGGCCGTGAAGCTCGGCGTGGCGGTGATCGACGCGGCGGGCTTCCGGCGGCTGCTGGCCGGCGGCTGAGTCGGCGCATTCTCTCGTCGGGTTGTCGCCCCGGCCCCCTCCCCGAAGCCGCGCGACGATGTCGGGCTGGGAGGCTAACGGCCTCTGCCACCGGCCGGCACGGCCTCGGCGGCCAGCGGCAGCGCACACGCCGCCATCGTCACGCCCCACGCCGGCATGCCCGCGAGCAGCCCGATGAGCGGCCACGCCACGAGGGCGCTGCGGGCGACGAGCCGCTGCGACGAGCCGAACCAGATGCCGACGGCGAAGAGCATCTCGAAGGCGGTGATGGCGTGCGTCAGCAGGTTTGTGAGGTACTCGGAGTCCTCCAAGAGCGGCGCGAGCCCGGAGAACCGGCTCTGCGGGCTCGCTGCCAGGTACCAGGCGGCCAGACCGTCCCACCAGGCGTCGCCCTTGAGCTGCGCGAGCACGGCCGCGACGGTGATCGCCGAGCCGTACACCTGCAAGAGCCCCCGCGAGACCGCGGCCCGAAACGAGAGTGGCGGCGTGGGCCGGCCGGCGCGGTCGCGCAGCCAGCGGTCGCAGGAGAGGTGCCAGCCCGCCGGGCCGATCGCCAGGCACCACAGCAGCACGGCCAGGCAATCGTCGGCCGGCCCGGCGAGCATCGGCCCGCGGTGCAAAAGCGATGCCCAGAGCACCGCCGCCAGCGGCGCGACCACCGAGGTGCCGAGGCCCACGAGCAGGAGCAGGAAGACGACGGCGGTCGCATGAAAGAGCACGGCGACGGCGAGCGACGACGGGGCGATGTCGTAGAGCGACATGCCGGCGGGCGACCGCCACTGCCGCACCGTCTCTGCGGGCAGCACGCCCTGCGGGCCGAACCACGCCTGCACGTCGGCCTCGTAGCTCCACCACAGCGCCAGCGCCACCACGGCGGCGACGATCCGCACGAGGGCCAGCGGCCGGGCGTCGGCGGCGGAGAACCAGAACCGCTCCCATGCCTCGCCCAGGGCGGCGAGGCCGTGCGGCGCGGACGGCGATGCGACGATCGCGTCGGGGCTGCGGCTGGGGCTCACGGCGCCGCCCTCGCCGGAGTGTCGATTGGGGCGGTGGGCGGCTCCACGAGCGGCGCGACCTCGGCGCGGGCCTCCTGCCGCAGCAGCTGCAGCTCGCCGCGTGCCATGCGGACCCGCGCGGTGTATGCCGGCGCAGCAGCGGCCGCCGCCGCGGCCCGATCGGTCGGCGGCGTGCGGACGACCCGCACCATCACATCCTCGCCGCCGAGGTCGTCGAACATGCCGCGGCCCACCGCCGCCGCCAGCAGGCCGTCGCGGTCGGCGTCGTCCGCATCCAGCGCGATCGCGCGGGCGAGCCGCCGCCAGCGGGCCGCCCGTTCGCCCGTCAGCGTTCCGGGCAGCGACATGCCGCCGCGATCATCGCCGTGACGACGGATGTCGACGGCATGGTCGGCATCCTCAGGGGATCCGTAGGAGAGCCGGTAGTCGAATCCGAGGTCGAGCCACGGCGGCGTCATCCAGGGCGAGAAGAGCCTGCCCTTCACCGTCCGCACGAGTGCCGACGAGCCGCTGTCGGAGTTGCCCGCGATCGAGAGCAGGAGCCCGATCAGGCAGAGGATGAGTCCCGCGGTGACGGCCGCTCGGACGACCTCGGACGGCCTGGCGGCATCGAGCGGCGAGGCCGTCGGCGTCCGGGACTGCCGCGGAGTCTGGGGCATGGGGCGCACCGCGGAAAACGGGAGGGGACGCGGGAGCAGGGCCGGACCGGCGGTGACCATGGCGGCGACGGCCGACAGGGAAGACCCAGTGTGATCCGGCGCACGACCATTTCCAGTGCCGACCGCGGAGCCCGCGTCGCTCCCGCGTTTTCCGCGGCAACCGCGCCGCGGCCCCCGCCCGCAGGGGCGGAATGCGTTGACACGACCGCTCCATGGCGATAGGTTCGCAGGGTGGTTTGACCGCTTCGTCCGCCGGCCCGGGAGGCTGCTTCGCGAGGCGGCGAGCCAGGCACACTGATCACACCGCAGGGATCACGCGCAGCTCAGGCGACCCGTCCGCACGTGCGAACTACGGGGGATTAGCTCAATTGGGAGAGCGTCTGGCTGGCAGCCAGAAGGTCAGGGGTTCGAATCCCCTATCCTCCACTTCGTCGGTTGGTGTCGCCGTGTCCGAGACCGTGCCCCAGACGCCGCCTCCCCGCCGTGCTGCGGACGAGCCGCTGGCCTGGGTAGACGGCCGGTTCGTGCCGCGTTCATCCCTTTGTCTGCCCGTCGGCGACGCGGGTTTCGTCCTCGGTGCCACCGTCACCGAGCAGCTGCGGACCTTCCACGGCCGGCTCTTCCTGCCGGAAGCCCACGAGGAGCGGCTCCGCGAGTCGCTGGCGATCGTCGGCATCGATCCCGGCCGGCCGTTGCACTCGCTGTTCGAGGCCGCGGCGACCGTCGCCGCCCACAATCATGCGGCGGCGCCGGACCACGATCTCGGCGTCGTCGTGTTCGTCACGCCCGGTGACCTTCCCGCGCAGCACGGTGGCCAGAAGGGCGTCCCCCGCGCGATGGTCCACAGCTTCCCGCTGGCGTTTTCCAGTTGGGCCCGTTCCTACGAGTCGGGTGTCGCGCTGCGGACGGCGACGGTCCGGCAGGTGCCCGACGCCTGCTGGCCGGTCCGGGCGAAAGTCCGCAGCCGCCTCCACTACCATCTGGCGGATCGCGAGGCCGATGCGGAGGAGCCCGGGGCGCGGGCCGTGCTCCTCCATCTCGACGGCCGCGTCAGCGAGACCTCCACCGCGAACGTCGCCGTTGTCCGCGGTGACACGATCACCACGCCGCCGCCCGAGGACGCGCTCCCGGGCGTCAGCCTAGGGCACGTGCGGAGCCTGGCGGAATCGTTGGGGCTCTCCTGGGAGTGCCGGTCGCTCGGCGTCGCCGACCTCGCCGCCGCCTCCGAGATCCTGCTCACGAGCACGCCGAGCTGCCTGCTGCCCGCCACCCGGTTTGACGGCCGCCCGGTGGGCGACGGCCGGCCGGGCCGTGTGCACCGCATGGTCCTGTCGGCGTGGAGCGGGCAGGTCGGCCTCGACATCGCGGGGCAGGCGCTGGCCTGCAGCTGCCGCTCCTGACCCGCCGCCGTCATCCTCCGTCGTCGTCATCCTCCGTCGTCGCCACCGCAGCCTCGTATGCGCCGCTCGCTCCGCCTCCTGCTCGTGATCGCGCTGCTGGCCCTGGCCGTGCCGCTGGTCCCCTTCGTCGCCTTCGGCACCCGGCTCGACCACGTGGTGGCGGGCTGGCTCGATCCGCCGCCGTCCCCGCCGGTGCTCGCGGTGCTCGAGGTGGGCGTGCTCGCGGCCGACATGCTGCTGCCGGTGCCCTCGAGCATGGTGGCCACGCTCGGCGGCGCGCGGCTGGGATTCGTCGTTGGCACGGCGTGCGCCTGGCTGGGCATGACCTGCGGCGCGGCGGCGGGCTGGTGGCTGGGCCGCACGGCGGCCGCCCGCCGGCTGGCGGGCCTCGAGGCCGACGAGCGAGAGGAGTTCGCCCGCCGGCAGCGGCGCTACGGCCCGCTCGCGGTGGTGCTGACGCGGCCGCTGCCGCTCGTGGCGGAGGCGGCCGCGCTCGTCGCCGGCGGCGCCGGCATGCCGTTTCGCGACTTCATGGCCGCCGCGGGCGGCGGCAATCTCGCCGTCGCCGCGGTGTGGACGCTCGCCGGCGCGATCGGCCGGGAGGCCGACTCCCTCCAGTGGGTGCTCGTCGCCTCGCTCGCCGTGCCGGTGGCGATTGCGTGGCTCGCCGCGCGGCGCGGTATGCAATCGCCGTCGCGCTAATTATGATCCGCGGCGAAAGACGCCGGCCGACAGCGGCCCTCCACCCACGCCCCCTCGCGGCCCCTCCATGGACGCTCTCAAGGCCATCCTCGACGCCTTCCTTCACCTCGACGAGCAACTCAAGGGAGTGATCGACGCCTGGGGGCCGTGGACCTACGTGCTCCTCTTCGCGATCATCCTCTGCGAGACGGGGCTCGTCGTCACCCCGTTCCTGCCGGGCGATTCGCTCCTCTTCGCCGCGGGCGCGATGGCGGCGCTCTACCCGGAGTCGCTCGGCATCCTGCCGCTGCTGGTGCTCCTCTCGATCGCGGCGGTGGTGGGCGACACGCTCAACTACGCGATCGGCCGCGCGGTCGGGCCGCGGGCCTTCGCGCTCAACACCTGGTTCCTCAAGCACGAGCACCTCGCCAAGACGCAGGCGTTCTACGACCGGCACGGCGGCAAGACGATCGTGCTGGCGCGGTTCGTGCCGATCATCCGCACGTTCGCCCCGTTCGTGGCCGGCGTCGGCCGCATGGATTACCCGCGGTTCCTCTACTACAACGTCGTGGGCGGGATCGCGTGGGTGGTCATCTGCACGCTCGCCGGCTACTTCTTCGGCAACATTCCGGTCGTGAAGAAGCACTTCGAGCTGGTGGTGGTCGGGATCGTGCTCGTGTCGGTGCTGCCGATCGCGTGGGAGCTCTGGGCGTCCCGCCGCCGCGGCTCCCGCTGACCGGCCTCTCGCCTCAGCGCAGCCCCGCCTCGACCCGGCCGAAGACCTCGTCGAACTCGCGCCGTGTGCGGGCCGTCACGTCGCGAATCTCCTCGAGGAGCGCCGCCGCGGACTTGTGACCCAGGAGATGCGCGAGCGTCCGCTGCTCCTCGGGCGACGCGGGCAGGTCGTGACGGCCCGGCGCGTCGAGCAGCCGAATGTGGCCCTCGATTCGTCGCAGGAGACGGTAGGCGTCGAGCAGGGATTCGAACTGGCCCGTCGGCATGTGACCCGCGGCGTGCAGTGCGACGAGGCCGGCCTGCGTCTCCGGCGTGCGCAGGGAGGCGTCGGCGCCGCCGTGCACCAGCTGTAGCACCTGCACGGCGAACTCGATGTCGACCACGCCTCCCGGGCCGCGCTTCAGGTTCGTCGCCTTGGCTCCCTCCTCCATCCGCAGCCGCATCCGCCGGATCTCGGCCACATCCTCCGCGGTCCAGGGACGCTCGTAGCTGGCTGCATGGACGATCCGCAACGCCCGGGCGGACGCGGCCGGACCACCGATTGCGACGCGGGCCTTCACGAGCGCCTGACGCTCCCAGACGGCGGCCGGCCCGTCCGCGGCGAAGTAGCGCGCGAAGTCGTCGAGCGATACGGCCGTCGGTCCGCTGCGGCCGCTGGGCCGCAGGCGCGAATCGAGTTCGTAGAGTCGGCCGTGGGGCCCGAAGGTGTTGAACACCTTCATCGTCCGCTGGGCGAGCTCACCGAAGAAGTGGGCGTTGGTCGTGCCCTCGACGCTGCGACGCGTCCGCCGGCGGTGGAACGAGATGCCGTCGTGGTCGTAGAGAAAGACGACGTCCACGTCGCTGGCGTAGTTCATCTCGCGGCCGCCGAACTTGCCCATCCCGAGCACCACCGGCCCGGCCCGCACGCCGACCGTCTCCCCCTGGCCCGCCATCGGCTCGCCGAGCCGCTCCACGAGCCGCTCCTCCTCGCGGCCCATCACCACGCGGAGGATCGCCTCCGGGATCGCCGAGAGGGCTGCGGTCGTCTCCGCGACGTCCTGCCGGTCGAGGATGTCACGGACGCCGATCCGCAGCTGCTGCGAGGCCTTGAAGGCGTGCAGCATCGGCTCCACGTCGACCGCGCCGCGGCAGAGCTCCGCCAGCGCGGCGTCGAGCTCCGCGGGGGCCGGCAGGCGCGGGATCAGCAGGCTGTCGAGCAGCTCGTCGATCATGCCCGGATTCCCGACGAGCAGCTTGGCGAGGAACGGGCTCGACGAGCAGAGCCGGACCGTGAGGTCGAGGGAAGGCGGATGGCAGCTGAACAGCTCCCACAGCACCCCCTTGCCCCCGAGCGAGTCGCTCACCGCCACGAGGTTGCCGAGCGTGGCGTCGGGGTCGGGAGTGGCCGCGATCGCCGTGAGCAGCCGGGCTGCGATCGCCGCCAGGAAGTGCCGGCACCTGTGGGTGGAGAGGAACAGCACCTTCTCCTCGCCGAGGCTCTCGAGCGCGCGATGGGCGGCCGTGATGTCGCGAAACCCGTGCCGCGAGAGGACGTCACGGACGAAGGCCGCCGGCGGTGCGGGATCGAGCACGAGGTCCGCCTCCGGAGCGGGGACCTCGTCCTCCGGGAAGGCGTCGTGCAGCAGATGGTCGAGGATCCGGCGGTTGAGATCGGTGGCCTCCTCCAGTTCCCGCCGCAGCCGCGCCGCGGCGGCCGCGCCGGTGCCGTAGCCCATGCGGACCGCCAGCCTGGCGAACTCGACGGGATCGGCGGGGACGAGGTGCGTCTGCCGGTCGTAGAGGATCTGGAGCCGGTGCTCGACGGTCCGCAGGAATGTGTAGGTGCGTTCGAGGATCTCCCGCTCCTGGTCGGTGAGGCCGCCCGTCTCGGCGAGCCGGCGGATCGCCTCGAGCGTGGTGCCGGTGCGGACCCGCGGGGCGTCGCCGCCGCCGAGCAGCTGTAGGAACTGGATCGTGAACTCGACGTCGCGGATGCCGCCCCGGCCATTCTTGACGTCGGACGAGTCGGTGCCCTCGCGGATCGCCATGGTCTCGATCCGCCGCTTGAGCGCCTTGATGCCGCCGATGTCCGCACGCGTGAGCCAGCGGCGGTAGACCCACGGCTCCATCTCGGCCAGCAGCCGCGCGCCCAGCGTCTCATCGCCGGCGACGCACCGCGCTTTCACCCATGCCTGCCGCTCCCACGTGCGGCCATGGTGGTCGTAATACTGCAGCATCGCGTCGCGCGACATCGAGGCCGGGCCGGTCGCGCCGTGCGGCCGCAGCCGCAGATCGACCCGGTAGGTGAGCCCCAGGTCGGTCGGCTCGGCGATGAGCCGCACCGTCTCCTGTGCCACACGCTCGAAGAACTCCTGATTCGAGCAGGGTTTCGGCCCCTCCACGCGGCCGTCCGCGGAGTGCACGAAGACCAGGTCGATGTCGCTCGAATAGTTCAGCTCGACGCCGCCCAGCTTGCCCATGGCGATCACGGCCAGCGTCGCCCGCTCGCCGTCCGGCCCCCGCGGCACGCCGCGGAGCGCCTCGAGGCGGGCGACCGCCGAGGCGACAGCCGCCTGCACCACGCAGTCGGCGACGTGCGACAGCTGCGTGACAACGGTCTCCAGCCGCTGCCCCCCGACGATGTCGCCGTAGGCGATGCGGAGCGTCTCACGGCGCTTGAACCTCCGCAGCGCACGCATCACGCTCTCCGGCTCCGTGACGAGCGCCGTCTCCGTCGCGAGGGAGGCGGCGAGCGCCGCGCGGCCCTCCGGCCTCCCCTCGCCCACGCGGATCTGCTCCCACGACTCAGGGTCGAGAATCACGAGTTCGGCGAGATGGGGGCTGGCCGAGAAGAGCTTGAGCAGGATCTCCAAGCTCCGCGGATCCCGCTGGATGAGCGTGCCTATGGAGAGCGGGCTGCGGACCGATCCCACCAGCCGCTCGACGGCGACGAGCACGCGGTCGGGGTCGCTCACCTGGGGCAGCTGCGATGCCAAGCGGGAGGCGAGGCACTGCAGCAGGTCGAGCGTCAGCCCGTGCTCGGCCAGCGACACAAGCGCGCGATGCGCCGTGGCGGGGTCGGCGAGCCCAGCCCGGCCACCCCACGCCGCCGCCGCGGCCGGATCATCCAGCAGCAGCCGCAATTCGGCGACCGAGCCGGGGTCCGCCGACGGCCCGGCCCCGTCAGCCTCGCCCGCCGCGGTGACCGATCCCCGTTGCGGTGGCACGGCTACGCTCCCGGCGTATGGTCGGTGCGGGGCATCCTGATGTCGTAGACCGCCACGTCGTCGGCCCGCGAGTGGTCGCCGTCGGCCATCAGGTGATCGAGCGGCACCGCGTTGGCGAGCCCGTCGGCGACGTCGCCGGCCAGCGACCAGGCGCCGGCAGCCTGGATGTCGACGTCCACTAGCCGGCCGACGAGCCGCAGCGGGGCGTCGAAGACGACGATCCGGTCGCACATCGTCCGGCCGGTCAGCTGCACGACCCTGTCGGGCCCGTCCGCCGCCGCCGCCGCATCGCCCTGCGTCGCGGGCCCATCCGGCCCGCCGGCCCGCGCCTCGCGCCGCTCGTCGCGCACGGAGAGCCCCTCCACGAGCACCTGCTGCCGCGTGCCGATGAAGGGCAGGTTGCCGGCGAGGCTCGCCTCGGTCTGGGCCTCGAGGAGCGCCTGGTGCCGCTCCTTCTTCACGCTCTCGGGCACATCGTCGGGCTGACGGTCGAACGCCTTCGTGCCGGGCCGCGGGCTGTACTTGAAGATGAAGCTGTTCTTGAAGCCGACGGCGCGGACGAGATCGAGCGTTGCCTGAAACTCGGCGTCGGTCTCGCCGCAGAAGCCGACGATGAAGTCGCTCGTCACCGCGGCGTGTGGGATCCGCTCGCGCAGCCTGCCGAGCATCTCCATGTAGTCGCCGATCGAGTAGCCCCGCTTCATCCGCGTGAGCACCGCGTCGGAGCCGTGCTGGGCCGGCACGTGCAGGTAGTGGCTCACCTTCGGCAGGTCGCGGACCGCCCCGATGAGGTCGTCGGTCATGTCGCGGGGGTAGTTCGTGACGAACTTGATCCGGTCGAGCCCGTCGATCCCGTCGAGCAACGCGAGCAGGTCGGAGAGCCGCGTGGTCGTGCCGCCATCCTTCCAGCGGTAGCTGTTGACGGTCTGGCCGATGAGCGTGAGCTCGCGGCAGCCCTCCTCCACGAGCTTCCGCGCCTCCGCGACGATCGTGGACGGCGACCGGGCCTGCTCCGGGCCGCGCACGTGCGGCACCACGCAGAAGGCGCAGAACTTGTCGCAGCCCGTCTGCGTCCGCACGAACGCCTGGAACGGCGTCGGCCGCATCTGCGGGTCGCGGTCGGGGTCGTAGCTCTCGAAGCTGCGGGCGATCGCGTCGCGACTGCCGCTCGTCCGCTCGAGGCTCACCTCCAGCCGCGGCCCGCCCCCCGCGAGCACCTCGTCGACGAGCGAGGGCACGCGGTGCAGCTGACCCGGGCCCACCACGAGGTCGACCCACGGGGCCCGCCTGCGGACGAGCTCCCTGTCCTTCTGTGCCATGCAGCCGAGCACGCCGACCACGAGGCCGGGCCGCTGCTGCTTCTCGAGACGGATCCGCCCCAGCGCGGAGTAGACCTTGTCCTCGGCGTGCTGCCGCACGCTGCAGGTGTTGTAGAAGACGGCGTCGGCGTCGGCCGTGGTGCGGGCCATCTCCCAGCCCTGCCGCCGCAGCGCCGCCACCACGAGCTCGCTGTCGAGCACGTTCATCTGGCAGCCGACCGTCTCGATCCAGAGCCGCTTCGTCATGCGAAAGATTCTAGCTTTCCGCGGACGAAGCCATCCATGGCCTTCGTCCGCTGAGCCGAGCGGCGGAAAAGCCGAGGTTTTCCACCGCTCGGGTGCATCGCATCCAGCGATGCCACACCGAGGTCGTGATCAGCGGCGCTGCCGGGGACGCGTGATGGTCGAGGAAAAAATCGTGCACGGCAGCCGCTTTCGACTGCTCGGCAGGGCGTTGAGCGAAGCAGCAGAAATCGGAGGTTTTCAGGAAACAATCGCAGGGTGTGATGTTTTTCGTACATGTGCCGCGACGGGGTGCCCGTGCCCAGTCGCCGGACGTTCGCTTCCGGCCTCCAGCCTTCAGCTCACTCGGAGACGTCTGCGCTCCGGCATCCTGCCTGCGCTGGCCGTCTACGCCGGCTCTCGGGGCACGGGCACCCCTCCCGATTTCTGCGCCATGAGCCGAGAGACCGGAGGTTTCCAAGAAAAAATCGCACGATGCGATGTTTTTCGTGAACACGATGCGATGTTTTTCGTGAAGCTGCTCGGCAGGACGCCGAGCGCAGCACCAGAAACCGGAGGTTTCCAAGAAAAAATCGCACGATGCGATGTTTTTCGTGAACACGATGCGATGTTTTTCGTGAAGCTGCTCGGCAGGACGCCGAGCGCAGCACCAGAAACCGGAGGTTTCCAAGAAAAAATCGCACGATGCGATGTTTTTCGTGAACACGATGCGATGTTTTTCGTGAAGCCAGCTCGTCGGGCGTCACGCGGGGTCGCCGAACCGTGCTGCAGAAAAGAGGCTGCGGCCCCGGAGAAATTCCGCCGCCGACATGGTCTTCCGCCCCTCCGGCACGAGCCGCCGGATGACCAGCCGCGTGCCCGCACCGCAGGCCACCACGATGCCGGCGTCGTCGGCCGAGAGGATCGTGCCAGGCGCTGGAGGGGTCGCGCCTGGCGTTGCGGCCGCGTCGCCGCCGACCGCCACGTCCTCGAGCACGATCCGGAGCGGAGTCCGGCCGTCGCCCTCGCGCAAGAAACTCGCCACCCGCGGCCAGGGATCGAGCGCCCGCCGCTTCCGCTCGATCTGCGCGGCGGGCAGCGACCAGTCGACGATTCCGTCGGCCTTGGAGAGCCGCGGAGCCTTGGTGGCGCGGGCCGCGTCCTGCGGCACGCCGACGGTGGCACCCGGCCCGGCGGCGGCGAGCAGATCGATCGCCTCGGGCACGGCCGCGGCGCCGATCTCGGCCAGCCGCCGCTCGAGGTCGGCGGCGGTCTCGGTCGCGTCGATCGGCGTCTCGCGTGCGACGATCACGCGGCCCGCGTCGAGGGCCGGAGTCATCTGGATCACGCTCACGCCGGTGACGGCGTCACCCGCGAGGATCGCCCACTGCACCGGCGCCGCGCCGCGGTGCCGCGGCAGCAGCGAGCCGTGCAGGTTGATGCCGCCGTAGGGGGCGACCTCTAGCGCCGCCGGCACGAGGATCTGGCCGTAGTCGCAGACGACGAGCAGATCGGGAGAAAGCGCCGCGATGGCCGCGATGGCGTCGGCGTCGTTGATCCGCTCGGGATCGAGGATCTGCAGGCCGGCGGCCAGGGCCGCTTCGCGCATTGGGTTCGGCGGAGGTCGCCGGCCGGGAGGCGCGTGCGCGGGACGAGTGACGACGGCGAGAACTTCGTGCCGCGAGGCCAGCAAAGCCCGGAACATCGGCACGGCGAACGGGCCCGTGCCCATGACGACGAGCCTCAGGCGTGGGGCGGCGGGCGCGGTCATGCCGTGCAGCGGTCCGCTTCCAGCCGGTCGAGGCGGGCCACGATCGCGTCGTCGCCCGGCAGCTCGCCCCGCGACTGCTGGCCGGCGAAGACCTCGCGAAAGGTCTCGAGTGCCCGCCGCGATTCGATCGCCGCCGATTCCGTCAGCCGGTCGGTGAAGAGCCGGCCGTCGAGGTGGTCGAACTCGTGCTGCACGACGCGGGCGAGCAGCCCGCCGACGTCGATCCGGAACGGCTCGCCGTCGAGCGACCAGGCGTCGACCACGATCTTCTCCGGCCGCCGCACGTCGCCCCGCAGCCCGGGCAGGCTGAGGCAGCCCTCCTCCTGCACGGCGGTGCCCCGGGGGCGGCTGAGCGTCGGATTGATGAACACCAGTTCCTGTCCGGCGTCCGAACGGCCCGCCGTGTTGACCACGAAGAGCCGGTAGGGAAGGGCGACCTGGTTGGCGGCCAGGCCGATCCCCTCGGCGGCGTACATGATGTCGAACATCTGCTCGACGGCGGCGCAGACCTGGTCGTCGATCCGCACGAGCGGCCTCGAGCGGCGGAGCAGCGCGGGATGCGGGTACTCCACGAGTTGCAGCGGGCCGATGGCGGCGGGGGCTGATTCGTGCTGGCTGTCTGGCATGCGGGGTCACCGGGAACGCGGGTGTGGCCGGGCGGACGCTGACCGCTACGGATCGCCATGCATCATACGCCGATTGTGCGACGATCACCGCTGCCAGGAATCGGCCGCGGCGCGGGCGGCCATGATAGAGTTCGGGGCATGACCATCTCCAATCCGGATTCACACGGCCCATCGCTCCCCGCATTGCTCGATCCCGCCGTGCTGCTGGCCACCTGCGGCGGCCTGGGCCGGATCGGCGTCGCGCCGGGCACGTGCGGGGCGATCGGGGGGCTCGCGGCGGCAATCGGCCTCGCCCGGGCGGGGCTCCCGCCGCTGGTGGAGGTGGGGCTGCTCGTGGCCGTCAACCTCATCGGCATCCCCTGCTGCACGCGGGCGGCCCGGCTGCTCGGCCTCGGCAAGGATCCCGGCATGATCTGCTACGACGAGGCGGCCAGCCTGCCGCTTGCGCTCCTGGTTCTGCCGGCCGCAGCGCGGTCGCCGCTGGCGTATGCAGCCGCGTTCGCGCTCCACAGGCTTTTCGACATTTCCAAGCCGTTTCCCTGCCGCCGGCTGGAGCGGCTGCCTGCCGGCCTCGGTATCATGGCCGACGACTGGGGGGCGGCGGCGTACGCGGCCGCCTGCCTGGCCGGAACACATGCCCTGGGCTGGCTCTGACCTCCGCGACCCGGTCGCATGCCCGCCGCGCTCCGCGTCCCGGCCCCGAAACCCGCACCTCCGCCTCTCGCGTCCGACGGCTCCCGGCCATGCGCGTGCTGCTGATCGACCATGGCTGCTGCGACCACGACCACACGCGGGTGCACCGCTGCCGTGCGGCGCTCGCCGACGCGGGGGTCGTGGCCATGGTCTGCGGTCCCTCGTCGGTGCCGCGGCTCGAGGAGCACCAGCCCGGCATGTTCGGCATCCACCTGCACGCCATCGCCGCCGCGTCGCACCGGTTCCTCGCGGCCGTGCAGGAAGGTTCTCCCGAGTCGCTCCTTGCGGCCGTCCCGCTGCTCTCGCCGCGGCTGCTCGGCTCTGTCCGCGAGACGGCCCGGCAGCTGATTGCCGAGGCGGTCGATGCCTGTGACCCAGATGCGATCTTCGTGATGAACGCGGGCATCCTCACCGACCTCGCCGTGGAAACCGGCGCGCCGGTCGCCGTGCACGTCTCGCAGGCAGATCTCGAATCGGCGGCCTCCAAACCCGCCATGCGCACGCTCGTGGCCCGCGCGCTCGGCTCGTGCGAACTGGTCGCCGCTGCCGACGCCGCCGCCGCCGCCGCACTGCACGCGGGCTGGCTCGAGCCCGATGCCATCACCGCCGCCGATGTCTGGCCGCTCGCCCCGGAGTCGGCCGGCCACATGGCCGCGGCCTGCCGCACCGCCGTCGTCCGCCGCCACGGCTGATCCTCCACCGGTAGACCGTGGAAGGGCATGGATGACTTTTTCCAAGGACAGGTAGACTTCGGCCTCCCGACATCACATCGGCCGCGCACGCCGCGGCCGCCATCCGCCCAGCGAGATCATCCGCATGAAGAAGCCCGCGAAGCCGCGTCCCTCGTCCGCGAAGACATCCGCCGCGAAGCCGAAGGCCGCAGCACCCCACCGCGCCGCGGCACGTCCCGATCCCGCCGCAGCCCGCCGCGTGGTGCTCGACCTCATGGCGATCCCCGGGGGCTCGGGCGACGAGAAGGCGGTGGCGGAACGGATCGTGAAATGGCTCAAAGAGGCCGGCTGCGCGGCCGCGGCGATCTCGTTCGATACCGCCCACACGAAGACGCCGCTGAAGGGCAACGTGGGCAACCTCATCGTGAAGTTCCCCGGCACGCAGCCGGGGCCGCGGCGGCTGTTCATGGCCCACATGGACACGGTGCCGGTGTGCATCGGCACCAGGCCGGTGGTGGCGGGCCGCTTCGTGAAGAGCGGCAATCCCGCGACGGGCCTCGGCGCCGACGACCGGGCCGGATGTGCCGTCGTGCTCTCCACCGCGCTCGAGGTCCTGCGGCGCGGCCTTCCCCATCCGCCGCTGACGTTCCTCTTCGCGATCCAGGAGGAGGTCGGGCTCTACGGCGCGCGGTTCGTCAAGGCGGCCGACCTCGGCCGGCCGAAGCTGGCGTTCAACTTCGACGGCGGCGCCGTGGAGAAGATCACCGTCGGCGCCACGGGCGGCTACCGGATGGACATCTCGGTGGAGGGCATCCCCAGCCACGCCGGCGTGGCGCCGGAGAAGGGGGTGTCGGCGATCGCGATCGCCTCGCTGGCGATCGCGTCGCTCGTGAAGGACGGCTGGCACGGCCTCGTGATGAAGGGCGGCAAGCGGGGCACGAGCAACGTCG
>Ga0209401_1000148_pt1 | contig 47001 bp, 68 predicted proteins | sample M_140807_MF_Meta_FD_187318 | JGI IMG/M metagenome (GOLD analysis project Ga0209401, IMG submission 187318) | Freshwater microbial communities from Lake Montjoie, Canada to study carbon cycling - M_140807_MF_MetaG (SPAdes) (version 2) | ecosystem: Environmental > Aquatic > Freshwater > Lake...
ATCATTGCGTCTAGCATTGTATGTAGAAGTAACCCGTAACACACCAAGTGCACGGGCTAATTGTTTAGCGGATACGCTACTAGATTTGTAAGGAAATATTTTAAGACTCATTTAGTTTTTTTCCTTAATAAAGTAGGTGATGCATAGTTATGATATGCAGGTATACCTACAGGATCTATTGAGTCATCTTCAAAGTCATCTACATAGTTAAGAACATGATAAGGAACATTGTATAAGAACCCAGCATTACCATCAAAACCATCAATCATTAGATCACATGAGAAGTCTTGGTTGACTGCAACAACTTCACATATCTCACCAGTTTCATAAGTTTTGAGTGTAGTGGTATCAGCTACATCTTCTAGTAATTCTACCATGTCACCTACTTTTAATCCTATATTTTTAGAAGCAGGTACTTTAGCTTTGTATGTAGCTACTGGTTTACGCCAGTTACCATAGCTAGAGATATCATCATCAAATGAGAAAGGTTTTTGTTTGTAAGATGTTCCAGCTGGTGCTACATATGGCTTGTAACTGTTGTTACTATACCATACACCATCATCCCATACACCTTTACCTTCATTCATAATCTTGTGATTGCCATGCCTATCAAGGAACACAAGTTTACTGTATCCAATACGACCTTCGATAAGGTTTATGATTGGATCTTGGAAGAGAGCCAAGTTACCCCATTTGTGTACAAGTGGTTGAAGAATTGCATTATTAAATCCAATGGTATCACTATGATTAGTATCACCGAAACCATTGATAATGCCATTATGGACAAAGCCAATTGCATTATTAACTGCAAAGGGATGACAATTTGTTGTATCAATTTTACCATGAGTCTTGATCCTAAAGTGAATGACTGTTTGTTTGTGTTCATGTTCTTTGTATGCTTTGTAAAAAGAATCATAGCTAAAGAAACCTTTTTCTATATGAAGCTTTTTATTTTGAGCATACATGAATCCAGCACCATCTGGGTTGGAATCATAACATTCTTTAAGTGTTGCTTGAGATAAGATTTTATCTTGAGGTTTATAAATTGCAATACACATTATACATACTCCTTTAAATGATAGCTAAGTTCTGGGAACATACGTCTTCTACTAGATAACCAATGCATAAATGACTCATAGTGAGTCTGTTTCTTTAGTGCTTGATTGGATTGAGCTGGGCTACAATAGTCTACTAATGCTTGAACAAACTGTAAGCGACTAGCAAATTCTTTGTAGTTCATAGGTGTTGCAAACAATCTTACTTCGATTGTTTTCTCATTGTTAAGATTGAGTGCATTGTATCTGTTACTACCACTCCTATGTTTTCTTAAGAATGTAATGGTACGATCACTCTCCATACGAGCATACTGATTGTCTATACGACCTGCAATATGATGTATAAAATCTTTATTATCTAAACGATTTAAGAATTCAATCAGCTTTCCAATTGTCAACTGCGACAAGGGTTTGCGACTGATATGCACATGCATACCTACATTGTTTGCTATCTTAAGATCAGGTGGTATATTATCGTAGAATTTCTTGAAGATGTCAAGATGTATATCTAATGTAGCTGGACATGTAACAATCTCAAAACCATTACGAATAGAACCATCAGATTTCATAAGAGCATGACCATGCATTAGTTTACCAACACCTAGTTGTGCACGATTACGATTGTTTGTTTCGTATTCTAACTCACAACCTAGATACACAGTATTAGGTCTAACACGCGTAGCCTTGAACTTAAGCATTTGTTCTACACGAGTAGAATAATTATGTATCTTGAATGATGCATCAAGACAGTGATGACATACTTTGTCAATCATAAGTTCTGTAACAGTTTCGTTACCACAGTTATTACAAGTATCAATGCTTACTTCATTACGATTGTATATCTGACCATCATGAAAGAATTGTTCAGGAGTAAGCCATATATCATAGCGGTCATTGAATAGATAACCATAGTTTACTGGATCAGTGCGTTTATGTATGTGTTCCCATGCTGTAGAGCCTAGTCTTACACGCTTTTGAGTACCATCTACATAGTATTCTTCTGTTAAGAAGTCTTTGTAATAAGACCATGAAGGTATAACTTTATCTTCAAGAAAACTTTCAATAGATTCAGCAAACTCATCACTAGTTACATCAGATGCTATGCTAACAGCTTCATTAAGCATGTGCTGTGTAACCCATGATGATCGTAATGCATTAGAGCGTAAGCGTCTACGCAATGCACCCCAGAATCCTTTTTTTTGAGTTCCATTTTTATTATTGAATTGCATTGGATTAACAAGATAGTATAAAGCATCAATAATAGTAGAGCCATTAGCTCTATAATTTGTATGAGTTAACAGTCCTGTTTCTACACAAGCATCACGATACATATTATATATTGTGAGTGCTTTAGATTTATTGTTTGGATCATTTGTATAGAATTGTAATACACGCTGATCTTTATACCAAATGGTAGATAAAGTAGAGTTACTACGAACAGTTGCTTGTTGTTCATAGTCCCAATTGTTTTCTTCTTTAGTCCAAAATGTTTGTCGTATGTCTGGATGTTCCCATTTAAACATATTGAATACTTTTTGGAAATCACTAAAACTATATGGTTTCATAATTGACTCCTTGGTTGGTTACTAATGGCACAACAAATACAATGGATGAAATACTCCATACAACATAAAGCCTAAGCAGATAAAGATAATTAAGAACACAAGGCCCATAATTATTTTGTCATATAAACTATACTTGACTTCATATTTTGCAAAAAGGTTTTGATAATCATGATTAGGATCAAGCATTTAATTTCTCCTTGATAATAGAACGATGTTCATTACTAAGTTTACTTAACACGAATGCACAGCCATACTTATCGATGCAGTCTTGAAACTCAGCAACGATATGATAGAACCAAGCTTCTTCTTGGTCTATTTGTGCATCTACTTCATTACCATCAAACATGTCTAACTGTTCCATTTTATGACTCCTGTAGTTTAGTTGATAGATCTTGTATGTCTTTAATTAAGTCTTGTTTAGAACGCTTAATAATACTATTAGCTCTAGGCCAGACTTTGTATGCCTTCCAGAATGATACAGCATAAAGTTCTTGTAGTGTATCATAATTATAAATAGCTAGATCATTATCCATGTTATATCCTTTTTGAAGAAAAGTAAAAGTACGAAGAACGCACCATACGATGATAGTAGTTGGGTTGCCCTATTAAAAAAGTATGAGCGAAGCGAATACATTAAAGTTAACGAAAAAAAAGCCCCAAGATTTTTCTCAGGGCTAATCACTACGGAGATTGTAATACTAAGCTAATTTAAGTCTAGCTAATACAGTTGCTACTTCTGAAGCTGTTGCAGTTTCTTTAGCAGTCTTGCTTGGTGGAGTATATGGTTTCCAAGCATCACCAGTTGCTTGTTCATATAACTCTTTGACCTTGTGAAATACTTGTTCAAGGGCGTCAAGATTATGTTCACAAACTGCTAATCTTTCTAGCAATGACTCAGCTTTGACATTCCAGAATTCAGTACCATTATTAACTCTGTTATGTTCCATTAAGTCATCACCAATCTTACCGATTTGTTTAGTTTGATTCTTTACGGCATAGTCTATACCATTTGCAATAGCATTGAATGTTAATGCTTGGCAAGTGTAAGAGAACTGACCATTTTCTTTAGACCATTGTGTTACATTGTCAGCTGGTAAAGCTTCGAACACTAAACCTAAACCTTCTGCTAACTTATCTACATCTGTGTATGTAAAGTTATGTGCGATTGCTGAAATTAACTCTGATTGATTACTCATTTTGATTTCCTTTATATTAAGATTAAAAAATTTACTACACTTACATTTTACTACATAAAACACTATTTGTATCTATTTAATACATATAGTGCATATACAAATAATACAACAGATTGTATTACTAAATAAGTTGTAATTGACATGATATATACCTTTCTTTTAATTTACATTGTTTATATTTTCTTGATTGATTTATTGCTTTGAATACTAAGTAATGATAAGTCATATAAACCTTTCTAATAATATTATGTTAAGTTTGTGTGGTGATAAGAGCATTGCCAACACCACGATGTCGAACATCTCATGCGAGTCAAGGTGGAGATTTGCGAAGCAAATACTACCTTTACCGCATGGTAAGATGAAGACTCGTGTGTGAGGCCTTAGCGGCCTTGGAGCGTTGGTGAATACGAAGAGTAGTGTTGGATCGAAGAGCGGATAAAGCAGGGTGAAACTGAATGGGTTAAAGAAGATGATACATTACCATTAGAAGATAAAGATAATGAGTTTAAGATAGGTTTGTGTGCGTTATAGAGGTATATTTAGGAATGAATTACTATTGTGTAAGTGATTGATTGATATGATTGGTGATATACACTAATCTATTCTGTGTGTATTAATTAATAATATATATTATTATTGTGCTATGTGATGATTGATTATGTGTATATGGGGTTAGGTCTGGGCTGTCTACCCCAGGGGGGAGCAATTAATGTATTAGTTATCTTGTATGTAGGCACTTAACTAGATTTATTATAGATTTTACAATTAAGCCTAGTCAATTATGTACTCCCTAACGGGGGATCACTGAATATGGTCCTCGTCTTAACTAAGTTCGGATTCTTAGACTTCGGACTTACGTCCTCAGTCAACTAAGTACCCTCTCTATTAATTAATAATTACTAATTAATAATTATTATTATTATATTATTATATTAATATTATTATATTATAAATTAATATAATTAATAATTAATATTAATTAATAATTAATAGATTTTAACACAAATGTATATTCGTGTCAAGAAAAATATAAAATATTTACGAACAAGACCTATTAGCTATTGACATTCAAATTAAACTGTGGTATACTATTACCATACGAGTGAGAGTTTACCCAATGATTAGAGACGAACTACCTGAAGATACTAATCCAGACAAGCTGTCTGGTTATAAGCTAGATGACCATGAGATCATACTAAGCAAGAAGAGAGGTCCAGGGTTTAAGTTTAACAATCCTAGTTACTTTAACCTAGAACAGAAGACTGATGCTTGTGCATTGTATTGTGTTTATGGTGATGTAGATCAAGTTTCAGAACTAACTGGCATTGATCCTAAATTTTTAAGACAATGGAAAGATGAACCTTGGTGGTCTGAAATTCAAAAGAAAGTGTTTGTTGAACAAAATGAAAAGCTGGCGTCTAGAATTAGTGGTGTGCTTGATAAGTCTCTTGAGCATCTGGTCGATAGACTGGATAATGGAGATTATCTTTGGGATGTAAGAAAGTCCAAGCTAGTTCGTAAGCCTGTAGACACAAAAGTATTATCAAACCTATTTAACAATCTTGTAACTCGACGTCAACTTATCAGAGGCGAGCCTACGAGTATCACATCTCAAGTTGCTATAGACGATAGATTAAAATTACTTGCTAAGCAGTTTGAGAAATTCGCTAACGCTAAAGAAATTGAAGGGGAAACTTATGGCAACACCTATGAAGAAATCAGCACCAATGAAAGCCAAAAAGCCAATGAAGAAAGCATCAGACAAAATGCACAAGATGCCTAATGGTAAAATGATGTATAACTCTAAAATGAAAAAGGGTAAGTGCTAATCATGGCTTCAAAGGTTAATGCTGCTAAGAACTATACTAAGCCTTCTTTACGTAAGAAGATAGTATCTCAAGTCAAAGCATCAGCAACTCATGGTACAAAAGCAGGACAATGGAGTGCTCGTAAAGCACAACTAGTAGCAAAGAAGTATAAAGCTGCTGGTGGCGGTTACAAATGAGTGCTCTAGCTAAATCTCAAAGGTCACTTAAAGCTTGGGGTGATCAGAAGTGGACAACTAAGTCAGGTAAAAAGTCTAGTGTAACAGGTGAAAGATACCTACCTGAGAAAGCAATTAAAGCTTTATCTTCACAAGAGTATGCAGCTACAACTAAAGCTAAAAGAGCTGGTAAAGCTAAAGGCAAACAGTTTGTAGCTCAACCTAAAAGTATTAAAGCTAAGACTAAACCATATCGAAAGGTATCTTAAATGGCAACTAAATCTAAAAATTGGATTGCTGATGCAATCAAAAAGCCTGGAGCACTTAAAAAGTCTATGGGTGTTAAGAAAGGTGAGAAGATTCCTGCAGGTAAATTGGCAGTTGCTGCTAAAAAACCTGGTAAAATGGGTCAACGTGCTCGTTTAGCTCAAACTCTTAAAGGTTTTAAGAAGTAATGGCTACTAAAAAGAAGGGTGTTAGCTTATCCATAGGCCGTGGTGAGAAGTTACCTGTCTCTAAAGGAGCAGGTTTGACTGCAAAAGGCCGTGCTAAGTACAATGCAGCTACAGGTTCTAACCTAAAAGCTCCTCAACCAGGTGGTGGCCCACGTAAAAGATCATTCTGTGCACGTATGTCTGGTATGCCAGGCCCAATGAAGGATAGTAAAGGGAGACCTACTAGAAAGGCAGCATCGCTTAAACGTTGGAAATGTAGCTAATAGTTATGCAAAACTATTTAGATATGTTTTTAAACTACGTAAGTGGATTAACAGGTAATAATAGCCCTCAAATTACGGGTTATGCACCTCAACCTGTTCCAGGTACATACAATCCTGGACCAGCTACTAACCCACCAGCGGTTAATCCTAATATACCTAATCCTAACAATTATAGATTTATTAATGGCAAGCCTGTAGCAGATTTACCAGAACCTGGTGAAAAAACATTAGATGTATTCCCAACAATACATTCATTAGAGCCTACTAAATTAAATAAAGGCACACCTTGGGCAGGTCAAAAGATACCTGAAGATTATTTAGGTGGCCTAGCTTATGCTCAAGCTAAAGCTAAAAGTATTGGTTTACTAGATGATGAAACACTTAATCAAATGCTTCCTCTTGCTACTAGAGAAAGTAGATACAAAGACTATGGAAACAATGGTGTATTTGTAGATTATAAAACACCACCTCCTAAAGAATTAGAAGGGATTATCTCTGAGTCTAATAAATTAAGAGCTCAAGAACTTAAATTAGAAGCACAAAAAGATAAAGCTTTTAAATTAAAAAATATGCCTTTATTTGGAGATCTTGTAGTTAAACAAAAAGAACTTGAAAAGCAAAGAGAAGCTATAGATGCTAAGATTTTATCTAATGAAAAATGGACATCAAGAGCAGAATCTTACAATAACATTAGTGATAAAGTAGAAAAACTTGGCTTACAAAGATCTATGAATCAAGAGTTAGTTAGAGACAGACAAGGACGTATTGTATCAAAAGCTGATGTATATAGAGCACATGATTTAGATACATATGAAACAAAAGCATTACATGTTCCTCTAGCTCTTTACAATAAAAAGTTTGAGAATCCAGAAGCAAAAGGTTTAGCACTTACTAAGACGTTTGTAGGTGGTGGTGATGCAGCAGCAGCTAGAAATAAACAAGAAGCTGAAATTGCTAGAAACATTTACTCACATCAAAAGAATAAACCTGTAATGGATTACTATACAAACCAATATAATAAATACTATACAGAGATGTCAAAAGGTAAACGATAATGCCTAGCTCACCAAATTATAAACGTAACTATAAACAAGAGTATGATTTATTTGCTGACTCTACTAAAGCTAAAAAAGATAGAGCTGCAAGAAACAAAGCTTCTAGAGCTAAAGGTGCTGGACCTACTGATGTAGATCATAAGAAACCTTTACGTGCTGGAGGATCTAAAGCTTTAAGTAATACACGTACACGTTCAGTTTCAGCTAATCGAGCTGACAATGGACATAAACCTGGTGAGAAACAAAAAAGACATAAATGAAATTAACACCTGACCTAATACATGGGTTTGCAGGTTCGATTTTAGCAAAGAGGTACGATGGTTCAACCCCTACTCCGCAATGTCATTTAGAGTGGTGGGATCTTTGTTGCAGCGAAAACCCTTTAGTAGCTATTGCAGCACCCCGAGCCCACGGGAAGTCAACTGCAATTACTCATGCTTACTTACTCGCTGCTCTTTTATTTAGGGATAGAAAGTTTGTATTAATTGTTTCTGATACTGAGAACCAAGCTATTAACTTCTTAGGTGATATTACTAACGAGTTAAAAAACAATGAAGATTTAATTTCTTTATTTGGAATTAAAAGTTTTATTAAAGAATCTCAAACAGATATTATTGTAGAGTTTGATGATGGAGAACAGTTCAGAGTTTTAGTACGTGGTGCAGAACAAAGAGTACGGGGTCTTAAATGGGACCAACGTAGACCTGATTTAATTGTATGTGATGATTTGGAAGGCGATGAACAAGTACAATCAAAAGAACGACGTGAAAAGTTTAGAAGGTGGTTTTATGCTGCACTTCTTCCTTGTCGGTCTCAGCATGGTATTGTACGTGTTGTGGGAACTGTGTTACATCTCGATTCCCTACTCAATCGTATTATGCCTCCCGATTATGATGGCGATTATATTAAGGTTGAGCCTTTAAAAACTTATTCAACACGTAAACGTGTAGAGTGGAGATCTGTAAGATACAGAGCACACTCAGATGATTATAAGGATATTCTTTGGGCTGATAGATATACAGCTGATTTCTTTATAGATAAAAAAGATGATTACACTAAACAAGGTATTCCAGAAGTATATGCACAAGAGTTCCTCAATTATCCTATTGACGAGTCTACTGCTTATTTTAAACGTCCCGACTTTATTGAAATTCCTAAGTTTACATTAGATGCTATTAGACATAAAGAAAAAAAGCTTAGTTATTATGCTGCAGTCGACTTCGCCATTTCTACTAGAGAACGTAGCGATTACACTGTCATTGCTATTGGTGGAATTGATTCAGATGGCATAATGAACATAGTAGACATTCGAAGAGGAAGATGGGATTCCTTAGAGATTGTTGAAGAGATGTTTGCAGTACAAAAGAAATATGAACCTCAATACTTTGTTACTGAAAAGGGAGCTATTGAAAAAGCATTAGGTCCTATCTTAAGACGGGAACAAATTGCTAGACAAGAATACATGAGTCTTTACCCAATGACTCCAACAAAAGATAAACAAACTAGAGCCAGATCTTTCCAAGCTAGATTTAAAGCTGGCGGTGTTAAGTTTGATAAAGGTGCTCCTTGGTACCCAGATCTAGAAGAGGAAATGGTTCGTTTCCCTAAAGCTAGACATGATGACCAAGTGGATGCACTTAGTTGGTTAGGTCTAATTGTAGACCAAGTACATGATGCTGAATCTCCTGCAGAGGAAGAAGAGTACGAATATTTGAAATCATTATCTCAACAACACGATGGTAGATCTGCTATAACAGGATATTAACTATGGAATTAGATGTAAAACTTGACATAAGTAAATTAGTCTCTTCACCAAACATTGCTGAAATGTTAGATGAAAGAGCTCTAAATACATTAGGATCTAGAGTCGTATCTGAATTTGATACTGATAAAGAATCTCGTAGTGTATGGGAACAACGTGTAGAAGAAGCTATGAAGTTAGCACTACAAGTTGCAGAAGCTAAATCATTCCCATGGTCAGGTGCATCTAACGTTAAGTTTCCATTAATTACAATAGCAGCATTACAGTTTCATAGTCGTGCTTACCCTGCTTTAGTACCTGCTGGGGAACTTGTTAAGATTGATCATGATGTAACAACAAATACAGATCCTTTTGGTCAAGATGAAAACCAAGCTCGTAATAAACGTGTTCAAAGACACATGAGTTACCAGTTACTAAAAGAAGATGAAGCTTGGGAATCTGAAATGGATAAGGTGCTTATTACAGTACCTATTGTTGGTTGTGCATTTAAAAAAACATATTGGGATTTTAATGAAGATCATCCTAAATCAGAAAACGTATTAGCTAAAGACTTTGTTGTTTCATATTGGACAAAGAATTTACATGACTGTGATCGTCAAACTCACGTTTTATATTTATCTACAAATGATGTTATTAGTAGACAACGTAGAGGTCTATGGTTAGATGTTAAGTTAGGTCGTCCTATCTTACAACCACAAGATTATTTAACTGTAGCTCAAGATAAACAACAAGGCACAGAAGATTACAATACAGATTCAGGAACTCCTTATGAGTTTCTTGAACAACACCGTTGGGAAGATTTAGATGGTGACGGTTATAAAGAGCCATACATTATTACAGTACACAGACCTACTAAAAAAGTAGTTCGAGTTGTAGCTAACTATTTTGAGTCATCTATTAAACGTAACATTAAAGATGAAATCATTAATATTAAACCTGAAAGTTACTTTACTAAGTATTCTTTTATTCCTTCTCCAGATGGTGGTTATTATGACATCGGATTTGGTATTTTATTAGGACCTTTAAATGAGTCTATTAATACTATTATTAATCAGCTTATCGATACAGGTACTATGGCTAATACAGCGGGAGGATTCCTTTCACGGGGAATTAAAGTCCGTGGAGGCAATTACAATTTTGCTCCTCTTGAGTGGAAGCATGTGGATTCTACTGGAGAAGACCTAGCTAAAGGTATTTATCCATTACCTGTTCGTGAACCTAGCCAAGTATTATATACACTATTAACAACTTTAGTTAACTATGGTGAACGTATTGTTGGTTCTACAGACATTATGGTTGGTGAGAATGTAGGTCAAAATACACCTGCAGCTACAAGCCAAACAATGGTAGACCAAGGTATGAAAGTATTCTCAGGAATATTTAAACGTATCTATAGAGCTTTAAACTCAGAACTTCGTAAAGTATATCGTTTAAACCAACTATATTTATCAGATGAATACAAGTTTGCTGGTAATGTTGTACTAGCTTCAGACTATAAAGACTCATCAGTTGACTTACGTCCTGCAGCAGATGTACAAGTTATTTCTGATACACAACGTCTAATGCAAGCAGAAGCATTAAAACAAACAGCATTAGCTGTACCAGGATTTAATGTTTACAAAGTAATGCGTAGATATTTAGAAGCACTTAAAGTACCAAACATTGAGGAAATCTTACCAGATCCTTCAGGTCCAAATGCATTACCACCTGCAGGTCCAGATGTTAAAGTTCAAGTTGAGCAAATTAAAGCTCAAGAACGTAAGCTTTCTCTTGAAACTAAATTTAAACTTGGCATCGCTAAATTACAAAACGAAGCTGAGCTTAATAAAGCTAAGATTATCAAAATGGAAGCAGAAGCAGCTAAAGCACTTGAGGAAGCTGGTGGTGTTAGAGCAGGTCATGACATTGCTATGTTACAAACTCAGTTGGGTGCTGCTAAAGCTCACCAAGATGGTATCTTAAGATCTATAGATATGTTAATGAAAGCAACTGAGGGAGCAGTAGAGTATGATAATAACGCAGCAGGAGTACTTGGATTGGGTGGAACATCCAGTAACCAAGGCACTGAAGAAGTCCCTACACAATGATAGGGAGTATCTCAAAGAAATGATTGTTCGCGGTAACGTGGATAATGAGGAAGAAGTAAAAGGTAGATGTAATGCAGTTTTAAATATCCTTAATATTACATATGAGGATTTAACAGAGGGAGCAAGAGAAGATGCAAAATACTAGTGGGATTCACCCAAAGGGTCATCGAGTTTTAATACTCCCAGATCCAGTGGAAGAAGTAACACAAAGCGGTATTATTGTTTCAGTTGGTGAAAACCGAGATAGAGAAAGACTAGCACAACTAAAAGGTACTGTTGTCGAATTAGGCAATACAGCATGGTTAGACCAACCAAGTCCTTGGGCTCAAGTAGGTGACCATGTAATCTTTGGTAAGTACTCTGGATTAATCTATCAGGGAGATGATGCCAAAGAATACCGTATCATTAATGATTTAGATGTTGTAGCATTAGTCGACTAGGAGAAAACATGTCAGAAGAAAAAGAAGTACAGCAACAAGAAACAAGTGCAGATCAAGAGGCACAGGCAGTTAATGAACAAACTCAAAAAGAAGCCCGTATATTTGGTTGGGTTCCTAAAGAAGAGTTTAGAGGTTCTGAAGATGACTGGGTTGATGCAGAAGTATTTGTAAAACGAGGTAAGGAAATTAATCCTATTCTCCGTAAGAATAATGAATTACTTATGAAGAAGTTGGATGAAAAAGCCAAAGAAATTGATAGCATAAAAGCATCCGTTGAAGAGTTTAAAAAGTTCCAAAAGGAATCATTTGAACGTAAGACTGCTGAGTATGAAGTACAAATTGCTCAGTTAAAGTCACAAAAACGTGAAGCTATTGCAGAAGGAAACGGTGATCTAGTCGTTGATATTGACGATCAAATTGATTCACTAAAGGAAGCACAGCGTGAGGCTAAGGAAGCTAGTAAAGCTAAACCAGAGCCAGAACAACCTGCTCAAGTAAGTATTCCAGATGATCCAGAATTACAAGGTTGGTTAAATAAAAATACATGGTTTGGTAATGATATTGAAATGACTGAACTAGCTAACACTTTAGGATCCTCTGTAAGAAAACAATTTCCTCACCTTACTAGTCGTGCCTTTTTAGAAAAGCTTGATGATAAGATTCGAGAGTACATGCCCAATAAGTTCTTAGGTAATAAAGCTAAGGGCAGTGCAGTAGATTCCTCAGGTAGTGTTAGAGGAACAGGATCTTCTGGTAAAAAGTCTTATGACAACTTACCTGATGATGCAAAACAAGCGTGTGATCGATTCATTAAACAAGGATGGATCAAATCTAAACAAGAATACATAGACAGTTACGACTGGAATTAAGGAGAACAATTATGGCTAAAGCATTAACAATTGAAGAGAAAAAAGAACAGGCACTTACTAGAACTACCACAGAACGTCCTTCACGTGAACGTCAAAGGAATTTATTTAATGGTACTCAAGCAAAGTTAACTGTAAATCATTTAATCCCTGGATACCACCTACACATCTTTAATGATGAACCAGGTAGAGTCCAGACCGCACTTGATGGAGGATGGGAGTTTGTCAGTCCTGATGAAGTGGGCGGTGTTAAAGATAGTGTAACGTCTGGTAATACAGATATAGGAGATAAGGTAAGATACCTCGTTGGTACAAGTGAGAAAGGTGATGGTCTTTATGCCTACTTGTTAAAGATTAAACAAGAATGGTTTGATGAAGATCAATCAGAGTTACAAAAACGTAATGATCGAGTAGATGCTGCAATCCGTGGTGGTGTAAACATTAAGGACGGAACAAGTTCTGATGGTTTCTATACTCCTAAGGGTGGCATTAACTACAAAACATAAACTTAATTTCTAAAAGGAAATAAAAATGGCTAACGCAAATACCCCTCGTGGACTTAGCCCAGTAGGAACAATTACTGGTGCTCCGTTTAACGAACAGGGTCGCCTCTATGCTATCGCTAACGACGGTTCTAACACTTACGCTATTGGCGATGTTGTTAAAGTTGCTGGTTCAAGCGATACAAACGGTGTACCTTATGTAACAAAAGCTCTTACTACTGATACACCAGTTGGTGTTATCGTTGGTATTCGTGTATCTGATCCAGGTGTATCTCTTGTAGGTACTACATTGGCTCTAAATACAATTTACTTACCACTTAATTCTGGTACTCGCTACGTTTACGTAGTTGATGATCCATCAATTATTATGCAAGTAACAGGTGATGCTACTGGTGTGGCAGCTGCTGACGTATTCAAGAATGCTGGTTTAACTATTACAGCTAACCAAACAACTCTTGCTCAATCAGCTCCGCTATCTTCAACGGTATTGAACGCTTCTTCATTCTTAGCTATTGCGTCTTCTGGCTCATTAGCTTTACCACTACAAATCATTGGACTAACACAAGCAGTTAATAATGCTGCTGGTGCCTATGCTCAAGCTTTGGTAAAATGGAACAAGCATCAATTCCTCAACCCAGTTGGCACGGCTTAATAAGGAGAATATAACATGGCTGGTATTATAACAACCGCTTCACACCCTAAGGCCCTATGGCCTGGGATCAAAGCATGGTGGGGTCAAGTCTATGACGAACATAAAGAAGAATATTCTCAATTGTTTGACAGTGACACATCCTCAATGAACTATGAAGAAGATGTTCAACTTACAGGTTTTGGTTTAGCTCCGGTTAAATCTGAAGGCTCTGGAGTTTCATACGATTCAGAAATTCAAGGTTTTACAACACGTTATACACACATTGCTTACGCTTTGGGTTATATCGTAACAAAAGAAGAGTTAGATGACAACTTGTATGAACAAGTATCACGTCGTAGATCTGCTGCATTAGCAATGTCTTTCCGTCAAACGAAAGAAAACGTTGGTGCTAACATCTACAATCGTGCATTTAATTCTACATACTTAGGTGGTGACGGTGTGTGTTTAGCTTCAACAGCACATCCTAACACATCTGGTGGTACATTTGCTAATGCTCCTTCAGTTCCTGCTGACTTGTCAGAAGCTTCTTTAGAAGATGCATTAACAGCAATTATGGGTTTCCAAAATGACCGTGGTCTTTTGATCAATGTTATGCCAAGAAGCCTAGTTGTTGCTCGTCAAAACTGGTGGAATGCTAATCGCATTATGAAATCAGCTTACACACCAACAACAGCAAACAATGCAGTGAACGTTTTAGTAGCGACAAATGCTTTACCAGAAGGTATCGTAATGAACCACTACTTAACTTCACCTAACGCATGGTTTGTTAGAACTAACATCCAAAACGGTCTTAAGTACTACTCACGTGTTGGTATTCAATTTGATCAAGACAATGATTTTGATACAATGAATGCTAAGGCTAAGGGTTACGAAAGATACTCATTTGGCTGGACAGACCCTAGAGCAATCTACGGTGTTAACGGTCCTTAATTAGGACTACATGAGATGTAGAGGGGGCGAGTTAAAGTTCCCTCTAGTCTTTATTTTAGGAGTAAATATGTCATATCCAATAGAAGAAAAAAAAGGTAAACGCCCACCTGTCAAAAAGGGTAAATAATTTATTGTTCTCTGATGACGCTTAGAGATAAGCGTTGTTATAACAAACAACGTCAAAGGAGATTTATATGTCAAATCCAACAAGATTTTCAAATGGTGTGTCTACAAATGATGCACAGTATTTAAATGGTAACTATCCGTTACCAAGTCCATTTACTACAAGTGGTTCTAGTTTAACAGGTGTTGCTCAGTATGCAAATGATTTTACAAACTCAGTTGCAGAGTATACAGTTACTGGTACCTCATCTACATTTGCTTTAACAGATGGTAATGGTGGTTTAGGTTTAATTACCCCAGGTGCAGCTTCTACAGCTACAGCTGCTTATAAAACAGCATCTAATGTTGCTTTTGTTGCAGGTAATCAAGTGTGGTTTACATCAAGATTTAAAGTTTCAGCCGTATCAGGTACTAAAGCATTCTATGTAGGTTTAAGAAATGGTTCAGCAGTAACTAATGGTTTATGGTTTGCTAAAGCAGCTTCATCAACTTCAGTTAACTTAGTTGCAACCGTTGCATCAGTAACTACTACATTAATTACAGGTGTTGCTACAGCAGTTGCTGATACATACCTTGAACTAGGTTTCTATTTTAATGGTGTAGATTTATTAGTTTATTCTGATAATCTTTTAGTAGCTCGTGTTGAAGCTCCTGTTATTGGTACAAACATACCTAGTGTCAATTTAGGTCCAGTAATGCAAATTACACCGACAGCTACTGATACATTAACAGTTGATTATATTTCTGCTTCTGTAGAAGTTACAAGATAATAGGAGGCCAATATGGCTAATTCAGTACAGATTCAAACACTAGTTGATAGTGAGCGTAATCTAGTTGTTAAATTAGTTGGTATCCTAGATACAAGTAACGTAAGTTTAGCAACCTTAATTGACCCAGCACTTGTTGCTGCGGTTAATGCTTCAGGGTTAAACTCACAACAACCTACTAAGGTAGCAATTAAAAAAGTAACTTACACTGTAGAAGATGGCTTAGCTGTCAACCTTTATTGGGATGCTACAACAGATGTACCTATCTGGAGGTTTGTAGGTAGGGGATTTGTAATGGGAGAACAGATTGGTTTCTTACAAAACAATGCTGGTGCAGGTGTGACTGGTAAAGTTTTATATGATACAGACGGTTATTCATCAGGCTCATTATCATTCAGTTTATTAATTGAATGTATTAAACAATGGAGTTAACATGGAAGATATCATAGGATTATTGTTCTTTGCACGTAATGTTACGCACATTGAACATTTAAAAACTAAGAGTTATGCTCAACACAAAGCTCTTGGTCATTTCTATGATGACGTTATTGAGTTAGCAGATAAATTAGCAGAAGCATACCAAGGGGATCAAGGCCTTTTAGGAGAGATTCCCTTATATGCCAAAATACCTAATTACCCAATTGATGTATTTTTAGAAAAACAACTTGCAACAATTGATGAGTTACGTAAAACTGCTACTACTAGATCAGCAATTCAAAACATCATTGATGAGGTCGTTGAGTTATATCTATCTACACTTTATAAATTAAGGAACTTATCATGATAGCTTCTGATGCTAAAGTAAAAGAAATGGAAATATCTGCAATTATTACAAGAGCAGATGGAACTATTGAAGATCTTGGAACAATTCAGTATTGGCACAAGAACCCACTTAAACGTATTTTATGGAGAATTAAAAAATGGCTACACTATTAGTAAACACAGGTAAAGCTGTAGTTACAAACCGTATCAAAGGCTCTGGAACTGAACCTTCCTATGTTGCTTGGGGTACTGGTTCTGGTACTACTGCTGCTACTGATACAACTTTATTTACTGAAGTTGGTACTAGAGTTGCAGGTACATCTACACAACAAACAACTACTACAACAAGTGATACATACCAAGTGGTAGGTACACAAACAGCAGGTTCTAGTTTAACAATTACTAATGCTGGTTTGTTTGATGCACTTACAGTTGGTAACTTATTTGTTAAAGGTGACTTTACTGGTATCGCATTAACATCAGGCGATAGCATTCAGTTCACATTCAAAACACAATTTAGTTAATAAGATTGGGGGCCTGAGCTATGGCTCTAAATCAATCAGCAATTAACGTACGAGTAATAAACGGGGCTGAGACTACACAGTTTAGTCAAGCCCTGAATGTTACTGCTACAGTTACTGCTTCGTTCTTACGAGCACTAGGTGCTATTAAGTCTATTGTTAGTACAAGTACAGCTACAATTGTTTCAAGTTTTGTATACTTAAAAACAATTACAGCATCCTTAGTTACTAGCTTAGCTTCGATAGCTCAAACTGGTCGTGGTAAAATATTAGAAGTATCTTCTACTACTTTGAGTACGTTAGCTAATAGACTATCTTTACTTAGAGATATTATTGCTACTAGTACTGTAGTTTCAACTCTTCAAAGAACCTTTGGTAAACTTGTTTTACAAGCAGAAGTAACAGTATCTACAATACTAACAGCTACTAATAGACTTGTAACATTATTAGCTTACTCAACAATTACCCCTAGTTTTATTAGAGCTATTACTTTTAGCATACCTTTAATAACTTCTACAGTAACATCTACTATAAGTAGAGGGTTAATCTTAGCAAGAACAATTACAGCTTCTATAGTTAGTTCTACCAGTACATTAATACCAGTTAAATTGTATTATCAAATCTTAACTGTTTTATCTACAACAACTTCTACTTTAGTAAAATTAGTAGGAAAACCATTGACAATTCTAGTAAATTGTGGTATTATATTAGTTAAGGGTGTACGTAAATTTATTACATTAATAGTTACTCCTATAGTTACATTAATTAGAAGTGCTATATCTTTCATAACATTCCCTTTAAATAGATTAATATATGCCGCTTCTAAGATTAGAAAAGTCTTTTATACTTAAGGATTTAGGATATGCCTACGGCTTTTTCATACAAAGTAACTACTGAAAACGAACAGTTTACTTTTGATTTTTCTCCAGCTATGGGTACAGGAGAAACTATTACAAGTGCAACTAGCACAGTACAAGTAGTCTCAGGTACAGATGCATCTCCTACTTCTATACTTCAAGGGAGTCCTGTAGTAAGCGGTCAACAAGTAGGACAAAGAATTTATGCTGGTTTAGATGGAGTAATTTATCGTATTCAAATGACGGTAATTACATCTGCTTCTAATACCCTAGTTCTTTTAGCTGACTTACAGATTCTTGCTCCACTTAGTGTCTAGGAGACTCAGTTGAGTTATATACCTAGATACGATAAAGGAGACTGGATAGCTCTTTGTGACGTCTGTGGACGTAAGTACAAAGCGTCTAACCTTAAGAAACGTTGGGATGGTCTCATGTGTTGTGACCATGATTGGGAAATACGTCAACCACAAGACTTTGTAAGAGGTATTGCAGATACTCAGATAGCTCCATGGTTAAGATCAGAACCTGCTAATAGTTTTATAGCCGTAACACAAGCTTTATTAGGTCAGTATCTTTCAACAAGTATAGCAACTTTACTTTTAACTGTTGTAAGAGCACCATACAATTTTTATATAACTAGCCCAGTAACAGTAACCTTGAGCGCTGTATTACTTGCTCCAGCAACACCAACATCGATTAATGGTTCACCAATTAATAGTATAACATTAAATTAGGATAATATTATGGCAGGATTAAATTTATTTACAAATAATGCATCAACTACACTAGCTTCTGGCATTTCAGCAGTTGCTACCTCATTAACAGTGGCATCAGCTACAGGGGCTTTATTTCCAAACCCTACAGCTGGTCAATACTTTTACTGTACTTTATCTAATACATCAGCTACTATAATTGAAATTGTTAAAGTAACTGCTAGATCTACAGATACTTTTACTATTGTCCGAGGTCAAGATAATACAACAGCTTCTGCATTTATAACTGGTGATAAAGTAGAACTTCGTTTAGTAAATGCTAATTTAACTAACTTTCCGCAATTAGACTCTACTAATACATTTACACAAACTCAAACATTTACTACTCCAATATTAGGTACCCCTACATCAGCTACCCTTACTAATGCAACAGGTTTACCTTTAACTACGGGTGTTACAGGAACGTTACCTATAGCTAATGGTGGTACTGGAACAACCTCTACAACCTTTACTAATTTAGCTACTAATGTTACAGGAACGCTTCCAATTGCTAACGGCGGTACAGGAGCTACTTCTTTAGCTGCGGCTACTATTGCTACATTAGGATACACTACTACAGCTACAGCGGCAGGGACTACAACACTTACTGCATCTAGCACAGCAACACAGTTCTTTACAGGATCAACCACGCAAACTGTTGTACTACCTGTAACATCTACTTTGACTCAAGGTCAGCAATTTACAATACATAATAATTCTTCTGGAAACTTAACTGTAAATTCATCTGGTGCTAATTTAGTAGGAACTGTTACAGCTAATACAACTGTTGTTTGTACTTGTATATTAACTTCTGGTACAACTGCTGCTTCTTGGGATTATGATGTTACTGGTTTTACTACAGCTCTTCCTACTGCTCGTGGTGGTACAGGTTTAACAACAGCTGGAACAGCTAACCAAGTATTAACTACAGATGGTACAACATTATCATATTCTAAAGTAGGTATTGCTAATTTATCTGCTACTGGTACAGCATCAGCATCTACATACTTACGTGGTGATAATACATGGGCAAGTGTTTCAGTATCAGGTTATGCAACAACATCACAAGCAGTAAATTATATAGTTGGTTCAAACTGTTGGCCTTCACAACCAGCAAATACCTACAGATATCTTAATTTATACTCTGTTGATAACACTTTAACACAAAGTTTTGTACTCTATACAAATTGTAACTGCAACTGCTAAAAAGGAAAAAATATGCAATTTTATAAAAATGCAAGAAATATAGAAAGGTCTGAAACAAAAAAAGCTAAATTAAAAACTTTAGATAGCAATTCTTTTGAGCTTAAGTTAATCAATATGAATTTATCTGATAATAATATTGAAGATATAACTTTCACATACATTTTTAATAAAGATACTTTTTTAAAAGATCAAAAATTAAAAACATTAATGACAGGAGCTCATATTGTATCTGCAATATATCCTCATGAGTCTGATGAAACAAGACTTAATGCTATTGATTTTTTTAAGCATTCAAAACATAATAAAGGAAATATTGGTTCAATTAGATTGGCATTAGATATTGCACCTATTATGTTTGGATTTATTCCTTTTTCAGACAGTCCATCGTCTGATTACATTGTTGTTGTTAATTTAAATGATGTAACTTTGGACGAAGAAGAATTAGAACCTTTAAATTTAGATAATGATGTTCATATTTCAGAGCTAGCAAATCAGATGTTGCCAAATATTGCATTAAATAAAAATGGCAATGAAATTACTGCACAATTAAGTGTTGCTAAAGAAGGCATTGAAATTTACTTTGAAACAACAACTGGTTATTTAAATAAAACACGTGCATTAACAGATGCAACTGGTAAAGCTACAGTTAAAGTATTTGGTGATGAGCTTGAAGGAAAGGTTAAGGCTGGATTTAAACATTTCTCAGGTAAAGCAGAAATTAATATTTAATGATTGGTTACAAAAAATGTCCTCATGTAGGGGAAGAACAGTCTCCTAATACATTAGTAATTAACCATGATAATAATGGTTTACAATATGAGTTAACTTTAATTGGAAGTAAAGATGCTGTAGTTTCACATAGACGTGAAATACAAATGGATCAGTTAGATAAATACACTGGGTACTTATCAATGTATGATTTAACTAGAGACACTTCTTCTAATGAACGTATAAATCAACCACATGCTATTATAGGGGTTGGTTTTAGATTACGAGAAAAAGTAAGAGTTTACGATTTCTTTAGACACTCTTGTGAATCTAAATCAACTACTGGACATGTAGTAGCTTCTATGTTAGGAGTACAACAAGGGTTCTGTTTAGCTAGACCCTGGCCTGACTCTCCAATAGAAGACTGGATTGTATTTCTTCCAGCAAAGACTATTACTATTAATGGCATTGAACAAGGTGATAATTTTATTGAAACTATTAATGCTAATGGTTTAGATGATGTTATTCCAATGTTACCATCTATTGAACTTAAAAAAGATGAGGATGATAATATATATGTTCAATTATTAAATGCTGATGGAACATATGCACTTAAAGAAAACATAGAAGTATACTTGGAAACAACTACAGGTATTCTTCAAGAAACTAGACTTATAACAGATAAATTAGGTAAAGCTCAAACTAAACTTTTATTAAAAGGTAAAGGTAAGGTTAAAGCAGGTTTTAAATTTTATACAGGAAAAACGGAGATAACAGTATGAACTTAGAGAATCCAAATATTGTATTACAAAGGCACTGGCCTGTTAATATCATTATAGAAGATGTTAATATTACTGATGAAGATAATCAAGAACTTATTAGAATTGGTATTGAACACTCTAAAGAATTTAAACACGTTCCTGATATTTTAGATCCTAATCGTAAAGGTTATAATCTTTTAGATGTTGAACATCCTGTTATTGATAAATTTAAAGCTTATATTAAATCTAGAGTTCGTATGATGATGCATGCAGAAGGCTTTATTGATCCTGAAAAGTATGAAATAGAAGCTTTAGTTGTAGCTAGACAACATGAACATGGCGACAGAAGTAAAACTCATAATCATCGTGGATGTGATTATGTAGGTGTATACTATGCAGATCTTGATGTTGTAAATGAACCTGGTGATAATTTTAAACAACCTAAAGGTAGATTTATATTTACAGATCCTATTACACAAAGATCACGTGCTTTAAATCATACACAAAACGTAGACATTGTTGTACGTCCAAAATTTATGATTATGCATCCAGCATATTTATATCATTTTAGTGAACCTTATTTAGGACAAAAAACAAGATACTTTTTTACAATTGTTGTACGTATAGCAGAACCTATTCAGCATCCATTTTATAAAAAGATTTAATTATGCTACATCAAATGTGGCCTGTTAACCTTCTTATTGAAGAAGACTTTTTAACAGATGAAGACAATAAAGAATTGCTTAAAACAATACTTCCTGAAATAGATAAGTTTAATGGTGTACCTGAAATCTTTAATAGAGATATTAAAATACCAAACTTATTCTTAGAAAATAAACCTATTATCCAAAAGTTTAAAATTATGGTTAAAAATAGGTTATATCAAATGCTTCATGCTGAGGGATTTATTGATCCTGATTCTTTAGAGATTCAAGTTAATGCCTTTCCTAGACGGTTTACTAAAGGCATGAGAGCAAGACCACATACTCACCGTGGTATTGATTATACAGGTGTTTACTATTTAGATTTAGAAGTTACTGACAAAGGTCAGAATTCTTGTGATAATGATGATGGGAGATTACTATTTATAGACCCTATTGCACAGCGTTCTAGGGGCCTTAATCACAATATGTTAATACAGTTAATACCTAAGCCTAGGTTACTTATTATGCATCCTTCTTATGTGTTCCATGAGTCTGAGATGTATAAGGGTAATAAAGATAGGATCTTAATTGTAATTAATGCTAAAGTAAAAGACCGTCAACAAGCTGACTCGTTTATTACAATATGATCATAGATAATTTCCTATCTCAAAAAGACTGGGATTATTGTTATGAATACTTTAAACAAGGGTACTGGCAGTTTCCAAATCTAAGTGGTATACAAGGTAATCAAGGTTGGAGAATATTTAACCCTGAGGTAGAAAACAATATAGGTAGGGTTCTTTACAGTGCTTTAAGTAAACATAACCTTAAACCCTATGCTATTAAAAGAGTTGGTATAAATGGAGCTACTACTTTAAATGAATCTCATCTACATAGAGATGGTCCCCCAGGGGATTTAAGTTTAATATGGTTTGCTTCTAAAGATTGGGATAAATCTTATGGTGGTAACCTTAAAGTTTACACTAAGAATAGCTTGACAGAACCTACCATTATAGAATATAATAGTAATAGGGCTGTAATATTTGATTCTAACTTATTGCACATACCTGACACTCCTAGTGTTAAAAACATACTTAGAATTACTGTAGGGTTACATTTAACTCCAGCATCTGAGTGGAACTATCAATATATACCGAGAGATAATTAATGCCTTTATTTACAATTACCGCACAAAACTTTGTCACCCAAGATAAAAAAACAATATTATATGATTCGTCATTAAGTACTCTTAAATGGGAAGACGGTACAGACATAGTAAAAACTACCCCTAAAAATGATGATGTTGTTATCCCTGCTAAAATTGAAAAGGGTAAACGTAATTTAAAAACCATTAAAATTCAATTAGGTTTATCTTGTAACTTTGAATGTGAGTATTGTAATCAAAGATTTGTACCCCACGCAGAAGAAACTAATCCAGAGTATGTAGATACTTTTATTAATAACATGGATAGTTGGTATAAAGGGGATGGTAAAGTTAACTTTGAGTTTTGGGGTGGAGAGCCTTTTGTTTATTGGAAAACATTTAAACCTCTTGCAGAAAAGTTAAAGTTAAAGTATCCAAATTGTACAATGTCAGTAATTACTAATGGTAGTTTACTAGACAAAGAAAAGAATGATTGGTTAGAGTTATTTGAATTTGCAGTATCTATATCTCATGATGGTCCTGGACAACATGTAAGAGGACCAGATCCATTAAATGATCCTGAATCTAAAGCAGGAGTTATAGATTTATATAAAAGATTAGCTCCAGTAGGTAAACTTAGTTTTAACTCTATGATTAATTCTAAGAATATAAGTAGAGTTGCTATTCAAGAATGGTTTGAAAACTTTGTTACTACAGAAATAGGACCTGAGTACTTACAATACCTTGGAATAGGTGAGGGTACTTTTGTAGATGCCTATGATGAAGGTGGATTAGCCACATCATTATTACATGAAGAAGAAGATGTAAACTATAGAAATATAGCTGCAGCTGAAATAAGAACTAATAAAGCTAATAGATTTGGTACCCTTCAACAAAAGTCTTTAAACTTTATTAAAGGTCTTTATGAAGGTCAAAGAATAGAATCATTACCACAAAAATGTGGAATGGATAAAGAAGATAATATTGCTATAGATTTAAATGGTAATGTTCTTACTTGTCAGAATGTAAGTCCTGTATCACATAACCCTGCAGGAATCTCACATCATATAGGGCATGTATCTAATTTAGAAGCTGTAGAAATTAAAACAGGAACTCATTGGAGTGACAGGTCTGAATGCCCTAACTGCCCTGTGTTACATTTATGTAAAGGTGCTTGTTTCTTTTTAACAGGTGAGCTTTGGGAAGCTTCTTGTAATAATGCTTATAGTGATAATGTAATTGTATTTTGTAATACTATAGAAGCAGTTACTGATTACTTTCCTATACACATTGATGGGCCTTTAAGAAAAGATAGAAAAGATTTATTTTGGATTATTAATGGCAAACCAGATAAACTTCGTAAACCTAAAAAAGTAATACCTATTATGCAAGGATAACACATGGATCCAATTACAATTTTATCAGCATTTGCTCCAGTAGTAATGGACTTAGGTAAGTCCCTTATTAATCGTTTTGTAGCACCTAATGAATTTAAACCTGCAACAATAGAGCAGTATGCTCAGATGAAGAACATAGATTTAGAGTTCTTTAAAGTAATGAACGAAGCAGGATCAGGTAACCCATCATACCCTTGGGTAGAAGCAGTTACTAGATTAATGAGACCAGCTATTGGTCTTATTGTTTTATCTACTTGGGCATATATGCATCTTAATGGTATTGCAACACAAGAAGTAGATAACTTTGCTAGTGCTGTAGGTTTCTACTTATTTGGTGAGAGAAGCTTATTTTATATTAAAAAGAAATGAAACTTATAACAGTTGAGTCGTGTAAAGCAGTTTACAGAATGTTATGTGAACTGCCACCTTTCAACAAGTATCAGTTACCAAGACCTTCAGAGATAGAGTTTTTAGTTGTAGATGATCCTTCTATGTATGGGCAATACATACCAGAGCCTCATAATATTACTATAAGTAGTGCTAAGATGAGTCATCTACAAACACTAGAGAAAACTATGGCACATGAGATGGTTCATCTTATTTTATACCTTGAAGGTAAAAGATATGAACTCCATAACAAAAACTTCTATAAACTAACATATCAAATAGCCGAGATCTATGGCTGGGAACCTAAGGATTTATAATGGAACATTTGCAAGAGTCAACTAAACACATAATAGACACAGCTTCTATTGCTACAGCACTAGGTACAATAATGCAATTACTACCAGCAATTGCTGCTTTATTTACTATTGTATGGACTTTAATTCGTATCTACGAAACTAAGACAATACAGAAACTATTAGGTAAAACTAAGGGATAACATGGCTACTTCAGGTACTACTACATTTACCGTTACCAGAGATCAAATTATTGAAGCTGCTCTACGTAGTTTAGCAGTCCTTGAAGAAGGGGCTACACCAGGGCCTAATGCACTAGAGAATGCTTCTTTCTCTTTAAATCTTATTTTAAAGAAATGGCAATCAGAAGGTATTAAACTATGGACTATTAAAGAGTATACATTACCTTTAGTTCCTAATCAAACTTCTTATACTATAGGACCTTCAGCAACTTATAATTTAAATGCTGCTAAACCTTTAAGACTTATTCAAGCTTACTTAAGAAACTTATCTAATGCTACATACTCAGTAGGTGAGATTTCTTTAACGTCTGGTGGTACGGGTTATACAGTACAACCAACTAATCCAGCTGCTACTACTGGTGGTACTGGTACAGGTGCTACATTTAACTTAACATTTACTGGTCCAGTTGTTACAAGTGTAATGCTTGCTAATACAGGTGGTAGTGGCTATGCTGTAGGTGATGTACTAACAATGACTGGTGGTACCTTTACAACACCATGTACTGTTACAGTAGACACTCTTTTAAGCGTATTTACAGACATGCCAATGACTGTTATCTCACAACAAGAGTATAATATTTTAGGTGCTAAACAATCACAAGGTAACGTAAATACTGTATACTATAAACCTTGGAGAGATTATGGAGAACTAAGTGTATTCTTAACTCCTAATACTTTTACAGCTGAAAATTATAATTTACATTTATTTGTACAAACACCTATTGAAGACATAACATCAGCTAACCAAAACTTTGATTTTCCATCAGAGTGGTTCTTAGCTCTTAAATGGGGCCTAGTTGCAGAACTTGCATCAGATTATGAAAAGACTCTTCAAGACAAACAATACTATGAAGAAAAAGCATTAATGCTTAAGAATGAATTAATGGACTGGGATATTGAGTGGACCTCAACATTCTTCCAACCTGATGTAAGAGGCGGATTTAACAGGAGCTTCCGATAATGCCTATTGTTAATATTCCATTAACAACTCCTATAAAACAACGTACCAATGATACTAGCAAAGATGCTAAGATGGTTAATTGTTTTAAAGAAACTTTGGCTGATGGTAGAACATTAGCTATTAAACGTCCAGGTAAAGCTGCATATACAATTACGCCAGTACTTCCTACATCAGGGGAAGGTTTATGGTCTTATAATAATAACTTATATGCTGCTGCGGGTGGTAAACTATTTAGTATTACTAGTGGTGTATCTACACAATTACTTACAGGTATGAGTGGAGAAAATGTAAGTTGGGTAAATACCTTAGATACATCTAGCCCTCATCCTTACATGGTATTTCATGATCAAGTAAAGGGTTGGTATTTAACTGCTACAGGTACTATTTATGAAATTCGTAAAATGGTAGCTGGTGTTACTTTAGTAAGTGGTGGTTCAGGATATCCTGCAACAGGTACATTTAGTATTACAGGTTCAGTTAGTGGTAGTGGTGCTGTAGGGACTTATACTGCTGATGGTGGTGGTGTTATTACTAATGTTACTTTAACAAATCCTGGTTCTAATTACGCTGGTACATTAACTGTTGTATTTTCAGGTGCAGGAACATTAGCAGTAGCTAATGCTTATTTAAATGCATTTCCAGCAAACCCTGTTCCAGGTTTAGTATACCTTGATGGTTATGTATTTGCAATGGATTCTCAAGGACAAATCTTTCAATCTGATAATGAAAATCCTGGTCAATGGAATCCTTCAAATTATACATCAGCTAAGTCAGAAGCAGATGAAGGTAAGGCTATAGCACGTCATCTTAATTATATTATAGCATTTAAAGAATGGACAGCTGACTTTTTCTATGATGCAGGTAATGCACAAGGATCTGTTCTATCTATTAACCAAGCAGCTCATATGGAAATTGGATGTGCTGATGGTAATTCAATACAAAATCCAGAACAGTCTTTAATTTGGATGGGAACTGTAGTTGAAGGTGGTAGAAACATTATGGTAATGGATGGGTTATCACCTAGAAAAGTATCTACTAAAGCTGTAGAAAACTTCTTAAATGCTAGTAATTTAACTGGTACATATTCTTGGTTATATAAAATTGCTGGCCATACATTATATGGTTTAGTACTAACTGATCAAAATGTAACCCTTGTATATGACTTAGCAGAAGATCAATGGCATTATTGGACTACAAGTAAAGATTATATTGCAGGTGGTGAAAACTACTTTGAATGTTCTTTTGTAACACAATTCCCATTTAACAGTGGTAACTTTTATGTATTAGATGCTGTTAATGGTTTAGTATTTACATTAAGTCCTAATAACTATGTAGATCCTTTTGGGCCCATTAGGATGCGTGTAGTAACAGATCGTTTAGATTTTGATACGTATGCATTTAAAACAGTATCAGGTTTAACTCTTTATGGAGATACAATTAATGATGTACTTAACATACGTCATACAGAAGATGATTATACTAACTGGTCTCAGTATAGACAAGTGCAATTAAACTCACAGAAACCAGGTTTATATCAACTTGGTAGGTTTAGACGTAGGGCTTATGAATATCTATATCAAGGTAATAATCCTTTCCGTTTAGAAAAAGTACAATTTAATATTAATGGTAGATTAGATCCAAGCTCAGAATAATGAATGTAATTATAGTACCACAAGAACATAGACACATTATATTTCCTAAAGTAAAACACTATCTAGAAAAAGCAGCTAAGCTTTCAGGTGGTAGAATTTCTATAGAAGAGATTGAAAATAATGTGTTATATAAAAACCATCAGCTTTGGATTGCTTTTAATGATGATGAAATTGTAGCAACTGCTGATACAGAACTAATTCAGTATGCTAAAATTAAAACACTAGTGGGGCATTTTATTGGTGGTAAAGATTTAGAGTCTTGGAAACAATCTATTGTAGATGCAATGGCTATGTTTGGTAAAGCAGAAGGTTGTTCTAGAATTGAATTTATGGGTCGTCGTGGTTGGACTAAACCATTAAAACAGATAGGTTGGAAAGAAACGTATCGTGTATATGAATATAATTTGGAGACGTAACAATGATTAACTTATTTAACTGGGTAACTCTTTTAGTAGAAGCTTTTACATTCTATGGTGGTGGTAAAGGTGGTGGTGGTAGCACTCAAACATCTACCTCACAAGCTGTAGACTTTTTTGGTGTAGACAAACGACAAAAGTATGAAGACCTTCTTTACAAATATATATCAGGAGACTCTGCAACTTTAGCTAATGTTAAAAATCAACCTGGTTTTCAATTTGGTTTAGATTTAGCAAATGAAGCACAAGATCGTAGTTTTGCAGCTACTGGTGTAGGTCCCTCAGGTTATGAAAATATTGCTAGAAGTAATTTAAATCAAGGTTATGCTCAAAATTATATTAATAGTATGATTGGTAATTTAACAGCTCCTTCTGGTGCTGGTATTAGCTTAGGTCAAAACACAACAACAACAGGTAGCTCACAAGGTCAAAGCCCATTATGGGGAGTTGCAGGTACTGTTGCAGGTGCAATGCCTTGGGGTAAAATATTCTCTGATAAAAATCTTAAAACTAATATTAAACATATTAATACAATTAAAGGTATTAAAATCTATAGCTTTAATTATATTTGGTCACATGTTAAATCTATTGGTGTTCTTGCACAAGATCTTCTTAAGATGCCTGAATATAAACATGCGGTAAGTTTAACTAGTCTTGGTTACACTGTTGACTATTCTAAATTACCTATCTAACTAAAGGATTATATTATGACATTTGCTTCTGGTTTTGAAGCTGGGCTTCAACTAAGAAAATACATGGATGAGCAAGACAGGGAAAAACAAGCTACAGAAATCTATAATAGAAATTATGGAAAAGATGAAGCAGAACCTCTTGTTCCTGATGGTTTTGCAGCTCCTCAATCTGTACCTACTAATTATACTAAAGGTACTGGTTTTGGTGGTCAAGAGACAATGATGCCTAAAGGTGCTATGTCTATGACTCCAGGTACTACTAATGAAAAGATGGTGGCTAATAAAGATACAGTTCCTGGTTATCAAGATGGTAATGTAACTACTTATCCGTATCAAATTAATGAACCTATTCAAAACACAACCCCAGTAGGTACTTCTCCATATAATACTACACAACCTGTAACTCAAGAAGCTCCTAATTATGGAGTAATGAATGGTTATCCTGCAGGTGCACAACCAGTACCTAGTGGTCCTGCTATGCCTAATGCTATTACACAGGATCAATCTACAATTACTCAAGACTATACTGCTAATACTCCTCAAGAAGTTAAAGATAGATTAGCTTCTGCTAAAACAGAAGATGAGTATAATTCTATTTTAAGTGATTATAAAAAGTCTCAACAACCTAAAGAGTCTAGTTTTTATGACAAGACTATTGCAGACGTTACATCTGCTAAAAATAAAGTAGATTCTAATCAAGAAGAATTAGCTCGTATTAAAAAAACAGCTAATGACATGAGATCAAAAGGTCTTTGGAAAGAAGCTGAAAAGTTTGAAACTAAAGCTGTTGAAACTCAAAAGAATTATTATGAAGCTACAAATGAATATAATAAAGTAGTAAGTAAAGCTTTAGATGTTAAAGCAGGTTTAGCTAAATCATATTTAAATGCTGTTGAAAATGGTGTTGATCCTGAGTTTGCTTTTAATCAAACATTAATGAGAGCTCATGCTTTGGGTATTCCTGATTTAGATCAATACAAATCTATGGATGGAACTAAACGTGTTCAAGCTGCTCAAATGATTGTTGATGATGCTATGACAACTAAAGATAGACTTAAGTCTGATCTTGAAATTATGAAAGATGAGACTAAAAAAGCTCAGTTTAATAAAACTATAGCTCAAAAGCAAGAAACTAATCTTATGAAAGATAGATGGCATACAGAAGATCGTGAGCTTAAAGAAAGATCTCTTGATATAAAAGCTGTTAAAACTAACTTTGATATGGCTAACCAAACTGTTAAGACTACTCAAAGAGATCTTAAAATGATTCAAGATCGTTTAGATTTAATTAAGAGTGGTGCTGCAATTAAAGATGATTTTGGTAATATTATGTCACCTGCTGAATCACAACGTGAAGCTCAGGTTTTAGTACAACAACGTACTAATCTTCAAGATAGGTTAGTTGCTGCAGAAGAGCATGCTGCTAATGTTAAAAAGTATATTCCTACTAAAGAACTAAAAGAAATTGAAAAGGCAGATAAAGTTTTAAATAATCAAACATCTGCTATTCCTCAAGAGAATGTTAATACTATTAAAACACTATTTAATAAAGTAGTTGCTTTACCTGCTGATAAACAAGCTCAACAATTTAATATTTTAAAATCTAATGTAGAAGCGGAACATCCTGGATATACTTTAGATACTAAGGGTAATCTTGTTGAAAAAGGTAATGTATCTGCTGAATCTAAACCAGAACCTAAAACTCAAGAGAATGTATTAAAATCATTTGAGGGTTCTCCAAAACGTGTAAAGGTTGATGTAACTAAATCTTCAAGAACTATAGAAAAAACTTATAAAGATCCTATTACTGGAGAAGAAATCTCACGATCAGAGTTCCGTAAAAAATATGGTGAAAATCCTAAGTAATACATAAAGGAGTTCTAATGGCTGGAAATGCTTACTTAAAAGGACTTGATCCTAGCATTGGTGAAGAAGCTAATATGCAAGCTTACTTAGATGGTATAGGTAAGGCTGAGGGTGCTGACTATGATACTATTGTTGGTGGTAAGAAGTTTACTGATTACTCTAAACATCCTAATATAGTAGGTGTTACTACTAAGGAAGGCCCAAGCACGGCTGCTGGTAAGTATCAGATTACTAAGACTACTTACGATTATTATGCTCCTAAACTAGGCATAACTGATTTTTCTCCTACTTCGCAAGATGCAATTGCAAAAGCAATTCTTAAAGCTAAAGATGCTGAAGGAGATGTTATTAAAGGAGACTTTGATGCTGCCCATTTAAAGTTAGGAACTACCTGGGCAAGTCTACCAACGAGTACATACTCACAACCTAAAAAATCCACTAAGTGGGTTCAGGAAAATATAAAACCTATTACACAAGCAGACATGCTAGATGTAACAGCTAATATAGCACAACCTGAACAGGTGTCTTATCGGCTCGGTTCTAATGACAATCCTTATGCTAGGGGTCTTGACTTACCGACTGAAACAGAAGTATCAGTAGAAAATAATCCTTATCGTAAAGGTATAGCTAAAGATAATCCTTATATGAAGGGATTAGATTTAAGTGAACCTGTATCTGCTCTTAAATCATTTGGTAAGTCTTTTGTAGGTAGTGCTTCTAAAGCTATTGCTGCTTCTCCTGGTATGGCTATTGGTGCTGAACTAGGTGTAGAGACTGGCTTACTAGCGGGTCCTTATGCTCCTATTGCAGCTCCTGTATTAGGTCTTGTAGGTGGTGTAGGTGGTTACTTAGCTGGTGAAAAAGCTGTTAGTGCAGCTTATGATAAGTTTGTACCTGAAAATGTTAAAGAAGCTATTGGTTATGGTAAAGCTACTCGTGAAGCGGAAATAGCTGCTAACCCTGAATCATCTTATGCTGGTGAACTAACAGGTAATCTTGCTTTATTTAGACCTGGTAGCTTAGCTAATATTACTCTTCCTGGTGGTAAAGTAATTACTCCTCTTGCTCAACGAGCTACATTAGGTGGTGTTTCTGGTGGTATTGAAGCTGGTTCAGAAGCATTATCTGGTGGTGAATTAAATCCTCAACGTATTGCAGAAGCTACTGCATTTGGTGCTATTGCGGCTAAACCTACAGCTATTACTCGTCATGCTGACAAGTTAGCTTCTAATCTTATCTCTAGAATTCCTGGAACTTCTGCTTATGAAACTAGATTAGCACAAGGACTTGAAACTGATCGTACTATTAATGGTACGCAAGAACGTACGACTACTCAAGAACGTGCTGCTCCTGAACAACAAGATTTATTCCAAGAAGAATTAACTCAAGCTCAAGAGATGCAAAACAGGGGTCAAGTATTTGAACCTGGAGCTACTAGAACTACACCTACAGATGCTGTAATTCGATCAGAACAAGAAATTGATCTTGCTAAGATGGAAGCTAAACAAACTCGTTCTAGACTTGAAGAAGAGATTCCTGATTCTCGTAATCGTGAACAGATTACTATGTCTATTGAAGGACAAAAACGTCAAGATAGATTATTAAGTGACAGACAAAAAGCAGAAGAGCTTCGTATTTTACAATTAAGTATTGCTAAGAAACAAAACTTAGCTAATGCTATGGAAAGAGAACCTCTTAATGTTATCTTACAAAATACTAGAAATAGAGATGCTTATAACAATCTTAGAAATAAAGAAGGTTTCCCTAGAGATGGTACTCAAGCAGAACAATTAGCTTTCTTACGTAATGATATAGAGAATACTGTTAGAGGTCATAACTCTTTAAGAGATCGTCCTTCTGATGAACCATCATTTGGTGTAAGGGATTATATTGTTAGTGAGTTTAGACGTTTAGGTGAACGTGCTAGAAGTGAAGGTTTATTTCCTCAATTACGTAGAGACTATGTAACTCATGCTTTAGACTTTACTGACTCTGTTTTAAATAGAGAACAACAACGAGCTTTATCTGACTATTTATTTGCTAATACTAATGAGTCTAGGTTTGTTAGAGACTTTACACAAGCTCGTCAATTTAGATACATTCGTGATCTTGAAAATGCTTTACGTCAAGCTGGTGATGAACTTGGTATAAATACTCGTGGTATTAAAGTACAAAGAGATATAGCTAAGATCATGGAAATTTATAAGACTGCTATGGGTAGAGCTCTTGTTGAAAAACGATTAGCTAACTACTTACTTAAAACTAAAATAGATGGTTCTCCTATCTCTGGGCAAGTAGGGGAACTTCCTATTGTAACTAATAACATAGAACAAGGTTTTAGAAATAACTATGTTAAGTTTACAGGTCAAGGTTCTGATATCCTGCAAGATGTTATGGTACATCCTGACTTTAAAGATATTTTAGGGCATGTCTTTAAACAAGATAATCCAAATGCTATGCTTGAAGCATTTAAATCTGTATCTATGTTATCTAAGTTTTTAAATACTGCAGGTTCATTGTTTCATGCAACATCATTAGCAGTAGCACAAGCTACCGCAGCTCCAGGATTATTCTTAAAAGAAGTAATGACTGGTGGTAGTGGTATTCGTGCAGCTTTAAAAGACCTAGAACATAGAGGTGTTGGAGCACAGGGTCAATTACTTATTAAAGGTGGTTTAAAGGTAGCTACAGAGGACGTACAGCGTACTATTATAGGTGATGCTGCAGGTACAGCAGACAAGTTAATTGGTGACCATCTTGTTGGTGGAAGAAATGTAAAAGTTCTTAGACAAATGAGTGATCCTTTAGAGAATCATTTCCTTAATCATATGAATAGATTTACATGGGATTACATGCATGCTGGTGGTAAATTAAATCTAGCACAGCACTTTTTTACACAAATTAAATCTAAACATCCTGAGATACCTGATGATCAAATTGCTGCTGAAGTAGCTAGTTTTGTTAATAATACTTTAGGTGGTCTAAACTGGTTACAAGTAGCTAATCAAGTAGAGAACAAGTTTCTTAAAGGCTTTGCAATTAAAGCTATGAAGTTACAAAACAGAGACTGGGCACAGATTGTATTGTTTGCTCCTGACTGGACTGTATCTACATTAAGATCATTTACTAAGGCTCTTCCTAAAGAGTTAATGAAACCTCAGAACTGGAAGTTAAGAGCAGGTGTTAAAGGTCTTATTGATCCTACAAATAATAGTGACTTAGCACGTAGATATGTATTAACTACAGGTTTATTATGGTTAACTATTCTTAATGGTTTTAATATGGCATTTACAGGTAGACCTATTTGGACTAACAAAGACCCTACTCGTGTAGATTTAGGTGATGGTACATCTATGCAAATGGCTAAACATTCTATGGAAGCAGCCCACTGGTTACTAGATCCTGAGAAGACATTGGGTAATAAGTTAGGCTTTATACCTAAGGGAGTTATTACTATGACTACAGGTAAAGCATACCCAAGTCCTAAAGCTCCTATGGTTAAAGATAATACAACTCTTGGACGATTAGTACATTCAGCTAAGGCTGCCCTACCATTCCAAATTAGTGCTGCAGCTAGTGCACCTCCAGGTGAGGGTGGTAAACGTGCATTAGCAAGTTTCTTAGGTGTACCTATCTATGGTCAAACAGATAAAGCTAACTCTACTGCTGAAGTATTAGCAGAACGTAAAGCTAAACGTAAAGAGTCTAGAATTCAAAATAGACTTGATAAATTAGAACAGCAATATGAGGAATCAAAATGGCAACAGGATTAGTACCAATACCCAATCAACCTATAAGTGAGACACATGAATGGAGAGAATGGTTTTTTAATTTATGGGAATCTCTTGGTGGTGCTCAAGGTCAAATCTTTTATACAGGTTTAAATTTTACAGGATCTAATTTAAATAGTATTCAAACTAGAGCACATAATATTTTACAAGGTTTACAAGGTGGTAATGTAGGTGGTACTGAGTATTATCATTTAGATGCTACCCAATATGCAACTTTAACTGCACTTTCATTGCCTTTATCTATTGCTAACGGGGGAACTGGAGCAACTACACAAGCAGGAGCTAGAACTAGTTTAGGTTTAGGTAGTGGTCTTTCAGTAACTATTACAACAGCTAAGTTAACACCAGCAGGTGCTAATGGTAGCATGACATTTGTTAATGGTATATTAACTGCACAAACACAGGCGACTTAATTATGGAAATGAAACTTAAACGATTTGAATTTGGTAAAACATTTACTATTGGTAAATTATATATAGATGGTATATACCAATGTTTTGTATTAGAAGATGTTGTAAGACCTAAAGGAGAGAAAGTAGATGGACAAACAGCTATACCTAGTGGCACTTATTCTGTTATTATTGATCGTTCTACCAGGTTTAATAAAGACATGCCTCACATCCTAGATGTGCCTAACTTTACTGGTGTTAGAATACATTCAGGTAACTCTTCTAAAAATACAGAAGGGTGTTTGTTAGTAGGTACTACTTGGTCAAGTGGTGACTTTATTGGTAACTCTAAGTTAGCTTATGATGCTTTATTTAAAAAGCTAGTAGCTACTAATGAAAAGATTACAATTACAATAGAATAAAAAAGGGGCCGAAGCCCCTAATATTATTTAGCGTCCTTTAAGAAAGCCGCAACTTCATCCCAGTCTTTAAAGATCAAGACTTCGTTAAGCTGTGTCTTTGTTAAAATATCAATCTTAGTACCATTTAAAACATAACCATTGTTTACTTTGGTAATTTGAACGTTATCAAATTTCATACTATCTCCTTTAAAAATTAACTACTACTCTAACTAAAAATAAATCAATTACTAGGTAAATATCTTCATTATTAGGATCTACATCTTTACCGCTTACAAGTTCTATTCCAAAAGTACAACCTTGTATTAAATGAAATGTAGCATCCATTATTGTACTCCTACAATCTCACAAGCACCCGCAGTACAACTGAGCTCTTGGGTGCCTGTGGTTGTATCTTCTTCCTCTTTTAAGTTACCCCAATCAATCAATGGGAAACTTGCTACAAAGGCATCATACTCTTCCTTTGTTATTTCTTGATAAGGTGCTTGTTTATATACATGATCTGAGTGTGGTAAAAGAGACACACCTGAAACATCACTGAAGTTATTATATATCCAATCGCCTATCGTCAAGAACTCGTTATCTTTATAGTATACAGTAATAGATGGATTATGTTCTGTCCAGTTCTTTTGATATACACTATAAAGTTTTAATTGTTCAATTGCATTTGTTTCATTTCTAGTAACACCAGACTCAGTTCCTTTTTGAGGAAAACTAAATATAGTAATGTCACTAGGTTTAGTTACATCGGGTTCATTAGGAACACCTTGTGTTTTAAAGAATAACGTTAACGGATCTTTGTTATCCATACGTACAGTCCTAATATAATATTGACTATATGCAGGATGAATCCCACTAGAACAACCCACCAACTGACTGACTGTACCACTTGGCTTAACAGTAGTGATAGCAGCAGACTGAGGAATACCAAGTCGTTCAGCCCACTCTTTATTGATCTTAATTGCATGTTCTCGTAGTTCTGTTAACCATTTAACTGTCTCCTCAGTAGGTTTACTAAGTACAGGATGGTCCATAATACCCGTCATACTTACACCAAGTAAACGTTCTTCTTCTTGATTCTTTCTCCAATCACTTCTTAAGTATCTAAAGTTTGTAAGGGTGGATTGAAATGTCCCGATAATTGTTGCGATCCTGACTTTTTCTTTAAGGTCAGCAAGGGTATCGCCCTCTCTGATGACAACTTCACTGAGATTACAAAGCCCTTTAGATCGCAGGATAATTTCTCCGCAAGGGTTTGTACCGTATTCAAAGCCGTCAACATCTCGTCTTCCGTTAGAGCTTGCTTTTTTAGTAGCTGCAACTCTATTAAATATTCCTCTTTCTCCACTTTTTGATTCATATAATGTTGTCCATTCCTTTAAGAAAATACCTACATCAGGTTTTTCTGTATAGGCTACAGAGTTATTGGCAAGTGCACGTTGCACATCAGATTCCCACCAGGCTCCGTTCTTTGCGTTTCGCATCCTATCGTCGGTGAGGTTTGACAAGCTGATAAGAGCTGACCTACGCACACCGCCAACAATAACAATATCAGCAACTTTACATACGATGTCATGGCATTCTAAGCTATTTAGCTTTCTCCCCGCTGCTTTCTTAAAAGTATGAACCGTAAATTGGAACAGGTCCTCGAGAGGCTTAGGGCCAGATGCTCGGCCTCCAAAAGTCTTGAGCCTAGCTCCTGCAGGTCTGATTCCTGAAGTGTCCCATTTTGGCACTCGTCCTGAATAGAGTAAGCTAATGAGTTCGCGGTACGCACTAGCCCAGCCAATTCTTGAATCCTTAACTCTAATTGTTGTATCAGTTTCATGGAACTCCTCTGCAATAGTAGGTAGGTTATTAGTAAACTGACGTTCTACACTAAAGCCTACGCCAGTACCACACATTAAAACATACATTACTTCATCAAATGCTTTAGGGGAATCAATAGCAATGAAGCTACAATTGTAACCTGCTATTTCATCACGTTCTAATGCAGCACCTGCTGACATTAAACATCTCATACTAGGCATTACATTAAGATCATGTATTGCTTTATTTACTTCTTGGTCTGGAAAAGTATCTGGAAAACGATTCTTAAAAAAGCTAGTGTATCTATTTACAGTTTCTTCCCATGTTTCTCTACGGCTTTCATCAGGCATCCATCTTGCATAACGGCTTGCGTGAATAAAACGTTGATAGTCTGTTAATTGCATTAGTCTATATCTCCGTCCATGGACAATTGTTTGTTAAAGAATTCGTATTTGTCTTCAATACGGTCAAAGAAAGCATCAACAAGATCAAAAGAATTGATATTTAAAACTTCTAATAAAGTTATTTCATCAAACTCCTCAGCAAGTTTTTCTTTAATCTCTTGCAATGTTAACGTCATTTTATGTTTTTAGTTCTTTCAATAGTTCTACATAATGGATAATTTTATTAAGATCTTCCACTCCACCTTTGTCTTGCCATCGACATATATATTTAATAATGTTTCCTTCAATATAAGGAATATTATTTTTAGTAATAAATTCAACAGGTTGGATTACATACTTCTTGTAATGTGTACCAGCCACTTGTTGTTCTATTGCTTTTTGTAATTTAGGAAGTTTACTCATGATATTATTATACCATGCCTTTCTGCGTTTTGCAAGACTTTTTAGAAGAAAGATGATGATAGTAGTTACTACGTTTTTTATCTATGTAGCAAGCCATTGATAGGAATATAATTATAAGTAATAACATAATTAAATCTGCACAAACGTTTGATGATCTTTGTCTTTGACGCTTTTGGTATTTCTAAAATTAGTTCCGCAGTCATTACAAACAAATCGTTGGTACTTGGTGGTTCTTGTAGTGCGGTAGCCTTTAGATTCAAACTTAGTACTTGCACAATTAGGACAACATAAACCTGTTCTAGAGTACATAGAAAGATTAATACCTGTACGAATCCATGGTAAGAATTTATGATAAACTTTTTCTAATAAAATTACATCTTGTTTATTATATTTCTCCATAGTTTGCCATGCAACAGGATCTTTAGCCATACATTTAATCCATAGTTCATGACCTTCATGTTTTTCTTTCTTACCTAAACCAAGTGATTGTGCAATATAGTCTAATTTATTTGACACAAATCTAAATCTATTTCTTGCTACTTTAAGTAAATCCATTTCTATTACAGGGCTTGGAGGAAACATACCTTCAAGTAAGAATGCTTTATTTAAAGAAGGGATATCAAATCGAGATCCATTATAATGTACTACAGCATCTGCTTCATCTAATAATTTCCAAATAGATTTAAGCATAGCTTTATAAGAACCGTTTTTAATTGATTTAAATACAATATCTTTTTCACCTAACCATTTAGCTGCAAAGCAAAGAATCTGTGAGGATTCTAGTAATTGATTGATTGCAATGTTTTGTTGCCAGATGCCCCAGACATGTGCTGTATTGGGACTTGTCTCAATATCTAATAAAAGTATCTTACTCATTTACGATCCTCAGAAGTTTCTACATGGATAATTCTTAAATCATTTGCATTAACATTAGGTAAAGCAGCAATGAATAATTCCATTGCATGATCTTTAGCTACGTTTTCATTTGGGCAATGAACCCGTATCTCTGTCTCATAACGAATCTTTACCCAGTAGTTTTGCTTATTCATTTATAATTCTGTCTTTCATCAAGCATGGCATCAGCAATTTTATAAGATTGTTCTGCAAACTTTTTAACATCTGCATAAGACTTAACACGCAATAAACTATTTAGTGCTTCTAGTGCAAAGTAATCTCTAAGATTCATACCTGTATAGATTTGTTTGTTGTTATCTTGACACGGAAAAGCTGGTGAATTTCCTTGACTCATGATACCATACCTCCATCTTCTTTAAATAAATCTAGTTCTTGTTGGGCTACATCTGTAGCAATACTAAACACACCACGTCTTACTAATTCTTTAATAGCTAAATCCATTAAGAACGAAGCTTCATTAGCATCAACATGGAAATCAAAGTCTAAAGATCCATCAGAGTTTTGTACACAATTGTTTATAATCACTTAACCAGTCCTTTCGATAGTCTAACCACTTAAAGCCATTGGCTTCCGCCCACATCCAATAAGTTGTTTTACTTCTTTTATTAATTTTATTATCAGGATTCATAAACAAAAAGATAATAGTTGTATCAGGATTACATTCCTTAAACCACACCATTTTCTGTCTTGTATCTAAATCAAGTTTACCTTTTGCTTCTAAGTAAATCTTTCTACGTCCTGTTCTAAAGTCAGGGATATACGTTCGTTCCTTTTCAGGTTGTATATATTTAAACTTATCAGGTTCATATTTAACTGAAGGAAAGTTACTCTTCAGGATTTTCCATACTTGTTCCTCGAGTTTGCTCTTGAACGAGTTCATTAAACCTATCCTTCCAGTCTTCATTTTCTTTACGTCTAATCCATAACACACGACCATTCATTAAGAATTCTTCATCATTGCTGTATGCTTCACGAACAGCATTAAACATTTCTTGTTCTGTTACACAACCAGCTAGAATCTTTTCTGCTTTTTTAGGGCCAATCTTTTCAATACCTTTAATGTTATCAGAACGGTCTCCAGTCAAACATTGCATATAGAAATGACGCATACCTGAATCATTGGTAACTTCTTGAAACTCGTCTTTAACAAAGTTATAGTGCCGACCAGGAATCATAAGTAGGTCTTTGTCAATAGAGCATATGATTGTATCCTCTGTTTGAGCAATACCTAAAGCATCATCAGCTTCTTGTCCATCAATTACTTCTGCATTAAATGTAGCAATAAGATATTGTCTACACTTCTCAAGCCAGAATGGTTTCTCTGTAGGACGGTGAGCTTTATATTCAGGGTATATTGAATACCTAAAGTTATTTTTACCTGTTAAGAACAGACGATACTCAGTTGCTTCAGTATTAACTAAGATTTGATCTACTAGATCTTCTGCTCTAGCATACACAAAGTCTTCAGCATCGTCTTCCTGAAGCGTACAAGCAACCCTATACGCTACAATATCAGCATCAATAAGAGCTTTCATTATAGAGGAAAGTCATCTTCCATTTCATTAATTGCATCAATGCCTGTTGATTTAGCAAAAACATAATCTTCGAATTGTTTAGCTACTGCTAAAACTTCTTCTACTGATTTACCTGGCCCTAGTAATTCTACAGCACTAGATAAAGATGATTGACGAACGATTAACACTTGACGTGCTGCACGTTCTTCTTTAGTTTCATAGTTGCTACCAGTTACACGACCACCAGCTTGTGGTGTTGTTTTAGTTTCAGTTGCCACAGTTTTATCTCCTTCAATACCAATCCACTGCCAATAACCAGCAGCATCTTTTTCAGTTCGTAAATTAATTTGATCACCTTTAGTTAAATCTTTAATGTGATTAAACACACTAGGATTACTAAAAGACATTAACTTTTTATTTTTTACTTGACCTTGATCATCTTTGTAAGTTACTTCAATTGATTGATAAGATCTGCCATTCTTTGCAGCATGAGTATTTGGTGCACCAACATCTATAATATTAATTAACATTCACTATCTCCATATTGCCCCAGTTAGGTCCTACTTGACACTCAACCCTCATGGGAAGATTAAAATCTACTCCAAACAATCTTTTAAAGTTTGCTGGAATATCCGTAAAACACTTATCAACAATCTTTACCATACTAGTATTATCGCATACTTTTTCATCAAAGTCAACAATAATTGAATCATGTACAGTATTGATTAGTTTAACATTTTTTATACCCTTAAGTCTATTACTCAAAGATACTCTTGCAATAGCCATTAGGTCTGCACCTAATCCTTGCACAGGGTAATTTAATATCTTTGTTCTAGGCCATTTAACTTGTCCTCCTCTAAGATCAGGTTCGTAGTAATAGATTCGTCCTGTTGGCATTGTGAGTTTTCTATCTCTTTTAGCGTCATTGACAATGTCAGTATGCCACTCTCCGAGTCGTACATATTTTGTATAGAACTGATCAATAACTCCTTGCCAAAACTTTTCTCCACCAATTTCTTTAAAATTGGGATCTCTTGCATAACTCCAGGCGGAGCCTCCATAGATAAGTCTGAAGACAAAGGTCTTTGCGACCAGTCTACTTGGTAATCCAAATCGTTCTTGGTTATCGCTATGTTGATCAACATTATTTAATATCTCCTTGATTGCTACTGAATCTTGACTTAAGTAAGCAGCACAAACCCATTCCAAAGCTTTAGCATCAGCTTGTAACAGCATACCTACTCCCAAATAGTTGTTTAATTTCTCCATCAAAGTTTTGCAAGTTAGGTTTACTAGATGACAGTCTACCTGTTTTTGCTACACATTGATTAAGTTGACCATGTAATTTATCTACAGGCCAGTTCATAGATGTTCTAAGTTCAACCAGTCCTCTATAGTAAGTTGTTAATCGTTTCTCTAGAGTTGCACGTTCTAGTATTAGTTTAACTAGTTCTTTAGCTTCTTTAGTTCCTCGTAAACTTTTAAGAGTTGACTCGTCAGTTGAAAACAATCCTTCTTTATCTAATTCAGATCCTTTTAATGGATTAATACGTCTATCAAAGTTTATTAGATGTTCTACCCATTTTTCTTTTGCCTGTCCTTTGCGATCTCCCGTTTTAAACAGGCCAATAACTTCTCTACGTTTTACTTTTATAGTACCGCCATACAGTAAACAAGATAGCTGCTCATTACTGGAAGGATTAAACTCAGGAAGATTATGATATGGAACCAAGGCATTATCGAGATCTTTAATTTGTTGTTCCAATTCTTTTGCAAGAGTATTAGCTTTTGTTTCATCAAATAAAAGTCCATTGTATTCCATTTCTTCTAAGACCATTAAGTCTTGGTTATGTAAACTGATTAGTCGTTGCATGGGTTTTGTGCATGACGCAAATTCTTGCATTTGTTTATCAAATACCTTTTGCGTTAAATGCAAATCACCAATTAGATATTCTTCAAGAATCTCTTTTGGAATATTAGGTGTATCTATTTTGTTGCCCCAATACTCTGTAGCAACAACATCAAGCTTGCTACCCAAACCATAGTACTCAGAGACACCATTAAGACTTGGATAGGAATCCTGTTGGCCTTGCAATATAAAATGTACCAACTGACAATCCCAAACACGCTTACCCACAAAGTTAATTCCATACTTGCGAAGCCAATGCAAATCAAACTTAATGTTAAAGCCAACCAATATCTCAGCTTGATCAATTTCTTTTTGGATCTCCTCTAGTTTATGTCGATAGGGTTCATCGTCATACTCAATAGCATAGCATTGAGTTTTGTCAGTATTGGATAACCCAACATAACAAAGTTTATTAGACTCGTCAAATGGGTTACCCTTGCTACTGATTGTTGTTTCTACGTCTAAGATTAAGCTCCGCATTCGCCTCCACAACCACTTAATTTCTGAATTGTTTCTTCAATTGTATCATTAGGATTACCTAGTGTCAAGATATCTTCTACTTCAAATGGTGACAATTGTGGGTTTACTTTCAATACATCTGTTGCTGTTGCATTAATAACTAACATTCTTTCTCCTTTTATAAGTCCTCATATCGAGCGATTTCAGGTTTGATTAGAACCTGTGTTGAACCATGCCTAAGATCAGGCATAGTATCTTCATCACCAATAAGTTTATTCTTACTGATGTTAAAGTATCTAGTGCGGGATGTGTTGTCTTGTTCTTTACCAATCCCTAGAATCCAGTCAGCCTCACCTTGTTTAGCTGTTTTAGATCCATCAACCATATCCATGGTTAGAAACAACTTCCCTTCCGCTTCGCCACTTGCTTGTGACACCGCGATGACGGGAGCGTACGTTTTAGATATTTCCCTAGCCCATTGATAAATTTGTTTAAGTTCCAAGTCATTACGATCTCCTTTGAATCCACGAATCTTATCTATCTGGTCAAAGATAATTAACGCAGGTTTATATTGTTTAAGTACACCTTCAATTTTATGTTTGCTACTTGAATCTTCGAAGTCTAGAATTTTAATTCTGTTACCTGTTAAGGCTCTATAGTCTTCTTTGTTTTTTGTTTTGTTAGTAAATAACTCTTTCGTAGTAAGACCAAGGGCAGCTTGGTAAACCCTAATACCAACTTTATTTCCTTGCTCTTCGTTGTTAAACCATAAGACGTCCCCATCAGTTTGACTGACCATGTGAGTAATTTCAGACGCAAGAAATGTAGTCTTACCAGTCTCAGGCCTAGCAAAGATAAAGCCAAAATCACCCTTGCGAAGACTACCAAGAGATTTGTTAAGCCATCTACAACGCCACCGTAGACCTGGAGTGGCAATCTGTGAATTGTACAAGTTATCCAAGTCCATATCAACTGGAGTAATTTCATCAGCTTCTACCTCCTGGTGTTCAAAGTCATTAAATAATTCTAGCAGCTCTGCTGTAGATTTCTTACCAGCTTCTACATCTAAAGCCATTAAAGCAACTTGACCTGCAAGAGAACGTCTTCGATGTTCTTCTAACAGGCCAATGATTATTTCAGGATTAGATGTGTTTTGATTATAGACATCATCTAACAGTGTTATTAGTTCTTTTCTTTCATTATCTTTTAATAAATAATTACTATTATAAAATATATCTAATTCATTAATAGTAATTATATTATTATCTATATATTTATTATAATATAAATCTATAATATTAAATAATTTATATAAATCATTATAATTAATTTTAATATAATTTATGTTAACATACTTGTAATACTTTGTAAAGAGATTCTTGTCTGTACAAAATAGTTTAGCTATTTGTTTTTCAACCATGCGTTGATTTCTCCTGTTGAATATTCTTTAGGATCTTTGGGTGTAATTATTACATCTGAATCAATACCCTTTTGTTTTAAATTTCTAGCCTGTTTAACAGCTTCAATTGCTTTATCCCTATCCAACCATATAAAAACTTTATTAAAGCGTTTAAGGATAGTTTCTGTAAGTTCTAGGGGTATAATAGAACCTAACAAGGGTATTACACATACATTTTTATTTGATTTAGCAATTTTAATAGCAGAAATTACATCTTCTACACATACAAGTGTATCACTAATGTTATAAAATATCAATGGCTTTTTACCTTTAGCTATGTACTTAGGACCATATCCACTAAAGTTTCTACCTTGATGATACTCAGGTGTATTGAGTAACACTAGCATTTGTTTTCTAGGTTCCCAACCTATTTGATATAACTTTATATCGTCTTTTGTAATATTATATTGCAATAACCATTGCATTGGTTTTAATGGTATGTTATAATCTAATACTAACTCATCAGATAGCATCGCATCCTCACGATGCTCTGACAATCTGTTTCGTATACTATTTAGATCATTCTTTTGTTTTTTATATCCACATCCAAAGCAATAGAATCCATCAGTATATTCTGCTAGATTATCACGGCTGCCACATTTAGGACAATTGGTGTGTTGGATAAATGCCATCTGGTTTCCATTCATTTTGAATATGTTTAACTAATGAATGAAAACTTAATTCATCCTTAGGTTTAGCAAAATCTAAACTAAACAAGTAACGTGTAGTTTCAAAGTTATAAACTGTATGAGGAACCTGAGTATTAAATACATAATATGTATTAGGTTTATACTTTAGTTCATTGATTTTAAATACTAATTTATCTTGTTCCATTTTAAATGCACAATAACTTTTACTGTTATCTGTGAGTAACATATTGATACCTACTCCACGTCGAGTATCAGTATGCCAATCGTAACATGTATATGGATCTATTCTTAAAACGCCAGGCACAAATTCATAATGTTTATTTAACCATTCAAAGAATGGATCTTTAGTTACTAGTCCCATAGGTAATACTTTAGCTTTAAAGTTATAGTATTCAAACCATTCAGATGAGCTAGAGAATGCCCAGTCTAAAGCATCATGAGCTATAACAGATTTGTTAGGAATTTCAAAGTAATTCATATACAGATTATCCTTAGTATTTTTTAAGGGATTAGATCATTACAAATGTACAAAATAGGAGTATAATATTACTACATACTAAAAATTTGTATGCAACTTTTAGGAGATTACTATGTGGACAAAACCAGCAGCTACTGAAATGCGTTTCGGTTTCGAAGTTACAATGTATGTAATGAATAAGTAATTACACTCCATAGATAGCAGACGCCCTAACAAGGGCTCTGCAATCATATGTCGTTAATGTCCATTATAAGCTTCAGTTAATTTTTTAACATCTACTTTTTGTACTTCACCAGTAGATTTATTAAGTTCATACTCAGGTAACTCTTTTTTCTTTTTAGGAAATATTAAATCCCAATTATCTTCACCTTCTTTAGATAGTTTTTTATTAATGATTTTATCCCCAGTAATATCATTTCTATTCGACATTGAATATGTCTCCTTCTAAGTCATCTAATTCTAAAACGTCATCATCACATTCATCACGTAAGTCTTCACGTACTACCGTTTCTATATCATTTTCTACATCATGAAAGCAATGATTACATAAGTCTACATACTCACCAGTTGTTACTGATTTTCTAGTAGATTCAAAATCATTTAAAGCTTTATTACAGGCTTGGCACCGCATTATAGTTCCTTAATTAATTATTAGACCTATAATAATTGTATATTGTTTTTTGATATTTGTCAAGTGTTGTTCCTTCTAAACCTGGTGCAGTATTAACTTCGAACACAAAGAATTTGTTATCGATTAGTCTGTGCCCGATGTCAACGGCACCAAAATCAAGGCCCAATAATTTAACGGCTTGGATTGATGATAGTAGTAGCTCTTCGGGCGGAGCTATTTCTGCCCTTGCATATACCCATCCATTACTGTAGTTCCTAATGCCTGATCCCCCAAGGGATCCATTACGCTTACGCTTCATTTGAACATCAATAACTTTGTCTTTAAATACATGTACACGATACTCATGTTTATGTTTAGTATGCAATGTATATAGTGGTGCATATGTAAGTTTATCATCATCATTACAGATAACAATACCACGACCACTATGTCCCATAGTTGTTGTACGACAATATACTTTAAGTCCCAAGTCAAGCCAATGTTGTGCTTCATTAGGATTAGTAGTCCAATCAGGTACATGAGTAAATGATTGGCTACGATATTCTAAGAATGTATTTAGTTTATTACTAGCCAAAGCAATAGCTTGTGGTTTATTAAGATCTTGTTCCATCCACCTAAAGTGTGGTGGTGCAGAGTTACCCCAATTAACAATGACATCATTGCGTCTAGCATTGTATGTAGGAGTAACCCGTAACACACCAAGTGCACGGGCTAATTGTTTAGCGGATACGCTACTAGATTTGTAAGGAAATATTTTAAGACTCATTTAGTTTTTTTCCTTAATAAAGTAGGTGATGCATAGTTATGA
>Ga0209401_1000149_pt1 | contig 46872 bp, 28 predicted proteins | sample M_140807_MF_Meta_FD_187318 | JGI IMG/M metagenome (GOLD analysis project Ga0209401, IMG submission 187318) | Freshwater microbial communities from Lake Montjoie, Canada to study carbon cycling - M_140807_MF_MetaG (SPAdes) (version 2) | ecosystem: Environmental > Aquatic > Freshwater > Lake...
CATAGCGGCACAGGCAAAAATATCTTTAGGAAGAATACTTGGATTTTTTACATTCAACCTGCCAGGCGGAATTACCATTAATGCGGACAGCATTCGTGAGGAAGGGAAAGAGGAATTGGAAGCAATTTTAACCAAAATTGATGAAGAAAACTCGCCTGATTGGTTTTATATCTTTCATTCTTTTGCTCCTTGGATAGTAAGCACAGGCATTATAGGCTCATTATTTATGTAAGTCTGGAGTATTTTCATAAAGATATATAGCTAAAATACTGCTAATTATGTCTTTTCAAAAACTTTTTGAAGAAAAATATAACCCAAGAACGCCTACACCTTTTATAGTTAAGTTAAAGGCTAATTCCAACGGTGAATTGGATGAACTTACTAGTCTAACAGTTTTTTTGGACAGCTATTATTCCAAGCCTCCGCTAACTCAAAGACTTAATCATTTTGTTAGACAAAGTTTTTCTATTGATAAATGTCCTATTTGCGATAAGCCTCTTTTTTATAGAGAAAAGCCTAATCCCGGTTATCTAAAAACATGTGGTGGTAAAGATTGTAAAAATGCGCAGAACTATGCAGCTACTCAAAAATCAATAAAGGAAAAATACGGGGTAGAAAACATTTCGCAAACATCACAATGGCGAGATAAAGTAAAGGCAACAAACATGGAAAGGCGTGGAGTGGAGTGGAACACTCAAACTGATGTTTTTATTAAATTACGCCAAGATTCTTGGCAAAAAAACAAGAAATCTCAACTTGAAAAGCGATGCAAAACAAACTTAGAAAAATATGAAGTTGAATACGCTACACAGTCTTCAGAAGTCAAGTCTAAAGTAAAAAAAAGTATGAAAACATCATACGAGTTTAACGTGGTTCGCATGGAAAATGCAAAAAATACAAACCGAGAAAGATATGGGGCTGATTGGTTTATGTTAACGGACTTGTTTGAAAAAAAGAAAAAAAAATCCTTGTTTGAAAAATACGGCGTATATCACAATTCACATAACGCAAAAACTTTAGATAAAAGATGGGCTTCGTCCAAAAACCATGACTATGTGTTTCCTTCCGGAAGAATTGTTAAAGTACAAGGATACGAACCTTATTGTCTTGATGAACTCTTAAAACAGGGACACACAGAAGAAGATCTCGTGGTAGGTAATGTAGAAATTGAAAAACGCTTAGGAAAAATTACGTACATAGGTTCAGACAACAAAAAACATCGCTACTACCCAGACGTATATGTAATATCTGAAAATAAAGTGATTGAGGTTAAAAGCGAATATACGCTATCAAAAGATGCTGAAATAAATAAAAAGCGTCAGGCGGTTATTAATTTAGGCTTTAACTATTCATTAAAAATCTACTAAAATATGCTCAGAGAAATTTACATAATCAATCAATTAGAACCAAGCTACGATGCTTTCAAAATCGAGGAACGCGATTCAGTAAAAGCACTTGTTCAAAAGATCAAAATGATTATGTTTACTCGAAAGGGTGACATACTTGGAGATCCTAATTTTGGAATTAGTTTGGAAGACTTACTATTTCAATTTGGTTTTAGTGCAAACGAATTGAGACTTGCCTTTGACCAACAAATTGCTTCATATATTCCAGAGGCGACAGATTTTGACTTAAAGATCGATGTCAATTTTGTTCCTGGGACTGTGAGGGATCTTGCATACATAGATATATATGTTAACGGGACCAAAGCATTTGGTCTAGTCGCCGAATAACATAAATCAAAGTATGCTCGAGATATTCAAACTCACCAGAATACGTTTTGACCAGCTTTACCAAGACGCAAGAGCTTATTTGCAGTCGCGGTACGAACAGGCCGATCAGGTATTTTCAACAGCCTCACCATACGGACAGCTTCTTCAAGTGATGCTTGACTTGGGCAGATTGATGTTTTATTACATTGAAGACAGTTTACAAGAAACCAACATACTAACAGCGCAACGTCCTAATTCAATTCGTGGTTTAGCACGAATTGCGGGTCACAATCCAACCAGACCGATTGCGGCGTCAGGTACTCTTAGACTTTCATACAATGGTGGTACTCTTGATATGTATGGAAATACTGCTATTATTCCAAACTACACCACTCTTTTATGTAGATCTAATGGTCTAACATACACTATCATATTGGATCAGGAGGCGGTAGCTCTGGAACTTAGCGGCAAAAATAGCATTGACGTAGTTGCATACCAAGGAGCAATTGAAACGCAATCATTTACAGGTTCTGGAGAAGAGCTACAATCATTTAACACTGCCCCGAAGAAAAACTTTAACATCGACAATTTTTATGTAAAAGTTTATGTAAATAATGAAGAGTGGCAAAAATACGAATCCCTGTACGATATGTCATTTGAAACACCTGGCTGTGTTGTAAAAACGGGCATTGATAACGGAATTGACATCTATTTTGGAAACGGCTATTTTGGAAAAGTGGTGCCACTTGGAGCGGTTGTTAGAATTGAATATCTTACCACCTCAGGAAATGCCGGCAACATTATATCGGATGATCAACCTGCATACAAATTTGTAGATAGTGGTTATGACATTGCAGGCGAGGAGTTGGATTTGAACAAAATAATTACAATAGGAACTGCTATACCAATGTCATTTGGAACTGATGCAGAACCCGTATTTTTGACTAAGCTTCTTGCTCCAAAAGTAAGCCGTGCATTTGTATTGGCAAACGTTGATAACTATGTTTACTTCCTACAAAAATTTAATTTCTTTTCTGTTATTGATGCGTTTAATACTCTTGGTGATGAAAACTTAGAAGACGATAACACAGTTTACCTATTTCTTGTACCGGATGTAAATAAACGAAAAAGCTCCGCTGATAACTACTTTACAGTTCCAATTGAGCTCTTTAGATTAACCGAGGCTGAAAAAACAAAAATTTACGATCTTATAGAAAAAAGTGGACAAAAGCTTATGACAGTTGTCAATAAAATTATTGATCCTCTTTTTAGCAAATATGTGATGTTTGTTAATATCACAGCATACGAAGGCTTTAATAAAGACATTATTCGCCAGCAAATAATTTCTAAATGCTCTGATTATTTTTTAAGTAGTCGCAGAAGAGACCGCATACCCAAGTCTGATTTGATATCCGTGATTGAAACGGTGGAAGGCGTGGATAGCGTTAATGTATATTTTGTTTCAGAAAAAAATGAAGTGTATAAAAAGATTCCTGCAAATGCAGAAAAACCTGACATTGGGTTAGACGAGTTTGGCGATATCATCATGGACCGAGGCGAGCTTGTTGTAATTCGTGGAGGGTGGACTAATCGCTATGGCGAATACTTCAATCCGGGAATTGACAGTGGAAAACCTTCAACGCTAAACATTACATTCAGCAAAAAGGACACGCCTAAATCACTTAACATGGAGCTTCATAGAGTAGAAGTCAATAACATAAAAAGGACACTATGATACAGAGCAATCAAAAACCCGGACCTCATTTAGAAAGGCCATCATACTACAATTGGATGATTCATCAGCAAGACAATTTGAAGAATCAAGGGTTTGATTATGAAAACCGCTTATTAGAAAAAACAATGTCAACATATAACTTTGTGGATCCACGAAAAGAATTTTTTCTTGCACAGTTTCAAAAGATGCTAGTGTTTTTAATTAATTCAGTAGGAAGCATCAAAAAGTCATTTAATTACACGGTAGACAAAAACTACAAAGTACACTCATAATGCTATTAACAAATAGGCTAAATTTCTTTGATAAACTTGGCAATGAAATAAATCTTTTGCCGGATCCAGGGATACTTGTCGATGTTATCGACCCAATAGGTGCCGGTGGAGGTGCGGTTTTTAACGTTTATACTAATCGAAGTGGAAACATCGAAGTTTTAGAAATAGTTTCCAGCGGCCAAAATTACAGCTCTTCCGGAACGTTTTTGCGCTTTACAAATGCTATTACAGGATATGTATGGGATAGTTCACCAACAAATCTTACAATCAATCCACTTACAGGAGAGATTACAGCATTTACCGGTTTATCGTTTACTGGCACAGGCGATTTTGTACCAGAAAATTCTAATTTTCCGTATCCGGCTGTTACGTGGAAAGGTGAAATGTATTTTGACATGGTTTCAACTGGGCTTGTTGAAAATCAGGAAATTTTTATACTTGAAAAAGTTAACACCGTTGTCGATTCCAATAAATTTTATCATTCATATCCAAGAGGAGAAGAAGGCCCAGTAAACACTCTGGGATTTTATTCAAACTCAGCAGCCTCCGCTGGACCAAGCGGAACCACAAATTTAGGAGTTGGCATGGTAGAGGCAGCAATTGCATCCTTTACTGGAAATGTAAGTGCTAATGATGACAAAGTTTACTCCCTACTTACAACTGCAGGTCTCTCAGTTGGAATGCGAATTGATGGCCCAGGAATTCTTACAGGCAGCACCATTATAGAGATTGTTAATGCAACAACCATTCAAATTTCTAATAAAGCCGTTTCTACCAATTTAGGTGGTACCTACGAGGCTTATGTACCACATGGATTTATTAGTGGAATGCTTATTCGTGTGGGCGACTCCATTTTATCAAACCCTCTTGCAGGAACCTATACGGTAACAAATGTAACTGATAGAAGAGTTTATTTTTCTACGCCTAACAGCGTTCCTACGTTGCCTCCTACACTTTCTTCTCCCAGCGGCTTTTTTAGAGCAGCGCCTGTTTGGAGAGGGCGTATTGTTGGTTTGGAGGAAGAGATATTTTTGTTTACAGTATCATACGAAGAAGACTATCCCGTCATTACCAAGGTGGAAAATGTTATCGAAAGTCCTTTGGATGTTGATCTTTTAGCGCTACAAGACATTTACTATCAAGGAGGCGTTACCATATCCAACCCGGCAGGTGATTTGCAGTATCGGACCGTTCAGGAAAACCTGGAAGAGAGAATGCTACGGTTTCACCTGGGGTTTTCTGCGGGAACAGAAGGAAGTTACATTAGACTTTTTGCTCTTGAAGACATCACATTTCCGTATGCCCCTGTTTTAATTTCACAAATTTCTCTACGCGGAGAAGCAGAAGATGAAGATCCCAGGCTAGCAAGACTATTACAAAACTTTGGTAGGGATGTAACAGAACAGCAAGAACTTATACTACGTGATAGCGATGTTAATGAATCACTACCTGATTACAGGCTTCTTAATCGAAAGCGCAAAGAGATGCTTTTGCAAGGAGACCAAATCTGGCCGTATATGGGTTCATATAAAGGTATTGTTAATATAGTCAATTGGTTTGGTTATTATGATATGCGCATCAAAGAGTATTGGCTAAATGTTAATAAAGATGATGTTTACTATGGAAAGTATAAGCAAATACAGATACCTTTTCAATTAGAAGATCGTGGAGTTCCAGCTAGTAGCATTGATATGATGCCTAGCAAAGTTTACAAGAAAACAAACAAATTTGGACTCTTTTATGACTTAAATAAAGAGAGTGGCGTTTTAGATGAAAATGGAGTTCCGCTAACAGTAGACTCTTTTCAGTTTAGCAACGAGGAAATTCTCATAAAGCTGTTTGCGTTAAAACAATATCTAGTAAATACGTTTTTGCCTTTAAGCGCTAAAATTGTAGACATTGTAGGAGAGGGAGTTTATTACGAAAGATACGCAGCCAACACGTGGAATGACAGAGTAGACCAATTTGTAGTGGACCTTACTCGCCAAATTGACTTTACGGCCGAAAATGATCGTGTTCAAATAGTTGACGCCAGGGAGTATGACAATGCTGCCGAGGCTTTTGTATACGAACCAGGTCTCAATCCACTCAATTCTTTTTACTCAACATACACAATTAATGGCGTTACAATTACAACGCCAGCCACAGTCCCGTCAGTTCCATTACTCTCGGTTAGCACTCTATCAGGAAATGCTAGCCCTTCACAAATTTGGGCAGGCCAGGCATTTGTTCGAGGTCTTGCTGGTACCTATGTTGTGGGAGTAAATTCCAACGGAGGTTTAGGATACCTGGTTGGAGACATCATAACACTAGCAGGCGGTGCATTTACACTACCTATACGCATAAGAGTCACTGGTGTAATACCAGGCGGTGTTGTTACTAATTTTGAAATACTATCAGGACTTAATCAAGGAGATCGATATCTTTCACTTCCTGATTCCTTTTCACAGATTGCTGTAATTAGTGAAGACTTGCTTACCAATACTTATTTTTCTGGTATTGGTACTGGATTTCAATTGCTAAACACAGACATACAATACCAAATTCATGCGGTAAAAACTACAACAATCGGCAAAGGCTATCCAGTTCTTGACACGCTAATACTAAATGTTTTCAATCCAGTTACCTCTGCACCATATACGCCTGTTTATGCCTTTGATGTAAAACAGGTAAACGGTCCAAAGGTTGGATATTTTGAACAAGGCAAAGACTTGTTGGCTCTTACAAATGAGCCTAATGTTCCAGTAGCAGGCTTTCTAAATCTTGAAGCTCTTGGTTTTACTGTTACGTGGAATGAAATGACATTTTCATGGAATGCGCTTCAAGGAGCATCCGATGCTCTTTTGCGAGCGTATGTGGATCCGCTACCAGCAGGATCGGGTTCTGTACTAGGTTTGGAAATTGTTAGCCCAGGCAGTGGCTATAATTTAACTCCAGCAATTCAATTTGTTGGAGGTGGCGGTTCTGGTGCAACCGCGGTTTCAAAGATATTTGATGGAAAACTACAAATAATTGAAGATGTGGTCACAGCAGCCGTTCCGCTGTCCCCCACAACCACTAGATTACTTCTAGCTACACCTTTTTCTATAACCAATGTACCGTATACCATTGGTGCAATGGTGTTCGGAGAAGACACCAGTGGCGCCCAGATTCCAGTCCCTGCGGTTATTGTGGCTCTTGATCTTGTTGGAGGTACATACATTGACATTAACATGTTTACTACCAACTTTGTATCATCGCCAGGAAATTTTACTGTAAAAATTCACGAAGGTGCTCTACTGATTACAGCCGGTTCTAGCTATGTAAGTGAGCCTAATGTAAAAACTGTTGGAGGCCATACAATAACTCTCTATACATGGGATGAAATGGGAAGAGGTAATTTTTATGAAATGAGATGGTTGGTTAATAGCGAACCAGGAACCACAAACTTCATATATGATTCAGGTCAAAAAAGTATTGATCAACTTATTAATCATACAGTACAGCTTCCGTTCAAAGGATTTTATCGAGTAGAACTTATTGTGTATGACACGGACAATAATTGGATCAATGAGATTAAACGAAACTATGTAGAAGCCTTTATGCCTGAGGCCAGTGCTGCAATGATTACCCGGTATGTGGGGCCATCGTATCCACCAGGCGCTCCAGTTTTAACGGGAGGGACTGGCAGCCAATCAAACATTTTGCAATTGCAACAAAATTGCGTAGACACCTGGGAAGAGGGGATTTTTCAATGGGATGAGTATTGGGGAAGATGGGTTAACCCATTTAAGACTTGGACTACGTGGGCAGACTGCGACGTGGAATGGGCTACTCTAGAGGTTACTCCTTTAAGCGAAGAAAATAATTGGAACTATCCGGTAGCACCAAGTTATGAAGTTTATCGAGTCTCTGCGTATGATTATTTGGTTGGGGCAATAACCGCTTTTAACCCAGTAACACCTACGGTTACAGTAACGGTCGCAAATACCAGTAACCGTCCAGAAGTTCAAGTGGGCGAATGGGTGTACATCAAACGCGACAGTTTGCTCTATTTTCAAGCGGAGGTAACTGCTGTGTTAACAACATTGCCTACTGTTACGTACACGCTATCAGGTACCACTGCATTTCCGCAAAACTTTTTAGACAATCCAACTGCCTGGAAATTTTATCGAGAGGTTGAAAATACAGTTGTGGTGGAAGATGACTTATACACGCCTGGCAATGGAAAAACCCTGGTCCCTGGGCAGTTCATAACTCTTGACAAGCCGTACCAAACACCACTAAATGATAGCCGCTGGAATTTATTACAGCCTCCATATCACTGGGGAATTCCTATTGAGGCAAAAGTTCCAGATCCGATATCTGGTGCAGATGCTGGAATTGAAATTAACTCTGGATTTGTAGGAGATCCTTTTCTTACTCGGGAATGGGTAAATGGCCAAATTTATCAATATCGAAACGCTTCGCCTACAAACGGTTATCTTACCTTGTTTTCTCCGGTGAGTTCCTATGGCCCAACTACGGTTTACCTTGAAAGACTGGAATCACCTACAGAGGAAAATTGGGGTAATCGTGGAATGATATACATCAACAACACAGCTGGTAGTATGCTTCAAACAACGGCAGATCCTATCAATGAAATTCGTCCGGGTTTTACAATAATTACGCTTCTTATAGGCCGGGTTACAAATACTGGGTCTGGAGGTGGCTATAATTGGCTTACGCCTCTTAGTCAAGCCCCTCTGACAGCTGCGGTAATTAGCAATTCAATTTCTTCGGTTGGAAATAGCAATTTTTATATGCGCTATGGATCTCTACCTTCCCTTTTAGGAACTTTTACCGCACCTACACTTACAACTACTAATGTTACGCCACCTACATATTTTGGTCAGGGGAAAACTCTCTATGTTCAATCGCTAAATCAATTGTGGGTACAAGACTACAATCCTGGATCTTTTGGACTTGTTAGAGTGTATAACTTAACCACTGGTATAATAACAAGTCTCTCAAATGGCGGTCTTGGTGATATGGTATATAACCCAGCATCTAATGAAGTTCTTATTGCACGATCAACAACAGCAAGCGGTGTAATACGTCGATATAATGCTTCAAGCTTAACTATTGCTGGCCAATTTTTCTCAGGAATGGCTCGAAATACCTTTATGGCATTTGATGAGGTTAACCTAAATTTATACACTACAAACAGCTTAGGCGATTTTAGAGTTATTGACTGTGATCCTACATCCGGTACATATCTTACTACAATATACACGCCTGCACCAGGATCGTTGCCGGTTAACTTTTGTAGACAAATGATGTGGAATCCAGCAGACAATGCGGTTGTTTGTAGCGATTCTTCCAACGCCTCACTGTTTTATCGAATTGATGGAAATACTTTTGCTCTTACTACATATAACATTTATGCTCCTGGTTTAGGGGTAACACAAACAGCAAATTGTCTTTTGCATAACCCGTCGTCCAATACCATTTGGATAGGGCTAAATAATGTGTTTACCAATACGTTAGCATCACCAAATTATGAGTCCTCTATTATTGTAATAGATGATTCAACATACACGCCTGTACAAATAATTGATCAAGGAATAGGTCAAACTTTCAGAACAAATGATTTGACTTATGATCCTCTTCGACAAACGGTAATAGTTGCATCAACTGACAGTTTTTTTAGCTTTTCTCTTAGGGAGCTTGGCGGAACTGTTGAAGATTTTTATGAGGGTGATACCATTTATCAACAGCATTTTCGTACAATCAACATGTACACTGATACAGGCAATCAGGGTCACCCGTATGACATTTGGAACGAACCTACAAATTCAGAAATAATTGCAATTGAGGTTGCAACTCTTGATGGAAAGAAATTTGATGAAATTTATGAGCAGCTTTCACAAGTAAGCCCTTCAACTACATTTGCCTGGATTGAGTACAAATATAACGTATTTCCTTCACGTACCTATTTTAATCAGTCTCCGGGTAATTTAGAACTCTACATGGACTTTAACACGCGTCCAATACTTGGTGCGTTTGAAAACAGTTCCGCTTTCCCAGCAAATATCGTAGATGGTACCGGTTGGTATTATGATCATGCAATTTCGCAAGGAAACTTTGCAGTAGAGGTTACAAATGTTGGGCGATTTGAAGAAAATCCGGGCTGGACACTGGTAACCGTTAAGGATCCGGATAATGAGCTCTATCAATGCGATTCCACTTTCTTGGAAAAGGCACGTGACTTTGACGAAGACTATGCAGAGACACATTTAGGTGTAAAACTTGTATGGGATGAAATCTATAATGTAGATTGGAAGTCTCTTTGTTCACAGACATGGGGAAGTCTGGATTGGCCTTACAATTTTTACTCAAACTATCGATGGTTTGTTGAAATTGATACAAACTACCCACATACAATACGCCTCAATGAGGATGTCGGGTTTGTGGTTGATTTATCTGCGTGCACAGGTGTTACCGCGGATATTGCTACTCGCTTGGTTTCTGTGCTAAACAATACTTTTTATGACCCAACGCCTTCTTTGCCAGGGCCATCGATAGCAAGAAACGAAAATCCCGAACTTACCAAGTTTAATTATAGAATTCAAACGGTTTATCAAGATCCAGTGACTTCAATCGTATCTCAAGGACTTGATACGATTACAAGAAATTACACATGGGGAAACCCTACTGTTTTTAATCTATTTGGCGTTTCTACGGGATTGGTGGCTGGCTACTATCAATATGCAAATTTTATACAACCAGGGTGGTTTGTTTCAGCGGTAGCGCCAGGCACAGTTACACTAATTGCGTCGCCTTCAGCAGTTGGTCTGGTTCCGTGGATTCCCTCTTGTGTAATTAGCGTAGATCTAGTAAATGGCAGTAAAATACTTCAAAATATAAAAGGTTTTGAGGCTGACTTTCCACAAGGCGGATGGATTTATGACCCGGCAACTGCTGCAGTTATCGGAGAATTTGGCCCAGGTATTGGAGCAATTGAGGAAAACAGTGGATTCGTCTACTACATTGAAATGGACACTGCTGCAACATTTACAGCCTCTTCTTATCACTTGGAAGTTTATCCAAGAAGAAGCGGTTCAGTACAGTTTATCAATCCGTTTTTACCGAGCGGCTCTGACATATATGTGTATGCATATGCCAAAAACCCAGGCACGGCTCCTCTTGGATATCTTCGTGGTTATTATGAAAATACACCAGGATCATACGTATCATACGAGTGGTGGCCTACACATTCATATGATTCAACTTTTAGTGTCCCAGTGGAGTGGAACCACAGCTTCCCCCTTGGAAATTACTATGATTGGATAGGAAATCCTGAAATTTTTTATGGCGGCGGCCTAGAAAAAACAACCATACAGTTTTCACAGCCGTACCGCAATGCACAAACCTACATTTATGAAGGCGGAGAAAACCGCACATACTCTGCCGATGGCGGAGGGTGGTACCCATCAATAACATGGGGCTCATATGCTGGATTTCCGGATGGCGCTGTCGACTTTGGATCAACTAGATTTGAAAATTTGTACAAACCAATCACAAAGGTAACGATATTTGACATAGCTGGTGCTCCTGTTTTAGATCCTCTGGGCGGTGACCTCTTCCTTATACTTAATACATGGTATGACGGCGTTGCTATCATATACACAAACTTTAACAATCAGCCGTTTGACTTTACATCTGCGAGTGTATTAAATGGCGCGGATCTTACAATTAATTTAGAAGATGTTGATGGCGACGGCCAATCGCAAACATTTAATTGTGTAGTAGCGCATGACACTTTAGGTATTTTGGCTAACAGCGTTGCATATTTTTCAGCAGATTTTACGCAAGATTTATCCTTGGTAAATGATTACCAATCATTTGAACTTACAAACATTGCTGGTGTGGCTCCTCCACAGGCGGTACTCTATCCAGGCATGGTTGTGGGTAATTTAACCTCACCGTTGCAGTTTCAACAAGCGTTCTCTACCAAAATTGTGGAAGTTGACGACGAATTGTCAACAATTAGGCTTTCTACGCCAAATACTCTTGTTTCTGGTAGTTCAAACAACTTTTATGCATATTCACCATTAGAGATTCCTTTCAAACTGCAACCAACTAATGAAAAGGTGTGGTCAAGAACTCGTCAATGGGACTCTATGAGGCTTCTGTATGACCGCTCTTTTAATTCCGCGTTTACGTGGGAAGACACCACAATAACACTTAGGGAGAGAAAAATACCAATAGGCTCATCAATACTCTTTACCTCGGACGCTTCCGACATTGCAGGGAAAACCTCCTACAAATGGAATTTATATCGCGAAGACGGCACAAAACTTGTGACCCTAATTGACCAGGATTTTTTATGGACTTTCTTGGAAACAGGACTGTATGATTTGGAGTTAGAAATTACCGATAGTAATGGAAACAAACAAAGTAAATACAACACCAATTACATAGAGATCTTTTTACCTGAACAATAATGGATAAATAAAACATGGAAAAGGTACATGAAACATTGGTCAAAGGTACTCAACAAGGCAAACTTGCCGTGTTTGACCTTGATGACACTATCATTATTTCAAAAGCTAAAATTCAGGTTCTAAACAAAAAAGGAAAGGTAATTAAAAGTCTTACTCCTGCTGAGTTTAATTTTTTCAAGCACGATCCAAAAAAACACAGTCTCTCTTTTGGTGAGTTTGAGGATGCTCAAATACTTAGAGAATCCGAATTTATCGTGCATGTGCTTGAAAAACTTAAAGAGTTTTATTCATCCGGAGTAAGTGTTTGTATTCTTACAGCACGCTCCGATTCTTCAATGATTCGTAACTTTTTCCTTGAAAGTGGCATAGACATACACAAGGATTTAGTGATTGCTGTAAATGACCCAAAATGGGGATTTAGCGGTAGCATAGCCCAGAGAAAATCTCAAGGCTTACAATTACTTATTGACAAAGGCTACAAAGACTTTATATTTTTTGATGATAACCAAGAAAACTTGGATCACGCAAAGGAGTTAGAGGTGGAACGTGGCGTAAAAGTCGAAACAATCAAAGTATAAATGGCAAGAAAAAAACAAAGCCAAGTCGAAGAGGACATTGATTCATGGCCGACTCCTAGACCAACTCAACCGCGAATAACTTTTAAGTTTGAGCCTAAAAACGAAAATCAAAAACATCTTTCCAAACTTATCCGCACTAAAGATGTGGTTATTTGCGGAGGCCCCGCAGGTACAGGAAAAACTTTTGTGGCATGCGTGGAAGCTCTTAAATTGCTGATAAGTTCTGATAGTCCTATCAAAAGAATCATTATTGCAAAAAGCGTTACCGTAACAGAAGGTGAAGAGATTGGTTTCCTTAAAGGAACGATGAAAGAAAAAATGGAGCCTTTTATGGAGTCATTCATTGATAACTTTCATAAAATCATTGGGAAAACGGTTACGCAAAAACTCTTAGATCAAGAGGTTATCCAGGTTTTGCCCCTGGCATACATTCGAGGGCGGAGCATTGATGATACGGTTATTATTCTTGACGAGGCTCAAAATGTCACTCTCAAAAATATGAGAACTGCAATGACACGAATAGGTGACAACAGTAAGTTGGTTCTTATTGGCGATTCCAAACAAATTGACATTCGAAAAAAGGCCGAATCCTCTTTAGAAATTGTAATGGAAATTTTTGAAGGCAAGGATAAATTTGGAACAATGCGTTTTAACAAGTCCGACATCGTTAGAAACCCTATTATCATTGAGATTGAAGAGGAATTTGAAAAGTATGAAGAGTCTAAAGCTTCTGGAGGAAAGGCTTCTTAGCCCACCAATCCTCTCCATAGTATACCAAAATTTCTTCGTCTGCTGCTATAGCCTTTAGCGAAATTACCGAAAGAGTTTTTTCGGAGTGTACTGCAAAAATTGCATTAGGCTCATCGGAGTGGTTGTAAAGCCCTATCCAACCTAAAGGAAAGAAAACATTGTTATCTGTCCAACCTAGACCGTATTGATCCAAAACAATTTCAGATGGTTTAAGTCCGTCTGCGGTGGCTGCAAAATAACAGGCATTCAAAAATTGTTGAGGCACTATTATGCCAGGCGCGGTTTCAATGGTGGAGTTTGCTGGTATAGGTTGAAGTGAAAACACTCCCCAACCACGAGGAGTGTCTCTTAATTCTAACGAAAACTCGGCATTTATTTTTTGCATGTTGGCTTTAAGTCTTCCGGACAATCTCCCATCTTTGCTGCTAAAAAAGGTGGAATCTTCCCGCACTGCTTGCATACAATAACTTCTGCCATTGCAAACTCTTCTCTTCCAGATGGTGAAATCAGTGGAGAAATTCTTTTGTACATTGTAGCATTGTCATACAGGTAATTGCCCTGCTCACATGAGTGCCAAGGTGCATTCGCGAACTCCATTCTAGTCTTTAAGTCTTGTTCCATATTGTTTTGTTTAGTGCTCTAAGTAAGTATTTTTCCTCCTTACTTCTGATATCTTTTTTATACACCAGAAATAAAAAGTTTTAGAAAACCTTTTACACTGCATGAATATAACACTAAAGTAAATAACATGGAATATACTAAATCAAAGTTTGAAAAGTTTCTCTTTTTTGACATTGAAACCTGTGGACAATATCCAAACCTACAGGATCACGTTGACAATACCAGCCCGGTAGCAGAAGAAATCTTTTCCAAAAAATCACAAAGACTTAACAATGGAAAAGGTTGGACCGGTGATGCACATGCAGATTATCCTAATAATGTAGCCCTCTTTCCAGAATTTGGTAGAATTGCTTGTCTTTCCTATGGTTTATGGAAAAATGGAGAAATGCAAATTGCTACTATTATTGAGAAAGACGAAAAAACTCTTCTAAAAAAGGTGGCAAATCTTTTTCATCGAGCAGGAGCAAGCGGCCTAATTCCAACTGGTTGGAACATAAAAAACTTCGATGTTCCGTGGATTGTTCGTAGACTACTAATTAACGGAATTCCCGTACCACAAATTCTTTCAACTTACGAAAAGAAACCTTGGGAAATGGGTATTTTTGATATGAAAGACTACTGGAAGAGTGGTTCATCTCTGGATGTAACTTTTGAAGAGGCGTGTTTTGGTATGGGAGTACCAACACCCAAAGACGATATTGATGGAAGTCAGGTTCACGAAAAGTTTTGGAACGGGGAACACTCACGTATAGCCACGTATTGCGAAAAGGATGTCAAGGGAATGATTCTTATGGCCGAAAAGATATACCAGGTTTACAACCCAGTAACTATTAAAGAAAACATTTACGATGCCTGAGTTAGCGGAAGTAAAACTGATGAGCGACTTTATTAATGCGGTTGCCACCAACCAATTTTTTGACAGTATTGAAAAGTCGGAGGTTTCTAAAGTAAAAACAGAACTTGATCCTTTTGAAGGCGCGGTTTTTACCGTTAAGTCATATAGCCGTGGCAAAGAAATGATGTTGGAATTAGGGCTTGTTGGTGGCGGCCCTTCCGGAGAAGAAACTAAAACCCTGGTAGTTACTCTTGGAATGAGTGGTACTTGGGCCTTTGTCCGAAATGATAGCCCAGAAAAGGAACGTGTATTAAAGCATTCACATTTAAGGCTTTCTACGGTTCGTGGAGATCTTTTGGTACTGCATGACGTTCGGCGTTTTGCCAAGTGGCGATGGGGCGTTTGGGGGAAGGACCGAGGTGCATGCCCGCTAACCGAATACAATGAATTTGCAAATGACGTTAGAGCAAATTGGCAAACATCCAAAGCTTTTGCTGCGCCGCTTAATGAGGTACTTATGAATCAGCATTATTTTAACGGAGTTGGAAACTACTTGAGAGCAGAAATACTTTCAAGAATGAGTTTTTCACCCTTTATGATTGCAAAAGAAATGAATCGCGATCAGGTAGAAGCACTTCTTAAAATGATCCATTTTTGTATCCGCGATGCCTATTACCTGGGTGGTGGTCAACTTAAAGATTGGGTAAATCCACACGGCACCAGTGCAGATTCATTTAAGGATTGGATGATAACCTACGGAAAAGGCAACTCTGTAATTGATAAAACCGGAAGGCGTTTTTGGTATGATTCACAATGGGAATGCGAAGTTCCAGAGCAATATAAAACAAAAAAAGACTAATCATAAAAGCATTGATATATAGTTTAGAAATCAAAAAAGAATAAACACATGGCAACTGTAACAATCACGGAAATACTTGGAGGCGATAACATTGCTGCATCCCGTATTGTACTTAACAATAACTTTACTCTACTTCAAAACGCAATCAACACTCTTGAAACGCGACTAAACACATCATACGTACCAGGAGGATCTCTAAATGTTGGCGACGTTCAGATATTGAAGTATAATCGAGCAGTAACACAAAACATTTTTCTATTGCAGGCTTCTGGCCAAATTGATGGAAACTTATCACTAGGTACGCCTACAAATAACGCCACCCTTGGTATTACCGGGTTTGTAACCGTATCAGAAGACTTAACGGTAGACGAAAACGTAGACTTTGTCAATGTTTCTGGAAGCGCTGTATTTACTAACAATTTACAGAATGTTGAAGACGATTCTTATGCACATTCACAGTGGTATGCAGCTACTACCAAATCACCCGTCGTAAACGTTCAAACGGTTTTGGGTATTTTGCCGGTTACTACATCCACAAGGGTAATGCACTTAGTCGTTTCCTCGGTAGTTACTCCTAATGAGATATTGGTTTTACCAAACCCGGCAACACTTACGCAAGGACAAATCTTTACACTTGTATTTGATACCCAATCCCTTTCAAACCTTCAATATGAAATTGATAACACTACTAACTGGGATCCTGCATTTAGTAATGCTACACTAGGAGCAAATATCATACTAAACAACACATTTAACTCTCTTACAAATGCCCGATTTAAGGGAATTTGGATTGACATTGCGGTAGGAGCAAACGGTTACAAAGTAATTGGAGCTCACACAGACGCGCTTTACATCTAAAAATACCTGCTAACGCATGGCGGTTGCTCCACTCATAAGACCCATTCGATTACAAGGCGGGACGTTTTATACGTTTTCGTCTGCATCTGAAGACCTTGGGCTAACTTTTAATGATTCGCAAAAGAAATTTCGGTTTTCACGGATTGCATTGCTTAATCTCCCTCCGATTGAAAACAGTTCACCCTCTTTTAATAACACTCTGGGGCTATCAAATGTGCCAGGCGGATTTGAACAAATTGATGGCAGCAAAACTTGGAATGATTACTTTGCAGAATCATTTCAAAATTATTGTCTAAACATTGAAGCAACTCTTACAGGCCAAAGCGGATATGACCCAAATTTGGATAGAACGGTTTCTGAAAGAGTATTTTTTAAGTGGCTGAAAGAACTTGGTGCTATTCGTTATCGAGATGCAGCCCCTAGTGAGTATGTAGGTTCGGTAGTCACTTCTAACCCTACCAAATATCCTGCTGGTAAAGTGTATGTAGAGGAGGACGAAAGTCCATTTTATCAGAGAGTTGTTAGATATGTTGGTGATGTAGGTATCATTAACTCGGTAAGAAACAATTTTAACGCATTTTCTGAAGTTTATGTTTACATTCCAACATCACACGGCAATACGCCAACCGTATTGTTTAACTCGGTAGACGATAAAAACTACCCTAAAGGAGGAGAATACCAACACAATCCAGCAAATCCGATAAATGCACCTTATCTCTATGGCCGAGACGTAAATACAGTGTCGCCCTCTGGTTTAAGCGTTGAAGCCTACTATGACTCAGTGCTTAATACATTTCAAGTAAATGATCCATTTGGTGCAACCGCGGATTTCTATTACTATGATCCGGTAACAGCTGCCTACATTCAACAACCTAGTCCAGGATTTCAGTGGTGGTTTCCAAATCCTTTTGCAAATACATACTACACAGAACCAGGCGTAACATTTAATGATAGCGGAAATGACCGCTTTAAGATTGAAAGCGTTAATAAAAGTGTTGAGTTTGTAAGAAATCGTTTAGATGGAGTAACTCTTGTTTATGATGAAACTGTGTACGCTGACATGGTTAATCAAAACATAACAGAGTTTGGCCGTTTTAATGAACAGCCGACCGCACAAACTTTTGAGTTTAATGCGGTAATGCTTTATTATGATCTCTATGACCCAAATAACACTTCACAGTTTACCACAAATCTTTTTGGAATTCTTTTTCTTGACAATGTAGATCCAAAAACAGGTGGTGGTGGTTTTATACCAACATACACAAAATATAAGCCAAACTCTCTTACAGGAGACAATGGAAATTCTTTTGCATTCCGTGTAAATATCAAATTTGATGTAAACAGTCAAGACACGGCAATAGAAACCAGCATTAATGATTACAATCCATATTCACTACAACAGTTTATGGAGGCAATCAATCAGCTGATGGGCTCCTCGGAAATTTTAGAGTCCAATCAATCGCAGTTAATAACCTTAAAATCGCAAATAGAAAATTTACAATCTGCTATTTTAAGTACAGAGTCTGCGGCAGAAATAAATCAAAGAATTACTGAGCTTGAAACCTTAATAGAGAGTTCGCAAGCAGTATTTTTGAATAACAATAACTTGGTAAACCTCATTGAAAGAAACTATCAAGAAATTAACAACATATATCAAGGTCTAACCAGCGTTCAAGTTGCATATAATTTGGATGTAATAGAGGCAGGATCGGGAATCTTTTTAGACAAATCAGATCCTGGGAAAGTAAAGATTATCAATACAAGACAGCTTTTTAATATCGGAAATCAGTCATCGGTTACCGATAGAACTCTAATTACATATCCTACAGATTTTGTAGTCAATCCTACAAGCCATAGCTATTTACGAAGGTTGTTAGAGTACAATAATTATTTGAAAATTGAAGGCGGAACACCATCTGCTCCACCGATTGCCGACCGTGACATCATTATTTATGTGGATGACACTCTCAATAAATGGCAAAAAGGCGAAGTATTAAGAATTGCTTTTGAAAACGGTATAGACATGTCAAATACCAATGGCAATTTTAACTTTATCATTTATTCCGACGCACTGGATTCACTTAATACAGGATTCCCATATTCGGCTGAAATTGGATTTGTAACTTACACAAATTTTGCTGCAAAAGGAGATAACCCAATTATTGAACTAATCTGTTTAGATCCTACAACGTATCAGTTCTCAGTTGACATTTTCTAAAAACTGCCTTTTAGAAAGTCTGAGATAAATAAAACAAAAATCAGGACTAATGTCAGAGACCAACAACAGTTTTTCTACAGTACTTGCAGATTTTGTTAGATTGCAAAACAATGCATTGGAAATAGTTTCCAAGCAATCCCAAGCAATGACAACCGATGCAGACGCCATCACGGTTTCAACCACTAATCTGGACGGAACTTCAACAACGTATACCATACCGTCGTTTTCCAGTATTCGTGGAGAACTTTCAAGAATTAATACAACGTTGACCACGCTTATGGGCCTTAATGGTTCCGAGGCTTATGTTAGAATGCCTGACGGCTCTTTCAAAAGAATCTATCAGGCAAAAGTACCAGTAGATCCACCAAAAATAGGAAATTTAACGGTTCCTGCAAAATTCATGGCGGAAAACAATTGGTTTTTTGAATCAATGCTTTCTCCCGCATTAAAGGTAAGCTTTGATGTTACACAATACGTTCCTCAAGCAGAATCTAAAATTGGGGTAAAGCGTTTGATACTTAATCTTGATACACAAGAAAAAATTGATTATTTTGATGCAACATACAACGGAAAAAACGACATTGATTATGTTTCGTTATTGGTTGACTTGCAAAAGAAAAATACATCATACTTTATTGATGAGGATGTAATTGATTTGCCACTTTCTATAGTAAGATACAGTGGAGACTTTTTAGTAGTTTCATTCAAAGATGAAAAGGTAATACTACAAGACGGAACAGAAGTAACCAAACGCAGATACCTATTTAATACTCTGCAATACAATGACAATTTAACTGTTCAAACAGGTTCAATGACATTGGCTGTTGGTGATCAACTTCTAAAGGGACAAACAATTTATGAGGTAACCGAAGTAAACTTACAAACACGGCAAGTAGGTGTTAAACGTTTGCAAGGCTATGAGCCGTTAATTGCCGGTGAGCCTGTCAAGATATATTCACCAGTGTTTTCACCAAAAACGGCGAATGTAGGTGTTGGCTTTGATGAAAAGCAAATAATTTTTTTTAAGAGTGTTGATGACGAGGCTAATCTCATTTCTACCCAGTGGTCTCCAGGAGTTGGCTTTTACTCAAACAGCCTATTAATTGAATTAACAGAGGGCACAAAAACTCTTGCGGAATTTTACCGAACCCGAGTTCTTGATTTTGGCTCTCAAGTACTGGCAGCCTCTAAAAATGGAAAAGTAAGTGTACTTGACGGCCTTACCCCAGATGCACCAGTTCTCAATTCCACAAACTTTAAGGTAGTACAGGTTAACGACCATAAATTAGATCAGGAAGCAATCGCAGCAATACGTAAAAAATCTGCTGATAAAGTTAGACTTGAAGCCCTCATTTCAAAGTTGGAAACTGCCATTGACAATAAAAAGGAGCAGCTCAATACTACAAACTTTGCTTCTGATACCGAGAGACGCGGCGTCAAAAATGAATTGGATTCACTGATACGTGAAAAAAATAGCCAATCCTCTCTCTATGCAAGTATTGTAAAAGAACTTGCAGCTACTGCACAAGACGCACCAGCTGCACTGGATACTCCGAAATATAGAGTTCGTGGATTCTTTGATGTACCCGCTCCAAAATACTCAGAAAAAACCGGCTTTCAGAATGTAATACAATTCTATGTGTATTACCGATATGTAAATCCAGCCGGTAATGCAGGAGACCTGAAACAATTTGATTATGTATCGGAAAGCGGTGAAAGCCGAAGGGCAGCTTTTAGTAATTTGGTGCAAATAAAGTCAGAAATCAGAACAAAAAGTTATGATACCGCAACTGGTAAATACATCTGGGACACGGAAGACATTGAAAATCCAGATAGAGTAAATATCAATCAGGTTGACATTCCGATTTCTAAAGGTGAAAAGGTGGAATTTTATGTGGTTGCAATCTCTGAGGCAGGATGGCCAGAAACGCCTCTTTTTTCTGTGCCTTCAAATATCATTACTATTGAATTTCCACAAGATCTTACAGGTGAAGATGAGGCCTTAATTGCACTTAATCAGGCATCGCAAGAATCTGTAAGGGTTCAATTTGAAGCTGATTTAGCTTCCAAAGGACTGGACATACACTTGAGTTCATCATTTAATGCGGGTGAACAATACTATGCTCATTCAGCAGACGTTATCTCGTCATCCTTCTACAACTCTTCTGGCGTAGTAATTTCTCTATATGAAAAGCTAAAGTCTTTGGACATTGCTATACAGGAAATTCAAAATAATTTGGCGAGTGCAAAAGGCAAATTGCGAGTTTATGTTATTGATCGCGATAACAGTAGCAAGACTGAAATACAAAATGGGTCTACTGTTAATCTCTTTGCAGGCTACTATCAGGACTTTGTAAATCTTCTTCCAGCATCTTCTCAAAGAGGCGCAATCATTAATAAGTCGTATGTAATCTCTCTGGAAAATCCAGTTGCAGCCACGTTGGAACTTGTATCGCGGTTCCCGGGAGGTTTAGGCGAAGATTTACCAGTGAGTTTGGCTAACCCGGATCAGGACTATGCAAATTCACGTAGATACGACATTACTCCAGCAGCTAACATTTCTATAGCAAATGCGGATACAAACAACGCAAATAAAATTGCGTCCGCGTTTTATCAAAGTGGCCAACTCAAATCGCAATTCCTCTACTTGCGTTATACCGATATTGGTCTTTCTACCCAGCTATATGTTCAACCAACCCTGTTGGCTAATAGAATTTTGGAACCTTCCACACCTGCACCAGGTACCACTTCTTATGTGTGGGATGGCACATATACCGGTACTGTTCCAGATGGAAGCGGAACCCTTTCAGATTTTTGCATTCACACACAGCATCCAGTGCTCAATGACGGTACTGCTAGACCACTATTTCAATTGGCTGCACCTGGCGGTATGCAAAATCCACAAATACTCAATGTAAATACTTTGGGTAAGCCACTTGCGCCTGAAAGTGTTTCTGCTTTTAGGCACTCCTTTAATTTTAATACAAATTCCAGTGATGTTAGACAATTAGAATATCAAAACAACTGGACACTCAATGCACCGGGAACAATCATTGCACCTTATATACCAACCAATATCGATGAGCTTCCGGATAAATTTGGGTTTATTGACAATGATAGGTTCTTAATTGGAAAGAACACGTGTGGCTCATATTTGTTTTTAGCCCCTGCAACTTTTGATCAATTGCTGGTAGATGGCACAGACTTTAGAGCTGTTAAAAACGTTGAAGTTGGCGAGCCCAATGCAATTCAAATACCGCTAATCTATCAATTTCGTATGACAGATTATTCCGGAGACAACTCAGGTACTGGTACCGGATTTGTTGGTGGGTATGATACCACTCCCGGATGGACTCCGCCTACGCAAATAAACTATGCCAAGAAGATAGGAATAGATATTTATGCAAAAGACAAAACAGTTTTTTCTTTTGATGTGCAAGTATCAGCTACGTATAAGCGCGAATCGCTAGCACAGCGGGTTGATGAAATACAAACTTCTTTGGTAAAAACGCGTGAAAATATCACTTACAGCAAATCATCATTAAAGACCCTCACTAGCTAATGCCTAAAAATTCTGACTTTTATAGCGTAAATTTTGAAAATGAAATAGTTGTTCAAGGCAGAACCACGCTATTTCTAAGCGTGGAGGCTACCAATCCAAGTGGCGTTCCACCTATTTGGGTTCCCGGGCAAACCTTATGGGTTATACCGTACATACAGCCTCAAACATTTGCATCTAAATTTGAAGGATGGACCTACTATGGAGTAACTCCAGGACCACCTGCTGGTAGATTTTATTTTAGAGCAAGCGATATTGCCAAAACAGGCGTTTTTGGCCTGGGTGGGTGGAATTCAATTGAAATTGGTGACTCTGTTAAGGCGGTAACTATGTATCGTAGAACTTTACCGGGAGAAACTCCATCAACAACTAATGGACCAATAAATAGTGTTAAATTTGAAACTGAGGTAACTGGTAAAGGAAACACCATATTACCAAACGGTGAAAGCGTATACTACGTAGATGTGACACTTGGCGCTGCCGCAATGGCATTAGGCGAGGAGTTTTTACTTCAAATTGGAACATGGAAAGAGGATTCTAACTGGTACTTTAATCAATTACCAGCAGAAGGTGTTGCGTATGATAGTCTCAATGCAAATAATTTCCCAAACTTAAATTACCTAAGACCTGCAACTGCGGGTAATCAATTTGATGGACAAATATCAACAGGCTCTTGGCCCGTTGGAGCAAATTTTGCTGAACGCGCATATTTTGCAACCATTGATCCAGCCTCTAATTGGGATGCCTCATCCAATGTACAGCCAAGAATAACTTTTAGAATTGATTATGATGGTTTACGAAATTCACATCTAAAAATTAACTTCTTAATTGCAAAAGTAGACACTCTTGATAAACCCATCACCTGGTTAGGCACAATTCTTTCCGAATTGCAAAAAACTAGCGTAAATTATGGACAAAAACTGGCTCAAAATGATCCGGACATTGCTTCTCCGCATTTAATAGATTATGAAGAAACGCATTTATTTGGATATACTGAAACGCCAATAAGAACCGATAGAACAATCTATCAAAATTCTTATGAAATGTTTGGTAATGCTATTGAAGACGATTTGTATTCATTTGGTTTGCTTAAAACAAATCCCAAGCTTTCCGGAAATGTTAAACTTACCGTTGATTCCGGTGGATCCTTATCGCTAAATACTATCGATGCTTCTGAGGAGCTTTCCGACTCAAGATTTAAGAAGTTTGCAGTTAGCTCAGACTCAACTTTTCAAAGAGATTTATACGCATTTTTAGATAGAGGAAAACTGCCAGCACAAACGCTTTTTCAACTTTACCAAAAAGATAACCAGTACTTAAATACAAAGCGCGCACTCTCTGAGCAATATGATAACTTTTACAATTATGGTGTTGAGCAGCTTAATAGTAAATTTTATGATGAAAGTCTCACATTTTTTGCTCCTCTTTGGCTAAGAAAAAAGGTTCCGGATTTTTTTATTATTTTTAGACTTGATCACCCGCTGAATCCACTAACATACAGCAACGACTCTACAAAAGAAGAAAAATTTTCAGAGTTTTTTAGAGATGCAAGAATTATTAAGACTTTCGATATGCGTGAGTCTTCGCCTCTTGGTACATACTTGAGAAAAATAGTAAATGACTCGAGATTTGTAGAGCGCCCTTTGCAGGTTTCTTTTGATAACGACACTCCATCAACTTGGTTTGGCGTAGACTACTCATCGGGTAGCATTACTGGAAAAGGCGAGTTTTTGTATGAATTTTGGAATACCGATAACCGGATTTTAGATTTTGAAGAGTACATCACTCAAGGGTTTGAACGAAATGGTCTAATTAGCACAAATCTCATAAATTTAGAGTTTTTGTTTAATGATGATGAGGCAACTCTTTATACACTTAATCGCTATTTTGGGTTTTATGTAACTGAGAGTCAGTTAGCAGAATTTGAAATAGAGCCTACTATTTTAGGAGCAATAACTGGACAGTCGCCATCTCCTAAACCAGGCGTGGATGGTGAACCCTATAATTTGCAACCTTTTATTCAAACCAATACAAACGGAATAGTTTTACCAGTTCACTACTACCACAATCCGATAGGAGGTCCTACCAATATCACCGCAACTCCAGAATTTGCTGGGCTTACGAATGGAAAGTTTCCTCTGCCTTTTATGGTAGATGATCCTTTACGTTTTTTTTATGTCAAAGACAGATTTGACCGCTTTAAGCGTGTTAATCGACTAACAGAAACTGATTACGGGTCGCCAGGCGCTCCTAGTTTTAGAAGAGTGACTGAATTGCAACTTTTTGATCAGGAAGAAAACATTTCTGATTACGGAGGCTTGACTCAAATCAATGCACAAATACAGGCAGACCTGTTGGATGGAGGCAATTCACAAATGGTAATATACATTGAAGACATTGCCCAAAATGGAAGCCCACTAGCAGCAGATGAAAAGATCATCATTGAGTATAAAAAACTTAATACCGAGCGCAGAGACTACTACTATAAACTTGAAATTACCAACATAGTCGGTACCGTTGTTACTTTTGATATTATTGTACCCGATTACGCAGGCCTAACTCCCACGGTACCCACCGAGTATTACGCAACTAAAATTGTGGATTTTGCTCCAACTAGCGGAAGTGCCTTTATCGATAGCTACTTACAATTTGAATGGTCAACCGCTGGTATCGGAACGGCTGTTGTTACAGACACATGGGATGTTAAAGTATTTGATGGAAACATTGAGTATGCAACTGCCTCCAATACTGGCGCAATGGCATTAACCTTTTATGGAGAATCAAATTATATGTCATATCGCTGGGTAATGGAGGCTAATTCAGTAGGTCTTCAGCCCGGGGAAGCATGGGACTATCCAGTAGTTGATCCTTATGGACGTGACAATCTCAATACATTTAACAATGAAGGAACGCCAGAAGAAGTTGCAAGGGCAATCGCCGAATGTATCAATAAGTTTCCAAATGGAATAGTTAAGGCAACACCAATAGGAAACGCGGTGTATATGAAATCACTAAAGGATTGGGAGGATGGAAATAACATTTCAATTAAGCGTGTTTACATTGAGGGTAATAGTTACCCAGAGGCTTTAGGATATTACCAACAATCAAATGTAGATTTAGGAGAAATAACATATACCGCAACATCACCTATAACTATACAGCCACAGCCGTATACTCAAATTTACGAGCAAAGAAACTTTTATGTGACAATAACACCAGTATCATTGACACAATGGACTGTACTTGTTCGATATGATGTAGATCCGCTAAACCCAACAACAACAGGTATTCCAATTTGGTACGGTGTAGGGCCATCTACCACAATTTTTAGCGTTCAGGAATTTACCATCGATCTTACACCATTTACTTTTTCTCCGTTTGTAACCTATGCCGGAGTCTTGGCAATTACCTGGTGGGTTGGCCAATCCGAACAATACTTTGTAGGCGGTGTAAAAAGAAAAAGGGCACGCGCATCCGTATCGCGAGTTGATGGCGAGCGCTTTTATCAAAACCGCAAAGTAGACATAACTGGAAATACCACCATCGGTTCCAATACCATTAGCGGTATAACAAATGGCGCAGGGATTTATGTGGGATCCGCTATTAACGGCCCGGGCATACCAGCAAACTCAAAAGTTTTATCAGTGTTGGCTGGTGGAACAACCATCATCATCAATTCAAACGCCACCGCCACTGCTACGAGTGTAAGTCTAATAGCCGGCGAACTCTCAATACTCAATGATGAGTTGATTGTTCAAAGTTGGTTTCAAGTACAAAAAGAAAATTTTTCAAGACTAAAAACCTGGAACGTTCAAGGAAAATATGTATATTCTCTACCAGATTTACAAGGAGACGCTATTCCAAATTACGCAGAACGTTCTATTATGCAAGTGGAAAAACCAACGGAAGAGTTTTTCTTTACATTTGATAAGAAGATTGTATCATTTAATGTTTATCGCCCAAAATTTGGAATACTTTCTCTACTTCCGCTAAAAACCTTTGATGTTGACACATATTTTTCTGATTATTCATACACACCGACAATAGAGCTATTTAGGTACTATAATCGTGAAGAAGTAACTGGAGTATATGATCCAACAACTCTTTCCGCAAACATTGAAGGCGAGCTTAATCTCAACGTAGGTGAAAATTACGATATTGTTTTAGAGATAACACCACCAAGTTTACCAAATGTCGATCAATTTGATCTCTCTTTTGATTTGGAATTTTATGATAGCACCGATAAAACATGGAAAAAAACAGATAACATAGTTTCACGTTTTGCAGTAAGTCCATCAGATTGGTCAACTTCAGTGGGCGTACCAGGACCTCCATCGGCTGAAAGCATCAGCAGTATGCGCACTCTTCAAATCAATACACAATACCCGCCGTATTTTTATGATTTCATGGAGGTTCCAAATGATTACCTTGATTCAACACTAACAGCAAATAAAGGACCTTACAATGCGGCGAATCCAGAGCCAGCTCCGCTGGCAAATGATCAGGCAAATAAAGGACCGCAATACACAGCTATTGGAACACGAAATTATGTTAGAAAGCTGCTGTTTAATCTAAACGCAGAAGAGGCCAAACTCACCCGGGCCAGAATAACCAATTTACAAATTTGGAGAAATTGGTCATCTACAACACTTGTTACATATTCATTTAACTATTCCATTAAAGCTCAAGGATCAAACTATTACAAGGACACCAACATTAGTAGGTTTGCGGGGTTTTCGGCTTTGCAAGACTTCTTAACAACTGAGGACTTGCAAAAAATTCAAGAGTTTTCAGAAAAACAATCTTTTGAAAAGTTTACCTATCAAATGCTGCTATCAGAGTATGACCGTTTACGGGAAAACCAACAAAAAGATTTAGCAGTCAAATCAAAAGTGGTTCCCAGCATTCTTAAATGGGTACAGGAAGGAACAGATGCACGCGATAACTACTATAGACTCAACAATTCCACCGCTTTTGGTATAACTAACTTTTCTCCAGATCCAGAGGTAGACTTTACCGAGCCTTTGCTCCTAACTCATGAATTTCCTTATTTGTCGGGGGTTCCTAAAGACTATCCAATAGAAACTCTTGAAGGCTCCCGTTCCTATTTTTTCCAAAAGTTAAGTGATATCGCATATAATGGAAAAAGCTGGTATGAATTACTAACTACCGACAACACTCTTGATTGGTTTACCAAATACTTTGTAGTGGGATATCCAACCGAAATTAATCAGGAAGACGAAAGAGTAACCAAGCCTCGTGAAGAGCGCTATACATTTTTCAAATACATTGATGGTTTAGATCTCTCACAAACGCTTTTCCGCGGAGCCAAGATTAACATTGTTGATTATGATACTTCCGTAACGCCAAAAGTTCCAATTAATGAGTCAAAGAGATTTGAGGGCTATCGATTTGCGGCTATCGCAAGATTTGTGGCTCACAATAACTTTGAGGAGGAAAAGCCTTTGCAAATTGAGTTGGTTGAAAACGAAAAATTTAAGACGCTGCTCATAATTGTTACACTGTTTCAGCAGGACTATCGTTTACAGGCAGGTTTGGGAGACTACTCCTTTTTCTACTATGCAATCGATCAATTGCGAAATTCTATGCAAACACAAACCTTTACAGGTTATGGGACATATGATAGCTTTTTCTCACCAAAGCCGTCTGCATACATAAGCGGTCTGACTACACCGGATCAAAAATATCCGATGGAACTACCGTACACAGCAGATGCTACACTATACAATGGATATCGAACGGAAGCAAATTACACATACAATACCAACCCAACGCTTTCCTGGAGCCTCTATGCAGAAGACATTCCAAAAGCTCTTAATACCCTGAGGCCAAGACAACTCTTTTTAGGAGGCGGGCGCTTGGAATTAGACGATACAAAACTTGGTGGTAAAGCATGGCGTGTTGGAAATGACACGGCGCCGCTAAAGAGAATTACTTTCCAACCACTGAGTCCAATAGGAGACCTTACTCTACAATTTCCAGACTTTATAGGAAATGCAGATTACTATCCAATTTTTAAGGAAATTTTTCCTGCGCTGGACAATTACAAAAGTGCGATTGAATCCACTATTACCAGCCAAATTCCGTATATTTTTACGTCATATCCGCTAACTGCTTCCAGTATTTCGCGCCAGCCTACTACAATGACGGTGGATGGAGCTTTAAGCGAATTTAGCGTTTCCAATTATGTTGGGCCAACCGCCAGCTATCGTAGGTATTCATATTCCTTGTATGATAGCCTTAACTCTCCAGAAGACATTAAACTTGATTATGTTAGGTTTCCTTCCACTGGAGGTTATCTCTACTACAATGGAGTCTCTTTACAACAGAGCCGTGCTTTGATAAATGATCCATTTAACTATGGTCCATCCTCTATACCTACACCGTACCCTCCTTACAGTAATGCTGGGTGGTCTGTGCGAAATTCTTTTTTGGGAACCAGTCCACTAAATTCTAGAGTCAATCAAACATTTAATCTTAGAGGAGGCACTCTATTTTATCTGAACCGCAAAAATTTATTGAGTTACGCCAATATATCTAAAACTTTTAATCAGGAAAGCCAATATATACTCTATAGAAAGATAACAACATCAGGTGCTAGTATTTTGAGCACTCCTGATTTACAGCTGCAATTTGTAAACTTTGATCAAATAAAGAAAACAAGTAGGCTTTTTTATCGTGATGATGTAGATAAGCCGTTGGAATATGAAGATGTGGAATTTATTGGATATGATTCGGTAAGAACGAGTGAACAGGAATATGAATTTAGACATCGTGGAAATTATGAACCAAAAACTTTAGAAGTAATTTCATTCTGGGCTCGGGAAGACGAAAGTTTTACCAAACATTATGAAAAGGATTTTGTTTTGAATAATACTCATATAGATGGATCTTCATCTCTTGCTGGTTTAATCAGAAACTATTTCTATAACAAAGTTTCTGATTTTGAGGTACTGGAAATAGCAAGAACATCCTCCTATAAAAGTCTTTATCCATTGATAGGAGAAGTTGCAATTGATTATAGAAATCTAAGTGCAATTGAAAGCTCATGGGATGCCAAGTTTTATCGAAGATTTACCACCACAAAATCTTATATAGATTTGCCAGGAACCGAAGAAATGAAAGAAACCAAAGTATTTTTAGCCAGCAAGGCTATGATAGTGCCTAAAACTTTTGATTTTCAAGAATTTACAACCGCGGAGGCATCATTTGAATTAATTGAGCCTAAAAAGAGTATTGGAGCATCTACATTGCCATCATCAAGTAGCGCAGAGAGCCGGTCACTTCAAACAAAACCTATACTTCGAGTAATGCTAAATTTGCAGGAAACGCTTAAAAATGCAATACTCTCGGGTATGAATGATACAAATAATTTTGATGAGTTTCAGTGGTTTAATACATTAGGAATTCCAGAAATTACATACACTCCTGCCGAATTGTTAGCGTTAAAAGTAGAGTACATTGAGAAAAATTTGTTAGAGCTTTACGAAATAGATGAAATTGTAATTTACGGAAATACGCAAGAAGGACTGCCGCTCTTTGTTACAAATCTTACATTTGATGAAAAGATTGCTGCCGGATACAGAGCGGATAAAGGAGCCCAGGTAACACAGCGTTCTGAGTTAATGATAGAAATTGTAAAAACACTTGACACCAAGGCGCCCAACGCATATACCGTCAGTGCAAAACTCAGAAGAGTCTAAATATATAGTAAAAGAAACACAAAAAGTAATAAATGTTAACACTTCAAAACATACTGGATAGCGATTCGATATCCACGCTGGTAGCCAAACTCAACGCAAACTTCCAAACAATCTCTTTGTCGAATGGAGGACCTCAAGGCATACGTGGAGAACAAGGAATTCCCGGATTGCCAGGAAAACCAGGAGCAACTGGACCTACAGGTCCTATCGGTGCTACTGGTCCAAACTTTGGTGGCATCATTCCGTTTTCGCTCATAACCGGTACAACCTTTACCACGATTGCAGGAATTCCACAATCAATCCAATCATACGATTTTTTAACTAACCCTCTCAATACAACATGGGGGCCTACCGGCCCTTTTGATAATCAAGTGTGGTTTGATAACAATCAGCTGGGTTGGTGGAAGTATTTGATAGTACCCGATCCTGATGCATCTGATCCAGACATTGGTGGAGACATTGAGCCGGGGACGGCAAACTATTCTTTAGCAAATGGTTGGGCAGGTCCCGATTGGTATTTTTATCCTCTTAATGCAACCTCTCTCACCGGTAGCGGAGGCGGTTGGGATTTGGACAAAACCAACTATTTGGGTAGAATTGCTTCTGGTTATTCGTCACCTGCCAGTATTACCAATTTTATACCGCAAGAACCATTTGGAATTCCAAATGTAAGAATGACTTCTAAATTTGGGACCGTGTGGATTTCCTCAATGGACAAAGAGGCATTTGCAACTGGACCTGGTGGAGGACCGGAAAACAATGATACTAGTTTAATCTACTTCTGGGACTATGTCTTTAATGTTAGACGTAATTCCGGTATTGACCGTAGCCTATTTAAGATGAGTATTGATGGGCCACGTTACTTTGATAACATGAAGGCTCGTGGATTCCGTTTTGACGAGCTGCCTTTATCTCTAATAGTAGGAAATCCTTATCAGGTTAATAGCGGAGGAACGCTTATCGACGTGCCTGACACAACTCCGACTATCGATCCAGTAATTGCATACGGAAAACTACAGGCCAATTTTGCTCAACCACTCTACAATGTTTCTTTGGATGCCTATTCACCAATTATGTTTTTTTCAAACAGAAATGAGGCAACCCCGGACAATGCAACAACACTTGGATATTACCAATACTCTCCATTTCAAGAGGCCTTTGGAGAAGTACACCTTTTTTCTACTAGGGCGGGTATTGATGACCCTTTTATCAATGACATTATACAGCCACTAACGGGATCTACCAATGTTGCAGAAACTGTGTGGGATGTAAGAAGGCTTCTTACCACTAACCAATTTGTAAATACGTTTCCGCAAGACACGCCAGATTACACATCGATGGCAACCGGCCCTTCTGAGGTGAGAACGCCTTATGCACCTATATCACAAACACAAATACCACTAGTTGAATGGGGCAAACCTTATGCTTGGCACGGTTTTCAAGGTTATCATTCACTCTTTTCGGCAGAAAAAATAATCAATTCTGCGAGTAGCGGAACCACTGAAAACTTTACTCTTGATCAATGGATTTATGAAAACCGCCAGTCGTGGTACGGTACATCCATTCCTATAAAATTGCCAAATTTTCTGGATAATGACACAACAGGTGGTCAGGGAACTGGAACACAAGAGCTACTGCGTTCTGCTGGTATGATGATTAGAGGAAATAGCGATGTGGAAGGCGGTGGTAATTATGATGGTGTTATCATATATACCGCAAATTCTGTCGGTTCAACTACATCAGATTATCCAACTTCTGCCACCGGTCCTATTATAGATTACTTGGCAACCAATCACCTGCTTAGTTTGCCTTCTGCCTATTTTTCGTTTACAAGAAATGTTGGTATTGGAACAGTAGCTCAAGATAAAGCAGGCCTTTTTGAGCCAATTGCACGTTTGCATACTCATGCCGATTGGAGACCAGCCGCTGAAACAAAAGCTCTTCTCGAAGATTTAACCGGAACTATAAATCAAGGTTCTTATTTTGGAATTAATAAGACTTGGCTTACTTATACCAATTATGTGCCAAAAAGACGTCTTAAATCTGCTGCCTTTACTATTGACCGCTCTTCTCCAGAATTGATTTATGGAATAGGAAGCGGTGGTGTTTTTTCGAATGCCACGCAGTGGCCTACATTGGCCAAAGCCTCCTCAGTTTTTGCTGATTGGTATGACAGAGGGGTATTTAATGATATTTTGATGGGTTCGGTAGACTCTCCATATCATCAAAATTCCCTCCCAGGCTCAACCAATACTACATATCTAAAACCAAGTGCAGCAATTCGCTATGAATCCTTTAATTATGATGGAGACATTGAAATTGAACGTGCTCGTCCTGACAATAATTGGGGATGGGAGTGGAAGGGGGCTCTTAGACTTGGCTCAAGTTCACGTTATACTGGTACTCTAGGCGTTCCAAATAGTCTTGATGAAATTGGAACAGATTCAAACTATCAAAATTTAGAATTCCAACTTCACATGGTTCCTTTGCTCTATTCAAATGAATCAGGAACACTCAACCCTACAGCAAACAGTATGATAACTGGCGTAGGTGTTCATAGTTTATACCCTCGTACAAGATTGCATGTCTTTGGTAAAAACATTTATCAGGAATTTCGCTTTGATGAACCAAACACTCCTGGTTTAGTTCAATCTAATGCAACAGTTTCTTCTACCATGAGCAGAAGTAGTTGGCAAAACCTGAAAAGTTCAAACCAGATTACAATTGATTATTTAGGAGACACCTACATATACAATGCTGCTGCCTTTGATTATTCATACGATTATACTGTTAGACTTTCAACGGTTTCATCATTTACACAATGGTCATCAAATGCGCGAAATAACCCAAGCAAAGAAACTGATATACCATTGTTAGGCACGGGTACTTCTAGAAGTGTTACTCGAAGTACGTTTAACTCTACAAATAACATTTCCACGCTGTCAATTAATCAAAGCGTGTTTCCAACCATTCCCACTCTAGTAGGCTCAAATGCTTTACACGGCGGTCTTAACAATGCAGCATGGGATCTTGATAAATATGTAGGATTTAATCTATTTAGAGACCTTTTAGCGCGTGGCGATGAAAAGGGCGAGTCTTTATCAGACACTACATATTACAATCGCATCGGTGTCACCGACCAATATGCTTCCACATGGAGGCTTGGGACCGCTGAAAGCGGTGATACTACCAATGGTGGTAGCGCAATTCTTACCGATTCCAAAGGGCGGATGGGATTCACCTTTATACCAGATACGCGAAATGGTGGTAGAAATTACGGTCGTTTTGAGCAGCATGGAATAGGAACCCGAGACGTTGTTAATAACGTTAAGATTGTATTTGACTCTTATGGTAATATAGGAATAGGCAATGCTGCAGGTTATGACAGAGATGCATACCCTTCTCTGTATTGGGACCCTGCCACTATGAAAATTAATTACTTGCCAAATGCAAATGGTGCAGCTGCCCTTCCTTATTTAGTAGGCCCTGGCAGCTATGGTTCTCTTGGGCTAGCTCCATGGACTCCTGGAACATACGATTACTATGGATATTCTACCACCGCTGTATATGGAGTAAATAATCGCTCGGAAACGGTTAACAAGTTGGCTACACAAGGCGAGTACGTAAGAATGGAAATTGCAGCCGAAAAGGCAACTGGTAGACCTGGTCACCATCCAGAAAAACGCGGATACGGTTATCCTGGGTGGCTAATGACGACCGGCTATTTACCTACCGGTACTGGAGGTGTAGTTATCATTACAGACAACCCTCAAAACTCTTTTGCCAATCGATACATTGGAATAGCACCTTCAACAGCTGGCTGGGGTGGCGCAGTACACACCTTTACTTTTGATAACATTGGACGCCTAATGAGCTATACGTCCACGGCAACTGCTTGGACAAATGGTACGTATAACATTTATACAAACTATCCAAATTTTGCTCTTCCACACCCAGCAGACTTTGGACCGGATGGTCCGTTTACACCCGGGCTAAACGTAGTAGATTATCCGTGGACTACCGGTATGACACTGAGTGTAAGCATCAATGGTGTAACCATGTCAGGGTCTAATAAAATCTGGATTCCTACCGGAGCGGTTGCTGCTGAGGCTGGAGAAATAACCGCGGCAGAAGGCCTATTGAGTGAAGTTTCATTTGCGTATGATGAACTACAACCGGCAAACGTTCGTCTTAATAACTTTGTTTACGGTGATGGTTATGAATTTATCAGATCAAGTGGTGATTCTATTGCAACCACCAACGTGGTAGACGGGAGTTCGTCTTCAACAATTGACATATTTCTTAAGAGAACTTCATCACCAAAACTTGTGCTCACGTACGGTTCAGTTGATTACGCATCCATGACGGCTGCTGGAATATCTACAATTAATCAAGAAACTCTTGTAAATGCGGGTGTTGCTCCGCTAATGAAGGTAACTACTGTCATTGAATCAGATCAGGATGAAACCTCTCTGAGAACTTATACGATACCAAAAACTGCAAATACCGGTGGATCCTTTATGGTTATTACCGACCACATGGGGCAAACTGAAAAGGCGGATCCGGGACTAGCCGCGCTTCCTCAAAACCTAGAAAAAGGTAGAATAGTTTTAGAAAAAGTGGTAGCGCATGAAGTTGTTAGAACTGGTAGACTAAGAACTGACCAAACGCCGGATCCAGGATTTATTCCAGGTGCAATTTTTTCCGGAAATTGGATAGCTTATCCAACTTCTTATGAATTATTACCAATACATTATGTTGCCGGGAAAAACGTGACAGATTTGGCATGTGAGCAAATTCTCAATGACCCTACCAATCTTGTAGGAGGCGGTGATGCCCTTAATATCTATGGTGCACAAATCAGCCGTAGCCTTGAATCTTATTGGGACATAGACAACACTACATTTGAATCGCCTTACAGAGATGCAGGTACAACTACGCAGGAAGTATTTAATAAGAGCGAAATACGATATCGAAGACTTAACAGCAATTATGTAATGCTAGACTTTAACATTGATGTTAAAGCGCTTGCTTTTGATACACTGATAAATTGTAACCCCGCGGAAGATGAGTGGAATGATCACGGAGACACTGGTGCCATTTTAGGTGCAAGAGTCACCGCATTTCCATCAGTAACAGATCCATTAGCGGCATATGTACATTCGCCTTACGCGCCTGGACATTTACTATCATCAATATCATATTTCCCGCTTGAAGGCCGTCCAGAAGAAGCTGCCAAAAATGTTTGGGTTGGCGTTGATGCCCGTTGGGTGCAATACCTGCGTTTTTCTTACAATGTACAAGATGATGCGTTTAGCGCAGGTGTAGATGATCCGTACTACTATGAAAGAGAATTTGGAGGTGGGCCAGCATTTAATAACTGGAATGAATATCGCGCCTGGTATCATGGAACGGGTACTGTTGGCGCGTCTGGAGGATCCGCCTTTTTGGACTTTAATTACCGAAATTTATGGGGAGCCTTTGGTTACAATCAAACGGATTCTATTACATCAACCACCGACTTTCCGCTTTCTCCAGCTTTTGGCGGAACTGGATATGTTCAACCAACTGATGGGACGCCGTACTCTCCTTGGACAACTGGTATTGCACCATTAGATGAAACCAGCTATAAATTAGATGAATGCATAAAATACTGGAACGGGCGACTCAATGATTGGTTTTACAGTAGATGGATTCAAACCGATACATCTTCAGGACCACCAACACCATCGGCAAACTGGGATTCTCAAGGCACAATATATACTGGAAATGCTACAAATCTCTTTACGCCTGACACGCCATTTGAAAATGCGTATCCTGGGTTTTCTGGAGCTGGTTCTACTTTTACCAATTCAGAAGCAATTTCTTCGTCTTCTTTTGTATGGCCCGCAACTCCGGGTGAGCGTACCGCATCCCAAACCACTCCAAACAATCCTTGGATAAATCAATATGCTTACAAGCTTCTTTGGAAATGGTGGCAGCCTTTTAATTGGTCCCTCGCTTTCCCATCATCTTCATTAAACACTCCACAGTTTCTCTATACCGAACATACCCGATCTTTTGATGCCATCATTAACAGGGCTTTTGGAGATCGTGCTTGGGTTCGTTCAGGAAATATGCAATGGAAAGTTACACCAACAGGGAAAGGCACAGCTACACAAGAGACTGGTGTAGGAACCGCCGAAAAGAGCGCAGACAATGTAACATTTGTAATTGAAGTTATGTTTGACCAACCGCTGTTTGTTTCCGGCCGCCAAATTTATGACTTTGGCAACAATAATGGTTCTTATGCAAAAGATCCCGAAGATCACTGCTCTGACGGTACGGTTACCGCTGGAAATTTGGCAAATTACAAACAACATGTTCGTAATCAAATACTCTTTAGTGGAGCAACCTATGTAACTGATGGTACTAGTAGTAATGATATTGGATATTTAAGCCCGCTAAGCAACTTAACAGTTCGTGGACAAGCAATCGTAAAATATAAACCAACGCAGTACTATGAAAGTTCTGAAGTAACTGGAGGATAAATGATGAAAAAAGAAAACAAAATAGACTGGGCTTGGATAAGCCGAAATCTAAACTTGGTGCTGTTTATTGTAATTATAGTGCTCATATTGTTCTTATTACAAAAATGTAATGGCAATGCACATTTGAAACAGGCGGTAGCCAACGGAAAACAAAACCAAAAGGCTCTACTTGATAGCCTACGCCGGGTAAAAAATCGTGCAGGAGAATTGCAGGCGGAAAAACTTACCTTGATTGCAACTGCAAAGGAATTGGAACTCTTAAATAAAGGTTTGTATGATGAGGTTAAAAAGCAAAAAGGAACTGTCATACAATTAACGGCAACCAACGCAGAGCTGCGTAGTACCATACGTGGATTGCAAACTAACTTAGAACCTGAGACTACTTATGTGTATCTTGGTGAAACACCGCGATGGCCAAAAAAATATCGATTAAACTGGTCTTATGATAGTACGTATTCTGCAGGAAATTATACAAAACTTTCTGGGTTTTCGCGAATTAGTCTTTTGAATGATAGCACTCTTTTACCGGGATTGACTGACATTACAGAAAACACTCAAGGATTTAAGCTCATAACAGGTTTGCGAAAAGAAGGCGATGATTATCAGATATTTGTAAAAAGTGACCACCCTGGGTTTAATGTGAGTAACATTGAAGGGGCAATTATACCAGGAAAAAACAATCCGCTTTTTGATCAACCTAAAAATTGGGGTTTAGGCGTTACGGTAGGTCCTAACTTTTCATACGGATACGGAATTGGTGGACAAGGCTTATTTGTAGGTGTTGGCGCCACATTTGGCATACACTATAACATAATCAAGTTTTAAGATGGCAGGTACCTCGGCTTATATACAAATCAGTCAGTATGCACTATTAGAGTATCAATACACTAGTGAACTAATACCGCTAACAACCTCTCCGGGAAGTGCTGGCGCTTTACGAATGGAAAATAAGTACATGGGTACTTACCAGTTTCTAAATACAAGTCAATCAGTTGACATTACTGGAAACGTTTTAGACCGCAGCGCGGGGAGAAAAGGCAATAATACCAATAGGTGGTCATACTTTGACATTGATACAGCGGTGCCAGTTTATCAAACAAACAGCAATTTTGTCTTAACAACACAAACAGGAAATCTATCTTCGCTATCAGGTAGGTATGATTTAGTAAGGCTTCACATACTTTCCGGGTTTGACTTTCCTGGCCTGGATGGATTGATATTACAGGTTCAGTGGAAGCAATGGTCTCTCAATTCATCTGAAGGAAATACCTTATTTGATGCCTGTAATCAGGTGTATCTTAAAGGACAAGAGCAAATTAATTTTAACGCAACACCACTGTTTCTTGGTGATAGGCTATATGACCGATACATTGATGTTAAAATTCCTGCTCTTTACGATGTAAATCAAGACTTTTGGAATAGTCCTACGGCGGCTAACACGATAGGTTTTAACTACACATTCAATAACGTAGGATTCTTACAAAATTCTCAGGTTTTGTTTAATCTCTATGAGATTGATAGTTCTGAAACTCTAAATGGCAATCTAGAACTGATAACCGGAAATTCTTTTAAGGCTGCCGTAAATCCTGCCGACAATTATTCTCAACTAGGCCTAGTAATACAAGAAAATGCAGAAAACGATTACATTGAATACTATCCAACCTGGAATGGAAGCTTTTTGGAAACGTACATCAATGATCTAAATTCAGTAGGTGGAGACTGGGTGGTAATTAACCAATTAGATGTTTATGAACAAGTTGGAACAAGCTCACTCAGAACAGCCAATATGACGATGTTGCAGGACACCAACTTCGACCAACCGTCGATATACCGACCCGTGATATTGAATTCATCTCTGGCCTTCTCGTACACCATAGATTACACCATGCGGTTCTTTAATCGTGTAGATAACAGTGAAATCATTCGCAAATCTTCCTACACATCAACCGATGTTAAAAAATACGGAAGACAACTTGATAAAATTAATGTGTTACAGGGTTTTGCTCCGGTTAAGGTATATAACAAAATAGTGCAGATGCAACAATCCGACACTGAAAAACTTTCAGGTCTTACTATTCCAAAGCAGGTAATAACACAAAAAATAGTAACTCCAGTTTTTTACGAGTTTAATAACGTAAGTGTTGACAGCACAACAGAACTAAGCGCAGTTTTAGGGGAAACTGTTTATCCACAAGGAACCAACACAATATATTTAAGCAAGTTTGACAACCTGGTTAAATTTAAGATATTTACGCTTTCTGCGGATAAAAAGCAAAACGTTTCACTGGATATGACATCCTTTATTGGTAACGTGGTTTTAAGTTTTAATACTATTGATAACAATCGTTTGAGTGTACCTGCATACATTGACATAAATTTGGCAGACCCTTCGATGGGTGAAGTGTCATTTAGAATCGATTCGTCAACCTCAATTAAAATACTCTCAAGTCCACAAAAGGAATACTTTATTGTAAACCAAACCAATCCAGAAACAGTGATTTATAGTGGTAAGTTTGATTCTATCGAAAACCGCATCAGTGGTCAAGAAAAAAATGCGCTTAATTTAGTTCAATCATTGGAATCACAAATCGCTTCACAGCAAAAGAGATTAGATGACATTAATGCAAAATTAGCTGCCGCAAATACGGCCAGGCCAAATACAACAGCGGTGGTTAGCCCGACTCCCGCTAACACATCTTCTGCTGCCACCAGTGCGTTGGAAGGCGAAAATCAAAAGGCGGCAATCATTAGTCAACAAAATCAAGAATTACTAAATTCTGCATATTCAGCACAGCAAGAAGCAATTAGAATAGCAGCAGAGACTGGCACTAGACCAAACCTTATAGAAATACCTGGAACGGGTGCTGGATCCTCTTTTAGTTTGATAAATAACATTACGCCTGCTGTACAAAACCCGGCAAAACCAAAAACCGGTTTTAACCCAGCAAATAACCCAACAACGCAAGGTAACACACGCATATGATATTAAATAGCCGGAACAACAATTTTTTGGTAAGGTTCCCAAAGAACTTTTTTTATCCATCAGTTGTTGATAAGTACACAACCTATCTAAAGAGACTACCTCTTCCTTATGATAACATTCCTGATTACATGAGTGCAAGTATACAATCAGTTTCATTTCCAGCCTTAACGGCAGAAACTGTTGAGCAGGTTCTTTATGAAGAGCCCGTTACAGCAAAAGGCGGAAAACGAATTGAACGGTATCTTGATAGGTCAATTAATATGACTCTAAAGTCATACGAAGGCTGGATCAATTATTGGATCTTTTTTGATCAAATGTTTGCCTACTATGATCTTGACAACAAGGAAAAATATCTGCCAGATTTAACGCTTTCTTTTCTTGACCACACTGGTTTTGAGTTTGTTGCAGTAAATTTCCAACAAATTACAATGACTGGCATCTCCGAGCTGGAACTTAACTATGCTTCAAATACTGCAGAGTTCCGTAACTTTACCGTTAATTTCAAGTACAATTACATCAATATCATGAAGAGACTGCAGAATTACTAATAATATATAGAAAAAGACACGCTATGAAAACATTTGACGAGGCACGAAATCTGCCGTTTTTACAAGAAAGCGTAGATTTAGAGTATTTGACTGAATCTGAAAAGTTAGAAGCAGAACGAATCTACAAAGAAATACAGGAAGCCGTAGAAATTCATGGAATTAACGGTATCAATGAAGGCATCATCAGCTCCATTATTGGAGGCGCAGCCGGATTTATTATAGGACCTACTATTGGAAAAATTATAGCAAATGCATTAGGCGTTGAAAAGGGGATTCTTTTTGATATGCTTACATCCCGATTGGTGTCTACCGCGTTAGGTGCAGCAATTGGAAAAAACATTGGAAAATGATTATAGGTATTGACTTTTCAATCAAAAGTCCAGCCATTACTGTTAAAAGTAATTTAGGTACAATTAGGTATCATTCATTTCCCAGAAGGTCGGTTATCAAAGAAGATTTTGCAATAACACTTCAAAAGTATGGCGTAATGCTTCATGTTCTTGAAGACGAAAAACCTCTTTCAAAAAGTGCAAATTTAACAGACCGCGAGAGATCTTCTATGCACGACTCACTAATGGAAATTGACGCTATTGTTGAGGTCCTTCGACAATATCCTATTGATGATGAAACCTACATAGCAATTGAAGGTTTTTCTTTTGCCTCTACCGGAAATAGGCTTGCACAGATTAGTGGATACCAATGGGCATTACGTACAAGACTTATTAGAGAGTTGGGTGTTAAGATAGAAAACATTTGGTTGTTTTCTCCAATGACTGTTAAGGCCACTGCTGGAAAGGGAAACTACAAAAAGGAGGAAATGATTGAGGAGTTTATTAAAGCCTCGCCGGCAGACAGTAAATTTGCTAGAATGCTAAGAGACGCCCCTGCTGAATTTCAAAATAAAAAAGGAGGCTGGTTAAAGCCGCTTGATGATATTGTGGATTCATATTGGGTTGCTTGTACTCTAGAAAAAACTATTTCAAAGGCGTGAATATAAAGTTATATGGAACAAATTACAGAAATACCATTTTCAGAGGAGCATCTCCAAGAGATAGCGGAGATGGTGGAAGCATACAATAATTTGTATAAAGACTTGCAAGAACTGGAAACCTGGGTACAACACTTTTTAGCCGAACAAAAAAAGGTGGTAGAATCCCTGACAGAAATAAGAAAATACGAAGAGATATTTTTTATCAATACTTCTAAAGAATTGGGAATCCCAGCGGAAACCCTAAAGAAGATGGCATCTAATATAGCAGCTTCTAAAGAAGACTAAAACCTTTTACCGTGAAAGTATATAAGCGATACATTAAAAATAAACAAAACGGAAAATTGCAACGGTACATGCAAGGACCCGTATAGCTGAAAAGGACCTAAGAATCTAAAAGTCAGTCAATAACTCAAGTACCTCAAAGAACACTAAAAACTAAAAGAAAGTAAAGACATGGAAAATCTAAATGACATTTTCAACCTATCGGTAGACGACTTCAAAACTGAAGAAAAAAGAGCTACCAGCAATTTCAAACCTGATGCAAATTCTGGGCGTGACGGAGTATACAAAGCTGTAGTTCGATTCTTGCCTTGGCATAAAGATCCTAAAAAATCTGTCATGAAAAAATGGTCTTGTTGGTTAACCAATCCAGCAAATGACGAAGCACGCATGGTAGACTGCCCATCAACTGTTGGCAAAAAATCTGTACTCCAGGATATGTTCTGGAAATTCAAAAAATCTGATTCAGTTGCTGAGCAAAAAATGGCTGAGAATTTTTCTCGCCGTCAGCGTTTTGCCTCTTTAGTACAGATCATTAAAGATGACAATGCTCCTGAAAACGTTGGAAAGATTATGGTATGGTCTTATGGCGTAAAAATCTTTAACAAATTACAGGCAGAAATGAAGCCTGAGTTTGGAAAGCCACATATTCCGTTTGACCTTTTTGAAGGCAAACCGTTTTTGGTTCATATTACCAAAGTGGCTGGATATAACAACTACGACAACTGTCGTTTCCTTGATGAGCGAGTTCCAATTTCTATTGAAGGCAATGAAATGCAAAAGTCTGCTGATGATATGGAAAAAATCAAAGCATTCTTGGAGCAATCACCAGATCTTGGTATATATGATTACCAGGAGTGGGATAACGCAACCGAGGACTTTGTAAATGACGTGATTCGCAACACTGTTCCAGGCGGACGAGTAGTTGCTAGCGTTGAAAAAGTTAATCGAGAATCTGTAGCCTCTTCTCAACCGGCTACAACAAAAATCACCGAAAAATCTGCTGAGCCACTACCAAAAGTTGGTGAAGTCTTCGATTCTTTGAATCTTGATGATTTTGATGGCGGCTCTTTTGACGACGAGCTTTACGGTTCAATTTAATTTTTAACAGATGGAGGAGAACGGGCAAAACTCGTTCTCCTTTTCTTTTGAACCGAAAGATGTAAACCCAACAGAGCTTCAAGCCAAAATTTATTCGGGCATACAACAAATCCTTGAAAAACGTTTTTCGGAGCAAGAGAAAAGGAGAATTTCTGAAAAATCAGGAAGATTAAACTTTGCATGTCCATATTGTGGAGATTCATATAGCGAACTTCATAAAAAACGTGGCAATGTATATCTAGAAAATTACGGCTATCATTGCTATAACTGTGGAAAACACACAAGCATTCGTGGAATGTTTAAGGATTTTTCTCAAAGACTAAATCCAGAAGAGCTTATTTATCTGCAAAGCCAGCAGGCAGATTATTCCCCTACAACAAAAACAATTGATCCATTCGTCTTCCTGGATAAAGGACTTATAGAGAAGGTTTCATTTAGCAGACAAAAGTTGGATGAATTTTATGGAGCAGAACCGATAGATGGAAAAAAGATCTTTTGGTATCTTAAAAAGAGAATACAACCAGAATTTACTAAATTTTCTTGGGATGAACGTAAAGAGAGACTTTTCATATATCATATAATACCTAATACCGATAAGGTGATTGGGTTTCAGGTAAGAAACTTTAAGTCTTCTCCAAAGTATATGACATGGAAGCTCACGCGAATTTATGAAGATTTAGGAGTTTTACCTTCCGAGGAGGCTATTGAAATTGATAAAATTTCAACAACCTTTGGAATTATGGCATTAGATTTCCAAAAGCCAATCACGGTTTTTGAAGGCCCTCTTGATAGTTTTCTTTTCAAAAATGCGGTGGCTACATGTTCTTCCAAAATTGATTTCCCTCTAGAAATGGGCAGCATTCGTTATATGTATGACTATGACATAGCTGGGAGAGAGGCCGCGATGGAAAAGCTATCAGCAGGCTATCCGGTATTTCTTTGGAAAAAATATCTACAAGATGCAGGCATACCACACAACAATAAAAAAATTGATCTTACAGATCTACTCATATATGCACAAAGAAAAGCCATCCGATTGCCACGACTCGGAGAATACTTCTCAGCCGACAGATACGACTCCTATTGGATCTGATGATATCTGGTTAGAAGAGAAGCATCCTCTTAAAGGCATTGCAGAATTCAACACAAATTTAACCGATATAAATATACTGTCCTCTTTTGAAACAGGCGAACCTCAAAAGCGGAAAGAAAAAATAAAAGCAGATGTCAGAAATAACAGAAAACAGAGAGGAAGTCTCTTCTAAAAATGACGTTTTATACACCAGGTTTTCTACGGAAAGAACTGGATGGACAGAGAAGGTGGCATCGCTTTCGGAGAGGCTAAAAAACATTTACGATCTTGCAGAGCTTCTTACCGACCTATACAGCCAACGTCAAATAGCTGGTGATTATGTACATGAACTGGTAAGCCATGCGTCTCGTCTCAATCGCGTTTACCGGGAAAGAAAGCGTGAACGATACCTTCACTATACGCAAAATTTTGATTTGCGTCTGGAAAAGGACTCAAAACTGCTATTTATTGATGTAGACTTGGCAGACCTGGTAGAACGCAGAGAGATATTGCAAAATCACTTAGAATTTATGCGTGAAACACTTCGTAGCATTGATACAATTTGCTATGGCGTAAAGCATAGAATTTCTTTAGAAGAATACAGAAGAGGATGATGGATAAAATAAAAAGAATAGACACGCCACACGGAAGAGTGTACATGGTAAAAGACGGTGGAGAAATAAAACTCTATCCGTCGGTTACAACGGTTCTCTCTTCAGAGCCACAGCCTTGGCTAGAAAAACTTGCCTCTGATATCGGGGAAGAGGAGTTGGCAAAAATTTCAAAAAGAGCAGTAAACCGTGGGACTGTAATGCACACCTATTTAGAAAACTATCTTGTATGCATAGGCTATAGAGGTCCGGGCGAAGGCTGTTTACTCTATTCACAAAAGAAGACGGCCAAAGACTTAGAAGGCATTTATGATGAGAAAACCATGGAACGTGGGAGAAATCTTTTTTATGAAATGCTAGGCTCTAAACTCTTTGAACGAATGAAAAAACCTCTTTTTTCTGAAAAGTTTTTGTGGTCAAACAAATGGGGGTTTGCTGGCACAGCAGACTTTGGATATGAAGATTATGAGGTGCTACAAGGAGGAAACGAAGTCATAATTGGAGACTTCAAAAGTGCAAGTTCCCCCAGAAATGAAGAGCAGGTTAAAAAATACAAAAAGCAACTTGGGGCGTACTCTATTGCATATGAGGAACGTACAGGCCGAAAGGTAAAGCGTGCGGAGGTGTGGATTGCTTATACAGAAGGCATCCAAGAAATTATTTTAGAAGGAAATGACCTTGAAGACGCAAAGAGTGAATTTATTGCACTTTGCAAAAACTATCATCAAAATTGGAATAAAAAACCTATACTTGAATACTTAAAGTCTCTTGAGGCATCTAAAATGACCGCGCATGGAAGTGAAGGCTGAAATAACACCAGACAATAGATTTCTACAAATAATTGAATGTAGTGAACTTGAAATAGATCAAATAAGGCATTCCTTTAAGAAAAGAATATCTAACTGGCGTTTCCATCCTTTTGCAAATAAATAGGTAGCATTGAATGATATATAAAGAAAAACAATCTTTATGTTCATCTATAAAGTTACTAATTTGCTAAATGGCAAAATCTACATAGGCCAAACTCATTTCAAAAGAGAAAATTATCTAGGTAGTGGAAATTTAATATTGCAAGCCGTAGAGAAATATGGGCCCGAAAACTTTGTAAAAGAATACATTGATGAGGCTTCAACTCAGGAAGAATTAGATGAGAAAGAAAAGTACTGGATTAAATGTCTAGACTCGCAAAATAAAGAGATTGGATATAACATAGCAGAAGGCGGATGGAATTGCTTTACCATGAATGACGAGATCAAAGAAAAGATATCGCATACGCTAAAAGGTAAATACATTGGAGAAAACGCTTTTAGATACGGAATGAAATTAACAGAAGAACACAAAGACGCTATTAGTAAAGGCAACACTGGCAAAAAACTATCCGATGAGACAAAGAAAAAATTGTCAGAAGCACACACTGGCAAAAAACTATCCGATGAGACAAAGAAAAAATTGTCAGAAGCACATAAAGGAAAAACTCTTACGGTAGAACATAGGCAAAAGATTAGCGAAAATGGCAAAGGCAGAACTTATACAGAAGAACAAAAAGAAAGATTACGAAGTGCTAATCTTAATAAGACACAACTTCATTCAAGAACTATTTCCGCTTTGTGTATAGAATCTAATATGGAATTAAATTTTAATAACATCTCTGCGGCTGCCAGGCATTTTAATGTGTCAAGGCACAGAGTAAAAAACAATCTCATAGAAGGGTGGTTATTAGAAGTAAATGACCCTCTTTGTGATATTAGGCATCTTAAAAAAAATAAAAATGGAAGTGAAAGCTGAAATAACACCTGACAATAGATTTTTACAAATTACAGAATGCAGTGAACTTGAAATTGAACAAATTAGACATTCTTTTAAGAAAAGAATATCTAACTGGAGATTTCATCCACTTGTAAAAAAAAAGTCTGGGATGGGTACATTTCATTTATTGACAAATACAATCGTATACCAGTAGGCCTTTGGAATGAGTTAAACCAGGTGTGCGCAAAGTATCATTTTACGTTGGAGGTGGATGGGTTTTCTCGAGTTATTGATGAAGACTTTGATGAGGCTGATTTTCGTAGTTGGGTGGAGGAGTTTTTTTCCGACCATCCAAAAATTAAACCTCGTGATTACCAAATTGAGGCATGCATTCCTATCTTAAAATATCGTAGAAGTATTAGTGAAATTGCAACTTCTGCTGGAAAGACCCTTATCATGTTTATGCTTTTCGGATACTTGGTTGACAGGGGAAAGGCTAATCGAATGCTTATTATTGTCCCAAATACAAATCTTATTATTCAAACAAATGAAGATTTTGAGCTTTACAATAATGATAAGTTAGAGTTTGTAACACAACTAATTCACGCAGGAACGGACAAGACAAAAAAGGATGTCCATCTGGTTATTGGAACATATCAATCGCTGGTAAAACGTGAACCTTTTTTCTTTGAAGGTATTGATGCAGTTTGCGTAGATGAGGCGCACCACACAAATGCAAATTCAATAAAGAAGATACTTGTAAATTGTATGGACTCTAAATATGCGCTAGGGCTATCTGGTACAATGTTGCAAAACGGAAGC
>Ga0209401_1000150_pt1 | contig 46826 bp, 44 predicted proteins | sample M_140807_MF_Meta_FD_187318 | JGI IMG/M metagenome (GOLD analysis project Ga0209401, IMG submission 187318) | Freshwater microbial communities from Lake Montjoie, Canada to study carbon cycling - M_140807_MF_MetaG (SPAdes) (version 2) | ecosystem: Environmental > Aquatic > Freshwater > Lake...
CCCACATATTTCTCACTCACTCTCATGGGGACCACATTCTCGAACTCGACCGGATTCTTGAGAAAACCAAAGCCGAGGCATTCGCTCCTGAATCTGAACCCGTCCAAGGATGTAAGCCCGTCGATAACTCCAAAAAGATGAAGATCGGCTCCCTCACCATCGTGGCTCACACAGTTCCGGGGCACTCAACAGGCGGCACGGTGTACGAGATTAAGGGAATGGAAACCCCAATCGCAGTGGTTGGAGATGTTATTTTTGCAGGATCCATTGGCGGCATCCGCTCCCGCTACCGTCCTGCCTTGGAGGCTATCCGTGCGGGCGTGCTCTCTCTTCCACTCGAAACCATCCTTCTTCCAGGCCACGGCCCAATCACCACCGTTGCTCACGAACTCGCCCACAACCCTTTCTTCCCGTGAAGGTTGTTGTCCTTCTTTCCGGTGGCCTTGATTCGGTCACTGCCTTGCATCATATGGTCGCTACGGAGAGGGTGGTTGCTGCCCTAAGCTTCGATTACGGCGCCAAGCATAATTCTCGAGAACTCCCCTGCGCAGCCGATCAGTGCCGATCGCTTCGCATCCCCAATCGCATCGTCTCTCTCAACTTTATGGCCGACGCCTTTAAATCCGACCTCCTAAAATCTGGCGGCAAGATTCCTGACGGGCACTACGAGGAAGGTTCTATGAAAAGAACTGTTGTCCCGTTTCGGAACGGAATCTTTCTCTCCATGGGCACAGGCTTTGCCGAAAGCTTAGGCGCGGATGCAGTTGCCATTGCGGCTCACGCAGGCGATCACACCATCTATCCCGACTGCCGTGAGGATTTTCTCAACCCTATGGCCCAGGCTATGGAGTCAGGAACCTACGCCCGCATCAAACTCCTTCGCCCGTTTGTCTCCATGGACAAGACAGCCATTGTACGGCGTGGGATAGAGTTAAAGGTCGACTACGCTCGGACATGGTCCTGTTACAAAGGTGGCCTGCTTCACTGCGGTACCTGCGGAACCTGCATCGAACGCCGGGAAGCCTTCCTGCTGGCAGGCGCTCCGGATCCCACTCCCTACGTGAATACTCCCGCCATTCCACCTAAACCTGACCCCAAACCTTGATGCGGATAGCGGAAATCTTCCACTCGATTCAGGGAGAGGGTCTACTGGCCGGTGTTCCCTCCATCTTTATCCGCACCTCTGGTTGCAACCTACGCTGTCACTGGTGCGACACTCCTTACGCCTCTTGGAAACCAGAGGGACCAGAGATGTCTATTGAAGAGATTCTAAAGAAACTCACAGAGTGGAACTGCGATCACGTAGTGCTGACTGGAGGCGAACCCATGATTGCCCCCGATCTCCCCGAACTTGCGACCGCTCTAAAAAAACAGAAAAAGCACATCACCATCGAAACCGCCGGCACTATCCTTCCCAACAGCATTCCCTGCGATTTAGCCTCAATCAGCCCCAAGCTATCCAACTCCACGCCCTCCCCCGAACGGGACCCAGCTTGGGCAAAAAAACACGAGTCCACCCGCCTGCAACCCGAAGTGATTTCCGAATGGATCAGCAAATATGACTTTCAGTTGAAATTTGTCGTTTCAACCGAAAACGATCTAGCCGAAATCAAAGGCCTCCTCTCCCGCTTGCCCGCTGTCCCCTTACACCAAATCCTCCTCATGCCCGAGGGCATCGATGTGAAAACGCTCGCTGCCCGCTCCCCATGGCTTGTCGATATCTGCAAACGAGAAGGCTTCCGCTTCTGCCCGCGACTCCACATAGAACTCTTTGGTCACACTCGCGGGACTTAATCAAAAACCTTCTGAACTAAGCTAAGTTCTAATCATCTAGAACACCTTCCTCTCGGAGAAGGGCTTTAAGTAGCTTAGTTTCCTCTTAACTTCTGCATCAGTTTATAAAGGGTTTTTTCAAGCCGGATTTCAAGGCGATCTATTCCTGCCAGCCATTTCTGCTGCCAGGAAGAGTAGATCGAGGACTTTCCCCTTCCCCAAAGATAGGCCATTCCTGGATTCCCAAAACCCACATTGAGCCAGCGGTAATCCTGCGCGGCCATTTGCAGGGCGGTAGGACATCCCACCCAGGATTCCCTGGACTGACCCTTGGCATCCGGCTTTTGAACGAAAGTATCATGCGCCAGAAGATGAAACTCGTCCTGTACCGAGATCAATCCGGTAATTTCACGAATCACACTTTTATAAAAATGATCCCCATCCACAAAGAATAAGGGACGAATTTTCGGATCCTTTGCTTTCTCGATCTGATATTGGGCCAAGGCCCCCCTCAATCCGTCGTCCCGATGAAAATGAACTCGGGCCAAGCCCTTGGCTAGTTTTGCGTGATTCTCCCCCGGGTGTTGCCCATGGGGAACGTCCTCAGGCAAATCCCACGTGTGGATGGGGATGTCCATTCCCAAGGATTCCGTGATGTGATGAAATATCTTTGCCGAGCTCCCTATGTTCGTTCCCCATTCGAAAATGTGGGTCGGTCGGACCCGATCCACCACTAGCGCCATCAGGGAAATCTCTGCCAAGGGATAGAGCAAACCTGTTTTTGGAAGAATTTTCTCAAGGACAAAACCGTCCAATTGAACTACATCCGCCTCGCAACACCAGAGGTTAAGATTTTTAGAAATAGCCATAAGAACCTATCCCACAAAACTAGCCCGGAATAAATCCAAAAATGCTAGGCACTTACGATCCCTGCAAATTTTATGCTATTTTTACAATCCTTCCGCTCTGACTTCCCGCATCCAACGCCACCAACTCTAAAATCTGCGCCACTACCTCCTCCGGCTTTTTTCCTCCCTTGTGCATCTCTGTGTCCAAAAACGGCGGTTCCACCGCATTGACCAAAATATCCAAGCCCTTCAATTCGTAGGAAACTGCTTTCGTCAACGAATCCAACGCACACTTCGAGGCACAGTACGCCGCTGCCTTAGGCAAATGCTTGATCGGGGCACTGATGTTCAAAATCCGCCCAAATCCACGCTGAATCATGCCCGGCAAAATTGTCCGCATCAGCAGATAAGGACCCCGTACATTGGTCGCCATAATTTTATCCCACTCCTCTACGGGCAGATCCTGTACCGCTTTCATCCCGGTGATGATTCCCGCGTTGTTGATCAAAATATCAACCTGCCCAACCTTCTCTGCCACCTTCAAGCCTTTCTCTACCGATTTTAGATCCGTAACATCCATCTCCACAGCCGTGCCCACACCTCCGCTCTTTGTCACCTCATCAGCTGTTTGCTGAATCTTATCCATTCTCCTACCCGCACAAATCACCTTCGCCCCAACCTGCCCCGCTGCCAAAGCCAAAGCCTTTCCCAGCCCAGACCCGGCTCCTGTAATCAGTACGACCTTGTCTTTTAGATTCATAGTTAGATAGGGCGCGATTTACGCATCGCGCCAGATTAGATGCTTACTCACTTTTTTGCTCCCCGCCACTTTCAGGGACAGCCGCGTTTGTTTCAGAGGTTGGTTCTGGAGGAGTGACCGCGACCTTCGGATACGGCCACATGATAAACTCGCTTCGGTCAAACCACGGTCCCGAGGGCATAATCAGTGCCGATCCCACCCACTCCGCACCTACCTTCGATCGAACGGGAAAATAACCCGTAGCCCCAAGCAAGGCTGACTGCTGGGGCCCAGCTAACAAAAACTCCAAAAAACGGAACGCCGCCTCTTTTCTTGAAGACTCCTCCCTCACCCCCATCACTTCAAAATCTACAATCGTACCCGCAGGCAACGCAGACCAGCGGATTAGACCCCCTCCCGCTTGTGGATCTAAGACTAGCCTCCAAGCAGGAAGATAACTCAGCTGCACATTCCCATTCTTTAATCCGTCCCAACACTCCTGCTCCAAAGCCAACTTACCGCTTAAGGTTGCCTCGACCTGCTGTCGTGCCATCTGCTGGGTTGTCTCTCCGCCAAGATTGATCGGTTTACCCTGTGACTTAAGCCAAATTGCGCCCATCAAATCTAGATCGTTCGGAAAAAGAGCCTGGGGCTCGCCAGCCCAACGCGCGGGAGCAGCCAAAGCCACTTTGTGTGGAGTTCCAGGTGCCACTTTTTTCATAAAAAACCACGGGCTTACTCTCCATGGACGACTATGAACTCCGTTGGGATCGAACGCTTGTCCTTGGAATACAGGATTGATTCCTTCTAGGGGCACCCGTCCTGTAAGATCAGCCCAAGAAAATATCTGGCTTAAAGGCTGGAAAGTCCGTGCCTTGATCAAGTACACATCTCCGTCCAACGGCCACGATCCGTCAGAACCCCTTTCTAAAACCCTCAAATCTATCTTTGGGTTTCCCAATCCACTCGAAAAGGTGTCCAACCACAAAGCAGGAATCGCAGGTCCTTCCTGATAAACTACCAGTTTGGATGGAAGTTGAAAAAGAGAGGGTGCAGACGGAGCGGCCAACCTTTCAGGCTCAACCCCACCCGTTCCGAATTTCTGCCCCAGCCCGAACCCCAAAGCCAAGGCCAGTAGAAGCCCCACCCCAACTATCCCTGGGACGCGGGAATCTGGTTTATTTTCTACAGGATTCACTCTTCTACCTTCTCCCAAAAGCCCGTTGCAGGAAAGTCACAAGGTTGTCCTTTGGCTGTGCCCTGGGCATAAAGGAGCTATGCCACAAACCGACCAAAAGATCGCCCTTTGGATAGATCAGCTTCGTCGGATGCGCGAAATGCAGTACGCCTACCACAAAAAGTTCTTCCACGGTCTCTACCTCTTTCTCGTTCTCGTGATAGGCTGCCTTCTCTGGGATAGCCCAATTTCTCTGGCTCTTGTACCAATCCTCGTGATCACAGCCGGAACCCAGTCTTGTTTCTATCTTCACTTCGTCGACTTCGCGCGTATTCATGCGCGTTTTGTCGAAGGTCGCCTGAATAAAATTCTGGGTAAAGCAAGCTTGGTTGGATCCGAAATTGAGGATCTCTATTTCTACCCTATCGATGCCCCGAAGATCGGCGGTTTTGTCCCCACGACGCCGCTCCGCTTCTTCAGCTTCTTCACCCTACACTGGACTCTTCTCTGGCTCGGCCTAGCCGCCTTTGCTCTTTGGCGTCTTCTCCCCATGATGGGCTCCTGTGGCCGCCACTACCTGTGGCTACTCGGACTCTGGGGTGCTCTGAATTTTATCTACCTCGCCTGGTTTTTTTGTAAGGCCAGGGATCGTCAGGCAATGGACTCTTTTCTTAAGAAATGTTCATAACTATTTATGTCGTCTTGCGATATCTCGATCGTCACGCCGGTCTTTAACTCAATCCGTTGGATCGAGCTCTGTCTTCAGTCGGTTCGTCACTCCCTCCAAGGACGAAGTTACGAACATATCGTAGTGGATGGGGGCAGTACGGATGGAACTCTTGAATACCTGAAGCAGCAAAAAGATATCCGCTTCATTCCAGGGCCAGATAAGGGAATGTACGATGCCCTCAACAAAGGGATCGCTACCGCACGTGGTCGCATCCTCGGCCATTTGAACGCCGATGAGCAGTACGACCGCGCGGGCCTAGCCCACGCCCTTCAGAAACTTGATCAAACCGGGGCCGACGCCGTCTTCGGCCCCACCATCATGCTCGATGAACATCTAAATTTCCTCTACCTCTTCAACCAGATTACTGTTCCCCGCCCGATCGACGCCGATTACCAGATGCCTGTCCAAACCTGCTCCCTCCTCTACCACCGCCATGTATGGGAACGGGAACCTTTTCCCTCAGAATTCCGCATGGCGGGCGATCATGTCTGGATTCGCCGCCAGTTTCACAAGGGATGGAAACTTACATCAGTTCGGCGCCCAATCGGCATCTTTGTTTGGCACCGGGATCAGCTGGCCCCACGCCACATCGGCGGAAAACGAGAAAACCCTAATCCCGACGTGAACCGAAAATCCTTTTCCGTCAAATTTGCCAAGCTGGTGTATCGTTTCCGCAACCTCTGTGTCGGTGCGACGATTCCGCCCCGACTTCTATGCTATGAGGTTATGACGTCTTCCGGTTTTGCCGAACTGCGCCGCCAAACGTGGCCATGGCTAAAAATGCCCAAGGAAGTGAAACGGCGTCTAGCGCCATCCCGTCAATGACGCTTTGGATTACCGGGAAGCTCAATCCCGTCCTTCGGCTGCAAAAGGGCCTGCGCGACTAATCGATCTCCCTCTTCATTCCAGTGCGCATCGTTCTTACAATATACTTTCGAATCACCTGCTCCGCTGACTCTTGATTCACGAAAACAGGAAATAGAATGATGAATTGGGCATTATTCTCTTGAAACCAGCGTCAAAGGCATTCCCGGCTTCGTGAGCTCTTGAGCCAATAAGGTCATCTTCGATTTGGTTCGACCCAGACCTTTCTCGACCAGCTCCTCACACCGTCTTCGGTAGTCCGGCCAGTTGTATGCCCAATCGGGAATCGCATCGTACTCTACCACCCCTGAAGAACTGGCGTGCCTCTTCCAAGGCCTTCCAGAACCCTTTTTGCTCTTCTGGGTGTGGACTCCCTTCCGTCACTAATTTGTCATCGCAATTGCAATCGGTATCTTTATTTTTAATAGGTGCCTTTTAAACTCGAACTGCCGCGGTTTCACCGCAAACGTTTTCTGCAGAAGTTCTCATTAACCCGCGCATTATTTTTTCATCAGCATGTTCCAACCGTTTTCTGGAACGGAACCCTCCATAACGCGCCACGTCGGATTCAGAGGCTTTTTTCTTTCTGGAGGGAGGCACCAGAATTATTCAAGGAAAGTGAAGTGGTCTTTCGTCATTATCAGGGGGGGGATGTGCTGGATATTGGAGCGGCCGATGCCTGGTATGCATGTCTACTTGCCCCTCATCACCCTCAAAACATTGTTTGCTTCGAGCCAGATCTAAAATACTACTCCATTTGTCTTGAGGTTTTAAGCAGCCTGCAGTCTTCTTTTCCTGAAACAAGATTCCAAGCACTCCCTTTCGCCTGTGGCTCAGGTGAGGCTATTCATTTCGGCCGGGCATATGGCCACTTGTCCCGTCCCTCCGAATCAACGAATGCTTCCACCCTATCCACCCCAACCTACACTGTTGATCAAGTGACCGAGTTTTTAAAACTCAAGCCCGGCTTCATCAAAATCGACGTCGAAGGCTTTGAGGGGAAAGTCCTTCAGGGAGCGGATAAAACGATTCGCTCGCATCGTCCAGTAATCATGATCGAACTGCACAAGTTTACCAGCGACTGGCGCCAAGTTCGTTGTGATTGGGAAAAAACTGCCCGTTCCCTGAAATACGAAGAAAAACTGATTTACGATTCAGATACCTTATGCAGGAGTCTCTGGTGCCCTGCCAAGAATTAGGATTTTTTTACAGATTTCATTCAGCCAGAAATCTTGCCAAGAAAATCTCCATAACAATCTGGGGATCAGCATATTTATCGTACTCGGCCCCATGGGTCTTATGCGGACGAAATTCCTTTAGAATCCCAGCCAATTCCCCGGCGTTGCGGTAAAGCAAAGCCTGCTTGCCCAGCATCTCCAAATGGGCCCGCTCCCGGGACCCTGAAAATGTAATCACTGGCTTTCCCAACACCGCAAACTCTCCCACCGCGAGGCCAAAGGTTTCTCCATGCCAACGGGCATGAAGCATCGCGTCGCAGGTGGCAAGAAATTTTGATTTTTCCACTGCATCCACCGTGCCTGGAAGATAATGCACATTGGAAAACCGCTCAGTCCCACGAATCGGCTCGGTATTGAGAAAGACGAAGTGATCTCCTGAGTTTTTTTTGGCATGCTGAAGAACCACCTCCCTCACAAATTGAATGTTGAAGGTGTCGGCTCCGCCATGCCTTCCAAAAACCTTTGCCCCAATTGGGATCCCGAGTTTTCCCCTCAGGTTTCGGTCGGATACAAGTTTGGGAACAAAATGCGGAATGAACGAGCTCTCCCGACCCGTCATGACTCTTGAGGCCCAACGGGACACATAAGCAAAGCAATCCCCGTGAAATTCATCGCTCAAAAACATCGAGTGGATGCAGTTCTTTACCCCGGGAATGACAAATCCATCAAAAGGCCCCGGCTTGATCTGGTAGAGAACCTCGACGTCTTTCTCCTTGAGCCTTCGGCTTAACTCATTCCGCGTGCGATAGGGAAGCAGGGGAAATCTGGCCTTCCATTTTGCAAAGGTGGGATTCTCCGCGCTTTCGAGTTCGGATGGGTGACAGATCACCGACTGATTGCCCAGAACCGTCTCGTTAAAGTTCGCGTAGTCCCAAAGGGCATTTTCCGATCCCCGCAAGGACATCGTGTTGGAATGAAAAGCCACCATTCTCATCGTCGGTCCCGGTAAAACTCCATTCTCTCATAAATCATTTCGAGCCGATATCCCGCCCTCCCCAGACGATGCATCCAGACAGGGCGTCGGGTGGGATTCCAGATCCCTACAAAACCCGGACGAATCTGTCCGTTCCGGATTTCGCGGCAAATGGCGGCACTCTCCCTCGAACCACGGCTGGTGATCCCCGCCGGATCGGCCTTTCTTTTTTCCTCCGCCCACGTCGTCAGTCGACCTCCATGAATTTCGGTTCCCGGGCGATTTTTACGGAAAGCCTCCAGCGGATGGGGCCGATGTTCCCATGCCTCTACCCTCCATCCCCCGCCCCCTTGCTCCAACCAAACCCCCAAGCTACCCACCTGTCCGTCCCCCACCACCAGTTCGTAAAAGTTCCCGACCCGAATCTTGGCCAAAATGTTTTTTTGGAGAATTCTGAAAAAGCCCTCTTTGGTAAATCCTCCAACTTCAAGGTGCCAGCGGCGCTCGAAGCCCGCCCTTCGCTTTGAAGCCAGTCCTAAGCTCCAACCGGGAATTAAGCGATAACACCAACCACGAAAATCGCGGACTCTTCGAGCCATACTTGAATACAACACCTTGTTTTTTACCTCCGCTTCTTCGTGAAGACCAGCGTAACTTGGCTGATGGCTATTGAACAGGCTCTCCTCCCTCGTCTGGATCAAGCATGGGAGCGTTTCGGATTTTTCCTGCCACGCCCCCTTTTAAACCGCTGGGAAGTTTCCCGACAACCGGATCCCGTGCCCCAAACAACATGGGAAAGTGTTCTCAAGTTTTGGTCGAAAAAAAAAGTGGCTCTGGTAAAACAGACGGCATATCAGGGCTTGTATCCGGAATCCTCTTCCGGCGCTTGGATTCCGACTGTTTTAAGATCGGGCTATCATTTGGGCCCTTTTTCTTTTCTCGCAGACCTTGGCGCGGACTATTGGGTGGTCCGTCAAGCAGATGAACCGGAAACCTTTCTCTGGCGGGAAAAGTTCGCGGGGGCGACAGATGCAGAGGCCCTCTTCAAGGCACGCATGGTAGAGGTTCGCCGAATCGAAGAAGACCCCCATTTAAAAACTTTTCGGGTGCAAGACGTGAACTGGGACCATTACGATTTGGTAATCGGCATCGATGTCCCCGTGCCTGAAAGGATTGTTCGTTCACACCCCAAAACGCTCTGGGCCTATATTTCAGCGGAGGCTGGTGGCCCACTTCAGAAAAACTCTCTTCGCTGTCCATTGGCGGGATATCAACTTTTTCTTAACCACGGATTCCGTCGTTACCGATGTCGGCCAAAAAACCGGGTTCATGTGTTAGAATTTCCTCTCCAGTTTCAAAGCCGGAACGCCTGGAATCAGCTGCGCCAGTCCGTTTCCTTGCCCGAACCTCGAAAAACCATCCTCGTGGGGGCGGGGAGCTGGGTTGACTCTCCTCCTGCTGCTGGGTTGCCTTGGGATCATCTTTCCGGATACCTCACCCCCGCCTATCTTGCCCAAATGTTCTCGGCCCGCTTCGCCGTCCACACCACCTCCCGCCCCCGCTGGGGAAATTGGGCGATTGAAGCCGCCCAATCGGGATCCCTTTTTCTAGGAAATGCCTCTTCCCTCGCCCACTTATCCCTTCTCCTGCCTGGCTTGGATTGTCGCTCTCTTGTCGATGCCTCCAGAAAGATTTCTGGCCTGCTAAAGAATCCGGAACATCTTCAGGCTCTGCAATCCCGCCAAGCGGATCTGGCCGAAGAGCTGGCTTTTCGCCGCCCCCTGCTCGACCTGACGGCAAAGGCTAGGGAGTTTTTCCAATCATGAAGCCGACGGTCTCTCTGGGATTCTGCGACCTCCACGAAGGCGGCCGAACTTTTTTCACCCAGCTTCTTTCCCCTCACTTTCATCTTCGCTGGGATGATCCGGCAGAATTCGTCATCTATGGCCACATTAGCCACCAACACCGCCTTCAGAACGGGGTGAAGATCTACTGGTCCCAGGAACTCTACGGTCCGATCTGGAGGGAGTGCGACTATGCCATCATCCCTCACCTGGTGGAGGATCCCCGGGCTTATTATCTTCCGATTTACGCCTTCGACGGAATGGCGGACAAACTGGTCCGCCCCTCTGTTCCGGATCCAGTCGCAATCCGCTCCGCCAAGCCTCACTTCTGCTCCCTGCTCTGTGCCTATGCCGACCGCACCACCCAAAAGCGTCAGGAGTTCTTCCATATCCTCAACCGACGCAGAAAAGTCGACTCGGCGGGTCCCGCCCTCAACAACACCGGTTTCCGTGTGCCCAAGGAAAACCGATACCAGAGCAAGATTGATTGGATCCGCAATTACCGGTTCAACCTCGCCTTCGAAAACAGACTCCACACGGGTTGGACTACGGAAAAACTGGTCGATCCCCTCCATGTCCACACCATCCCCATTCACTGGGGCGATGCCCGAGTAAAAGACTATTTCAACCCGGAGAGTTTCATCTGTGCACACGACTTCCCCTCACTGGATGCGCTCGCAGAATACGTGCTCCATGTGGACGACACCCCCGAGCTATACGCCCGCTATATCCGGGCCACGCCTTTTCACCAGAACCGCCCCAATCCTGTCTACGACCTAAATCATCTGGTTGAATTTTTTCGAAGAATCTTTTCTAGTCGAACCCACCCCATTGCCCAAAGACGCTGGTTTTTTTCCATGACCAAGTGGCGCCTCGCCAAACGAAACAAACTTCCCGGACAATGATCCCAGGCGGTTATCCCGCCCGGAGAAGTTTTTCCGTCAACTCCGCCACCAAGCCGGGTTCCCCCCGGATCTCCCGTGTCGCATCGATCAGCTCGAGTTGGGCCGCTTGGCCAGTCCCCACGACATCCACCACCGCATGATGTTCCAGCCCGGCTGCCGCACAAAGATTCCGGTAGCATGGATTGACATAATCGGCTCCAAACATTTCCAAAACCCGCGTTCTGGGCTGACAAAAAACCAAATTGGTCAAAGCAGCCCCATGGGCTCCAACCACGATTTCCGCCCCGCGGAAGGCGGCGGCCTGTTCTTTCAAGGACGCCTGCCCGGGATCAAATTCGACGAAGCCCAAGGGAAGCAGCTTGTTTCGGATTTCCTCCCATCGCTGGACCTGCCTAGAAACTCCGCCACTCCGTCCCACCAGCAGTCGTCCCCGGGCCGTTTCTGATCCCTGCTTGGGAAACAATGTTCCAAGAAATCCGCAGGCTTCACGGCTAGGGCGGCTCGTGGGAAACGAGAGAGAAGGAACCAACAGTCTGGCACATCGGATTCGGCGTCTTTTGTTGAGAACCACACACTTGTTCAGGGGAATCCCCAGCTGGACGAGAGCTTCTTTTTGAAACGGAAGGTCCACCCCATTGACCAGAAAATGGTCGATCGTCGTCAACTCCCGGCCGCTTTGTTCCAAAAAGGGAAATCGGGTCAGCACGTCCATCATCCAGTGGTGATAGGTCCCCCCTCCTGTGGAAGCCAGCAAGACACTTGTGCCCTCCAGCGTATCCGCCCTGGACAAAAAGAATCTCCTCATGATTCCGTGATCTTCCGGAATCTTGTTCCACTCGATGCTGACGTCCGCCAACATCGCCCGCCCGCGCGTACTCACGGCGACACTGGGCCCGTGTACCTCGGCCTCGGAAAGCTCCGCAAGCCAGACCCCAAGACTCCTCGCCGGTTGACCCTCGCTGAGATTCGGATGGGGCCTCCCGACGTATCCGGAGGGGTGAATGGCCGGCAGATTCGCCTCTCCCCACCAAAGAACCTTCCCTTCCTTCGGACCACGTTGCCTGAGAAACTCCGGAGTTTCCTCCGCCACTTCCAGAGGAATGGATCCCCATGACATATTTTTCAGAATCCGGCGGTACTCCCGCAGCAGGGGCCGTCGCACATAGCTTTTCAGGCTCATGGCCCCTTTCGGCTTCAACTTCTTCAGCCCACGGGACCAGGCCGAAGGAAGCGGATGTCTCCACCATGCGCGGATCCCCTGCCCAATGCACCATCGTCTCATGGCCGGCGTGAGATACGCTCGCCCGCTGGGGACTCGAGGCAAGGCCGCCAGGGAATTCCTGCCAAAGAACGCCAAGGCTCCGCCTCGGATCAGGCCTTCCCGGATGTCTGAGTACTCTGGTTTTTCCCACTCCTCGACCGTGGCTCGGAGAACTTGCGACTGTTCCTCTCCGAACATTCCAGAGCTGTAGGATTTTTCCATCTCCTGAAATACGCCCAGACATTGGGGTTCATAGAAGATTCCCTGTCGGAGACCCAGTACCCAGGCCAAATGATGATCCGCATGCCAACGGAGTGCTTCCGGCAGACCCCCCATATCTTGCAGAGCGGAAACATGAAACAACGCCTGTCCGACAAAGGGAAGATACCCGAATCGACCCGGCACCTTTACAGGTGAAAAGTATCCACCGCCCCGGCGGGGCCGATAATTGTGGGGCGGGCGAATTCGCAGCTTGGATTCAATCGTCAGGTCCCAAACCACCACGCCGACCTGCGGGTGATCCCGAAGGATCTGGCGAATTTTCGGGAAAGCCCCGGGCAACAGATAGTCGTCGGCCGCCAGAAATAACACATGCCCGGGCGGGATTTCAGGCAGAAGATCGTTGATGTTCCGAAGAAGCCCGCGAGGCCGATCTTTTTTCAGCAGCCGAATCTGGGGATGCCGCAATTGAAGCTTTGCGACAATCTCTATGCTGTTGTCCTCCGAGGCATCGTCGATCACCCAGATGATGTCGGCCGGCTCCGGCTGCTCCAGAACCGAGTGCAGGCATCTTTCCAGAAAAGCCCCGTGGTTTCGGTTCGGAATGACGACGGAGATCACGAGAATATTTACGGGTTCAAATTTTTCGACCGGTAGGGCGTCCAGAATCCATAAAAGAGCCGGTAATATACCGACCAAACGAAAGCACAAAGCAGGAGAACAGTTCGATCAATATTCTTCCAATGGAGTTTTTCGGCGCGGCGCAGAAGATTCCAAAACGAGCGGATGCGGATGTCATAAGGGGCGAGCTCCCGCGCGCGGACCGCCAAAGGCATGGCCACCGCTACGGATATATTCTTGTCCTGCAAAATGACCTTCACTTTTTCCTGGGCAGCTTCCGCCCGAATCTCCGTAAGTTTCCGGAAGGCTCTCCAAACAAACTCGTCCTGAATCGTTCCAGCCTTGTCAGCCAATTTCCGCGCCAAGTGGACTTCAAATGTGTTTTTGGCTTCAGGAATCACCGCCTCAAAAGCTTGAAAATATTCCTCAAGAGAATCGGCGGATTGACGCACATCATGCTGATCAATTCGTGCTAACAGATTGGCGCTGAAAGCCGCCAGCCTGGGCTCCAGATGTTGTCCCCTGCTGGATCTGCGGAGGCGCGGTTTTGCACGGACCTTGATCTTCGGGAGAATCCGTCTCGCCATTTTGACCATGGCTTCCAGATCCTGTCCCGAACCGCTCAGAAGTTGGCGGGGGCCAGCAAAAGGAAGTTTTTCTGCGTTCTGCGGAATCGCATAGTTTTCGTATCCGGACGGGGTCACATTAAAGATTACATAGGGGGTTCTGGAAAAGTTTGCCGCCGTCGCAAAGCCGGACGAGCTCCCCAGAAAAGCCTCCGCCCCTAATACAGCGGCTAAATCGTTTTGCAGGGTGCCCCCCCTCTCGCGGAGAGAAACAATCCCCGGGATCTTTTGGAAGCTGGGGGGGTAGTTGGCGATTTCTCCCATCAAAAGGACGGCATGGGTGGGGTGATAACTGGCCGAAATTGCCTCCAAAATCTGAAACCAAGCCACTGGGTCGGCATTCCGTGAAGAGTCACTCAAGTCCCATCTTTGATCGTACCCGCGAAATCTGATATGAAGGCAGATCCACTTGGTTTTTCCTGTGGCCTGTCGGATAAGTTTCGCCGTCTGCTTCATAACGGAAGCGGGTGCCTTGACCAGAGGGATTTGGCCGCCCCGCCGATAAAACTGATTTAGTTTTTCGTGGCTGGCCACATGGCGGATGAAGAACTTCGTTTGTTTTTTAATGTCGATGCCTTGCCTACTTTCCTCTCTTAGATTTTGCAAATCCCTCCCGTACTCGGTCAGAACACTCTCTTGGGTGGGGTGCGATTCTTTCTCCTCCACCGTCTTCAGCCCAAGGGGATTAAAAAGAAAGGCTTCGGGCAATTCCCCGAGATACTTCTTTCCTTTGCCCGCATGGATGAAGGGCTGCATGGGATGGGAGTAAAGGAGTTGATGCCGGTACCGGATCTCCTCCGGCTCCCAGTTAGCCTCTTGGGCCTGCACAGTCAGATGCACCGTCCAGGTCAGGATATCACCCAGACTGAAGGGGAGGTACTGGAAGTCGTAGATCACGGGGTGGGGAGGGGTTTGTTCTCGAGTTGTGGCAAGTTTGGATTATTACAGAAAGATGAGTTGGATTCCAAAGCTTTTGCCCGAGCCTCTCCAGCGTTTTTTACGGCGCCGGCGGCTTCGGAAGAAGCTGAACCAAGCACCTTACTCCCGATCCGCTGTGGCAGAGTTGCTGGCTGAATTGACCCGCCACCCTGCCTCACCGCCAACTTCACCAACCCCTTCCCTCATCTTATATGCCACCATTTTTCCCCGTCTTTCCTGTTCCTTCAATTTGGTGGAATACCGAGCCCTTTTGGATCAGTTCCCCGGAAGCTTGTGCTACACCTCAGGGACGGATTTCCACACAGGCTCGGACCGTCCGACCTTTACAGGGATTTTGAAAGATTACTTGGCGCTGTATACCCGGCATGCCGGCCGGATTCGGAAAATGGATCTGTCCACTTCCTTCTTTGCCTCTCTCTTTTACACCATCTTCCTGAGCAATATTCATGACTGTCTTCCACTTTTGGAGGCAACCCGAACCCCCTTCATTTTTCGTCTCTATCTTGGGGGAGAGTGGTGCGTCGGGAACGAGGGGTCCGACCGGATGTTGGACCGGGTGCTCCGTAGTCCCCAGTTCCGCCATGTCATCACGGTCGACCCCGCCACGGAATGCTACGTCAGGGAGAAGTGGAAATTGACCCCGAATCAACTCAGCTATGCCCCAGGATGGATGGTTGACACCTTGACCCTTTATTCCGCTGGGGCAAACCGGCCCCCGGCGCCAACCCAACAGATCTGTTTTGTCGGGATGAAGTCCGCCCCCGGCGGCAAAAATAAGGGCTTCGATGTGTTCGTGGAAGTGGCCAAACAATTGGCCAGAAAGTTCCCAGCAATGGTTTTTCATGTGGTGGGATCCTGCGGCCCCGAAGACGCCGATGTCTCTGAACTAGGCTCACGAATAGTTTTTCATGGGGTTCAGAAGCAGGATTTCTTCCCACGGTTTTACCCGAACATGGATTTGATTCTTTCCCCCAATCTTCCGAACTCTCTCGCCCCCGGCCATTTGGAGGGCGCCCCTAACGTGACCAACGTGGAAGCCGGACTGTGCGGTTGCCTCGTGGTCATGACTGATCAATCCCGCCTGAACGTTCTTTTTGAACCGGACCGACATCTCGTGGTGGTGCCCCACGATGCCCAAGCCATCACCCGCCGGTTGGAATCCCTTTACAAAGATCCCAATCAGCTGCTTCGCTTGGCCACCGATGGCCGGGAACGATTCCGGGAGGTTTGCGATTCAAATCGGATGTTACCGCCGCTCTTTGACCGGATCGCCCAACACCTGCCAACCCGCTCTTAACTTTCCCCCGGCAGGCTTTGCAGGATCTGCTTCAGGCTTCGGATCACATGATCACATTCTCTTTTGCCCAACCCGGGGTAGAACGGCAGCGAAAGGACTCTTTCTCCCAGTTTTTCCGCCACCGGAAAAGAGGCCCTGGCCCAGCGGGGTTGACCACGGAAATACGAAAGCAGATGCACCGGGCGATAATTGACTGTCGTCTCCACACCCTGTTCGCGAAGTTTTTGCAAAATAATTCCCCGATGCCGAGCAGGCAGCAAAATCGGATAGAGATGATGGGCATGAACACTACGCGGGACTGCGGGAAATAATTCGATCCCGGGAATTTCCTGGAGCCCCCGTCTGTACCAGCGGGCCCGCTCCCGGCGACGAGCTGCGTTTTTCTGAATTTTACCAAGCTGCGGAAGCAAAAGAGCCGCATGAAGGTTATCCATGTTGTATTTCCATCCGAAGATCTCCACATCCCAGGGCTGAAACCCCTCCTTTTCGCGGTCATAAGATGTCTTGGTCATTCCGTGAAGCCGAAGAAGACGAAGCTTTTTAGATAGGGATGGGTCGCGAAAGGAAACGGCTCCTCCCTCTCCGCAAGCCAGGTTCTTTGTCGCAAAAAAGGAAAAACACACCGCATCGGACAGCTGCCCTGGGCGGATGCCATCCCGTGATCCTTCGACGCAGTGTGCCGCATCCTCCACAACTTTAAGCCGATGTTTTTTCGCGATGCGGGCAATGGCCTTCATATCCGCCATCTGGCCGTAGAGGTGAACTGGAAGAATAGCTTTCGTCCGACGGGTGATCGCCGCCTCAATCAAAGAAGCGTCGAGATTCCCCGTCCCGAGTTCGACGTCCACAAAGACCGGGGTGGCTCCCGCCTGGAGAATGGCAAGGGCCGAGGCCACAAAGGTAAAAGGGGTGGTAATCACTTCATCCCCCGGCCCCACACCCAATGCGGTTAAAACAATATGCGCCGCACCCGTCCAGCTGGTGCAGGCCACCGTGTCCTGAATTCCCATGTATTTGGAAAACTTTTTCTCAAATTCGAAAACCTCCGCCCCCGTGGTCAAAATCGGCCCACGCAAAACCTTGGCCAATCTTTCCAGTTCAGCCCGTCCAAGGCCGTGACGGAAAAAGGGGACCTTCATGCTCCGCTTAATGGAGGACTTTTTTTCCGTCCTGAGTCTCAATTTCGATATGCCGCATCCAAACTTGTTTCCCCCACCAAGGCCGGTTCGCATCGTACCAGGCCAAGGTCTTCGCCAGCCCGTCTTTCCAGGAGGTTTTCGGTGTCCAACCCAGAGTCGTTTCAATTTTTCGGATATCCGCGGTATGTCGGAAGACCTGGCCCGGCCGGTCGGCCACGATGGTTTCTCCGGGGAAATTCTTGGGACTGAGAGTACGGATATCGGCGGCGATCTCGGTAATGGTACGGTGCACGCCAGTGCCGACGTTGAAAATCTGGCCATCCACTTTTTCGGCGGGTGCATGCATCACCCGATCGATCGCTTCGCAATTGTCCTCCACATAGACAAAATCCCGGGCGGCCGACCCGTCCCCGTGCACGGTCAGCGGCTCCCCCAAGAGAACGCTGGTCAGAAACCGCGGGACCAGTTTTTCCAGATGCTGCCGGGGGCCGAAATTGTTGAAAGGCCGGATGATCACAGCTGGGATCTGGTAGGTCGTGTAATAGGAGAAAACAAGCCGGTCCGCTCCGCATTTGGCGCTGGCATACGGGGAGAGCGGTTTCAGGGGGTGCTCCTCGTCCATTTTTTTCTGCTCCGCCGTTCCGTAGACTTCTGAGGTGGAGATGTGGATGAAGCGCTGAATTTTTTTTCGGTATTTCAATACGGCGCTGGCCACCGCATGGGTCCCCATGACATCCGTCCGAAAAAACGTGTGGTTGTCATAGATGGAGCGGGTGACATGACTCTCGGCGGCAAAGTGGATAATATAGTCGCTGCGGCTGACAAGGGTGTCGACCAACTCGGCGTTGCAAACATCCCCATACCAAAATTCAAATCGGGGGTGCCCGCTTCCCTGCACCGGGAAGTTCTCGGGATTCCCCGCATAAGTCAGCAAATCGAGAACCAGAATTTTGTAGTCCGGATATTTGTTCCAGAGATGATGGACAAAATTGCTTCCGATAAATCCAGCGCCGCCGGTTACAAGAATGGTTTTCTTCACGATCCTCCTAACTTAAGAAGCTTAAGGGATCGGGGCAATTGAATAACCAGTCCACCCCGGAGAGGTGAGACACAAATTCCCCATGAAGCTGGGGGTAGGTGGGGGGCTGAAATTCCTGCCATCGAACCGCGATCCCCGCCCGCGCAAATCGTTCCTCCGCCAAATAGTCCTTGGCCGCCTGCCCCGAGTAATATGTCTTTGCCCCTAGCTTTTGACAGAGCTCGATCAGCCGGTCGTTCTTTTCTTCTGGCAGAGCAAACTCCCCCGAACGACGAATTGTTCGCTCCAGTCCCATGAATCGTGCCAAGCGAAGAAAAAGAGCCGTATTCAAATCAGAAAGCCCATGCCATTCCTTCCCCAAGACGGGAAGAAGCTCCGCCATGACGGAATCCAATAAGGGTGCTTTGGCATAGGCTTGGCGCAAGGTTTCCAGATGTTTCCGCGGCCAAGGTTTCCGATTGTCGATCAATACATCGCGGATTTTCTGCCCGAAAAGTCCCTTGGTCAAAACAGGGACTGTCAGCCACTGGACTCCCTGCGCCGTTTTGATCCTGTTCCGATTTCTCCAGCCATCCCGGTCGTACTGGACGTCGTCATAGACGACAAAGATGTCGCTCCGGGCCAGTTGTTCGAAGGCCCCCAGCCAGGGAAGATAACTGGGCTGGAGGGCGGCCAGAATGGGGCGGGGCCACTCAGCGGACATATTGGTCATGCCAAAGGGAAAGAATCAGCAGGGAATAGATTTTGTTCGCCAGCCGATAATCGGAGGGATCCCCTTTTTCCCAGACCCCACGCAACGCTCCCACGGCCGCCGAATCGAGGATTCCTTGCCGACGGAGCGCCTCCGGGCGCAGGTGCTCCTCCACCAAAGGTCGGAGGGATGTCCGTAGCCACTGGGCAAGCGGAAGAAAAAATCCTTCTTTGGGACGCGAGACCATTTCCTCCGGAAAATACCGACGGGCGGCCTCCTTCATCAGGAATTTGGTTTGTTTCCCGCGGATTTTCCAGCAGGCCGGAAGGGTGCTGACAAATTCAACCAGCTCTCGTGACAAGTATGGGCTTCGAACCTCTAGAGAGTGGGCCATGGAAAGCCGGTCGGCATACTTGAGGATCTGATCTGGCAACAGTGTCGTGAACTCCGCCGAAAGCATTCTGGGCAAAGGCGTTCGCCCAGAGAAGGGTTGCAGCGCTTCCCGCCATCGCCCCTCCGCACTGAGGTCGTCGTCCGATGATTTCCTCCATTCGGGCGAGAGGAGCTCGGATATTTCCGATCTCTGAAAAACCTCCAGCTTGCTCCGCCAGACCGCCGGATCGTCCGACCGGATCTTGGCAAAAAGTTTTTCTTCCTCGTGGGATCGGGGGTACGCCCATTCCCCCTGCTCCAACGAGGCGGCCAGACGGTGCGAAAGATAACTTCCCAAAAGTTCGTCCGCCCCATCCCCGCACATGGCAACCTTCACATGCTGAACCATCGCCCGGGAAAGAAAATAAGGGGAAATGACTCCTGCAAAGGGCTCGTCAAAGGCGCGCAGAACATCCCGAAGCTGCTTCCCCAGATCCCGGACTTCGACTCTTTCCTCCTGATGGGTTGTTCCAAACCGCTGGGCGACCCACCCCGCCCATTTCTGGTCGGCCTCCTTGCCTGGCGTCACATGTTCGGAATCGAGCGTGAGGGTGAAAGTTCGGACAGGTCGCGAACTTCCTTCGGCAGCGAGGGCGGTCACCAGACTCGAATCAAGCCCCCCGCTCAAAAAGAACCCGACAGGGACATCACTCAAAAGACGCTGCTGAATTCCCCTACGCAGCAGCTCCAAAAACCGGGGTACCACCTCGGTCGGATCGGCCGGTTCGACTTCTTTTTTCGATAACTGCCAGTACGGCCGGCAGGAGAACTGATTCCCGGCTTCCCAGATAAGCACATGGCCGGGTGGAACCTGCCGGATCTGGGAAAAAATCGAACGGGGCCCGGGAACATGCTTCAGCCCGAGATAAGCCTTCAAAGAGAGGGCATCCAATTCCCGGGACATTCCGGGAACAGTCAGGAGGGCTTTGATTTCCGAAGCAAAATAGAGGGCTCCCCCGTGGGAGGCATAGTACAGGGGTTTTTTCCCCATGCGGTCGCGAACCAAAAACCCCTCCTTGCGTTCCGCATCCCAAAGCGCAACGGCAAACATTCCCTCGAGATCCACAAAGAAATCCCGCCCCTGATTCTTGTAGAGGGCGGCTAGGATTTCCGTGTCGCAATGGCTGTGAAATTTCCACCCCTTCTCCTCCAGACGCTGCCGAATGTCGGGATAATTATAGATTTCCCCATTTTGCATGGCGCAGATTTTTCGATCCGGTGACTCCATCGGTTGGCGCCCATGAGCCAGATCCTGAATACTCAGCCGGCACGCCCCGAAGGTGAATTCCCCTTCTCCAACCTGATGTCGGTCGTCCGGACCCCGATGAATCAACGTGGCCAACATCTCCGCCACCACGGTCGGCTCATTACGGCCAAATACCCCCGCTATTCCGCACATGATTTTTTGCTCCAATAAACCCCGGGTTGGGCAGAACGGGTCATCGAACTTCCTTCATGGGCTTCAGCGAAACGGTCATCTGACCTCCTCCATGTTTCTTCCACTTTTTGGGACGCCACCTCCACCCTGTAAATCCGGGTGGGCTGAAAATGGAATCCTTCCGCCCCTTTTTCGATCTGCATGAGATGAAACTCCCATATTCCATCCGAAGGCGCCGAGTCCGGCAAAGAGGCTGCATAGGCCAGAATCCTCTGCCGGAAGCGCCCGGGATCAGAGGGATAATATTTCAGCTGCGTAAAGATGCTGGCCAAGGCAATGGATTCCGTGACATGCAGAAATCGCAGTTTGGCCCAGGGATTTTTCCAGCTTTTCCAACCATAACGGTATGTATTCTCTTCATGGACCAGCCAACCCCCCCCCGGATCACCCGGGCGGCGGATTCGGACAAAGAAATTTGTGATGTCGGAGGTGAAGACCCTCCAGAGAATAACTGGCCAGATCTGACCAAAGCCATCGGCAATCTTTTGCAGGGGCGACCAAACCTTCTTTTTTTTCAGAAGATTGAAATACTGCACGACTTTGGTGAGAAGTAGCAGGAAAGCCCATCCCGCCACCCCTGCCAACAACCAATCTCGAATCCCAGTCGGCAAGGACAGAGTTCCATACCTTTGCGCTTGGGCCAGCAGGTCATCCGCCAAGAACGGGAAAAAAAGGATCGGAAGGAAGGCCATGAGAAAAGCCAATCGTCCAAGTCGGATCATCCCAGCCACGGCTAAAAAACCTGCACTGACCAGAAAAACCCCCAACCCCCAAAAAGGGGTAAGCAAGAAAACGGCGGCCAATAATTCGGAACACCAGCCCGCTTGGTTCCAGAATCTAAAAACAAAGGAAGATGGAGCTAGGGCGCCCCAAAACTTCCAAGCATATCCCCACATGGGATTGACCATGCCAAACTCCATTCCCTCCCCGCGCGCATACCCGGAAAGCAGCTTATACAGCCCCGCACAGCCCACAATCGCCACCAGATCAAGCCGCCCGATCCAAAGAAGGGCCTGCCCCAAGGAGCCGGAGCGGTCGAAGAGCACTGCGGAACTAAAAAAAACCAGCAACCGGGCGGTGAAATCGTTCATAAATCCCGGAGCTCCCCCTCCCCTCCGGGGCGTCGCCCAGCGAAGCCGGATAAAATAATGCCGGGTAAAAGTCCATAAAGCGATCGAAGCCACCCATCTTGTCCACGGATTAGGGAAAAGAAGGATTGCGGAAAACACCATCCACCCCCCCCAGAGCAACCGGCTTGCCGGGGGCGAAGCGACAGCCCCGCCGGCGGGAGCAAAAAAAGCCCGTCCGATCGGCAGCCAACTCACGCCGTCCAAAAGAAAGAAGCCCCCCACAGCAATAAAGAAGAATTGTAGCATCACCTGCGCTCCTGCTCGTTAATTATGATAGCGAAATAGAGCCCCTCAAAGCTACGGCAAGCATGCTAAAGATGTTTCCCTAAAAATAAAACTGTCTCTCTTCTGCGCGTCGATTCCCACCATCGGTCCTTCAATAAAATCCCCTCCTTTTTAAAACCAGCATTTTGGAAGCATCTCCCCGCCTTTTTGTTTTTTATCCATACATAAGCATATAGCTTTTTGAGCTTCCCTTGATTTTTAAGCTTTCGGCATAGTTCCCCGAGGGCTGCTCGCCCTGCCCCACGCAAGTCGCCCTTCTGAGTCCCAATATATATTCTTACTTCTGCCTTGGCGTCACACAGGTTAATATTAGCGAGCCAAACGACTCCCAAAAACATCTCTTTCCGCCAGATTCCAAAATGTTTTTCTTCCGACCTCTTGTTTAAGCTTTTAAACCAAAGCAGATGATCTTCATAGTTTTTCACCGGCCGGCTATTTAAATTTTCGATAATCCGAGGATCCCTTCGCCAGTCGTAGATCTTTTGCAGATTATTTCGGCGTATCGCCTTTAGCTCTACTTTGATAAGGTAACCCACCAATTTTGGCCTAGATATCGTCCGCTGCCTTGGGTGTATATATTTCCACCTCTGCCCCAAGATCCTTGGAAAGAACCTCGCGGACATGATGGGCGGACTGTTTTAAAACTTTCAGCCAGCCGTGTTGCCAATCCCGGACTCCAGCGAACCAAGCCGTACACCCACGACAAGGGGACGCCTGCGCCCCTAATCCCTCCAGGTGAAGACGCCGATACCATTGAAAGGCCTCTCCCAGCCAAATGTCCCGGACACTGGTTTCATTCGCATTCGGGAAAAGATGGGCCGTCCGGAATCCGATATCCTGACCGCAAAGCGCGACCCGTCCCAGCGTGTCGATGTTGAATCGCTCAAAAGGCCAAACACAGGGCTCCTTTTTTTGGGTGGGCAGATCCTTGTACAGATGGCGATCCATGGATTTTCCGAGATCAATCGTGGTGTTGTCGTCCCACGAAAGGAATTTTCTCGTGATCACTTCATCCACCCCAATCTCGTCCTTCCAGAATTTCTGATACTGCTCGAGTTTGCCCTCAATCAACTGTTGCCGGATCATCGAAACAACGATGCGCGTGGTCTTGCGTAGTTTTTTTCGGAGCTCGAGAGCCGCCCGAATGTTTGCCACCTGCCCTTCCCAGCGGGCCTGAATATCGGGTACCTCGCCCTTCCGCGGGGGGCGCACCTGTTGATACGCCTCGGCATCCCCCGCATCCATGGAAAATTCAATCAGGTCAATGCCGGCGGCAATCACCCGCTCCAGTTTCCCCCGCCCCAAAGGGGAGGGACCGAACATGGTCCCGTTGGTGTTCATCCAGATCCGGGCCCCTTGTTTTTTGGCAAATTCCACCATTTCGCACATCTGGGGATGCATCATCGGTTCCCCGCCCCCGGTACAGCGCAACCACGATTGATAGGGTCCCGCCTCCACGGCGATTTTCTCCCACAACTTGACCGGCATCAGATCCCCGCCTTTTTCATGGTAAAATTTTCGCAGGTCGGAATTCCCGTCCGTATAGGGGCAATTGGGACAACCGAGGTTGCACGGATAAATGATCGAAAGAATAATCATCAGGGGAAATTCTTCCGCCCCGGGTCGCAACTCGAAACGGCTCTGCTTTTGAACGATAGAATGGGATGGTTTCATTTTGCGGAGTGTTCCGCTAGCACTCTATATACCCGCTATTCTGTCAGTGACCAGCCTCTTGGAATTGAAAACCCTCGAATCCTCTCTATCTAGCTAATGGGTATTGCCTTTCTGGTTTCGATCTGTCGTTAAACCCCAGCTCAATTCATTGTTTTCTTAAAAACCACTTCCACAACCGCTTCGCCCAAGAAGGCCTTCGATTCTTCGTGAGTTTCTGAAAAAATTTCTCGTCGCGGAGCCGTTGGGAAAGCTCCCAGCGCAGGCACTCATCCAAGCCTCCGGGAAGCCTCGGAAGGCTGCCCAAAAATGAATTTAAATCTTCTTCTCTCCCGTTTTCCCTCAAAGCCAACGCATGGGCCAGAATCGGAAGGAGCGCCTTTTGGGTTTCGGAAAAACAGGCCGCCGCCTGAGACCCTTTTTTTTCCAAAAGGAGTGCCTCAGCTTGGAGTGCCTGGCTCCACGAATCCTTCTGGGGATCAAAGACCCGCCCCATCCAGCCCAAGTGTTCCCGCAATCCTGGGAGATTTCCTCTACGGGAAAGTTCCATGGCTTTCGAAAGTGCCAGATGAAAACTAGGGGCCTGCGACTCCCACTGGTTTCCGGAATATTCATGTTGCTGCGGGATGATGGCCTTGTCGGATTCGGTAAGCTTGGTCGCCACACACACCACCCCATGCACGTCCCATGGCCGTCCCGATCCAGAGGTTCCGACTCGAACCGGTTGCCAGTTTTTCTTGTGCCGACTGGCCTCTGAATAATGAACGGGTTTCCCGTCCGGCTGAAGATAGGGAAGGCGAAACGCGATATCCGCGTTTTCGCCGTATCTCCAAACCTCCAGCCTTTCGATCCGGAACCCGTTCTCCGCATAATAATCAAAAAAGAATGTGGGGCTGAAGGAGTAGAATCCATGGTCGATGAAGTTAGACGCTGGAGAAGTGTGGATGATTCGCCCTCCCGGTTTCACCATCCGTGTCAGATGCCTCATCGCATGAGGGGAATGAAAGACATGCTCCAGTGTTCCTCCCTCAAGAATCACATCCGCCACTCCGACCAGTTCCTTCGGTGTTTCCGCCTGGTTCAGATCGAGCAGGATTTCCGCGCCCTCGAAGTCACTGGCATCCATCGCCCTGACCACATCAAATCCAAGGCTCTCCAGTACACAGGCTGAATGAAGGCACCCCCCGGGGTATTGCCCGGGATTGGGAGAAAGCCTGGGTTTAGTTCTCTGCAAGGAAATGCCTTTGTCTGAAGCTGCTTGCCACAGGGACGCAAAAGTTATGTTGGAATCCAAAACGCCACAGGTAACGACAGACCCAGAGAACGGCCTTGCCTTTGCTTCCTCCGCAAGAATTTCAAGATGAAGAGCCGTCAGTCCCATTGGCTGATTATGCGAATGCCGGGCCAATCCGACGAATCATATTTGGTATCCACAACGGTTTTTATGCCTTATTTCCCAAGTCTTTTCACAACCTCATCCGCCGCAAGTCGAATTCCCTCGGGAGACCAGTGGCTGTCCTCTTTTTGCCAGAAGACGCTCAAATCCGCACCATCCGGGTGTTTCTCATTCGGTAAGAACCCCGCTACTTGGCAGCCCGCTTTTTCCAGATCCTGGATCATCGGATCGGCTTCGCGCACGGTATCGGGCAGCACGACAATGATGAAGCGGATCCCTTTTTCTTGAGACCTCCTTGTATGGTCCACAAGAATATCATGCGAACTCGAACGCCGGAAACCCTTCACATCGACTCCCCTTTCCTTTCCAGCACCCGATAGCCCCCAGCACAGCAGATCCACCAGGACCTTAAGATGTGGGACCTCGGTTTGCTCTTTTAAGTTGATCGGGCCGCACGAAAAGAAGCTCCGGAGCCTGTTCCATCCGGCCATTTTAGACATGTGATCCAGTTTCTTCGTCCATCCGATAAGATTTTTCCTTCCTGGATCTGTCCCCGGGTTGCCACATTGGTTTAGGCCTGGGAGATTACCCCTCTTGAGCTCATAAACGATCCATGCGGGGGGCGTTTGCTGACAGATCGGATGACTCCACGGTTCGATATATTCATACCCGAGATTCACCCATAGGAATCCGGTTTTTTCGGTTAAGACCTCGGAAAGCATCTGTTCCTGGCTAAGGCTACACCCTAAAGCATTAGAATCCCCGACGATGATACCATATTTTTCTCCGAGAACAGGGAGTCTCCGATTTCTTTGCCCGTACGAATCCGTGATCCAATGGTTATGCCTTGTCTTGGCTGCCTTGGTTCTTTGATCCGTTGTCTCCCAGATCATCAGATCCATGTCCGGGTAGAAGGGGCCGGGCATTGAATTTAGTAGCAGGTTAACCATCACTCCTTCCCAGGCTCGAAAAGTAAACTGGGTAAGGGGCAAGCGAGTGCCTTCCAAGACACCCAACAAAAGCAGTGGAGAAAAGATTGCCGCGACAGCCCAGGTTTTATGTTTCATCAAAATTGAAAATAAATGAATCCACTGTTCCCGAACCGTCCGAACAATAAGATCCCATAGGTTGCCAACGCGTAGACCCCCCACCTCTGGAGACGGGTCCACTTCATGATATCCAGCGATTCATCTTTTTCTGATCGGGCTTCCATCCAGAGAATGAGTGCCGCCATCAAAGTGCCCGCGACTATTCCTCCGTCGAAGTTGATGCCGCGCAATGAAAGGATATTTTTTGGTTCAGTCATGGTTTTGAGCCATCCCCCCGCTTGGGCTAGGGAACTCGCCCGGAAAAACAGCCAAAGAATCCCGGCCAGCTGGAAAACCGCCAGTCGCCGAATCCAAACTGGCAGTTGGCGCAACCATTGCCCCAACGGCCGATCCCGCAACGCGCTCTCCAGCAGATAAAGTCCGGCGTGCCCCGCCCCCCAGATAAGAAAAGTTAGACCAGCGCCGTGCCACAATCCGCTTAAGACAAACACTGCGGCGATATTCAGGGCCCAGCGAACTCCCTCCACCCGGTTTCCGCCCAGCGGAAAATAGACATAATCCCGAAACCAGGTGGTGAGGGAAATGTGCCATCTCTTCCAGAAATCCCGGATCGAGGTCGCCATGTAAGGTCGGCGGAAATTGTCCATCAGATTGACCCCAAACAATCGGGCGGAGCCGATGGCGATCGTAGAGTAGGCGTTGAAATCAAAGTAAATCTGCAACCCAAAACCCCCCATCAGGATGATTCCCTGCAGAAACCTGGGGTGTTCCAGCAGGGCGATCTGATCGACCAGCGCCGCCAGATTGTCCGCCACCACCAGCTTCATAAACAGCCCCCAGAGGATCAGTCGGAATCCATCGGCCAAATCCTGTCCCCGCAACCTCGCCGGCATGTTCTTCAGTTGTCCCAGCAGATGACCCACCCTCTCGATCGGACCCGCCACCAGTTGGGGAAAAAAGGCGTGATAGGTGGAATACCAACCGAGGTGCCTTTCCGCGGGCTGTTGCCCCCGATACACATCGATCACGTAGCTAAGCGCCTGAAAAGTGTAAAAGGATATCCCGACCGGCAAAAGCACCTCAAAGACCGGGAGAGGATTGGAAAGCCCAAACCAGCCTGCAACCTGCCCCGTCTCTTCGCGGAAAAAATTCCAGTACTTGAATCCCGCCAGCATCGCCAGATTCAGCCCCACGCCCAAGACCAGCCCTGTTTTTCGTAACCACACAGGTCTCCCGGGGGCCACCCAAAGAGCGCCCCAGTAGCTGAACACAGTACTGGCCAGCATGAGAAGGGAGTACTTAATGTTCCAACAGCCGTAAAAATAGTAGCTGGCGGCCAAAAAAAGAATCCATCGCTGTTTAACCGGTGTCCATCGATAGGCCGGCAACAGAAGTAGAAGAAATGTCAGGTACCCCAGCGAGGCAAAGGTCATCGGTTTTTGGCCTGTAAAATCCTCCACCCTTTGGACTTCAGCATTTTTTCCACCAACCGCCGGGTTTTCCCGGCCAACGGAACGAGCACCCCACGTCCTTGTCCCATCCCCGGACGAACAATCGGAACTCCAAGGTGTTTCCGACCATGCCTCGCATGATCCTCATCCAAAAAGGTCTCGACCCGTCCCCGAGTGATTCCATGAATCCACGCTGCCCCCAAGGAAGAGCCAAAGACCACTAGCTTTCCGTTTTTGGCTTCGCGTTGTGCCTCGTCCGACATCCGTTTCAGCAGACCGAGATTTTTCTCCGCCCATTTTTTTCCTCCGCGGCTCCCGGACCGTTCTCTTTTCGTCATTTGTATCCCGCCCCATTCCCCCAGAAGGGTGAGTTCACGCGCCACCACATCGTGTCGGACGGATTTCACGCGAATTCCCGCCCTCTCCGCCACCCGCCTCAGGGAACCCTGGCTGAAGTGGGACGCATGATCCGCCACCGGAAGAATGAAGGGATTCCTTTGCGCGTCAGGCACCTGAATCACCACCCGCGCCCCCGGACGGGCCAAGGGACGGAGACCCTTCAGATATTCCGAAGGGGCCGCCATATGCTCCAGCACGTGCACGAGAGAAATTAGGTCGAAACTTGCTGCCGGAGGAGTGCTTCGGCTGTCATAGAGTTTATGAAAGCCACGGATTTTCCTCAGGGCTTTTTCATTCCGCCGGTCAAACTCGGTCCCGGAAAGCCCCCATCGAGGAAACTCGCCCCGCAAAGCCCGTAAAAAACCTCCGTTCCCACACCCGACATCCAGCACCTGCCCTCGCATCGGCAACCGGGCCTGTCGCTTGAGCCAGTCCACGATCTTTTTTGACCGGGGCATCCCCTTCCCGCCAATGAACACGGCCTGCTCGGCGCCGCCGGATTGCTGGTAGATATGATATGTCGAATAGATTTTGCGGCATTCCCCTCCCCAAGAGGGCGAAAGGATCGCCTGGACTAGATCGCAAGCCGAACAGACTCCCATCCTTCCCCCGAAGGGCCAGGGCCGGCAATCGGAAGTCACGCGGGCTAATTTCCGAAAAAGGGGAAGCTCCCGCAGGGTTCCGCCACAGTTATGGCATTTTGTTTTTTTCATGCGTTCCACCATGCATTTCTATCCACACCCCACAAGATGGCTTCGTATTCTTTCGAGGGGAAGACGGGATATGGGGCCCACGCTTCCGGCGGACTTTTTTTCTCCAAAATGCGGGTTCGCGAAGCCGGATATCCGAGGAATTGTCCCCATTTCCGGGCCAGTTCGACATAGGTCATGCTCCCGGGAGTCTGCCAGACCAGTGCCGTTGCCGGCCGCTGTCGCGAGGCGACCAAATGCAGGCATCCTTCCGCTATGGCCTCGGGCGAAACGGGGGAAATCCGGACAGACGCGAAGGCTTCGATCGGTGCTCCTTGAGCCAACGATTCTTTCCAGCTTTGCAAAACTGACAGGCGGTGATGCACTACTTTTCCCAACCGGATCCAAACGCTCCCGGCCAGCTGGGCCAACTGTCTTCTCAGTTCCTCCTTTTGCTTCGCATACTCCCCCGCTTCGGGGGAAAGATCGGTTCCAAAAAAAACCACTTTCGCTCCCCGTGATAAAAAGTGCCGGGCCAGCTGCACGCTCCCCCCCACATTAATCCACCGGGAAAGGTGGGGCTGCTTTTCACATTCCGCACGGGAGGTCATCCCCGCACAGACAAAAACCCAGTCCAATTGGGATGGCACGTTCCAACAGCCCGGATCCCGGGACAGGTCCAAATGCCATGCCCCTGGATTCCGCCCGGCCCGAAACGTCGTGATTCCGCCTAGTGAAAACGATTTCTCTAAGGCCTGGGCCAGAGTTCCCCCTCCCACCACCAGCACCCGTGGTTTTTGCCGGAATCCTTTCATTGGATCGAATTCACTTTTTCAAGGGAACTACGAACGGCTTCAAGACGTTGCCTGCGCAGTGCCACCTGAGCCTCTTCTCCCAGAGAAAATCCCCTTCGTGTTTTTCCAACGGGAAGAAATTCATTCAGCATGATGCAAATCCATTTCATCCGATACACCGGCCACAAGCTGGTCGCACGCTCTGCCACTTCAGCGTCTTGCGGAAACAGTTCCGCCAAACGAGCCGCGATCTGGGGAAACTCGGAGGCAGGTGCGGGAATGCGGGGCTGGCAAAAAAAATCGGCCGCCATTTTCGCGGGGTCGTCCCACCCGGCATATTCAAAGTCAAAAAACCGGAGACGGTCATCCCCACCCAAAAGGGAATTATGAAACCCGAAATCAGAGGGAGAGACGCAGGCTGTCGCCCGATGGGTTCCCCTGCCTTTTTCAGGCCACTCCCGGCTGGCCGTTTTAAAGATTCGCTCCCAAGCTGGCATCACCTCCTCCCGAACAAGATGGCGTGCCTCCTCCGCCTCAGAATCTACATCGGAGATTTGTTGCAGCCGGCCGATTCTGCGGTTCACCAGATCCAGGTGCTCACATACCGTCCAAGCCGCTTCCGCCGCCAAGGGAAGATCCGATAGGGTCGGGAGAGGAAGCCGATTCAACGCGGCAAAAAACTCCAAAGCCTCCTGAACCCGGGCCCCCGTCACTTCCGGTTGCGTCAGTTTTCGGCCTTCCACCCAGAAAAAGAGTCCCGCCTCCCCTTCCGGATCCCAGGCCTGCACTTGGGGAACTTTCCCCGGGGCCTTGTTTTGGGCGTGCGTGTAAAAAGCTTTTTCGGAGGCAAAGCGATCCCGCGAATCCTCAGGGGAACGGAAATACTGTTTGAGTAGATATTTTCCCTGGAGCGTCTTCACCTCCCAAACCCGGTTGTTGGCTCCTCCGGAAACAGATCGGATTTCCTTGGGAGTTTCCGGCAAAAGCCGGGCCAATACCTGCTCGGAGGGCTGTAGTTCCTCCTTCCCCTTCATTGGATTCCTATCTCCAGAAGGGGCGGTAGTTCGTTCCAATGTCGAACCCGCTTATGAGGAGTGCCTTTTTCAGGATGCCCCGAAGGATCAAACAAAAGGGGTCGGCAATCCGTGGGAAACGCGGGATGAGCCAGAATCTCCGGCAAGTCATCCACAAAGAAGCTGCACCCACAGTGGCCGATTCTCGCCAGTTTGGCCTCCTTGGTTTCCTCAAAATGGGCTTCCCGGATCTTCTCCCCCAACCAACCGGAGGCTTCCAAAAATTGTCGGGCGGCCTGATGCAGATCGTGCGCCGGACCGGCCAGCGGATGTTTTGTTCGGTGGCTGACGACCACCACCTTCCATCCGTCTGCCGTCAACTGCTCCAGACAGGAAGAGAATCCCGGATAGGCCTCCGCGTCGGCAAGCCCGGGGCCGTAGACCTCTCCCTGAATCCGGGTAAAGACATCCGCTTCCCCTTTTCGGTGAAAATGCTCCCTGAGCATATTTTTGGCAGACTGGCCGGGCACGATCTCCACCCCGTGTTTCTCCACCAAACGACGGTAAACCTTTTCGTAGGAAACGATCGTGTTGTCAAAATCCAGGCCGATGGTTCTGCCGCCGCGGGAGGTCATTCAAAATAAATGAAGCTGTGATCCCCTGAATAGCCCGTCTTTTGGAACCACCACTCCCACCCTTGGGGGGTGTAAAAGCTTTCACAGGTAAACTGCCAATAAAGCAGATTCGCCTTTTCCTCCTCGTTCCTCCAAGACTCGACACAGAGGTATTTGTTTTTTCTCCCAACCCTCTCGATTTCCCGGAGAGCGGCATCCAGATCGAAGCACTCGAGGTTGTGGAGCGTGTTGATCGAGATCACGAGATCAAATTCACGGTCCTGAAAAGGAAGTTTTTTGGCGTGCCCTTCGTGAATCCGGCTCTGAATTTCAGTCTTGGCGTTCTTTTTCGCATAACCGGACACATCTAGGCCGGTCACTTCCAACCCCGGGACCGATTCCATCAGGTCGTACATTAAAAACCCTTTGCCACAGCCGACATCCAGCACCTTGTCTCCGGCTTTCAACTGGTAATGCCGGGCCATGGCATCGGCCACCTTGCGCCAGCGCCCGTCATACTTCATCCCTCCGTACCCGGTTCGGCGGTCTCCATCCCAATAATCCTTGCCCCACTGTTTGGCCAAGCCGGCCGCCTTGGCTTTGGGGAATTCTGGGTCGTTTACCCGCGCCAGATAATCCCTCGGGGTCGACTTGTGGATCAGCGAAATAAAATCCAGATAGGCCATAATCAGGGCTTAATAAAGTAACGCACCGTCCCGTCGGCCAGGCAACGGAAGGGATGAAGTTTCTGCTTTTCCAGGTATTCCGTGACGGCCTGCCTGGCTCCGGCCAAGCACCAGTCATCAATAATCAGAAACCCGCCGGAGACCAGTTTCGGGTACAGATGCTCCAGACAAACCTGCGTCGAGGCGTAAAGGTCCCCATCCAAACGAAGAATCGAGATGGCATCGATATTCCGTACCGCTGGGGGAACGGTTTCCTGAAACCAGCCCTCATAAATGGCAACTTTCTCTTTTGGATAAGAGCAGATTTCAAAAAGAACTTTTTCCAAATCCTTCCTCGGAGCCTCCAGCGCCTTGATCCCGCGCAGCCTGCCCAACGCCTCCGCTTCAGGGAGCTTCATGTCATTCACAATCCAATCAATGGGATCGTGTTTCCGGTCGGGCTCTGGAATTCCCTGAAAGCTGTCGAAAAGATGCATCTTCCGAACAGGTCCGGAAACAGATAGCGCGGCCAAGGCCATTACTCCCGCCGCCCCTCCCCGCCATGTCCCCGCTTCGACCAGATCCCCTGGAATATTTTGTTGGTGCACATGGCGGGTGATTTCCACCAGACTCATTAATCCATCGTAGGTCACCATCGTGTAGGGAAGCAGGGTTTGAATGGCTTTTTTCCAGTGAAATTCGTCCTCGTACCCGCGCTCCAATATCTTGAACTGCCCCGGAGTTAAGTTGCCTGGGAAGATCAGGTTGCATTGAAAAATTGCCCCCTGCCGCAGCATTTTTCGATAGAGCACGCCATCTTCCTTGTTTTGGCGGACATCGGCTAAACAATGTCGTGCAATTTTCCGTAAGTTTTTTTTCAGCCAACGGCGCAGATGTCGGGTCATCCAGCCCAGATGCCCCGCCAGTTTGCTGCGCTTCTTAAAGGGTTTTTTCATAAAACTCGATCCTGCCTGAAAAATCAAGCCGGGGCGACCCCCCGCCACGCCTCTTGTGTTTTTCGAATCACTCCTTCCGCATCCAAATGGAAATATTTCCTCGCACCCTCTTGATCCGTTGTGCGGTGCAAAAATTCATCCCCACTTCCCAATCGCACTAAGGGTGAAGTCTTCGGCTTATCCGCTTTCCACTCCGCCAGTGCTGCTCCCAACCCGCCAAGCCGGCTGTGCTCTTCGACGCTGACCACCAGCCGGTGCTCCTGAAAGATTTTGTTCCACTCTTGGTCGGCAAAAGGTTTCAGATAAGGCTGGGAAAAAACCGACGCCGAGATGCCTTTTTTTTCCAGCTGTTCAGCGGCCGTAACAACCTCGGGCAAAATGGTTCCGCATGCCACGAGGGCAACATTCTTCCCAGTCCGAAGGCGCAGAGGTTGCCCGGGGGTTGCCTGGAGGGGAGACGGATGGATTTGTGGCTCCCCTTTTTTCCCGATGCGAATGTAAGTCGGTGAAGAAGACGCGAGGGAGTGGCTCAAAATCATTTCCAGTTCGCGATCATCACCGGGTGCGGCCACATTCATCCCCGGAATCAGGCGCAACATTCCCAGCTCCTCACAGGAGTGGTGGGTTCCCCCAAGAGAGGCATACGAAAGACCGCCCCCCGTACCGACCAAAATCACCGGAAGATGGTGATACCCCAAATCGACCCGGATCTGCTCCATCGCACGATATGTGAGGAAAGGCGCGATGGTGTAACAGACTGGTCTCAGCCCCTGCATCGCCATTCCCGCCGCCACTCCGATCATGTTGGCCTCGGCAACCCCGCAGTTGTAAAATCGCCCAGGACAACTCTCCTTGAATTTGTCAAAAAGCCGGTTTCCGATATCCCCGCTCAATAGAACGATTCTTTCGTCCTTTTGTGCCCACTCCGTGATTCGCTTGGCGAAATAATTTCTCACGGGACAAAATGGAAAATGGAGAATGGAAAATGGGGAATGGGAATCATGGGGCGTTTTTCTTGGTCTTTCTGATAATGGTGGTGAAAATGGCGATCAGCTCCCTTGTTTCCACTATGAGATAAGCACAGGCGACCTTGTCTCCAAGACTTTCGCTGTCCAAAAGTTCCAGCCAGTAACCCGTCTCGGAAAGCTCCTTGAGACAATCCCCCATCTTGGCTACAAATTCGGCTCGGCTCCGACCTTGGTCGGCTTCGCGATAATTCGCACCAACCGATGTCCCGCTGCGAAGTAGCTGCTTGCCTAGGACCTGTGACACCGTCGCGTTGGGGAGGGATGCGTAAAACGCAACAATCTTCCGGGCGTAGAAAAACGTTCGGGATAGAAGGTCTTTTTCCATTCTTCATTCTCCATTCTCCATTTTCCCTAGAAGTTCTTGTTTCGCCTTAGCAACTTCCTCCGCTGTGGGAATCCGGTAGTGCCAGTTGTTGTCATTCTCCATGAATGAAACGCCTTTGCCTTTGACTGTATGAGCCACCCAAGCAGTGGGCCGACCCTCCGGATCCGGAGACTCGCTCATGGCCTGGGCCACCGCCTGAATATCGTGACCATCGATCTCCCGTGCCCTCCAGCCAAACGCCTTCCACTTGTCGACAAAAGGATCCATGGCCATCACTTCCGGACTCCGCCCCGTAGCTTGCCACTTGTTGTAGTCGACCCAAACCGTCAAATGGGAAAGCCGTTGGGCCGGAGCAAACATGGCCGCTTCCCAAACCGATCCCTCCTGGCACTCCCCATCGCTCATCAACACCACGACCTTGGCGGATTTTTTTTGTAGCCGAGCTCCCAAGGCCAGCCCGACTCCGACGGGCAAGCCATGCCCAAGCGATCCGGTGGCCAATTCCACCCCCGGCGCACAACCGGGGGCAGGCTGCTCCGCCAATTCGGCTCCCTCCTGCGCAAACCGTTCCAGCCATTCCGAAGGAAAATAGCCGCGTTTCGCGAGGGTCGCATACAGACCGATCGCCGCATGCCCTTTGCTCAAAATAAAGCGGTCGCGACCCGGATCCTTGGCCTTCGCAGGATCCGGCGAGTTTTTCCCAAAAAAGTATGCCGCTAAAAGATCGACACACGAAAGGGCCGAAGCCAGATGAGGGGCATCGGCTGCATGGGACATCTGGATGATGCGGTATCGCAACTCCCTGGCCGTGGCCGCCAAATCAGTGCTCATGCCGGGCGGATCATAACGTGAATCGGCTCCCCGGAACGCATCCACCGGATGCCCTGATTGATTTCGGCCAAAGTGCATCGGTGGGTGATCCAATCTTTTATGGAAATTTTCCGGTCGGCAAGAATCCGCAAATACTTGGGAATCTCCCGGTGGGGCTGACTGGAGCCTCCCTCCGATCCGGTCAGCACCCTCCCCAGGTGGAGTGGCAATGTGTTGATCGAAAGCTTCCGGTCGTGACGCATCACCCCGATTCCAATGCAACGTCCCTTCGGCCCGCAAAGCTCGTAGGCTTGTTCGAGGACGGCCGGTTGTCCGGTCCCATCAATCACCACGTCTGCCGGATGCCCGAGAAAAGCCCGGACTTTTTCCGCCCACGCGGGATCGCGGGCCGAAAAGGTTTCGGTCGCTCCCAATTTCTTTGCCAACGCAAGCTTGGAGTCGTGCAAATCCACGGCAATGACCGGATGGGCTCCGGCCAGAACGGCTCCCAGCACCGCCCCCGACCCGATACCGCCGCAACCAATGATCACCACCGCTTCCCCAATTTTAACCCGGGCCTCATGATGAATGACCCCAAAGCCCGTCGTCAGCGTGTCAGCCAGCAAAGCTCCAAGTTCCGGATCCGTGTCTTGGGGGACGCGTGTAAGCCGGTTGCTGGAAATGACAGCAATTTCCTGAAACGTAGTGATTGGCCCGGCATTGCAGTCCGCTCCCTTCCAGCGATACCGAGTTCCCCCCGCATCCACTCCTTCTCCAGGTCGCCAATGTGCCACGGCTCGGTCTCCAGTCTTCAAATGTTGGATGCCCTGTCCTAATTCTAAAATCTCCACCGTCGCCTCATGCCCAATGAGATGGGGCAAATACCGGTCGGGACCTTTCACCGCATCAATCTCCCCGATCTGCGAACCGCAAATCCGGGTCGTTAGAATTCGGACAAGCGCTTGGCCGTATCCCAACCCGGGGATTTCCACCTCATCGACGATGAGGTCGGCCCCGGTCTGATGGAGGATGGCGGCGCGGGTCTTCACAATTTCCCGGCAGCGGCGAGACCCTTCATCGTGCGAATGTTGTACCAGTCCTCCTGATCCTTGAGCTTCCCGGCTTTATAGGCCTCCATCACCTCCCGGATACCGTCCTTCACCCCGAACTTGGGGCTGAACCCGGTCGCGAGTAGTTTTTTCGAGGAGAGCCGGTAGGACCGGGGGTCATTCGATTCGCTCACAACGATCTCCGCTGGAATCTTGGCTTGGGCCATTTGAGCAATCTCCAGAATGGAAATGTTTTCAAATCCCGCATTGTAGATTCCGGTCAACTCCGGCTTTGCGAGAAAATGCTCGTAGACCCGGATCATGTCCTGGAGATGGATGTTCGGGCGCGTTTGATTTCCCCCGAAGACCGTGATCTTGCCCTTGGTCAGGGCCTGCATCGTGAGCATGTTGACGGACAAATCCAACCGCATGCGCGGAGAGTAGCCACAAACGGTGGCCGGGCGGATGATGGTGGTGCGGATTCTGTCCGAATAACTCAACAGGACCCTTTCGCTGACCATTTTCGTTTTGTTGTAATCAGAAATGGGAACGAGGGATAATTCCTCGGTCACTTCCGGCTCCTCTTTCACCCCGTACACACTCCCGGAGCTCGCATACACAAACTGTTTCACTCCGTGGCGGATCGCCTTTTCCACCAAAAACATGGTGGCTAGGGTGTTCACCTCCCAGTTCAGCTTGGAATTCAGATCCGCGCAGGGATCGTTCGCCACATTCGCGAGATGCAAAACCGCATCCATTCCGTCGAAGGGAATGCTGTCCACTTCCCGAATGTCGGCCTGGATGACCTTCAGACCCTTGGACGGCTTCAGATAATTGCCGAACCACTGCACGTCCACCACCGTCAGCTCATGCCCCAGCTCGATCAATCGCTCGGCCAACGGGGTTCCGACATATCCGCATCCACCAGTCAGTAGTATTTTCATTTTTTCTCCTTGGTTAGAATGTCAACAGACTGATTCCACTTTTCAAAAGATCACTTTTTTTCACGGGCTCGGCGTTCCCCGGAACCCGCACCGCTTGGGCCCCCGCCAGTTGCCCGAGAAAAGTGGCCGCTTCAATCGGCAGTCCTTCCGCCGCAGCCAGGGTCGCCAAGGCGCAAAACGCGTCGCCGGCTCCCACCGTATCCACAATGTTGCGCTCGAACGGGGCACAGTAACAGGTTTCACGCGGAGTCAGCCCGATGGTTTCCCTTCCGCCTCGCGTGAGCCAGGCATAGCGGCTTTTCAGGGTGCGGCGGAGGTGCCCGAGGGCCTCGGCAAAATCAAATTGCCGCCGGCCGACGGCCAGGGTGATTTCCATCTGATCGAGGGAAAAGGAATCCGCCCGCCGGTAACGGCGATTGATGATGTTGAAGCCGTGGTTGTTGCTGTTCGTTTGGCAGTTCACGGCCAAAAATTTTGCCTGTTTTTCAATCATCCTCCGCACCGGGGAAGTCATCAGCCCGTGACCGAAATCCATCACGAGCACCACGTCGGCCCATCGGACCAGCTTGCGTAGTCGTGCGAGAAATTTTTTCTCCGTCTTGGCATCCAGCGGTTCGTTCCGGATAAAATTCAGGGAAAAGAGCTTCGAAAGTTCCTTGCCCTCCGCCTTCGGCTCGACGAACCGCTGTTTGACGATGGTCACACCATCTTTTTGCCGGATGAGCCCGCTTAGGCACTTTCGGTAAGGCTGAAGAAGTTTCCCCAGCCAAGGCTCGTCGCCTGTTACTGTCGCCAAACGCACATGAGGAGTGAACTCCCGGAGATGCCGCACCACAGCCAGCGCACCCCCGCCGTGCGTTTCCTCCCCCAAATGACGGGCAGACAGAATCCGGTTCTTCGAAGTCAGCCCCTGAACGTCGACCGTGGAATAGCGGTCAAAAATAATCTCCCCGATGACCAGAACTTTTTTGCGTGCAAACGCATCCACGCTGGCCCGCAAGGTACGAGGATCAAATCGTCCAGCCAATTGCCGGCAAAAGTCCTTCACCTTCGGCTCCTGCGTTTCGAAATAGTTATTAAGCAGCCGCGTCGAACTAAAGACCACCGATCCCACGTAACGAACCCGCCCCCCCAGTCTTTCTACCGTTGCGACGTCCTGCCGGATGTTCCCGGTGACATCGTTTGACGAGTCCTGATATTCCAATCCTTTGCAATAAACGCTGGGCCGAACAAGCTCGATGGCCTCCACCGCTGCGGGATGGGGAACAACGACGACATAATCGATCGATTCCAACGCCGCCAAAGCCTTGGAGCGAAGGGCGTCATTAAAAAACGGCCGGCCGGGGCCTTTGTTGACGTGGGCGGCGGCGGTCAGGGTGACCACCAAAACATCCCCCAGCTTCTTCGCCTCCTCGAAATGAATCACGTGCCCGGGATGAACCAGATCAAACGTCCCGTGGCACTGCACGATGGTTTTTCCTTTTTTGCGGAGAGCGGCAAAAACTGCCGGGGCCCTGTGGTAGCTGAGTATTTTGTGGCTCATGGTTTGTGGATGTAATGATCGGGAAGGGTGCGAAGCGTGGCCAGATTTTGGTCGATCCACCGGATGACCGAATCCACTCCGGCCTCAAGATCGACGGCCGGAGCCCATGAAAGCTCCTGCTTCGCGCGGGTGGAGTCGAGCAGATAGGCCGCATCCTTGCCCGGACGGTCCTCCGTCACCTCTGCCAGTTTTTCAAAGGAGGATCCGGTTTTCTGGGCGATCATCGCCACCAAATCCCGGATGGCGATGAACCGGTCCGTGGAAAGATGGTACACCTGCCCGGATAGCCCCCGGTCCAAAATGGCCAAACTGGCGGCCGCCACGTCCTTCCCGTGGATAAACGCCCGCGTGGAATGCCCGCCTCCGTGGAGGGGAAGCTTCTTTTGGAGCCGGGAAAAAAGCGCCGCCCTGGGGACAATGCGATAGAGCTGCTGCCCCGGCCCATAGACGTTGGCCGCCCGGGTAAACACCACGGGGAAGTTGTAGCGCTTAAAAAAAGTCATTAAATGCAGATCACAAGCCGCCCGGGAGGCCGCATAGGGCGTGCTGGGATTAAAGGGCGCATCCTCCCTCACCACGCCGGAACAGCTCCCATAAACTTCTGGGGTGGTCACATGCAGATATTTTTTCAGCCCATCCCATTTGCGGAGCTCCTCGTGGAGTCGGACATTCGCCACCACATTGGTCTGGTACCAATGCACGGGAGTCAGCCAACTTTCCGCCACCATGCTCTGGGCCGCAAAGTTCGCCACCCAAGCGAGATTTTGTTCCCGGGCCAAGCGGCCGATCTCCTCCGCCTTTTCATTCAGATCCATTCGCAAAAAAGAAAACTTCTTAAGCCGTTCGGCCGGACCCCAGTGGTAAGGCAGGAAAACGGGATTCAATTCATCCGAGCGGCTTACCCCGACGACCTCATGTCCTTCGGACAGGGCATGATCAATGAATGCCGCCCCCGTGTAGGAGTTGCTCCCGATGACCAGAATCTTCGGAAGGCTCATCGGAGGTGTTTGAAGAGAAGATGGCCCACTATCATGTGCAGATCCTCCACCGCCTGCATGTCGTGAATGGGGAAATGAAGGGGCATATCGGCCAGGGCTTTTGCACCACCGCCGTCGTACCCCAGAAGAGCCACCGAAGTGACCCCCAGCTTTTTGGCCGCTTTCAGCGCCTGGATAATGTTGGGGGAATTCCCGCTGCCCGAAAAAACCAGCAAAAGATCCCCAGACTCGGCCAGTGCCTCCAATTGGTGTGAAAAAACATTTTCAAATCCAATGTCGTTGCCCAGGCAGGTCAAAACAGACGGGTTGGCCGCCAGGGAATGCACCCGAAATGCCCCACGGCCCTGTTGATTCACCCCGTAAATAAGATCCGTGGCCAAATGGTTGGCATTCGCCGCACTCCCCCCGTTCCCAGCCAAAAAAAGATTTTTCTTATTCTGCCTTAATTTTTCAAAATATTCGCAAGCCTTGGGCCAGGCAGGATCCTTCGCCAGAACTTGGAAGCCCTGAAGAAGCAGTTCTTGGTATTTTTGCAGCAGTGTTACAGGGTTCAAACGGCTCGCCTTTAAGGAGTTACTATGGCTAAAATATCGACTCTTTGAAAGAACTTAAAAAGATATGGGCCTTTGGGATTCCCTACCTGAAGCCATACCGGTTTCGGTTTATTCTTGGGATCGCGCTCAGCATGTTCTTTGGACTTTCGAACGGCCTTTTTGTTCTTTCCGTCAACACCCTCTTCAACCGCCTTGCACCCCCTGACGCTGTATTGGCGGTTCAGTCCAAATCGACGCCCACCCCCACCCAGACAGAGACTCCTCAGGGGGAATCGTTTTCCAAAAGAATAAAAGCCGCTGTGGCTCCTCTCGGTGAATCCGTTAAGAAAGTTGCTGATAAGTGGCTTCCCCGAATGGGCCAACCGGTGACTTGGCAACAGATGCTGGGCGGCTTCTTTTTGCTGCCGCTCGTCATGGGAAGCCGAGCCATGGCGAGCTACTTCAGTACCTACTGCCTGACGTGGGTCAGTGCCCGGGTGATCCGCGACATGCAGGTCGCTGCACTTCGCAAAGCCCAAGAACTTTCGATGGCCTTTTTTCAGCGTATGCCAGTATCCGACATCTACGCTCGGATCACCTCAGATACCAACGCCATCTACACAGCCATGACGAACGGCTTCATCGATACCATTCGGGAGCCTTTCACCATCCTCAGCATTCTAATCAGCATGTTGGTGATCGACTGGAAGCTTACTCTCATCGCCAGCTTCATGCTTCCCCTGGTGCTTGTCCCGGTCGTCTCTAGCGGAAAACGGTTGCGTATGTTGACGAAAAAGTTCACAAGCCTCTCTGTAACACAAAGTGGAAGCCTGCTCGAAGCTCTTGCTGCCATTCGTATCGTGAAGGCTTACGCCATGGAGGCGCTTCAGCTGAAGTCGTTCCGCGAGCAAGCCAATGTCGGCGTCGAGATGAGCGTCAAAACGGCGCAAACACGCAACCTGCTCAATCCGCTCATCGAGGTTCTCTCTATGCTCGGAGTTGGTTTTCTCTTGGTCTTCGTCTTCACCACGAATGCTAAGCCCGGAAATCTTGTCGCGTTCCTTACGGCGCTTCTCCTCGCGCCTCTTTCCATCAAGCGAATTGCCAATCTTCACCTCACCCTGCAGATGACGACCGTCAGCACTCAGCGATTAGAAGAGCTATTCTCCGAAAAGCCCACCGTGGTGGAGCCAGCCCATCCCCGGGCCCTGAACAAGTTCAACCAAGGCCTTCGGATTGAAGGGGTCACGTTCTCCTACGGGCACACAGATGTTCTACATGAGATCACCTTTGACATTCCCAAGGGCAAAAAGATCGGCCTCGCCGGGGAAAGCGGTTCTGGCAAAAGCACGCTGATCAATTTGCTGATGCGCTTCTACGATCCGACCAAAGGAAAGATCCTGTTAGACGGTCACGATCTCAAGGAGTACGCCACGAAGGATCTGCTCGCCCAGATGGCCTTGGTGAGCCAGGACGTAGTTCTCTTCAACCTCCCAATAGCCAGCAACATTGGCTTTGGCCACGCAGGAGCGAGCCAAGCAGATATCGAACTGGCCGCGAAACGCGCCTATGCCCACGACTTCATCATGAAAATGCCCACGGGCTACGATTCCCCTTGTGGCGAACGTGGCCAGCTTTTATCCGGAGGCCAAAAAGCACGGGTTGCCATTGCGAGGGCGTTCGTCCGCAACGCCCCGATCTTGGTGCTCGACGAGCCAACCGCCGCTCTGGATTCCCGTGCAGAAAAAGAGATCCAAACCGCTATCGATTCACTCGAGGAAGGCCGAACGGTCATCTGCATCGCGCATCGCCTCTCCACTCTGGCAAACATGGATGAGATCATTGTCCTAGACCACGGGCGAATTGTGGAACGGGGGACATTTGAGGAACTTCTCAAGGCCAAGGGCCACTTTGCAAAGATGGCAGAGCAGCAAAGGCTGACGGCCTCAAGCTAGTCGAGCCGACGCAACCCCTACGGCTTAGGCGGCAAGGGCTTTTTGGAAAGCTTATGCTCTAAAAGCCGGGTGTGGCGAACGAGAGTCGAGTAAAAGGTCGAAGCGGCGATATAAAAGCCGGGATACCCATCGAGAAATCCAAGCCGGAAGACATAGGCCCGGAAAAATCTCCAGAATGCACGGAAGGCAGCTTCTGCCGGCAGCCAACGGGACCTTTTCTTTAAACGCGATTCCAAATAAAGATCAGAGAAGTAGTTGATCTTTGAGACGTAGTGGGAAATGGAGGGATTCGAGTAGTGGAGTATATCCCCGGACAACGCGCCAACTCTGCCTTCTACTATCAGTCGGTCGTGCGGATCCGTCCCTCCCCACTTCGCCTTACCCGCACGCCAAAGCCGTGTCTGCCAATCCGGATACCAGTCACCATGACGAACCCAGTGGCCGAGAAACAGTGAACAGCGAGCCATCCTCAAGGCCACAGGGCCTTCCGCTTTCGGCGAAAGAAAAAATCGGTGAATCGAGTTCTTCAGCTTCGAGGAAATCTCCTCATCGGAATCGAGGCCAAGAACCCAGGGTTGGAGGGCTTTCTCCGCTGCCGAATTTTTTTGGGCGATATGCTCCTTCCAAGGTTCACGAAAAACACGGGCCCCGTGTTGCTCCGCAATCTTGTCCGTCCCGTCGGCAACATCATCATTCACCACCACCACAATATCGGAGACCCAACCCCGAATACTCTCGAGAGCCCGACCGATCCGATCGGCATCAGGCCCAGAGATCATGCAGACCGATATGGGGAGAGGAGCGGACATCCGCCTACTTTATCGGAATGAAGGCGGAGGACAACCTTGGGCGAATCGACTCGCAGAAGATGCCATTTCGGTTTATGCTTTTAAATTGCGGGACAGGTGCCGGAGCGGTCTATCGGGCTCGCCTGGAAAGCGTGTGTTGGGTAAAACCAACCGAGGGTTCGAATCCCTCCCTGTCCGAACGCTAGTGAGGATAGGGTATTCTATCCGCCGGAGCCGTTATTTGGATGGGTCTTAGGGTAACGGGGGACCAATCCCTCCCTGTCCGAACGCTAGTGAGGACAGGGTGTCCATCCTGCGGGACGCGAATAACGGATAGGCCTCAACTTCCCCAAACAAACTCGACGGGCTTTGCAATCCGCGGGTCCAAGCTGTGGTGAACGGGACAACCCAGTGCGGCCGCTTCCAGCAATTTTCTTTGCGGATGATTCTCCGGAAGTGGAATGGTGATTTTCGATTTAAGTGCCACAATTCTTCGGGGCGTATCGGCGCTCATTTCTTTGGTCGTCTCGATCTTCATGCCTTCAAGGTTGATCGAGTGTCTCTTTGCGGCAATTCCCATAATCGTGGCCATGCATGCTGCCAGAGCAGTCGCGACGAGATCAGTCGGAGAAAAAGATTCCCCTTTTCCTTCATTATCGACGGGCGCATCGGTTGATAGCTTGGCTCCCGACGGGCCGTGCGTGGCCAAGCAGTGAAGCTGGCCTTCGTATGAAACGGAAATTTTTACCAAGGTCTGATTAACCCTGTCCTGCGCCAGGGCTTCGTGCCCATCCCCCAGCAATGCCCAGAAGGAACATAATTCCAGAACCTGCTGCGGCACCCAGCAACACTTTTAAAAGTTCGAGGGTCATCGAGCGTCGCTGGTTTCCGAGCGCCCGCTCCGTCCCAATCTTCAACTGCGCTTTTTGCGCATCCGTCTGCTGGGTCAGCTTGGTCATAAATTCCGGTCCTTTAAGCGTAGTCCGATTCTGCTGGTTAAAATTCGAGACGACTGCCTGAAGCTCCGTGGCGTCGAGCGTTTTGACCCGATCCACCGTTGTTTCCAACTGGCGCATTTGGGCCTGACTTTGTGCGGTAATCTGCTGTTCCGCCACGACAATTAACCGATTCCCCGTGATCAAGGCCGAGGCGATCACAAGAAGGAAGCCGCCCGCATAAATAAATGGAACGTAGGAGAGAAGCTTCATCACCGTTCGCTCAATCGGCAAAGGCATGACCCGCGGGAAGGCGAGCAAGACCCCTAAGGCCAAAAGAGGAACAGGAGTCCGATCTACTAACCCGGAACTAAAACGAAAGGCTTGAAGAGCGCCACCAAAAGGGTTGCCTAAAAGTTGGAAGAGCAAGTCGATGCCTGCAAAAGCCAAAAGGCCATAACCAACAACGCGGATGATTTGCGGAGTAGGAGAATTAGATTTCATATCGCGTTAGCTTGCTGAAACTGGAAATTATGTCCAGAGCCAAGACATCCGCAGGTCTTATTCCTGCTTATAACTTGTTAGCCATAAACAGCCTCCGTCTATTTTCAGTATTTAAAAAAATAACCGTATCTTTTCACAATTTGCGTAGTTTAATCCTATAGATGCTCTCAACCCTCACCGCATCGGACTGGGACCGTAACAAGGCGGGCATTCTCCTGCAGCGGGCTGGGTTTAGCGGGACTCCACAGGAAGTAGACACCTTGGCCGCCCTTTCCCCCACCGAAGCGGCCGATTTCCTGCTGGGCCCGGCCAAGCTCCTGCCTCCTGACCCCCCCGCCTTTCTGCAGGAAAGTAGCATGGAAGAGGCTCTGAAATCAGAGCGAGCCAAATTCAACTCTCTTTCGGATTCGGCCAAGGCAGATGCAAAGAGAGAAGTCGCCCAGTATCTGCGGGCTAATCAGGGCCGCCAGATGACCGAGCTCCGCGGCTGGTGGCTCAAGCAGATGGCGGAGCCTGCCAGGGCCACGCGGGAAAAACTCACCCTTTTTCTCCACGGCCACTTTGCCACGAGTTTTGAAAAAGTCCGCAGCCCGCACCTTCTATATCAACAAAACAGCCTCTTCCGGGAAAAGGGCTATGGCACGTGGTCGGATCTGGTTCTGGGAGTGGCACAAGACCCAGCCATGTTGCTCTATCTCGATGGAGCCAAAAGCCGGGCGGAAGCCCCGAATGAAAATTTTGCCCGCGAACTTTTCGAACTCTTCACCCTTGGAGAGGGAAATTATACGGAAAAGGATATCCAAGAAAGTGCCCGCGCCTTCACAGGTTGGGGGATCGGGGCAGACAAAGGGAAAAAAGGCGGCCTCCAGCGCGGATCCTATCCCTCCTTCAAAAATGTGCCAAAGTGGCATGACGCCGGCGCGAAAACAATTTTTGGTGAAACCGGAAACTTCGATGGCTCCGATGTGGTTCGTCTTGCACTGGCACAAGCTGCTGCCCCACGGTGGATCGCTCAAAAGCTATGGCGCTTTTACGCTGGCTGGCCTGCGCCCGAGCCTCTTCTCAAGGAATTAGTAAAAGAGTGGCAAACCCTCAAAGGGCAGATCCGCCCATTTCTCATGGCCATCTGGACAAACCCAAATTTTTATGACCCCGTCCGTGCTGCCGACCGGGTTAAATCCCCAACGGAGTGGCTTGTCGGACTCTGCCGACAGATTGGACGCCCCCTGCCTGCTCCAGCGCTATCCGCACATATTTTAAATCAGCTCGGGCAAAATCTTTTTGAACCCCCCAATGTCAAAGGCTGGGATGGCGGAATCGCTTGGATCAACACCGCCAGCATCAGCCGGCGGTATGAGTATGGTTCATGGCTGGTGGACGGAACCCAAGGGCTGCAAAAACTTTCCGGCTTGAGCATAGCAAAAATAGCCGTCGAAAGCGGCTTGATGAAGATGTCGCTGCCGGAAATCAGCCCCGAAGGAATGGTTACCAGCCATGGCGCCAAAGAAATGGATCCCGTCGAAAAGCAGGCCGCTCTTGAAAAAATGAAAGCGGCGGTTGCCTTGTCTCCCGCTCCTGTCGATGACATCGCGACCTCCGAACAACGACAAAGCCCGGAGAATCTCCTCGCCAGCTTGTCGGCCCGATTCCTATCTGGCGAAACGATCCCCGTTGATTTGCGTGCCCGTTTCCAGCAAGCAGCGGGCGAAAAAATCCCCTTCACCGATGCAGCCGTGCGGAAAATGATTTTGGCCATTGTGCAAAGCCCACTCTATCAAGTGACATGAAAGGACCCCCATGAATAACCACGAACTGAAAACCCGCCGGGAATTTCTCCGCACTGGCCTTTTGGGCGGTTCTTTGTCCTGGACGTTGCCAGCCTTTCTTAGCCGCACGATGCAGACTCTCCACGCCCAGGCAGATGGGGCTTTGATCCAAGGGGTGACGGGTCGGGACGGAAATATTCTGGTCGTTCTCCAGTTGGCGGGGGGAAATGATGGCCTCAATACCGTCATCCCGACCGGGAATGACGAATACCGAAAAGCTCGCCCAACCCTCGGGCTGACGGATTCCTCAATTTTGCGGATCGATCCAGCGACTGGACTTCACCCTTCCCTTTCCGGGTTAGCTTCAGCTTATCAGGACGGCCATCTGGCCATTATTCAAGGTGTTGGCTATCCCAATCCGAATCGCTCTCATTTTCGGTCCACGGAAATATGGGCTACGGCCGTTGATTCTGACAAGTCTTCCACGACAGGTTGGATTGGAAGATATTTTGATAACGCCTGTTCGGGTTGCGACGCCTCAGTCGGAATCGCCACAGCCTCCCAACTGCCCCAATCCTTCGCTGCGGCAACTCCCAAAGGAGTCCTTTATCAGGGGGGCGGTGGCACCAAAAAGAAAACCTCGAAAAAGAAAGGTTCCAACCTGTCCGATTCCGATGCCTCGATGATGTCCATGGATGAGGATGATGCGGGCGAAGCGGGCGGATCCATCGGCATGCTTAATGGGCCGGGCAATTTAGGAAAGATGTCGGCGCTGGATTTCTTAGAACGCACCGAAATGGACG
>Ga0209401_1000151_pt1 | contig 46582 bp, 44 predicted proteins | sample M_140807_MF_Meta_FD_187318 | JGI IMG/M metagenome (GOLD analysis project Ga0209401, IMG submission 187318) | Freshwater microbial communities from Lake Montjoie, Canada to study carbon cycling - M_140807_MF_MetaG (SPAdes) (version 2) | ecosystem: Environmental > Aquatic > Freshwater > Lake...
CACCAGGAGCAGGGGTGCCCAGATCCTGATCAGTTCCACCAGCTCCCGCTGCTCATGGTTCATCACCGTTTGGTGGGAGCGCAGGGATCGGATCCTGGCCGGCCAGCGCGGCGAGCGGATCAGCTGCTGCAGGCCATCCAGCAGTTTCAGGGCAAGCACCTCGAACAACTCCACCGCCAACAGGGCTACCACGCCTCGGCTCACCACCGCCCGCAGCGGTTCGATGGTGATCAGGCCGCTGGTCTGCAGGCGTTCGAGCACCGGCGCCAGTCGCAGCCAGCGCCAGAAGGGGAGCAGCAGGGGCAGATCGATCCAGCGCCTGAGGAAGGCGTCACGCCAGCTCAACCCGGGCAGTCGACGCCGCAGCCGAACGGCCCGCAGCAGGATGTCCAAGGCGAAGATGCTCTGGAAGAGCAGTAAGTCGATGCGCCAGAAGTGGTCGGTGGGACGACCGTTTTCATCGATCGACCGCCAGTAGTTCGTGGCCACCAGGGGCAGCACCTGGCTGTTCCAGAAGCGCCGTTCCTGGCTCCAGGGATGGCTGGCCAACCAGGCGGGGCTCAGGAGCCTTGCGGCGGCCTGTTTGGCGGAGTCGAGGTTGGCCCGCTGGCGCAGCCGTCCCTTGATCTTCTCCAGAGTGCCGCTGGCTCCTGAGGCCTGGAAGGGGTTGGTGTCGATCATCTGGACGGTTGCCTCCATCTGGCGCAGCAGCAGGGCCCGCTGCGCCGGGGTCGGCGTGCTGGCGCCCTGCCCCTGGCCGGCGCCCTGGGCCATCGCCGCATCCAGGATCCGGAACTGGCGCAGATAGGCGCTGGTCTCCCGGTGCGGTTCGATCCCCTTGATCGGATCCACCCACGGGGTGATGTCCGGCAGCAGGGTGAGCGGCACCACCAGCGGCACGGAGGGGATCGGATACAGGTCCCGCTGCAACCAGAAGGTGCGCAGGGGCACGTAGGTGATGTCAAATCCCACCAGGACCAGATTCAGGGCCGCCCAGAGCGCCACCGAGCGGTCCCAGAGCCGGCCGAGGCGGCTGCCCTGGGGTGATGGGCTCCTGTGCCAGCGGGGTCGGGCCATCGAGAGGATCCCCCTAGGTGCGTCTAATCTGCCTGGCTACACCGTTGATCGCCGCAGGAGTGCCTTGACGCCAACCAAGACGCCCATGGATCCCCTCGTGCCGGATCCCACCGCGGCGAATTCCGGGCCTGGCGATTCCCCCTCCACCTCCCCAGACCTGCCCCGTCCGCCGGCTTCCGAAGAGAGCGCCTGGGAGTTCTGGCGCAGCGTTCTGATCACCCTGGCGATCGCCCTGGGAATCCGTCAGTACCTGGTGGAGGCCCGCTACATCCCCTCGGGCTCGATGCTGCCGGGGCTTCAGCTCCAGGATCGGCTTCTGGTGGAGAAGCTCACCTACCGCAACCGCCTGCCTCGCCGCGGCGAGATCGTGGTGTTCCACGCCCCCCAGCACTTTGATCCGGTGCTGCTCTCCCAGGGCAGCGGGGCTGGCCCCCTCCAATGCCTGCTTGTGAACCTTCCCCTGATCGGTTCGCTCCCCGGGCTTGAGCAGCCGGCCTGTGATGCCTACATCAAGCGGGTGGTGGGTCTGCCCGGGGAACGGTTGGTGGTCGATCCCCGCGGACGGGTCAGCATTGATGGGGTACCCCTGGTGGAGCCCTACGTCAAGAACACCTGTCCGGTGGATTCCCGCGGCCTGGGTCCCTGCCGCACACTCAACGTGGTCATTCCTCCTGAACACCTGGTTGTGCTCGGCGATAACCGGGGCAACAGCTGGGATTCCCGCTTCTGGCCTGGGGGCCCCTTCCTGCCTCGCAATGAGGTCATTGGCCGGGCCTTTTACCGCTTCTTTCCCTTCACGACGATGGGGGCACTCGGAGCAGCCAGTCCTGGGGATCGGTGAGGCCCGAGGCCACCACCCGGCCCCGAAAGTCCCCCTTTGGCAGTTCTGGACGATTGGCCGCCAGGGAGGGATCGGGACCGGGACCAAATCCTCCCGCCGCTCCAGGGTCGAACAGGATCCAGTCGCTGCTTCCGGCCTCAAGGCGGGCGGGCGGCAGATCCAGAAAGCCGCAGGGACCCCAGCACAACACCTGCCATAACTGCTGAGCACTCCAGGTTCCCCCAGCCACCAGGGCTTGCCAGAGCAGGGGCAACACCAGCCCGTGGCCGGCCAGGCCAGGCCGGCGCTGGTCGAGAGGTAGGAGTCGCTCTTCCGCGTCGAGGGCCTGATGCTGAACCGCCACGGCGCTGAGGGTGCCATCCGCCAGGCCGGCGATCAGCGCTTCCCGGTCAGCGGGCCCCCCGAGAGATGGCACCATCCGCCAGCCCTCGGCGGCGGGATCCAGGCTGCCGCTGTCGGCCAGGAGGTGCCACCAGCCCACGCTGGCCTCGGTCTGGCCCCGCCGGTGACGCAGCAGTTCCACCCCCTCGGCCGTGGAGAGGTTCATCAGCCGCAGGCAGGGTTCCGGCAGGGCATCGGCGAGGGTTAGCAGGCTCTGGAGGGGAAGCAGTTCGCTGATCACCGGGTCCACGGGCCATCCGCCGCGCAGCGCTTCCACCCGCTCCCGCACGAAACCCTGCTGAGTGAGGGAGAGATCGCGCGGGGCCACCAGCACCGGATGGCGACCGGTTTCCCCCAGGCGCAGGCCCCGCTCCAACAGGGCCAGGGGCGGCAGGGTGGAGGATCCCGCCAGTCCGCAGGCTCCGGCGGCAAGTTGGTCGGCATGGGCGGCGAGGTCCCGATCCTCACCCGCCTGGCTGAAGGAGCCCCACAGCAGAAGCCTGAGGGGTTCGGGCCAGGCGAGCATCAGGCTCTCCGGCCGGTCGCGCCAGGGCCGGGCCCAAGGAAGCAGGGCCACGGTGCCGTACCCCCCGGAGCGGGCCGCAGCGGCCAGGGAGGGAAGGGTTTCGGCCCTGCCGAGCCAGGGATCCTCAAGCACGCTATGGGGATCAACAAGGGCCGGGCCCAGCCAGAGGTGGGAGGCCTCGAGATCCACGGGATGCCCCAACCCCGCCATCGCCTCCGGACCGCAAGGCTCCCCGGCAAGGGTGTTGGCATGGATCCTGCCCAGCCGCTGGCCATCTAGGAGCACATCGGCCTGGCGTGCGGGACTGTTGGGGCCCTCCAGCAGGTTCACCTGCCGCAGCAGAAGGGGGGCGGGCATCGGCAGAGTTCAGAGGGCGCCGGCGGCGGTGCGGTCCAGAACTCCCCCAAGGTGACCGGTGAGATTGAGACAAGCCACCACAGGGATTCCGGACGCTCCGGTGGGGTAATCGATCACAGTGACACCTCCATTGCCCTGTTTCACCGTCCAGATGTCGGCCGGAGTGAGACCGAGCAGGGCACAGAGAATGGTCTTGTTCACCGCGTCATGGGCCACCACCAGGGCTGTTTCGCCTGGATCGAGGCCCGCCACGATGTGGTTCCAAGTGGTCAGCGAACGGTCCCACACCTGCTGGATCGTCTCCCCCTCGGGCATCTGCACCGTTTCCGGGGTCCGTTTCCAGTCGCGCAGCAACTCGGGCCAGCCTTCGGCGATCTCCTGCTCCAGGCAACCCTCCCAGAGGCCATGGCCGATCTCCACCAGGCCACGGCTGCTGGTGAGGGGCACGCCTGGGTGGGAGCGCAGGATCACCTCGGCCGTCTGGCGGGGCCGGGCCATCGAGCTCGTGTAGGCCCGCTGGATCGGCACATTCGCCAAAAAGATTCGGGCCGCTTCCGCTTGGGCGAGGCCGTTGGCGTTGAGGGGGATGTCGATCTGCCCCTGAAACCGGCCCTGGCGATTCCAGTCGGTCTCGCCGTGGCGCACCAGCAGTAAGCGCGGGCCGGCTCCCTTGGGCGGCAGGGTCTCCTCGAGGTGGGCGATGCCGTTATGGGATTCGATCTGCACATCGAGCGCCCCAGCAGCGGCGCGGCTGATGTTGAGCACCGAGATGGCGGCGTTGTCGAGGCGGAGCCGGCGGAAGCGCCCAACCGGCAGCCCCAGCAGCTGCAGCATCAGGCACCGAAGGATGGCGTTGTGGGCCACCACCAGCACCGTCTCGGTGCCGGAAGCGTCGAGACTGTCCTGATGGTCAGCCAGGAGGCGATCGGCGAAGCGCCCGGCCTGGTCCATCAGCTCCAGAAGGGGGTGATAACGCCTCCCATCGGGGTGCTCAAGCTCCATCGTTTCGGGTGCTTCCCGCCAGCGGCGCTCCTGTTCCGGAGCCTGCACCAGCAGGTCCTCGCGCCGTAGGCCGCTCCAGGGGGCAAGGTCGATCTCCAGGAGTTCCTCCACGTGGAGCGGATCCTGGGGGGAACCATGGGCCTCGAGCAGCAGGGCGGCTGTCTGGCGGGCGCGTTGCAGCGGCGAGCTGTAGACCGCCTTGAGGGGCACGTCGACCAGGGCATCGCCGGCGCGGCGAGCCTGCTGGGCCCCCTCCTCGGAGAGGGTGGAGAGGTCGTCGCGGCCCTGGATCCGCCGTTCCTTGTTGAAGCTGCTCAGGCCATGGCGAACGAGCAGGATCCGGAGGGGCACGGCTCTTGCGCCACGGGGACCCCATCGTATGGGAGCGGTTTCGTGGGCCCGGCGCCCCTGGCCACCGCGATCCCGTAGAGGCCTGCCGCGCCTGGTCCAGGCCGGGGATCGTCCGTTCCGGCTGGGGACGGGTGAGAATCGCCCCACCTTCCGCCATGAGGCTGCGGTTGAACCAACCCCGACCGGGACTGCCCCCTCTGCCCCCGGCCGCGACACCAGCGCCCAATTGGAAGGTGCTGCTCGCCCTGCTCAGCCTGTCCCTGAGCGCCCTTCTCTGGTTCGAGGGTCTGGCCAGCAGCCTTTCGCGCCCCTCGGTGGGCGGGGATCTCGATCTGCACCAGCTCGAACTGGCCACCCTGGTGGCCGATGTGGTTCCGTCGCGGCTCACCACCCTGCTGGCAGGGGATGCCCCCCGCTCCCGGCTGGTGGAGCAGCTCGCAAAACAGGTTGAGGGAGGCGATGCACCGGCGCCGGCCCTGGAGAGGCTGAAGCTGGCCCTGCTGGTACAACCGTCGGACCCTGCCCGTTCCAAGGCCTTGCTGCAGGAGCTGATTCCCATGGTGGAGGCACCCCGCCGGCCCCTCCTGCAAGCCCTAGAACGTGGAGATAGCCTGCCGCCGGGGCAGCAGAAGGTGGTTCTCGAGCCCTGGCGGGCCCCCCTGCTGGTGCGTCAGCTCAGCTGCGAGCAGCTCGGTGGCCAGCAGCGTCAGTGCCCCGCCTTCCGCGGGCGCCAGCTCCTGCTGTTGCGGCTTCTGGCGGTCACGTTGCTGCCGGCGCTCCTTCTGCTGGCGGGAGTGCTGCTGTTGGGCCGGGAGATTTGGCTGCTGGTCCAGGGAAGGCTGGTCTCATCCCCACCCTTGGTGGGGCCTCCCCTGGGATTGGTGGACACCACGCTCCTGATCGCCGGAGGCTTCGTGCTGATCGGTGAAGTGCTGCTGCCTCAGCTGCTTCAGCGGCCCCTGCAGACCATCGTTCTGAGCGGGATCGGATCGACCGCCCTCGCCCAGGGCGTTGAGGTGCTGCTGCTCTACCTGGCCCTCACAGTGGTGCCCCTGCTTCTGCTCTGGCGCCTGCTCAGCGGCGCCAGCGGGCGTCCAGCCGCGGGCTGGCTTCAGTGGGGCTGGCGACCACCGGCAACGGCCCTCCGCCAGGCCTTGCAGATGCTGCTCCTGGTGCTTCCGGTGGTCGCTCTCGGGGGCTGGCTTGTGGACATCCTGTGGAGTGACCCCGGCGGCAGCAATCCGATGCTCGAACTGGTGCTTCAGGGTTCCGATCCCTGGGCCCTGGCCTGCTTTGCCGTCACCGCCGTGGTGGTGGCGCCCCTCTTCGAGGAGATCCTCTTCCGGGGAGTCTTGCTGCCCGTGCTCGGCACCTGGCTCGGACCCAACGGGGCGGTGGCGCTGAGTGCGGCCCTGTTCGCGGCCGCCCACCTCAGCCTGGGGGAATGGATCCCCCTCTTCCTCCTGGGCATCGGTCTAGGGGTGCTGCGGCTGCGCTCAGGCCGTCTGGCCTCCTGTGTGCTGTTGCATGCCCTTTGGAACAGCCTCACCTTCGCGAATCTTCTCTTGCTGGGGAGCTGACAAGCCGCTACTCCCGCTTGCCTCAGGGGGCGCTGGGTGGTTCACTTGCGCAACGCCTCCCTCCATACTTGGTCGCCCTCCTCTCCACCGACCCATCAACGGACCGAGCCTTGGGCCGTTCCGATCCGGCCGGGCGTCGGGGTCGACGCTCGGCGTCCCTGCAGGTCCTGCAGGGCTCCCTCTCCGCCCGGCGGGTGGAGCGCCAATCCCCCCTGCTGGCCGGGCTGCATCGCATCAGCACGGGGGTGCTCACCGGTCTTGGTGTTTCGGTGGTGGGGCTCAGTGCCCTCAGCTTCCACTGGCAGAGCGTCTGGGCTGGGAATTACACCCAGTTGCAGGCCTCCCGCACCCTGGAGCAGAAGCTGCAGGAATCGGCTGCCCTTTTGGAGCACCACCATCTCTCCGCCGTCCGACGCCCCGGTCAGCTGGTGCCCACCAGCAGCCAGCAGATGTTGCACCTGAATCCTCCAGCCGTCACCCCTTCGTCCCGGGGCCTCTCGCTCCTGGCCGCCCTGCCACGCCAGCCCATTCCGGCCGGCTACTGATGGCAAGGGCCTCCACCCGTCGCCACCCGCCCGGGGGCCCAGCCACCGATCTGCGCCATCTTCACGACCGGGGTGTTCGACCTGGCGGACATCGGGTTGTGGCCATGCAACCCTGCTCCCCCCAGCGGTTGCTGGCCGTGTTCCTGCTGATCACGGCAGCCCTCACCGGCCTGGCTGGACGGCTCGCCTGGCTGCAGCTTGTGGATGGAAATCGCCTTCTGGCCCGAGCCCGTTCCATCCAGACCCAGTCGATTGATCCGATTGGCGAACGGCGCACCGTGGTCGATCGGATGGGCCGGCTGGTGGCCATCGATGAGGAACGCTTCACCCTCTGGGGCCACCCCCGCTACTTCAATTTTCCTGGAGATCCCCCCCAGCTGGTCCGCACCCCAACCGAGCTGGCCCGACGGCTCGCCGTGGTGCTGGCCAAGCCCAGCGATAGCCTGGTCGAGCTGATGGGTTCACGATCCAGCGGTGTGAAGCTGGCCACCAATCTCGACCCCGAAACCGCCGCCCAGGTCCGCAAACTCGGGATCAGCGGCCTCGATCTTGAGGCCTATCCCCAGCGGGTGTATCCCCAAGGGGGGCTCTTCGCCAGTGTGGTGGGCTTCCTCAATCTTGAGCGCAAGCCCCAGGCGGGTCTGGAGCTGAGCCGCGACCGCGATCTGCAGCGTCAGGAAACACGCTTCAACCTCAGGAGGGGCGCCGATGGCACGCCCCTGCCCGATGGGCTGGCGGCTGGTTCCCTCTACGGCGATGACCTCCGCCTTCAGCTCACCCTGGACGCCCGGCTCCAGCAGGTGGCCCAACAGGCCCTTTCCAAACAGGTCAAGCAGTGGAGTGCCAAGCGGGGGGCTGCCCTTGTGATGGATGCCAGCAACGGCGAATTGCTGGCCCTGGCCTCAACCCCCACCTACGAACCCAACACTTACTGGACGTTCGATCCCGGCCTCTTCCGGGAATGGTCAGTGCAGGACCTCTACGAACCGGGCTCGACCTTCAAGCCGATCAACCTCGCCTTAGCCCTGCAGGAAAAAGCGATCGATCCCCACGGCAGCGTCTACGACGGGGGCCAGCTCACGATCGGCGGCTGGCCAATCTTCAATGCCGACCACAGCGGCCACGGCCAGATCGATTTCCCCACCGTGCTGCAGGTGTCGAGCAATGTGGGCATGGTGCAGGCGATGGCGCGCCTCAACCGCAAGCGTTATTGGGAGTGGCTGCACACCCTCGGGATCGATGAGGTGCCCGATACCGACCTGCCGGGGGCCGTGGCAGGACAGCTGAAGAGCCGTGCCGACTTCGTTGTCGGGGCGATCGAGCCGGCCACCGCCGCCTTCGGCCAAGGCTTCTCGCTCACGCCCCTCAAGCTGGTCCAGCTGCACGGCATGCTCGCCAACGGCGGACGCCTGGTGAGTCCGCACATCACCCGTGGCCTGCGATCCGGTGATGGCCTGGCCAACCACGGCAGCCCGACCGGCGTGCAGCTGCTCGATCCCAAGGTCACCCGCACGGTGATCGACTGGATGGAGACCGTGGTGCAGAAAGGCAGCGGCAAGGGCCTCCAGATCCCCGGCTATCGGATTGGTGGCAAGACCGGCACGGCCCAGAAGGCCCACAACGGTGTGTACATCCCCGGTGCCCGCATCTGCAGCTTTGTGGCCGTGCTGCCGGTGGAAAACCCCCGTTACGTGGTGCTGGTGGTGGTCGATGAACCCCAGGGCGGCAATGCCTATGGCGCCACGGTGGCGGTACCGGTGGCCCGTCAGATCGTGGAGGCCCTGCTGGTTCTCGAAAAGATTGCGCCGAGCAGCCCGGTTGCAGCCATGACGAAACCCGCACCCAGCCGCTGATCCCCATTCCCAGCTCCGCGCCCGCTGGCTAGCTTGCGTGCAATCCGCCTTCAACGGAGCTGCCGATTCGATGGCCAACCTGCTCGACCAACTGGCTGCCATGACCGTGGTGGTTGCTGACACCGGCGACCTCGAGGCCATCCGGCAGTTCACGCCCCGGGATGCCACCACCAACCCATCCCTGATCCTGGCGGCCGCCCAGATCCCCGCCTACCAGGATTTGATCGATCGTTCCCTGCGGGAATCGCGCCAGGCGATCGGCAGCGAAGCCGGTGCGGATGCGGTCGTGAGCGAGGCCCTCGATGAGATCAGCGTGATCTTCGGCAAGGAGATTCTCAAGATCGTGCCCGGCCGGGTGTCCACCGAAGTGGACGCGCGGCTGAGTTATGACACCGAGGCCACCGTGGTCAAGGCCCACAAGTTGATCGGTCTTTATGAACAGGCAGGCATCGGCCGCGAGCGCGTGCTGATCAAGATCGCCTCCACTTGGGAGGGAATTCGCGCTGCCGAGCGTCTCGAGAAGGATGGCATTCATTGCAATCTCACCCTCCTGTTCGGCTTTGCCCAGGCGGTGGCCTGTGCCGAGGCCGGTGTCACGCTGATCTCTCCCTTCGTGGGGCGGATCCTGGATTGGTACAAGAAGAGCACGGGTCGTGAAAGTTATCCGGGCCCCGAAGATCCAGGCGTGGTCTCCGTGACCCAAATCTTCAATTATTTCAAGACCTATGGCTATCGCACCGAGGTGATGGGCGCCAGCTTCCGCAATACCCAAGAAATCATCGAACTAGCCGGTTGCGACCTGCTCACCATCTCCCCGTCCCTGATGGATCAGTTGCGCAGCACCGAGGCTGAACTGCCAAGGAAGCTGGATGCCAACGCACCGGGAAGCACCGAAGCGCGGATCAGCATCGACCAGGCCAACTTCATCGAGCGGATGGCGGCAGATCCGATGGCCACGGAAAAACTCGATGAGGGTATCCGCGGGTTCAGCAAGGCCATCGAGACCCTGGAGGCCCAGTTGGCCCACCGCCTCGTTGAACTGGAGGGAGGTGCGGCCTTCACCCATGCCGTTCATGAGATCTTTCTGCTCAACGACCTCGACGGCGATGGCTGCATCACCCGCGAGGAGTGGCTGGGCAGCGATGCCGTGTTCGATGCTCTCGACACCGACAAGGATGGCCGCCTGGCCCCGGCGGATGTCCGAGGTGGCCTCGGGGCGCCTCTGGCCCTGACCCATTGACCGCCGCCTGACCGGCTGCTTCAGATTCATCCTGCTTAGAGCCTCCTAACCATGCACGCCCTCGACACCATGCGCGCCCTCGCCAGCAACGGCGAGGTGATCAACGTGGAACCCGGAGCCCAGATCTTCCGCTCTGGTGAAGCGGGAGACTGCATGTTCGGACTGCTCGAAGGCACCGTGGAGCTCACCTGGAACGGCGAAAGCGGCCACGAGACCATCCAGGCTGGCGATGTGTTCGGCGCCGGTGCCCTCGTCACCCATGATCACCGCCGTTACGGCAACGCCCAAGCGGTGACTCCCTGCCGACTCCTGGTGATGAATCGCGAGAAATTCCTCTTCGCGGTTCAGGAATCGCCGATGTTCGCCATCGAACTGCTCGGCTCGATTGATCAGCGCCTGCGGGACCTCAAGGACTGCATCCGCGACTGATCCGCTGACGGCTGTCAGGGTCTGCCCAATCGCCATCCAGCCGGGTCAGCCCCGCTGGAAGAGCAGGCGCCGGATCACCCTCTGGGCGATGTCTCCGTAGCCCATCTCCCCCGAGAGGATCTGGGCGATCCTCTCGGGAGCAGTGGGGCGTTTGATCCCGAGCTGGTAGCCCACCCTCGGCACCCGATAGAACACCTGGGCGATCCGTTTTCCCCAAGCCATGGAGTCGCCCCAGTCGCGCCGCATGGCGGCGCTGTAGTCCGCCAGGGCCTGGCCATCGCCCGCCAGCCAGCCCGCCAGCGCCTGGCCTGCGCGGCTGCCGCTCATCAGGGAGGGGCGCAGCCCTTCCGCCAGGAAGGGATCGCAGAGAGAGGCGGCATCCCCGGCTGCCACCACCCCATTCCCGTGAAGCGGGTAGTGGCCATCCCACACCCGGAGCCGCCCGGAGCGGCGCTGGCCCGCGTCGGGCGGAAGTCCCAGGCTGGGCAGCAGGGCCGCAAGCACGGCATCCGCATCGGCTGGTTTTTGGCCAATGAAGGTGCCCACCCCAATGCTGGTGCCTCCCTGGCGCGGGAAAGCCCAGCAGAAACCGTGGTGCACCAGGCCGAAGTCAAAGCGAGCCGTGTCGACCTCGTTGAGCAGACCCTCCACCTCCACCGACACGGTGCTGGCAAAGCGGGGGCGGGGAGGGCCGAGGCCCAGCGCCTCGGCGTGGCGGGAGCCGGATCCATCGGCCACCACCAGACCAGGGGCGCTCAGCGCTTCGCCGCCCGTCAGGCGCACATGCCAGAGTCCATTCTCCCGGCCGATCGCTTCCGCTGTGCTGGAACAGCGGAGGCTGGCACCTGCCTCCTGAGCCTTGGCCGCCAGATAGGAGTCGAGGACCCGGCGGCGCACGATCCAGAAGGGAGCATCACCGGGAAGCTCGGCGGCCACCGGATCCTCCAGGGCCCAGGTGAACCTCACCCGGCGGATCACCTGGTCCACGGCTGGAGAGAGGTCGAAAGGGAACCAGCGCTGCACGGAAGCGGCCATCCCCCCACCACAGGGATTGGCCTGGCCGGGGCTCTCCTGCTGTTCCAGCAGAATCACACGCCGGCCGGCGCTGGCCACGTGGAACGCCGCCGCCGCACCGGCTGGACCGGCCCCCACCACAATGGCGTCGGCGGAGGCCGTCTTGCTCACACCTTGAGGATATCGGCTTCCTTATCAGCCAGATGTTTCTCGAGCTCGCTGATGAAGCGGTCGGTAAATTTCTGCACCTTCTCCTGGGCGTCGCGACTCTGGTCTTCTGAATACTCGCCTTCCTTCTCCAACTTCTTGATTTTATCGATCCCATCGCGGCGGATGTTGCGAAGCGCCACCTTGCCTTCCTCGGCATATTTGGCCGCCAGTTTGCAGAATTCCTTGCGGCGATCTTCCGTGAGCGGTGGAATGTTGATCCGAATCGCCTTGCCGTCGTTGTTGGGAGTCAGGCCCAGATCACTCATGCCGATCGCCTTCTCGATCAAATGAATCGAGCCGCTATCAAAGGGTTGAATCTGGATGGTTTGGGAATCCGGGGTGGAGATGGTGGCGAGGGATTTCAGCGGGGTTTCAGCGCCGTAATACTCGACCACGATCTTGTCGAGCAAGGAGGGGTTGGCCCGGCCGGTGCGGATGGTGTTGAACGTGCGCTGGGTGGCTTCCACCGCTTTGCTCATGCTGGCTTCAAGGTCCATGGCGTTGGTTGCTCAGACGGGGGCTGGAGGGGGGAAAGCGGCTGAGGCCGCAGGGCTCAGTGGGAAGGCACGATGCGGGTGCCGATCGCCTCACCGGCCACGGCCCGCCCGATATTGCCCGTACCGAAGAGATCAAACACCACGATCGGGATGGCGTTGTCCTTGCAGAGGGCGATAGCGGTGCCATCCATCACCTCCAGCTCGCCACTGAGCACCTCTAGGAAGGTGAGGCTCTCGTAGCGCACCGCATCCGGATGGCGGGCCGGATCGCGGTCGTAGACCCCATCCACCTTGGTGGCCTTGAACACCACATCGGCGCCGATTTCGGCGGCCCGCAGGGCGGCGGTGGTGTCGGTGGTGAAGAAGGGATTTCCCGTGCCGGCCGCAAAGATCACCACTCGCCCCTTCTCCATGTGGCGGATGGCCTTGCGGCGGATGTAGGGCTCGGCGACCTCCTGCATCGAGATGGCGCTCTGGACCCGGGTCGGGACCCCGGCCCGCTCCAGGCAGTCCTGGAGGGTGATGGCATTCATCACGGTGGCCAGCATGCCCACGTAGTCGGCGGTGGCGCGATCCATCCCGGCGGCTGAGCCCTTGAGCCCCCGGAAGATGTTGCCCCCGCCCACCACGATCGCGAGCTGGGTTCCGGAGGCCACAACGTCGGCCACATCCCTGGCGATCGACTGAACGATGGCCGGATCGATGCCGTAACCCTGGGCGCCCATCAGGGCTTCACCACTGAGCTTGAGAAGAACGCGCCGGTAAGCCATCGAGCCCTTCGATCCCGCGAACAGTAGCAACCCCTCCCCCATCGCACCTCCAGCCCCGGCACCCCCGGGGCGCCCGCCGCGCTCCACTGGCCCGGGCTGTCCGCGGGCCAGCGCCGATCCGGCCCTGTGGCGCGAGCCGGTGGTGCATCCGGCCGGTCTGGTGATCCAATCGTCGATGGGCCCGCTCAGAACTCGATTCCCGCCTGGGCCTTCACGCCCTGCTCCCGGAAGGGGTGGCGCACCAGGCGCATCTCGGTGACTAGATCGGCCTGCTCCAGCAGGCCCGGCGGCGCCCCACGGCCCGTCAGGGCGACATGGGTGAGGGGGGGGCGCAGTCGCAATCCTTCCAGCACCTGATCCAGCTCGAGGTAGCCCAGCTTCAGAGCCACATTCACCTCATCGAGCACCACCAACCGGCGGCCGCCATCGGCGAGATAGGAGCAGGAGCGCTCCCAGGCCTGCTGCACCAGCTCGCGATCCCGGTCGCGGTCCTGGGTTTCCCAGGTGAATCCCTCCCCCAGGGCGTGCCAGTGGAGTGCTTCGCCGAACAGGGCGAGGGCCTTGGCCTCGCCGGGCTGCCAGCCCCCCTTGATGAACTGCACCACCGCCACCTGCTCACCATGGCCCAGGGTGCGCAGCACCAGTCCCAGGGCCGCGGTGGTCTTGCCCTTGCCATCGCCGGTGAAGACCAGAACCAGGCCCTTCTCCAGGTTGCGTTCCCCCACCCGCTGGCGCTGCACCTCCTGGCGCCGGACCATGCGACGCCGGTAGGCCTCCGCTTCCTTCTCGGGAGCTAGATCCCCCCCGGGTCCCAGCTCGGCCGCGGCCCGGTCGAGGGGGCTCTCCAGGGGGGCGGGCGCTGCGACGCCGTTCTGTTCGGGCAGGAGAGGCGGCACGCGGGGGATCCAGAAGCAGGAATGGGGTGATTCTGGCGGGCTCCAGTCGGCCGCGGGTGCAAGGCGGCTGGAGCCCTTCGCGCGCCCGGGGTTATTCAGGCCGCCCGCAGCCGCTGCAAGGCGGCGTCCACCGCCTGCTGCTGGTCGCGGCGGGTGATCCAGTGGTGGTAAGTGCGGGTGTGGATCCCCACTGAGTGCCCCATCATCCGCGCCGCCACCGTGTCGGGGAGGCCCACATGGATGGTGCGCACGGCCCAGGCGTGACGCAGGTCGTAGGGGGTGATCGGCAGGTCGTAGCGGCGAAATTGTTCCGCCACCCGGCGCCCCACCTGCTGAAGGGTGGTGCGGCCCAGATCGGTGCGCACCGGCGGCAGGGCGTGGCGATCACAGCCCAGCCGCTCCAGCCCGAAATGCTCCACCCAGGCGGGCTGGAACGGCCACACCTGGTGTTCGCCGGTCTTGCTGGTGGGCAGCACCCGGATCACCCGATCGCCGCCCGGCGCCAGGGCGGAGCCGTCGCAGAAGAACACCTCATGGTTCCGCAGGCCATACGTGGCCATCAGGCCGTAGGCCAGGCGCCAGCCGTCGTTGGGGATGCGATCCACCAGGGTGAGAATCTCGGCGTCGCTCGGGAGCTGGCGGAAGCGGGCGGCATGGAGCCCGTAGCCCGCCGCCCTCTCCGACCAGTCGGCGGGCAGATCGAGGCCCTGGTGACGCGCCAGGGCCGCCAGAGCGATGGCGCACTGCTGCCGGCTGCGGCTGGCCAGTCCGTAGCTCTCCACCACCTCCTCCAGCAGCGCCGCTCCGAAGAGTTGCGGATTGCCGCTGTCCGCGTGGGCGGCGAGGCGGCGCAGGTAGGGGAGGTAGGCGGCAGTCCAGGTGGTGCGACTGCCGGAGCGGCGGCGGCGGCGTGGATCGGCGAAGAAGGCCTGCTCAAAGCTGCTCAGCCGTTGCTCCAAGGGGGGATCGGCTGCTGCTTTCGCGGGGGTGGCGGGCCGGGAGCGGCCGGCATTGGATCCGGGGATGCCGCGAGGTTCGCCGGCTGTTTGCAGGGGCACGTCCCCGCCGGCGTCGCCGCGAGGCGGACGCCGCCAGTGCTCCCAGCGGAAGCGGTGCTCCTCCAGCTGGCGTTCCAGCTCCGCCAGCCACTCCAGGGCCCTGACCAACCCTGGTTCATCGGCCTGTAGGCCAAGGCTGAGGCGCTGCCGCAGCAATCCCGGTTGGCCATCTTTGCGAGGCAGCGGGCCCCGCAGGCAAAGCCGCCCTCCGCGGATCTGCAGCATCCAAGGGGTACCCCTGGAGACCAGAAGGGCGTTCTGGCCCCGGAGGGCTTCGTCCAGGGTGTGGGCGGTGTTGCTCAGGGGGACCGCGGACCTCTGGAGCGGACCCTATCGAGCCTTCACCCGGGTCGCCAGCCCTTAAGCAGCGCCCTTGCGGGGTCTGGCGTTACGCTCATCCTTTCTGCCAGGCGAACGGGATATGGCCAGGGTCGGGGTGCTGCTGCTGAACCTCGGCGGGCCGGAACGGATCGAAGACGTGGGTCCTTTCCTGTACAACCTGTTCGCTGACCCGGAGATCATCCGGTTACCGATCCCGATCTTCCAGAAGCCCCTGGCCTGGTTGATCAGCACCCTGCGGAGCGGTAAATCCCAGGCGGCTTATCGCACGATCGGCGGCGGATCCCCCCTGCGGCGAATCACGGAGCAGCAGGCCCGCGAACTCCAAAGTTCCCTCCGCCAACGGGGTGTGGAGGCCACCACCTACGTGGCAATGCGGTATTGGCATCCCTTCACCGAGTCGGCCGTTGCCGACATCAAGGCCGACGACGTGGAGGAGGTGGTGGTGCTGCCTCTGTATCCCCAATTCTCGATCAGCACCAGCGGCTCGAGCTTTCGAGAACTGCAGCGGTTGCGTCAGGCCGATCCGGCCTTCAGCCGGCTGCCGATCCGCTGCATCCGCAGCTGGTACGACCACCCCGGCTACATCGACGCCATGGCCGGCCTGATCGCCCGCCAGATCCGTGCCGCCGGCGATCCAGCCGGGGCCCACCTGTTCTTCAGCGCCCACGGGGTTCCCAAAAGTTATGTGGAGGAGGCCGGCGATCCCTACCAGAAGGAGATCGAAGCCTGCACCCGGCTGATCATGGAGCGCCTCGAGCGGGAACTGGGCCACGCCAATCCCCACACGCTCGCTTATCAGAGCCGCGTGGGCCCGGTGGAGTGGCTTAAGCCCTACACCGAAGATGCCCTCCACGAGCTGGGCGAGGCGGGGGTGAAAGATCTGGTGGTGGTGCCGATCAGCTTCGTGAGCGAACACATCGAGACCCTCGAGGAGATCGACATCGAATACCGCGAGATCGCCACCGAGGCCGGCGTAAGCAACTTCCTGAGAGTGCCGGCCCTCGACATCGATCCCACCTTCATCGCCGGCCTCGCCGACCTGGTGCAGGAGGCGATGGCGGGCCCCGAGGTGAATCTCGACCAGGCTGCCGAGTTGCCCACCAAGGTGAAGCTCTATCCCCAGGACAAATGGGCCTGGGGCTGGAACAACAGTTCCGAGGTCTGGAACGGAAGGTTGGCGATGGTGGGATTCTCCGCTTTCCTGCTGGAACTGATCAGTGGTCATGGCCCCCTGCATGCCCTTGGCCTGCTCTGACGCCCTGCACCGGCGGCGAGCGGCGATGCGGCGCCCCCGCTTGTTCGTTCATGGCCTTTCCCTGGCCCCGCTGCTCCTGAGCCTCGGGGCTGGGTTCTTCTTCCCCGGCGACGCCCGGGCCTTGGGCGAGCGGGCTTGGATCCAAGGGGTGTTTCCTGTTGTGGGCTTTGCGGGGTACACCAGCTCCTTCGGTATGCGGGTGCATCCCCTCTCCGGATCACTTCGCTCCCACGACGGCATCGACATCGCCGCCCCCCTCGGAGCCCCGGTCCGAAACTGGTGGAACGGCCGGCTGGTGGAGGTGATTCAGGACGGTGGCTGCGGCAATGGCCTGGTGATCCGCTCGGGGGACTACGAGCACGTGTATTGCCACCTCGGCGGATCCGTGGATGGCCCCCGCTACACCAGTGGTGCGGTGCACTTGGTGGAGGGTCAACGGCTTCGCTCCGGCCAGACCATCGGCCATGTGGGTATGACCGGATCCACCACGGGTCCCCATCTCCATTGGGGCCTTCGCTACCGGGGCGCCTGGCTCGATCCGGCCCGGGTGCTCCGGGCCATGGCCGCAAGCCGTTCCGATCCGCGGACCTCTCAGGGTCGCCGACCTAGTGTTGGCTTGTTCCGCTAGAACAAGCTCTTCCGCTCCGCCCCATCCCACCTGCTGCCTCCGTGACCCTCACGCCCCTGAACCCCGCGGCAACGTCCGCACCGACTCCATCCGTCGACCCCGGCTCAGGTCCTCTGTCCGCTCCCGATCCTGGGCGGAGCAACCGGGTGAGCGGCGGTTACGCCCTGATGGATGCATTGCACCGGCATGGGGTGAGCCACATCTTCGGCTATCCGGGGGGAGCGATCCTGCCGATCTACGACGAGCTCCATAAGGCCGAGAGCCGGGGCTGGCTGAAGCACATTCTGGTGCGCCATGAACAGGGCGGCACCCATGCGGCTGACGCCTACGCCCGGGCCACCGGCAAGGTGGGGGTGTGCTTCGGTACCTCAGGGCCCGGCGCCACGAACCTCGTCACTGGCATTGCCACGGCCCAGATGGATTCGGTGCCGATGGTGGTGATCACCGGCCAAGTGCCGCGGGCGGCGATCGGCACCGATGCCTTCCAGGAAACCGACATCTTCGGCATCACCCTGCCGATCGTGAAACATTCCTGGGTGGTGCGCGATCCCGCTGCTATCGGCCGCATCGTGGCCGAGGCCTTCCTGATCGCGGCCAGCGGCCGGCCCGGACCGGTGCTGATCGATGTGCCCAAGGATGTGGGCGCCGAGCTCTTCGAGTATGTCCCCGTGGAGCCGGGCACGGCGATTCCCGCCGGCTTCAGGAGCCCACAGCCCCCCGATCCCGCCGCCATCACCGGCGCCCTCGAACTGATCCGCCAGGCCCAGCGCCCCCTTCTTTACGTGGGCGGTGGGGCGATCAGCTCGGGCGCCCATCAGGCCGTCCTTGAATTGGCCGAACGCTTCCGCGTTCCGGTCACCACCACACTGATGGGCAAGGGCGCCTTCGATGAGCGCCATCCCCTCGCGGTGGGGATGCTCGGTATGCATGGCACCGCCTACGCCAACTTCGCCGTTACCGAATGCGATCTGCTGATCGCCGCCGGGGCCCGCTTCGACGACCGGGTCACCGGCCGCCTCGACAGCTTCGCGCCCCGGGCCCAAGTGATCCACATCGACATCGACGCCGCCGAGGTGGGCAAGAACCGTATCCCCGAGGTGCCGGTGGTGGCGGATGTGAACCAGGCCCTCCGCCAGATGCTCGCCGCCTCGGTGGGTGAGCAGTCCCATGGCCGCACGGAAGCCTGGCTCAACCGGATCGACACCTGGAAGCATCACTACCCGTTGGTGGTGCCGGCGCCCAGCGGCGAGATCGCCCCCCAGGAGGTGGTGGTGGCCCTGCGGGAGCTGGCACCCGAGGCCTACATCACCACCGATGTAGGCCAGCACCAAATGTGGGCCGCCCAGTTCCTCCCCACCAAGCCGCGCCACTGGATCAGCAGCGCTGGCCTCGGCACGATGGGCTTCGGCATGCCTGCGGCGATGGGAGTGCAGACCGCCTTCCCCGATGCCCAGGTGATCTGTGTGGCAGGCGATGCGAGCATCCTGATGAACATCCAGGAACTGGGCACCCTCAGCCAATACGACCTGCCGGTGAAGGTGGTGGTGCTCAATAACGGCTGGCAGGGCATGGTGCGCCAGTGGCAGGAAAGTTTCTATGAGGAGCGCTATTCCGCCTCCGAGATGACCGGTGGCATGCCCGATTTCCCCGCCCTGGCGGAAGCGTTCGGGGTGAAGGGGGTAGCCATTCGCGATCGCGCCGATTTACATCGGCTGCTCGCTGAGGCCCTGGCCCATCCCGGTCCGGTGTTCGTGGATGTGACGGTGCGGCGCAACGAGAACTGTTACCCGATGGTGCCCCCCGGGGCCAGCAATGCCCAGATGGTGGGATTGCCCAGCCATCCCGAACTCGCGATCGACACCATTCGCCAGTGTGGCGCCTGCGCTGAAACCACCGCCAGCGCCCACCTCTTCTGCCCGAGCTGCGGCGCCAAACTCTGATCAACTCACTCCTGGCGACCGCCCTGGCGGCCCTGCTGTTTCTGCCGATGTTCGTTTTTGGCGGGGCTTCTCAGGCCAGCGCAGCCGAAGTGCTGCAGGTGAGTGGACCCGATCGGCTCCTGATCGGCGACCGCAATCGCAGCGCCTTGGTGCAGCTCGGCTGCATGGCCGTGACCCCCGGTTCCGAGGCCGCAGCCCAGGCCTGGCTGCGGTTAAGGCTGCCCCGACACACCCGAGTCAACCTACGGCCCCTCTCGGAGGGCGATGGGGGGGTGCTGGTGGCGCGGGTGAGCGGTCTCGACCGCAACACCGGTGACCTAGCGGAGGGTCTGGTGGCAGCGGGGCTGGCCAGCCCCCTGCCCTGCGGCTGACCCCCATGGGCCTCAACCGAACCGCCCGGGGAATCGTGTTCGTGCCCAGCCTGTTGCTAGGCGGCGCCTTTCTGGCCACGGCCTCCTGGATCGATGGTCCCGCCGCCGCCAACCGTCCCCTAGCCCTCGGGTTGGGCGGGGTGCTGGTGGCGGCAGGCCTGCTCGCCCTGGTGCTGCCGGATGGAGCGAGGCCCGATTCGCCGCTAGCCAAGGGAGAAACCCCATCCCCAAGACGCCCCAGCGCAGGGGACTGAGCCCGGCAGCGCCCTTTCCTGGGCCATCTCGCAGCAGGATCCGAGCCGCCCCGTCGTCCAGGCGTCCATTCCGCGGCCATGGTTGCAGCAGCATCGAGCTCGCCCATGGACAGCGCCGATTCCGGATCCGATCGTGACCGCACGGAAGCCAAGATCCATGAGCACGCCACCCAGCTGGGTGGCGCTGCCGAGCCCCTGGTGCTGCCGCTGGCCGCCGTAGGGCTGGAGGCGATCGCCAGCGTGGGAGGCAAGAACGCCTCCCTCGGCGAGATGATCCGAAGCCTTGCCGCCTCAGGGGTGCGGGTGCCGGAAGGGTTCGCTACCAGCGCCGCCGCCTACCGATTGTTTCTGGCCAGCAATGGCCTGGAGCCGCCCCTGCGCTCCATCCTCGAAGGCCTCGACACGACCGATCTGGCCGCCCTACACACCGCAGGCCAGGCGGCTCGGGCCCTGCTGCTGGCAGCCCCTCTGCCCGCGCGGCTTGAGCAGGAAATCCGCATCGCTTACCGCGCCCTAGGGGCTCCCGCTGTGGCCGTTCGCTCCAGCGCCACCGCCGAGGATCTGCCCAACGCCAGCTTCGCTGGCCAGCAGGAGACCTTTCTCCATATCGAGGGGGAAGCGGACCTGCTGGAGGCCTGCCGCCGCTGCTATGCCTCCCTGTTCACCGACCGGGCCCTCTCCTATCGCCAGCTCAACGGCTTCGACCATCTCGAGGTAGCCCTCTCGATCGGGATTCAGCGCATGGTGGCTGCGGATCGGGCCTGCTCCGGGGTGATGTTCAGCATCGATACAGAGACCGGCTTTCGCGATGCAGTGCTGCTCACCGCCGCCTACGGGCTTGGAGAAACGGTGGTTCAGGGAGCGGTGACTCCCGATGAATGGCTGATCTTCAAGCCCACCCTGGCCCAGGGTTTCCGGCCGATTCTTAGCCGCCGGTTGGGTAGCAAGGCGATCCGGATGGTGCGTGCCGATCCCCCGGAAGCAGGGCGGCCCGTGCGCATCGAGGCGGTGGATCCATCCGATTGTCAGCGCTTCGCCCTCAGCGACGAGGAGGTGCTCACCCTGGCCCGCTGGGCGGTGACGATCGAGGCCCACTACTCCAGGCTCCGCGCTGCCCCTACCCCGATGGACATCGAGTGGGCGAAGGATGGCCCCGAGGGTGAGCTCTACATCCTCCAGGCCCGCCCGGAGACGGTGGAATCCCGCCGCAGTGGCGCGGTGCTGCGCAGCTGGCACCTGGAGCCCCACAAGGTGAGCCCGATCGTGAGCGGTCAGGCGATCGGCGCCTCGGTGAGCCGTGGTGTGGCGCGGCTGATCCGCGATCCCGCCGCCATGGAGCATTTCCAGCAGGGCGATGTACTGGTGACGGAGCGCACCGATCCCGACTGGGAGCCGATCCTCCGCAAGGCCAGCGGCGTGGTGACCGACCAGGGCGGCCGCACCTGCCATGCGGCGATCATCGCCCGTGAGATGGGGATCACCGCGATCGTGGGCAGTGGTGATGGCACCCGCCGTCTCGAGGATGGCGCCGCCGTCACGCTCGCCTGCTGTGAGGGAGAGGTGGGCCATGTCTACCCGGGTCTGCTGCCCTTCCGCCTCGAGGAGCAGCCCCTCAGCGATCTGCCCACCACCACCACCCGCATCCTGATGAACGTGGGCAACCCGGAGGAGGCCTTCAACCTGGCCGCCATCCCCTGTGACGGGGTCGGCCTGGCGCGGCTGGAGTTCATCATCGCGAACCACATTCGCGTCCATCCGCTGGCGCTGCTCCATCCCGAGCAGGTCAGCTCGGAGCAGGAACGGCACCAAATCGCCACGCTGATCAGGGGCTACAACGATCCTGCCGAGTACTACATCGACAAGCTGGCCCAGGGCATGGCCCGCATCGCGGCGGCGTTCCATCCGCGGCCGGTGATTCTGCGCTTCTCCGATTTCAAGAGCAACGAATACGCCCGCCTCCTCGGCGGAGCGGCCTTCGAGCCGATCGAGGAAAATCCGATGCTGGGCTGGCGCGGTGCCTCCCGCTACACCTCCGCCGCCTTCGCGCCCGCCTTCGCCCTGGAATGCCAGGCCCTCAAGCGGGTGCGCGAAGGAATGGGACTCACCAACACGATCCCGATGGTGCCCTTCTGCCGCACCCCCGAGGAGGGGGACAAGGTGCTGGCCCTGATGGCGGAGCAGGGTCTGATGCGCGGTGGGAACGGACTAGAGGTGTACGTGATGTGCGAATTGCCCAGCAATGTGGTCGTCGCCGAGGCGTTCGCCGAACGCTTCGATGGCTTCTCGATCGGCTCCAACGACCTCACCCAGCTCACCCTGGGCCTCGATCGCGATTCGGCCCTGGTGGCCGATTTGTTCGATGAACGCCACGCCAGCGTGAAGGCGATGATCGCCCTGGCGATCCGCACGGCGAAGCGCTGTGGGCGGAAGATCGGTCTCTGTGGTCAGGCCCCGAGCGACCATCCCGACTTCGCCCGCTTCCTGGTGGAGGAGGGCATCGATTCGATCAGCCTCAACCCGGATGCCGTGATTCGCACCCGGCTGGCCGTGGCGGCCCTAGAAGCCGCGAAGCCGCTCTGAACGGCCCTTCCTTGCCCTACCTCTTCGCGACCTACCCGGACAGAAGGGTCCAACCCGCACAGGGCATTCAGGCCAATCGCCAGAGCAGAACGGCATGGGCGCTGCTGCGAATGATGCAGAGAACGGCCAGACCCATGCAAAGGGGACAGTGGGTGAGGCCCATGGGAGGTTGCCAGTGCGATGCTTAAGTTCACCTTGGCACCTTTCCGTAAGGCTGTTGGTCTGCGTGCTGCCCTAGACATCAGAAGTTCTGGAGCATGGCCTGCGTGCTGCGTCTCAGCGAACTGAAGCTGCCCCTCGACCATGGTGAGGAGGATCTGGGGGCGGCCATCTGCCGCCGGCTTGCGCTGTCCAGGGAGGTGCTGCTCTCCCATCGCCTGGTGCGACGCAGCGTCGATGCCCGGCGCCGCAACGCCATTGCGTTGGTCTACAGCGTTGATCTGGAACTGGATCTCGACCCGGCCGGTCAGCGGCGTCTGCTGCGCCGCTTCAAGGGGGACCCCCACCTGCGTGCCGTTCCGGACAACCGTTATCGGCTCCTAACCAGGCTGGATGCCCCCCAGCCTGGTCCACGTCCCGTGGTGGTGGGGGCAGGCCCCTGCGGCTATTTTGTGGCCCTTTTGCTGGCCGAAATGGGTCTGCGGCCCCTCCTGCTGGAGCGGGGCAAGCCCGTGAAGGAGCGCACGGCCGACACCTTCGGCTTCTGGCGGGGCCAACGCCCCCTCGATCCGGAGTCGAATGTCCAGTTCGGTGAGGGGGGGGCCGGCACCTTTTCCGATGGCAAGCTGTACAGCCAGGTGAGTGAGTCGGAAACGCTCATCCGCAAGGTTCTCGAAGAACTGGTGGCCGCCGGCGCCCATCCCGAGATCCTCACCCTGAACCGGCCCCATATCGGCACCTTCAAGCTCGCCACGGTGGTGCGCGGCCTCCGCCGCCGGATCGAGGCCACGGGCGGTGAGGTGCGCTTCGGGGCCAAGGTGAAGCGCCTCGAGCTCAACCGCACCACCCGGGCTGTGGAGGGACTGATCCTGGCGGATGGCGAGCGCGTGGTCGCCGATCAGGTGGCCCTGGCGGTGGGCCATAGCGCCCGCGACACCTTCGCCATGCTGCATGACCTTGGTGTGGCGATGGAAAGCAAGGCCTTCGCCGTGGGACTCCGGGTTGAGCATCCCCAGCCCCTGATCGATCAGGCCCGCTGGGGAGCATCCGCCGGCCATCCCCAGCTAGGGGCCGCAGAGTACAAACTCGTGCACCATGGCGCCACAGGCTCCGGGGCAACGCCGCGCAGTGCCTGGAGTTTCTGTATGTGCCCGGGGGGCCTGGTGGTGGGGGCCACCTCCGAAGCCGGGGCAGTGGTCACCAATGGAATGAGCCAGCATTCGCGCAATGAACGCAACGCCAACAGTGCCTTGGTGGTGAATGTGGAGCGGGAGGATCTGGAGCCCTGGGGCAGCGGCACTGGAGATCCCCTGGCCGGCGTGGCTTTTCAACGCCACTGGGAGCACCAAGCGTTTGTAGCCGGCGGAGCGGATGGTCGGGCTCCCGCCCAGTGGGTCGATGATTTTCTGGCGGGCCGTCCGAGCCAGGCCCGGGGCGCCGGTGGGGTGCAGGCGTCCTTTCAGCCGGGCGTGCGGCTGGGCAGCCTCGACACCTGCCTGCCCGGTTGGGTCGTGGAGACAATCCGGGATGCCCTGCCCGCCTTTGAGCGCCGCATCCCTGGATTCTGTTCCGGCGGCGCCCTGCTCACGGGCGTGGAGACCCGCACGTCATCTCCCGTGAGGATCGTGCGGGATGCCGCGAGCCTGGAGAGCCCGAACACCCCCGGGCTCTATCCCGCCGGCGAGGGGGGAGGACATGCCGGCGGCATCCTCTCGGCTGCCATCGATGGGATCCGGGTAGCCGAAGCGATCGCCCTCACACGTCTTCGTCTTCGGCGCCCAGAGGCACCAAGCGGATCTGTTTGCGACCGAGCTTGATTTCAAACTCATCGCCGGGCTTGAGGTCGAGCATGGCGGTGTAGGCCTTGCCCACCATCAGGTTGCCGTTGAACTGCACCTTGGTGTTGAAGCTCAGCTTGCGTCCTGCTTTGCCCGCTTTCGGGGTGGCGCCGAAGTCAACCCCCTTGGCATTCAGCAGCGACTCGTAGAAGGCCGTGAAGTTAAGACGTTCAGTGCCGTCCTTCTTGGTGGAGACGTAACCACAAGCCCGCACGAGGTCGGACTTGCTGACATCACCCAGTTCTTTGACCTTGGCGAGGAGTTCGGCTCCGGTGAGCATGAGCAGAAAAATGCAACTCCTGCATAATCACGCACTAAGGGCCTATCCCGCAAGTCCTCCGGCGGTCGAATTGTTCGGTTGAAAGGAAACTCCAAGCCTTCCCTAATTCCCTCAGGGCGAGCCCTGCTGCCCAGATACAAGGAGTTTTGATGCTGATCCCTTACCACAGCTGCCTTGGTGCAGCTCCGCTCCCGGCTCGGTGGTGTCTGCAGCGCGTTCACCTGATCATCTGGCTTCGCCGCGGGACGGTTCGGCGTTGTCAGCAACCCTGGGAAACGATGCCACTCCACTGAACCGCCTTGATCCGGTCACGGCGCCAGGAATGGAATAAGTTCAACTCACCAACTGTACAAAGCGGGCAGACTTCGATGCGTGTCGGATCCACACCCGCGTGGATGAGCTGGGCCCGAGCAGCCGCCCGGATATCCAACCTGTCATGTCCTGGCTCTGGATCCTCCAGCAGCGCCCCGCAGGCTCGCAGTTCCTTGAGGTTGGCATCGGTGTCGCCTTCATCCGGCGGCCGCAACGATTGCGCCACCTCCAGACTTACCGAGCGTTCCACCTGATAGGCGGCCCCGCTCACCGCTGGGCCCAGGGCAATGAGCAGATCGGTCCGCCGGGATCCGGCCTTCTCCAGCAGGGTTAGGGCTTCCGGCAGGATGCGGCCGGCCACCCCCCGCCAGCCCGCGTGGCAGGCCCCCACCCGGCCGGTCGCCGGATCAGCGATCAGCACCGGCGTGCAGTCGGCACCACAGACCCACAAGCTCTGGCCAAGCGCATCACTCACGAGTCCATCGGCCTCGGGCCAGGGCTCCCCCAGGGCCATGCTGGCCGGAAGCACGCGCGAGCTGTGAATCTGGCGCGGCCGGTGCACCGTGATGCCGGCACTGATGGCGCCGGCCAGCTCTTCCGGCCCGCGACCTTGCCACTGCCGGGTGAAGAAACCGTGCTCAAACTCCGCCAGCCGATCCGCCTGCAGGTAGTACCCCCCATAAGTTCCCACCCAGGTCCAGCCCGGCTGGTCGTTGAAGCCCCGGTCGGGGCGATCGAAAGGTGGGACGAGGGCTTCAGCCATGGGATTCGATCCGCTGGACTTCAGGTATCGGGAAGATCTCGCAGCAGCCAGAAGCCCTCCAGGCGTTGATCCCGTTCCTCAGCCTGCACAGCCAGAAACTGCAGCCCACCCGCCTGGGCCCGGGCCATTTCGAAGGCCTCCGCAGCCACCCTGGCTTCCTCCGCGGGCAGGGTGGTAAGGAGCCAGCGATCCTCCAGGCCGGCCTCCAGCACCAGCTGATTTCCCTCCACCTCCAATCGCACCGGCTCGAGGCCCGCCACCCACCCCGCAATGGCCAGGGCCCGATGGGGGCTGAACAGGCGGATTCCCGGAACCGCCGCATCGGGCTTCAGGTCGGAAGGAAGCTGGATCAGCCCGGCGAATCCGGTGCCCCATTCCGTTGCCTCCGCCAGGGCGGCCACCGGCAGGGTGGCCCAGGCCCAGCGATCGCCGCGAGCGACCTCCGGCAGGGGCACTGGAATGCCTCGGATCGCCGCCGGTGGCGGCGCCAGGGGGCCGACCAGGGCACCGGGCTCGGCTGGATAGACCTCCGCCTCTCGCTGCCGCAGCCATTCCGCCAGGGCGTAGCAGCGGCGACTCGGCACCAGTTCGAGCTGGAGCGCCTCGGCAGCCCGCTGCACCATCGTGCGCATCGATCCCCGCCAGCAGCGCAGGCGACGCGGCCGGCCGAAGCCCTGGCTGCTCGCCTCGGCAAGAGCCGCCTCGATCGCCTCCCGGAGCCAGAGGGAGTTCACGTTGGTGGCCGGGCACACCTTCAACCAGCGGAAGGGGGCCGGGGCCGCTCCGGCGAGAGCCGGCGATGGGGTGGAGCAGATCAGCAGCTCCCATCGCTTGCGTCCATCGGTCTCGAGCACCGGTCTGGAATAGAAATCGAGCTCCCAGTCGGGCTGGAAGCCTGGGGCGGAGGCCAGGCTTGCCGCCCCAGGACCGGCTGATGCGGGCCCGGGGGCGTCGGGCTGTTCAGCCTTCATGCTGCTGTGGTTCCCGGCATGACATTCATTCCAGGATTTCTCCCGTCTCTGCTCATCCCGCCTCCTGTTCCTTCTGGCGCAGAAGCGAGCGGGCCCGATTGGCCCGGTCGGTCGCTTCGGCCATCACCGTGGCCTTGGCGATCAGGAGCTCACCGGGTTGTCCCTCCAGCAAGGCGGTGTTCAGGGCGATGCGACCCCGGCCTGGATCGAGGGAGGTGATCAGGGCTTTGATCCGTTCACCGGGCTCGAAGGCCTCGCGCAGATCCCGCAGGGCGCCGCCGGTGATCGAGCTCTGGTGGAGCAGGCCGCTCACGCCGCCCAGGTCCACGAAGAAGCCATAGGGCTTGATTGCGGCCACTTGGCCCTCCACCAGCTGGCCCACCTCCAGTTCGCCGAAGCGGGCAGCGGTGGACGCCCTGCGTTCGGAGAGCACCAACTTGCGAGTTTCAGGATTGACCTCGAGGAAGCTCACCCCGAGGGTCTTGCCCACTAGGGCTTCGTGGTTCTCCCCATCCTGGAGCTGGGAGCGGGGGATGAAGCCCCGCAGACCCTCGAGGTCACAGGTCACACCGCCACGGTTGAAGCCGGTGACCTGAACCTGCACCACCTTGCCGTCCTTCTCGAGCTGACGCACCTTCTCCCAGCTCTGGCGCAGAGCCAGGGCCCGGGCGCTGATGGTCACCATGCCGTCGGCGTTTTGCTCGCGGGTCACGAGCACTTCCACCTGCAGGCCCCGAGGGAAGCGTTCCTTGAGGTTGGTGATCACCCCCAGGCCAGCCTCGTTCTTGGGCATGAAGCCCGGCGCCTTGCCGCCGATATCCACATACACCCCGTCGCTCTCCACGCTCACCACCGTGCCACTCACCACCTCGCCGGTGGTGCCCACGGGCTCGTTCTCGTCGAGGGCTGCCAGGAAGGCTTCTTCATCGAAATCGAAATCGTCCACAGTGCGGCTCACTGCGGCCTGGCCGGCGGCCTGGGCCTGCTTGCGATCGCCGCCGGCTCGGCTCTTGCCGGGTTCCGGCCCCAGCAGGTCGGCCATCGTCATGCCTTCGAGAGCTCCAAGATCAAAGAGCTCGTCATCGGAGCGACGAGGGACCGCCGGTCCCGCCGGGGCAGGGGGTGCGGGCCGGCTAGGAGCCTGCGGCGCTTCGATGCCAGGAGAGGGTGCGGCAGTGGCGTTACCGGGGCCGGCCAGCTCAGAGGGCCTGGCCGCTGGCGGTGCCACTTCCTCCTTGCGGATCAACATCACTTGGGGCGGCTTCCGGGGTGGCGTGACCGGCTGCCCACCGGGCCGTTGGGCGGGGGTCCGGGGTTGACGCGGCGGAGGGGTGCCGGATCCGGCCATGAACCAAAGCGTTCGGCGATCCCACACTGTAGGGATCCCCCCTGGAGCATCGGCCGGGTTCACCCCGTTCCCGTTCCGTACCAGGCCGCCGTTCGAGCCACCCTCATGACCTCAGCCGCTCCGAATCCCCAGGGCCAGGAACAACGGCGCCTGCTCAGCCAGCTGAGCTGGCCCGAGGTGGCGAAGGAGGCCGCCAGGGCCGGCAGCACGGTGGTGTGGCCCTTCGGGGCGATCGAACAGCACGGCCCCCATCTCCCCCTCGGCACCGATGCCCTGTTCGCCGAGCGGGTCTGCACGGCGGTGCTCGAGCGGCTGCCCGCCGATCTTCCGATCTGGCAGCTGCCGACCCAGAGCCTGGGTTTCTCCCATGAGCATCGCGGTTTTGCCGGCACCCTCAGCCTGCCGCCCGAGTTGCTGCTGGGACTTGTGCTCGCGGTGGGCAGCGACCTGGCGGCGGCGGGGTTCCAGCGGCTGGTGCTCCTCAATGGCCATGGCGGTCAGATCGCCCTGCTGGAGGTGGCGGCCCGGCAGCTCCACGCGGCCCAGCCAGGTTTGGCGGTGCTTCCTTGTTTTTTGTGGCGAGGTCCGGAAGGGGTCTCCCAGCGGATTCCCGAACCGGAGCGCCAGCTGGGGCTGCATGCGGGTCTAGCCGAGACGAGCCTGATGCTCCACTTGGCGGAGAACCTGGTCGGTCCCGGGCGTCAGGCTGACGGAACTTGCCAGGAGTCACCGGAGGGCTGGAGCCTGGAGGGCCAGGCCCCCTGCGCCTGGCTGACCAGCGAGCTCAGCACCTCTGGCGTGATCGGCGATCCCGCCGGCGCCTCCGCCGAGCTGGGGCAGGAGCTGTTCGAGGCATTGGTGGAGGGATGGCGGCGCCGGTTTCAATCGCTGCTGAACAGCAACTGGCCACCGGGAACCCGGCGGTGTTGATTACAGTCAGGGGCTAAATGCGCGAAAGGCCCTCCATGGCGGTTTCCCTGTCGGATCTGTCCCCGAATCCTGCGGCATCGATCGGCCTAGCTAGCGGGGGCGGCTCACCGGCCGAAGCCGACCTGCCCGACTTCAGCAGCGAGGGCTACAAGGATGCCTACAGCCGGATCAATGCCATCGTGATCGAAGGCGAACAGGAAGCCCACGACAACTATCTGTCCCTGGCCACCCTGCTGCCCGATCAAGCCGAAGAGCTAGCCAGGCTGGCCCGGATGGAGATGAAGCACAAAAAGGGCTTCACCGCCTGTGCCGCCAACCTTGGCGTGGTGGCTGACATGCCCTTCGCCCGTGCTTTCTTCACGCCGCTCCGCGACAATTTCCAACAGGCCCTCGCCGAAGGCAAACTGGTAACTTGCCTATTGATTCAGTCGATCCTGATTGAGGCCTTCGCCATCGCGGCCTACCACATCTATATCCCGGTGGCCGATCCCTTCGCCCGCAAGATCACCGAGGGCGTGGTGCAGGACGAATACACCCACCTCAACTATGGACAGGAGTGGCTCAAGGCCAACCTTGAGGCGTCCCGCCTGGAGCTGGAAGAGGCCAACCGGGCCAACCTTCCCCATGTGCGGCGGATGCTGGAGCAGGTGGCTGACGACGCCGGTGTGCTTCAGATGGACCAGGAGGACCTGATGGCCGACTTCATGACCTCCTATCAGGAGGTGCTCATCGAGATCGGTTTCACCTCCCGGGAGATCGCAAGGATGGCCACGGCAGCTCTACTGGGTTGAGGGTCCTGCACCCATGGCAAGATGGGCCGCCTGCCTGGTCCGGCGGTTCCCAATTCCAAAGGTTTCGATCGTCATGTTTGGCTTGATCGGTCACTCCACCAGCCTTGATGACGCTCGTTCCAAGGCTGCCAGCCTCGGCTTTCCGGAATACGCCGAGGGCGATTTTGAAATGTGGTGTGTTGCACCGCCGCAATTGGTCGAAACGGTAGAGGTGACCAGCCGCACCGGCCAGGTGATCAAGGGCGCCTACATCGATTCGGTGTTCGTGCCGGAGATGTTGAGCAGGTTCAAAACAGCCAAGCGCAAGGTGCTCAGCGCCATGGAGCTCGCCCAGAAGCACGGCATCGCGATCACGGCCCTAGGAGGTTTCACTTCCATCATCTTCGAAAACCTCAATCTCCTCAAGGAACAGCAGATCCGCAGCACCAGGCTTGAATGGGAGCGGTTCACCACCGGTAACACCCACACCGCCTGGGTGATCGCTCAGCAGGTGGTCCACAACGCGCCGCGGCTTGGCATCGATCTGGCCCGCGCCAAGGTGGCCGTGGTGGGTGCCACCGGCGACATTGGCAGTGCGGTGTGCCATTGGCTGCAGCGCCAAGGCGTAGGAGAACTGCTGTTGGTCGCCCGCCGCCCCCAGCCGCTGCTGGATCTCCAGGCGGAGCTGGGTTCGGGCCGCGTGTTGGAGCTCAATGAAGCCCTGGCCGAGGCTGATGTGGTGGTCTGGGTGGCGAGTCTTCCCCAGAGCCTCAGCATCGATGCCGATCTGCTGCCGAGGCCCTGCCTGATGATTGACGGTGGCTACCCCAAGAATCTCGATTCCCGTTTCTCGGGCGACGGGATTCAGGTGATCAAAGGTGGCATCGTGGAGTTCTGGCAAGATCTGGGATGGCAGATGATGGAGATGGCCGACATGGCCAATCCCAGGCGCCAGTTGTTCGCCTGTTTCGCGGAAGCCATGCTGCTGGAATTCGAAGGAATCCACACCAACTTCAGCTGGGGCCGCAACAACATCTCCCTGGCCAATATGGATCTCATCGGTGAAGCATCCCTTCGCCACGGCTTCCGGGCCCTGGCGCTGGATTCGGTTCAGCCAGGCACCCTCGTGCCCGCCTGATTCCCAGCCCCTGCCTCCCCGGTTCGATCACCTGTAATTCTGAACCTCAGCCTGTCTAAGCCCATGGTCCGCCGCGCCCTCCTTGAGTTCGAGAAGCCGCTGGTGGAGCTGGAGGAGCAGATCGAGCAGATTCGGCAGCTGGCCAGGGACTCCGAAGTGGATGTGAGCCAGCAGCTGCTTCAGCTCGAAACCCTGGCCACCCGGCGCCGCGAGGAGATCTTCCGCTCGCTCACACCGGCTCAGAAGATCCAGGTGGCACGCCATCCGCAGCGCCCGAGCTGCCTCGACTACATCCAGTTGATCACCGATGTCTGGGTTGAGTTGCACGGCGACCGTCGCGGCTCCGACGACAAGGCCCTCGTGGGGGGGGTCGGTCGCATCGGCGACCAGCCCGTGGTGCTGCTGGGCCACCAGAAGGGTCGCGACACCAAAGAAAACGTGGCTCGCAACTTCGGCATGGCCTCACCCGGGGGCTATCGCAAGGCGATGCGCCTGATGGAGCACGCCGATCGCTTCCGGCTGCCGATCATCAGCTTCATCGACACTCCTGGTGCTTACGCGGGGCTGTTGGCCGAGGAGCAGGGCCAAGGCGAGGCGATCGCCGTGAACCTGCGGGAGATGTTCCGGCTGCGGGTGCCGATCATTGCCACGGTGATCGGGGAAGGAGGCTCCGGTGGGGCCCTGGGCATCGGCGTGGCCGATTGTCTGCTGATGTTCGAGCACAGCGTTTACACAGTGGCCAGTCCGGAGGCCTGTGCCTCGATCCTCTGGCGGGACGCCGCCAAGGCACCTGTTGCTGCCGAAGCCCTCAAGATCACCGGCCCCGACCTGCTCAAGCTCGGGGTGATCGATGCCGTGCTCCCTGAGCCCTCCGGGGGCAATCATTGGGCTCCGCTCCAGGCGGCGCAAACCCTCAAAGAGGCCATCCACCACCACCTGGCCGAGCTCGGTGCCCTTTCAGAACCCGAACGGATCGAACGTCGTTACGCCAAGTTCCGGCGAATCGGCCGCTTCCTTGAATCAGCCCCCACGGAACCCGCCCGAATTGCTTAAGGTTTCGAGAGTGTTTTCTGGTCTGGCTTGACCGCCATTCTCCCTAACCGACCATCAGAGCGGAATCCGTACCCGGAGTCCCGGCCCGATCGGAACCACCCCTTGGGCGGGATGGATCACTGTTTGGTAGGCACCGGTCAGCCTTACGGCGCCGTCGGACGCTCGCCGCGGTGTGGGACGGCATCCGTAGCCGGTGTTCGGAAAACACACCGCTCCACCCCCATGAACCGGTAAACAGTTGCTGCGATCGGCGTGCCATGCTCAACAAGAGCAGGTGGCCGCTGCCCTGCTGTTCCTGGCGCAGCAGCCCTCCATTCCGTCCATGGAGGTTTCCCCTGTAGCCGGCTGCCGGCCCCCCTTGGATCCCCCATGACATCCACGCTCCCGTCATCGATCACCTCTGTGTCAGTTCCGGCGACGCCCTCTCCCAATGGCCTCGGGGCTGTTGGCGCTGCGGCGAACTCACTGCCGATCAGTGTCCGTCTTCGTCAGCGGCTGCGAGAGGCCAACGCCCCATTTCTGGCCAATGACAACATTTCGGCCCATCTGCGTGACGGCGAGATGGATCAACTTGAAGTTGAAGTCACCGACAAGGTTCGTGAGCTTCTGCGCAGCCTGGTGATCGATATTGAAAACGATCACAACACCGCTGAAACGGCGGAGCGTGTGGCGCGGATGTATCTGCATGAGGTTTTCAAAGGCCGCTATCAGGAGCAGCCGAAAATCGCCTCCTTCCCCAACGTCAAGAAACTCGACGAAATTTACACCGTTGGTCCGATCACCGTTCGCTCGGCCTGCTCGCACCATCTGGTTCCTATTCTCGGCAGCTGCTGGATCGGCATCAAGCCGGGCGTCAGGGTGATTGGCCTTTCCAAGTTTTCCCGGGTGGCGGAATGGGTCTTTTCAAGACCCCACATCCAGGAAGAGGCCGTTTTAATCCTGGCCGATGAGATTGAGCGTCTCTGTGAACCGGAGGGTCTGGCCATCCTGGTGAAGGCCCAGCACTACTGCATGAAGTGGCGTGGTGTGAAGGAACCCCAAACCACCATGGTCAATTCGGTGGTGCGCGGGGATTTCCGCAGTGATCCAAACCTCAAGGCCGAATTCTTCGAGCTGGTCAAGCAGCAGGAATCGTTGCTCGGCTACTGATCATCCCCAGCACCGCCGGCGTCCGGGTGCGGCGAATGGCCTGCCACCGCCCGCACCAGAGCTTCCACCTTCGCCAAATTCTTCACGCCCGGGGCGTCCTCCACTCCGCTGGAGGCATCGAATCCATCGGGATTCACCGCTCCCCGCAGCGACGCCAGCCGCTCGGGGGTGATCCCTCCCGCCAGCCACCAGGGGAGCTCACAGCGGAATCCACGCAGCCATCCCACAGGAATCCGCTGCCCGGTGCCGCCCAATTGGCTGCCCACCCAGGCATCCAACAGCAAACCATCGACCACGGGAGTGAAGCGGTGCAGCTGCTCGAGGTCTTCGGGTTGCCGGATACGCAGCGCCTTCCAGATCAGGAGCCCCTCGGGCAGGCTGCGCCGCAGCTCCAGGCAGCGCTCCACGGTTTCGTTGCCATGGAGCTGCACCACGTTGTGTCCTCCCGGGCCCGGTTCCAGCAGGGGGAGATCCCCAGAGGTGGGATCCGCCACCACCAGCACCCTCAGGCACTCCTTCCGCGCCGAGGCCACGGCCTCGAACAGGGCCAGACGGCGGCTCGGCTCCAGCCAGCGAGGGGAGCTCTGCACCCCAATCACCCCGACAGCAGCCACCCCCAGGGCCGCCACGGCCGCCGCCTGGGGCGGCTCCCGCAGGCCACAGATTTTCAGCAGGGGAGGCGCCATGGCGACCAACCGGTGGAAAGCCTTTCTAAGATCACGCAGCGGAGGCTACGACCAGCCAACCTGATGCCCTTTTTGAGCCGCAGTCACGGGTCACCCGGTTCTCTGATTCTCCAGATTCCCTGCCCGTTCCGATCCCATGGCTAACCAATGTGCGAGGCAGAACCGTGGGTGAGGGCTGGCAGCTGTTCCGAGTCCGCGGCATCCCCCTGCGCATCCATCCAACCTGGTTTCTGATCCTGCTGGCGGCCACCCTGGCCTTTGAGCGGCACTACCGCCTGATCCTGGCCACCACCCTTCCCCAGGGCGGCCTCTGGCTGGTGGCCCTTGCCACGGCCCTGCTGCTCTTCGTTTCCGTTGTGCTCCACGAGCTGGGCCATGCCTTGGTGGCCCTTGGCCAGGGTGTGAAGGTGGGCAGTATCACCCTGTTTCTGCTGGGTGGCGTCGCCAGCGTCGAACGGGAATGCCCCACGGCCCTCGGCGCTCTTGCCGTCGCCCTGGCCGGTCCCCTCGTGAGCCTGGCGCTGGCGGTCGCCCTGCTGGTGGGTGTGCATCCAGCCAGCCACCAGTCCGTGGTGCTGGGCGAGGTGTTCAAGCAGCTGGGGGTGCTCAACCTGGTGCTGGCCCTCTTCAATCTCCTGCCTGGCCTGCCCCTCGACGGCGGTCTGGTAGTCAAGGCCCTGGTCTGGCAGGTCACCGGCAGCCGGCGGCGGGGCCTGTTGGTGGCCAATGCTTGCGGCCGCTTCCTGTCCTTCCTCGCGCTCGGCCTGGGAGCGATGCTTCTGCTGCGGGGCGGTGGCATTAGCGGAGCCTGGATGATGCTGCTCGGTTGGTTCGGCCTGGGGGCCGCCCGGAATCAGAGCCAGGTTCTGCAGGTTCAGCAAGCGCTTCGAGACATCCAGGTGAAGGATGTGAGCCGCCGCCGTTTCCGGGTGTTGGAGGCCTCAACCACCTTGCGGCAGCTCAGTCAGCTGGAGCCGATTCTTCCCGCCGCTCCCGTCGGGGCTGTCCGTGATCCAGCCCCAGCCAGCGAGCCTCGGCCCGCCGCCCCTCTGAGCGCCGCCCATTCCCTCGCGGACTGGTTGCTTGTGTGTGACCGGGGGCGCTGGCGAGGGGTTGTCGATCCCTCAATCCTCCAGGATTTACCCGTGCAGCGATGGGACAGCGAAACGGTGGGGAATCACCTCCATTCCCTTACCGATTTACCTTCCATCGCCGAATCGGCCCCCCTCTGGCAAGCCGTGTTGCAGATGGATCAGCCTGGCCGGCCCCGCCTCCTCGTCCTCGGTCCCGCCGGCCTGCCCTCCGGAACGCTGGAGCGGCCCGAGGTTGCCGAAGCCGTGCTGAACAGGATCGGCGTTCGCCTTCCCACCCAGCTGATGGCCGCGGTCCGCGAGCAAAACGGTTACCCACCCGGGCTGGGCCTGGCCCAGGTGGTGCGCTCAATGCTGGCTGCCGGTGAGGTGCAGCTGCCGGAGGCCCTGTCGGCGAATGGCTCTGCTGCGGCCTCCTCCACAGGGTCCTGAATCGCGCAACCCTGATCGCCCTAATGGCCAGCACCATTGTGGGCCGTGGAGTGGACCGTGGCCTGCACCCCGGCCCACTCCTGGAGAGTGAGATCGCCGCGAACCAGGCTCACGCCACCCCGGCGGAGAGGAAGGCAGCGGGCTGCTGAACGCAGCAGCAGGGACTCCAAGTCATCGCCCGCGAGCGGCAGGGGCGCCAGCTGCGGAGGATCTTCCCCAAAGAGCTGCTCCCAGAGGTCAGCCTGGGGGTTGAGCAAGATGCTGCCGTGCTGGAGCAGGCAGCCGGCGCGCCAGAGCTGGGCACTGCCGATCCGCTTGCTGCCGTCATGATGGATGAGATCCGCGCCGGTGCTAGTGGCAAAGCAGCTGTTCCGGTCCCGGCTGGGGGCGCTCCGTCCGGGTCGCAGCGGCAGACCAAGCTCATCAAAGGCCCGGCAGAGCCAGCCACAGCATCGTCCGTAAACGGTTGTTCTCGGGCCTGGGGCTGCCGGCCAGATCAGCGCATAGGAGAGGTCGCCCCCATGGAGAACGGCGCGCCCTCCACTGGACCGCCGCACCAGTTCGATGGCCCCGGATCTGGCCAGCTCCCGCCAATGGGCTGGGAGGAACCTTTGATGGAAACCCAGTGACAGGGTGGGGCGGGACCAGCGGTAAAGGCGGAACACAGCACCGGCGCCTGGATCAGCACGGGCCTGCTCGAGGAGCTGCCCATCGATCGCCATCTGCCAGGGGCCCGGCAGGGTGTAAGTGGGGATCCAGCGAACCCGCGCCCGATCGAGGGGGGTTGGCGGAGGGCCTGGCCTTGAGGGCTGCAGCACGAGGATCAGCGCTCGGGCGGCGGCGGGGCGGCGGCCGACCAGAAAAGGGGATCCAGCTCGAATCCCAGCACCGCCGCCATCTGGGCGAGACCCTGGCGGCAGGGAACCCCAGCCCCCACAGACCAGGCATCGAGCCAGAAGAGTCGGTGGGTGATCCACAGGTCAAGGCACTCAGGGGCGAAACGGATGCCCTCGTTGCGGCTGAATCCATGGGGAAGCAGCATCGCCACATGGCGAGTGAGGGTGCCCCGGCTGCGTTCGAGCACCAGGGGAAGCCAGGGGTTCAGGGCATCGGCGCGCAGACTCCAGAGGCGCACCTCCGGCACTTCCGAGAGTTCGCGGGGATCATCGTCGGCCCGGGGCCAGTGCAGCTCCAGCTCGAGCTGGCCCGCCATGGCCACCAAACGCTCCACACCGGCGTCCTGCAGCGGCGCCAGGGGGGAGAGATCAAGCTCCCGGATCTGGCGGGTGGTGATGGAAAGCGCCAGGGAAGGCGGCTCCGCAGCGGTGGGGGCCATCAAGAGCTGTGACAGGGCAGGGGCTCGATGGGGACCGTAGCGAGCCCAGCGGGGAGAATGGTGGCGTTGCATTCACCCAGCCGGACCATGATCAACCAGACCGAAGTGCTCATCGCTCTGGTGGTAGCCGCCCATGCCGGCGTTCTGGCCGTTCGCCTGGCCTTCAGCCTCTACAAGGCCTGAAGATCGCGCCTTCGCCTTGGCAATTCCCGGGCCGACTGCTAGAAGCGGTGATCGCCGCTGAGTTCCGTGCCGCTGCTCCCGTTCCGCCAGCCCAGCCGTTCCACGCCCGCCTCCGGGGGAGGGGGGGAACGCAGCGAGCGGGTTGAGCGCCGAAAGGCCACGCAGTCAACCTCCCGCTCCCCGAATGCCGCGGCCTCCGGCCGAGGCGGGGCTCCAAGCACCGATCGTCAGCCGCTGGAGCTACGGGCGGCTCCCGTTCCCTCCTTCAGGCCCCCCGACCCAGCCAGCCGCTCCCATCGAAGCCAAGACCACGGAGCAGGCAGCCGTCGCTCCGCTGGCAGGGCCCAGGCCACGGTCGCGGCGGATCCGCGGCGGCGTCCCGCTTCCTGGGCGGTGCCCGACCCCTTCAGTGCTCCCCCCGGCGGATCCCCGAATCCTCTTGTCCGTCCGCAGCCTGCGGCTCCCGCCGGCGTTGCCGTATTCGGAACCGATGGCCATCTGCTGTGCATCACCCAGGAACGGCGTGAGCTGGTCTGCAGCGTCATCGGTCTGATGGTCAAGTTGGGGCTGGTGGCGGTGGCTGGTGTCAGCCTGGTGCGCCTGGCCGGGGCCTACCAACAGCGCATGGATCGCAATGGCGAGATCGTGGCCGTGCTGGAGCTTGAGAAAGCGCGCCTGGCCCGCGCCCGCGAACGTTTTGATCAGCTCTTCATGGTGGCGGGCGAGCAACAGTTGATCCGTGAGCAGAGCCAGTGGATCGCCCCGAATCGCTTACGCGTGGTCTGGCAGTCAGCGCCCCCGCTCACCCCCCCGTCGTCCTCGCACCCCTAGGTCGCCTTTCTTGCCTGACGCCATGGCTCCCGCTTCCGCTGCTCTTCCCACCGAAGCCCCCTTGGGTGCCAGCGGCACCCCTGGCACCGTGCTGATCACCGGAGCCTCCTCCGGTGTCGGCCTCTTCGCCACCAAGGCGCTCACCGACCGCGGCTGGCATGTGGTGATGGCCTGCCGCGACAGCGACAAGGCCCGCCGCGCCCAGGCGGCCCTGGCCATCGCCGCTGATCGGGTGACTCACCTGCAGGTCGATCTGGGCGACCTCGAAAGCGTTCGCCAATTGGTGCAGGCTTTCCATGGCACCGGTCGGCCCCTGGATGCCCTGGTGGTGAATGCGGCCGTCTACCTACCTCGGCTGAAGCAGCCGGAGCGCTCACCCCAGGGCTATGAGATCTCGATGGCCACCAACCACCTCGGCCATTTCCTGCTGATCCACCTCCTGCTCAACGACCTCAAGCGATCCAGTCACCCGTCGCGGCGTCTGGTGATCCTTGGCACGGTGACCGCCAACTCCAAGGAGCTGGGTGGCAAGATCCCCATCCCAGCCCCCGCCGACCTAGGCGACCTTGCGGGCTTCGCCGCCGGCTTCAAGGCCCCCATCGCCATGGCCGACGCCAAACGCTTCAAACCCGGCAAGGCCTACAAGGACAGCAAGCTCTGCAACATGATCACGACCCAGGAGCTGCATCGCCGCCACCATGGCGACACCGGCATCGTGTTCACCTCGCTTTATCCGGGTTGTGTGGCGGATACGCCCCTGTTCCGCAACACCCCGGCGGCCTTCCGCACAATCTTTCCCTGGTTCCAGAAGAACATCACCGGCGGTTACGTGAGTCAGGCCCTCGCAGGCGAGCGGGTGGCGGAGGTGGTGGCCGATCCGGCCTTCGCCGTTTCCGGAGTGCACTGGAGCTGGGGCAATCGCCAGAGCCAAGGGGGCAAGCAGTTCAGCCAGGAGCTCTCCGACAAGGCCAGCAACCCGGAAACGGCCCGCCGGATGTGGGATCTTTCCCTGCAGTTGGTGGGTCTGGCCTGACTCCGCTCCGCGCCTGAGCGGGGCCGGCCTTGGGGCCTCCTCCCCAGGCACATCTCGGGGGGCGCAGCATGATCAGCCCCAGGCCCTAGCGATCAGGATCCGGAAAGAGTGCTTTGCAGCCTGTTGAGGCTCATCACCACAACCCGGCCTGGCTGCTATCAAGTTAGTAGTCGTTTCTACGAACCGATGTCCCGCTCCCTGCGCTGGGGGATCGGCCTGCTGCTCGTTGCGGGTCTGCTCCTTGGCGCATTCTTCTTTCTGCCTTTCCGCTCCTGGCTGCCCGGGGGCACCGTGGGCGACATCGCCACGCGAGAGGTGGTGAACGGCACGCTCTTCAATCGCCTGTTCCCCAAGCCCCAGACCGGAGAGCAACTCGTCTTCACCCAGGAGAAGCGGGGCTTCAGCCAGGCCCGTCTCAAGCAGGGAGCCGAAGTGCGTGCCCTGCTCTCGATTTCCGATGTGGCCAGCTCACCCGCCAGCCGCAACAAGTTCATCCACACCGAGGAGCGCTTGCAGTCCTGGCCCCTGGTGGACCAGGGCAGCCAGGCCAGCGCCCTGCTGGTGGCCGATCGCTTCCAGGTGAAAGTGATCGGCCAGGGGAGTGGGCTGGATGTGCAGCAGCGCCATGATTTGCTCGGGGCCTTTGACCTCTCGGCGCTGGCCGCCCTGAACCCTTCGGCCCTTCAGGCACCCGCGATTCCTTCGGGCCGTGGGGCTCTGCCTCCCGGGAAACAAGCTCCGATGCGGCTACCGCTCCCCGGCCTGCAGCGTCAGGCACCCCAGCCTTCCCAGGCCGGGGTTCCCCAGCCCGCCGCCAATCGCAAGTCCTCCATCTTCAATCGCTTCAATCGCGCCAACGCTGCCCTGGAGCCCGCCGCATGAGCGCCACCGTTCTGGAGCGCCTCGAGCGTCTCCCCCGCCGCAATCTCACCGTGCTGGCCTTGAGGGGCATCAGCACCCTCGTGCCAGGGGGCTGGCAGAACCAGACCAGTCCCGAGGAGCTAATCAGCGATGTGCTGGGCAGCGATGACCTCGAACTGGTGCAGCAAGTGCGTGCCCGCGCCGATGAACTCAGCCGGGCCCGCCATGAGGGCTACCGCCGGGCCTTGAGTCTTTACGACGCCGTGAACCGCTCCCAGAAGGCCGCCGGTGGTCTGCGGGTGCTGGCCAACGTGGCCGGAGCCCTGCCCCTGGTGAAGCGTCTGGCGGTGCTAACGCCCGCCAGCCAGACCCTCCAGGCGGTGGATCTGAGTCTCAAGGTGGCGGCCGAGATGTTGGCCTTCACCCAGGTGAATGGTTTGCCCGGCGACAGCTTTGCCGCCTTCGGCGATTCCCTCCGTGAGTATTCGGGTGAAGCGCGGGTGCGGATGGCAGCCCTCGTGTGCTTCGATGCGTTGTTGCCCCTGGGCGACAACGCCCTGCACCGCCTCGATGACCTCCTCGGGCAGGTAGGTAGCCGCGAGCTCCACCAGCTGCCCTCCTACGCCGGCATGGCATCCCTGCTGCCCGGTCGCGGTGATGCGGCTCACCTGTCCTTCGTGCGCCGTGGGGTGGATCAGTGGCTCGGCTGGGCCGATGGTTTCGTGGGCGACCTGGGGCTGAGCGGCCAGCGGGCCGTGCGGGCCCTGGAAGCCACCATCGGCCCCTGGCACGGGGGCATGGAGCAGCTAGCCACCTTCCTCGATGCCTTCACCGACACCTACTCCCACACGGGCGTGCAGGCGGTGGCCCGGCGCCTGGTGGAGCGAGCGGCGGCGGAGATCTGAAGGCGGCGAGGCGGTGCGGGATGGCCCACCACCAGCCAGACTGGTTCATTGTGTTGCACAACCACCATGCGCTGGGCCGACGGACGCCGGAGTGACAACGTGGAGGACCGCCGCGGCATGGGGGCTCCTGCCGTGGCTGGTGGCGTGGGCCTGGTGGGCATCCTGCTGGCGATTGCCGTGGCCCTGCTGGGCGGCGATCCCTTTGTGGTGCTGCAGCAGTTCTCTGGCGGCGGCAGCCCGCTCGGTCCCGCACCCGCCCAGGTGAGCCGGCCGTATCAGAAGGCACCAGCCGCCGACGACAAGCTGGCGGATTTCGTGTCGGTTGTCCTGGCCGACACCGAAGACACCTGGAAGCAGGAGTTCCGCGAGAACGGCGGCACCTACCGATCCCCCAAGCTGGTGATCTTTGACGGGGTGGTGGCCTCGGCGTGTGGCCAGGCGGCCGGCGCGATGGGCCCCTTCTATTGCCCGAACGACGAGAAGGTTTACATCGACCTCAACTTCTACCGCCAGCTGCGCCAACAGATGGGCGCCCCCGGCGACTTCGCCCAGGCCTACGTGATCGCCCACGAGATCGGTCACCATGTGCAGCACCAACTCGGCATCGACCAGAAGGTGCAGCAGATGCAGCGGCGTCTGCCCCAGGCCCAGGCCAACCAGCTTTCGGTGCGGCTCGAACTTCAGGCCGATTGTTTAGCCGGGGTCTGGGCCCACCGCACCGCTACCCAGCGACGCACCCTCGAGCAGGGTGACATCGAGGAAGCCCTCAACGCTGCCGCCCGGATCGGCGATGACACCTTGCAGCGCCAGAGCAGCGGACGGGTGAGGCCAGAAAGCTTCACCCACGGCACCTCGGCTCAGCGTCAGAAATGGTTCGCCACCGGCCTGCAGAGCGGTGACATGAACCAGTGCGACACCTTCAACACCAATCAGGTGTAAGGGGCTCCGGAAAGAATCGAGCCGGGGTCAACCCCCTGCTTTCCCCTTGGGTTCAGTCGAAACCGAGCAGGTCGAAGATCTCCCGATCCTTGAGGGATTCGGCCTCAAGGGGTTCGACATTGGTCAGCATCTTTTGGGCCAGATTCAGGTATTCCTGTTGGACGGCATCCACTTCCGGTGTGCTCTCCATCTCGAAGATGGTGCACTTCTTGAGCCGGGACTTGCGAATCGCGTCCACGGTTTTGAAGTGGGCCATGGTGCGCAGGCCTGTGCGCGCATTGAACTTGTCGATCTCGTCGGTCTCCTCGGAGCGATTGGCGATCACACCGCCGAGGCGCACCTTATAATTCTTTGCCTTGGAGTTGATGGCCTGGATGATCCGATTCATGGCAAAGATCGAATCGAAATCGTTCGCCGTCACGATCAGGCAGTAGTGGGCATGCTGAAGAGGAGCCGCAAAGCCGCCGCAGACCACATCACCCAGCACATCGAAGATCACCACATCGGTGTCTTCCAGCAGGTGGTGTTCCTTGAGCAGTTTCACCGTTTGTCCGGTGACATAACCACCGCAGCCAGTTCCGGCCGGCGGGCCGCCGGCTTCAATGCACATCACACCATTGTAGCCTTCAAAGACATAATCTTCGGGGCGGAGCTCTTCGGTGTGGAAGTCCACGGTTTCGAGGATGTCGATCACCGTGGGCACCATCTTCTTGGTGAGGGTGAAGGTGGAATCGTGCTTGGGATCACAGCCGATCTGCAGCACCCGCTTGCCCAGCTTTGAGAAGGCCGCTGAAAGATTCGAAGAGGTGGTGGATTTACCGATGCCGCCCTTGCCATACACGGCGATCACCAGGGCGCCCTCCTCGATATTCATGCTCTGATCCTGGTGGACCTGCAGGCTGCCCTCGCCGTCTTCATGGCGGCTGGCAACGGCGGCCGGGGGCTGGAGCGTGGATGTCATGGGTTCGGGAGAATCGCTGCCGGAACTGGAACGGCCGGCAAGGGCGAGCTGCTGTGCATCTATCTAAGGATGGCCCGGTGGCGACTGGCCTGGGTTTGCGCAATCCGAAACAACAGGGCTTCCAAATTAATCCCTATTTGATGGCCGCTGAGTAGAAATACTTGCCCTTTCCCCTGAGCAGTTTCTCCTGATCCCGCACCAAGGCCTGGCCGCATGCCGACCTTGCTGAGAGCTCTCGGGGAGCGAGGCGAAAGTGCTTAGGGGATCAGTTCAGCGACTGAAATGGGCCTTGGCGTCATAGAGAATTTCGCTGTCGATCGCGGCGATGCCGCGCTCACGGGCGAAGCTTTCGGTGTTGCGGCGCACCTTGCCGCGCACAAAGAAGGGAATCTTTTGCAGTTCCGCTTCGCCATCCGGGGTCCACGCCGGTTCGCCATTGGCTGGAGCGCTTGGGATCACCGCCGGGGCCGTGCGGGTTGCTGTTGCTAAGGAGGCGCCGGCGGATTCTGAGGCGCCCGTCGAGCCTGGGCCGCCGGAGGCCGCTGGGGCGGTGGTGCTGGCTGGGGAGGTCCCGTGACGCTCTGCCTCCGCGGCAGTGCTCGTTGCCGGAGCCCCATCACCCAGGTGACTGCGGTGGCCATCCACGAATTCGAAGTCGTGGCGGAACATGCCGATCAGGTGCTCCTCCAGACCCATCATCAACGGGTGCACCCAACTGTCGAAGATGGTGTTCGCTCCTTCCCAGCCCATCTGGGGGGAATAGCGGGCCGGCACATCCTGCACATGCAGCGGCGTGCTGATCACCGCGCAGGGGATGCCGAGCCGCTTGGCGCTGTGGCGCTCCATCTGGGTGCCGAGCACCAGCTCCGGCGCCGCCTCGGCCATCGCCTTCTCCACAGCCAGGTAGTCGTCGCTGATCAAGGCTTCGAGCCCCAGCTCCTGGGCGGCGATGCGCACCTCCCGGGCCAGCTCTCGGCTGTAGGTGCCAAGGCCCACCACCTCGAATCCCAGCTCCTTGCTGGCAATGCGGGCGGCGGCCACCGCGTGGGTGGCATCGCCGAAGATGAACACCCGCTTGCCGGTGAGGTAGGTGGAATCCACGGAGCGCGAATACCAGGGAAGCCGCGAAGCCCTCTCTCCGAGACCTGCCGCAGCGCTGCCAGCCCCTGCGTCACCTTCAAGCTCCAACCCCAACACCTGCTCCAATTCCGCCAGGAAGGCCTCGGTGGCGGCGATGCCGATCGGCACCGTTTTGATCGTGGGCATGCCGAAGCTGCGCTCCAACCAACCACACACGGTGCCAGCCACCTCGGGGTAGAGGCAGACATTGGCTTCGGCCGTGGGGATGCGCATCAAATCGGCGGGCCTGGCCCCCAGCGGCGCGGTGACCGCCACATCGATGCCCCGCTCGGCCAGCAGGCGTGTGATCTCGCGCACGTCATCGCGGCAGCGGAAGCCGAGCAGGGTGGGGCCAAGCAGGTTCACCCGCGGCCGGCGGCCTTCTTCCTTCCAACGCAGGGGCGAGGGTTTGGGTGTGCCCGGCTCCGGCAGCTGTTTTTTCAGCAGACCGCGCACCAGCTGGTAGAAGGTTTCCGCCGCCCCCCAGTTTTCCTTCTTGGAGTAGGCCGGCAGCTCCAGGCTCACGATCGGCAGGTCGCCGAAGCCCATGCCCATGGCCAGGGCACCGGGCTGATCCTGGATCAGCTCGGCCGTGCAGCTTTCGCCCACCAACAGGGCCTCGGGCTGGAAGCGCTCCACCGCCTGGGCGATCGAGCGCTTCACCAACTCGGCGGTGTCACCCCCCAGATCGCGCGCCTGGAAGGTGGTGTAAGTCACGGGCGGTCGGCGGTCCCGCCGCTCGATCATGGTGAATAAGAGGTCGGCGTAGGTGTCGCCCTGGGGGGCATGAAGCACGTAGTGCACCCCCTCCATCGAGGCGGCGATCCGCATGGCGCCCACGTGGGGGGGGCCTTCGTAGGTCCAGAGGGTGAGTTCCATGGGGGGAGGGTGAGGAGGAGTGGGGCTGGTCGGCGGATGCCGAGGCGGGAAGCGAGCCAGGGAGGCTGGAGGGGTGGCGCCCAGGGAATCTCCTCTCGAGGATCGGATCGCCTGGGCGGGTGGTTTCCCGTGGCCGCCAATCGATGGGGGAGGTGGCTGGGTGGCGCGACGTCGGCCCTGCGGGGGGCGCTGGCTCTAGCTGAAGGCCAGCAGTTCACGCCGGCGCAGGGGCCGGGCGAACAGCTCCGCCAGATCACCGGCCTGGTCGCAGCCGTGAATGGGGCTGAACACCAGTTCGATCGACCACTTGGTGGCGATGCCCTCGGCCTCCAGCGGGTTGGCCAGGCCCAGCCCGCAGACCACCAGATCCGGGCGCTCGCTGCGCACCCGTTCAAGCTGGCGCTCTACATCTTGGCCTTCGCAGATGGGGGTGCCGGACGGCAGCAGGGCCAGTTCGGCCGCCATCAGCTGGCGATCCAGGTAGGGAACGCCCACCTCCACCAGCTCCATGCCGCACTCGCGGCTCAGGAAGCGGGCCAGGGGGATCTCCATCTGGGAATCCGGCAGCAGGAACAAGCGTTTGCCCTCCAGCCGCTGCCGGTGGGGGGCCAAAGCGCGGCGACCGCGCTCCACCAGAGGATCGAGCACGGCCGCCACCGGCTCGCCAGCGATCCCGAAGGCCGCTGCTGCCGCCGCCATCCAGGCCGCGCTGCCCTCCACGCCAAACGGATAGGGAGCTTCGATCAGTTGGGCGCCGCGATGCACCAGGGCCCGGGCCGTGGCACTGAGGAAGGGCTGGGCCAGCAGCACCCGGGTACCCCGACCCACTGGCGGCAGCTCGGTAGAGCGGCGGGGCGGCAGGCTGCGCACCACCGGCAGGCCCATGCGGGCGAACAGGGCCATGAAGCGGTCTTCCACCCCATCGGCCAGGGTGCCCACAATCAGCAGCTGCTCCTCGTCGCTGACGGGCATCAGGGGCAGCAGGGCCATCAGGGCCTGGTCTTCCCCCTGGGTGAAGGTGGTTTCGATGCCGCTGCCGGAGTAATTGAGCACCCGCACCCGGCCGAGATGGCTGTGGGTGAGCCGCTCGGCCGCCTTGGCCAGATCAAGCTTGATCACCTCGCTGGGGCAGGAGCCCACCAAGAAGAGGGTCCGGATTTCGGGGCGTCGCTCCAGCAGATCGCCCACCAGCCGGTCGAGTTCTTCGTTGGCATCCGCCAGGCCAGCCAGGTCGCGCTCGCCGAGGATCGCTGTGCCGAAGCGGGGTTCGGCGAAGATCATCACGCCGGCGGCGCTCTGGATCAGGTGGGCACAGGTGCGGGAACCCACCACCAGGAAAAAGGCATCCGGCATGCGGCGGTGCAGCCACACGATCGAGGTGAGACCGCAGAACACCTCCCGCTGGCCGCTTTCCCGCCGGATCTCGGCCTGAAGGGGAATCGGCCCCTCGGGTGCCGCCTCAGCCCCGTCGCTCCGCTCGGGTTGGGCCAAGGGTTCGCTCCAGGTGGTGGGACTCAGGACCATGCGGGCGTGACCGATCGTTCAATCCTTAAGGGCTAGCCAGGTTCGTGGGATTGGAGTGGGCCTGCTTCACAAGATTTCGGAATCGGCCCCGGCAAGCCCCATACACCTGGGTTCAGCGGCAAATGGGGATTTGCCAATTCCTCAAAACGAGCAACCACGGGGTGGGCGCAGACGAAGGATCGGACGCTGACGAGAGGATTGGTGATGGATTCCATCTAAATCCGATTGATCCTTGATTCAAGGTCAATCAAAAAGATCATTGATTCGCTGTTAATCAATGCAAAAAATCATGTGATGTGTTTAACCATTCACTCTTCCCATCAGCCTTACTCCCTGGTCGGCTCCCAGGAGGGGATCCGACCAGGGAGCAGCCGGCAGGTGCGAGTGGTTGTGAAGGGACGCCAGCATCAATGCCTGCGCCGCTCAGAGCCGGCGGCGGAAGCCTTCACCGAAGGATGGGGTGGATCCCCGCTCGGCAACCTCGTTGCTGCGGCTGAGCTTCCAAACGTTACGGCTCAGGCGGCGAGCGGTGAGGCCACCACGCTGCACCACGGCCGCTCCCGGGCGGGTCCCCAGCAGATGGCTGACCTCGGAGGTGCTCAAGGGTGCCTCCGTCTGCAGAGCGAGTTGGACCAGCTCCAGACGCTGGCGCAGCGCAGCGCCATCAAAGCCGCCGCCATCCTCTTCCTCGTTCCAAATCCAAGGGAGATCTTTACCGCCATCGGCCAGCTTGCCGATGAGCCCCAGGCCGATGAAGGCAAGGGCCTGCTCAGGCTTCACCCCCTGCTGCACAGCTTGGGCCATCCACTCCGGCAGGTTCGAGGCGCCGTTGCCGGGAAACGGTTCGGCGGCGGTGGCCGCAGCGGTGGTGGCTGATGGCCCGGCTTCTGCGCTGGCGGTGTGCTTGGCGGCCATCGAAGCATCAGAGCGGTTGGCCGGAAGGTACCGGTCCCAGGGTGCTTCGCAAGGGGGGGGTGCGGCGGCGCAGCCATCGTGGCGTTCCGCCGAATCAGGCCCCGCGATCCAGGCCCTCCATGGGGCCACGGTTTGCCGCTGCCGATGCGCTCCAGAATGGCCTGCGGCAGCTGGCGGGT
>Ga0209401_1000152_pt1 | contig 46551 bp, 45 predicted proteins | sample M_140807_MF_Meta_FD_187318 | JGI IMG/M metagenome (GOLD analysis project Ga0209401, IMG submission 187318) | Freshwater microbial communities from Lake Montjoie, Canada to study carbon cycling - M_140807_MF_MetaG (SPAdes) (version 2) | ecosystem: Environmental > Aquatic > Freshwater > Lake...
GCCCCTCGGAGCCCCGCCGGCGGACGCCAAAGCTCAGACCTCCCTCTCCCCCAGGCCGCTGCCCACCGGCCGACTGCCAACGAGCCTGCCTCCAACCGCCGTGGTGCCAGCGCCAGCCCCCCTGCCCCGCAATCTCCCCTCCGCAGCTACACCTGGCAGGTAATCCCTGCGTAGGTCAGCCGCGATGGGCAAGAAGCAACCAGGCAAGAAGACCAAGCACACCCACGGGGATCTCGCTGGCCTGCGCAGCGTCGGCGCCGCCGCAGGGCCTACATCTCCCCGCACCCCTGGGGTTGAGTCCGTTGAGTCCGATGGCCTGAGCCAGCCCACCGATCGGCATCACCAGGCTTCCTTGGGGGGCGCCCTGGGCCATTCCCCCAGACCGGGCCAGCCAGCGCCCACCACAGCGGTTCCCGGCGCCTCCGGCGAAAAGCTCGAGCGCAGCCTCTATGAATCGGAACTGGCCCTGCTCCAGTTGGAGCTGGTGAAGATGCAGTACTGGATCAAGGGCACCGGCTTCCGCCTGATCGTGGTGTTCGAGGGGCGCGATGCCGCAGGCAAGGGCGGCACGATCAAGCGGATCACCGAGCCCCTCAATCCGCGCGGCTGTCGCGTGGTGGCCCTGGGCACCCCCTCGGACCAGCAGAAAACCCAGTGGTATTTCCAGCGCTATGTGGAACATTTCCCCGCCGCTGGCGAGATCGTGATCTTCGATCGCAGCTGGTATAACCGCGCCGGGGTGGAGCGGGTGATGGGCTTTTGCACGGAGCATGAGGTTGAGCAGTTCATGCGGGCCTGCCCGGAATTCGAACGGATGCTGGTCGACAGCGGCATCGTGCTGCTCAAGTACTGGTTCTCGGTGAGTGACGCTGAACAGGAATCCCGATTCCACGACCGCATCAAGGATCCGATGCGCCGCTGGAAGCTCTCCCCGATGGACCTGGAGGCCCGCGACCGCTGGGATGCCTTCTCCCAGGCGAAGGACGCGATGTTCTCCCATACCAACATCCCCGAGGCCCCCTGGTTCACCGTGGAGGCAAACGACAAGCGCCGCGCCCGGCTGAACACCATCCATCACCTGCTCAGCAAGGTTCCTTATCAGGACCTGACTCCAGCGGCGATCAAACTGTCGCCCCGCAAACCGGCCCGGGCGGTGGAACGGCCTCCGATCGGCGAGCAGTTCTTTGTGCCAAACCGCTACCCCTGACGCCGCTAGGCGACTCACGCGGCTGCTCCCCCCTCAGGGTTCGCCGCTTCCTGGCGGTTCCCGATCGGCCTGCAACACGCTGACCAGCACCTTGTCGACCCGGTTGCCATCCATGTCGAGGATCTCGATCCGCAGCCCATCGATCTGGAAGTGTTCGCCGCTGCGGGGAATGTGGCCCAGGTGGTGCATCGCGAAGCCACCGAGGGTGTGGAAATCGCCGCTGCCTTCGCCCGCCAGGCTGGTGCGCCCCACCAGTTCCTTGAAGAATTCAAACTCCAGCAACCCATCCACCAGCCAGGAGCCGTCCTCGCGCTGCACCACCGAGGGGTCCTCCTCGTCCTCAGCCGAGGGAAGATCCCCCACGATCGCCTCCATCAGGTCGGTCACGGTCACCAGGCCCTCGATGCCACCGAATTCATCCGTCACCAAGGCGATGTGGCTGCCCGATTCGCGGAACCGCTCGATCACCGCCAGGGCGCGCATCGTTTCCGCCACGTAAAGCGGAGGCTGCAGCAACGGTCCCAGGACCACCGGTCCCCCCGCTTCGGGTTGCGGGCTGGCGGCTGTCTCGCTCGGGTCCCGCCCGGTTCGGGAGAGGCGCTCGGCCACCAGAAATTGGCTTGTGCGCAGCACGCCCTCGCAGGCATCGAGGCTGCCCCGGCCTACGGGCAGGCGCGAATGATTGCTACCGATCACGGTCTCCAGCTGCTCGAGGGGGCTCGCTTCCGCATCCAGCCAGCTGATCTCGGTGCGGGGCGTCATCAAGGAGCGGATGGGGCGGTCTCCCAAGCGGAACACCCGCTGCACCATGCTGTGCTCGGCCTGATCAAACACCCCCGCTTCGGCGCCCTGGCGGATCAGCGCCTTGATCTCGTCTTCGGTGAGGTCCGGTTCGCCGCTGTCAAGGATGCCCATCAGCCGCAGCAGGGTCTCGGTGGAGCTGCCCAGCAGGCGCACCACCGGAGCGCTGAACCGGGAGAGGGCGCGCATCGGGCCTGCCACCGCACAGGCGATGCCCTCGGGGTCGTTCAGGGCGATGCGTTTAGGAACCAGTTCACCGATCACCAGCGAGAGGTAGGTGATCACCCCCACCACCAGCGCCACGCTCAATCCCTCAGCCGAGGAACGGCCGATCCAGGTCACGGAGGCCAGCAGCGGCTCCAGCCGCTGGGCGATGGTGGCGCCGCCCACGGCACCGCTGAGGATGCCGATCAGGGTGATGCCGATCTGCACCGTGGAGAGAAAATCATTGGGCGCGTTGGCCAGCTTCAGGGCCGCCCGAGCCTTGAGGTTGCCGCGTTTGGCCTGTTGCTCCAGCCGCACCTTGCGGGCCGAAACCACGGCAATCTCCGAACCGGAGAAGATGCCGTTGGCGATGATCAGCACCAGGATCAGCAGGCCTTCGATCAGCAGTCCCGAGGCCATTCCTTGGTGAATCCGGTGGGCGAACCCTACCAGCGTCAACCCGTGGCCATGGCACCGCTGGAACCCCTACGGCACGCCCTAGGCGGCGATCCGGCCATCGCGGAAGTGCACCACCCGCCGCGCCCGGTCGCCCACATCCTGCTCATGGGTCACCAGCAGGATCGTGATGCCCTGGCCGTTGAGTTCGTCGAAAATGGCCAGCACCTCCTCGGTGGTGCGGGAATCGAGGGCGCCGGTGGGTTCGTCCGCCAACAGCAGGGCCGGCCGGTTGATGATCGCCCGGGCCACCGCCACCCGCTGCTGCTGGCCCCCCGACAGCTGGTTGGGACGGTTGTCGATTCGCTTGGCGAGACCCACACGCTCCAAGGCCTTTCGGGCCCGCTCGCGCCGCTCCTCGATCGGAACTCCGGCATAGATCATCGGCAGCATCACGTTGTCGAGGGCACTGAGCTGGCCCAGCAGGTGGAACTGCTGGAACACGAAACCCAGCTCCCGGTTGCGCAGATCGGCCAAGGCGTCGTCATCGAGGCTTTCCACCGCTACCCCGTTGAGCCGGTAGCTGCCACTGCTGGGCCGATCAAGACAACCCAGGATATTCATCGCCGTGCTTTTCCCAGAGCCCGAGGTGCCCATCACCGCTAGGTAGTCGCCCCGCTCCACCGTGAGACAGAGGTCGTCAAGGGCCCGCACCAGGGTGTCGCCGCTGCCGTAGACCTTGTTCACATGCTGGAGTTGCGCCACCGGACCGGCGTCAGGGATCGGCCTGGCCTCGGATTCGGAAGCCACCGCAGCGGGTGAGCTGAGACCTGCCGACCTGAAGGCTCGGAACCAGCGCCCGGAAGCCGGTGGGGAATGGGCCATAGGGGCTCAGCCCAGGGGTAAGGCGCCGGCCACCGCAATGGCCTGCTGGAGAATGGGCGTGCCCGCCACCGTGGAGCTTGCCCACTCGAACAGGGGGCTGGAGAGGATGCCACCCACCGCGGTCACAAACACACACCCCACCAAGGCGGTCCGGAGGGGCTGCATGCCGGCAAGATCCCAGGTGATCTCTGGATACGACTTCACCGCGTCGGAGGCCTCTTGTGGCTCCTTCACCACCATCATTTTGATCACCGAGATGTAGTAATAGATCGACACCACGGAGGTGACCAGACCCACCACAACCAGCAGGTACTGCTTGTCGGCCCAGCCAGCGAAGAAGAGATAGATCTTGGCGAAGAAGCCCAGCATCGGCGGGATGCCGCCCAGCGAGAGCAGGCAGAGGCTCAGGCCGAGGGTGATCAGGGGATCCTTCTGGTAGAGGCCTGCGTAATCAGCGATGCGGTCACTGCCGGTTCGGAGCGAGAAGAGAATGATGCAGGCAAAGGCCCCGAGGTTCATGAAAAGATAGGCAGCCATGTAGAGCACCATCGAGGCGAAACCATCCTCGGTGCCGCACACCAAACCAATCATCACGAAGCCTGCCTGGCCGATCGAGCTGTAGGCCAACATGCGTTTCATGGAGGTCTGGGCCAAGGCCACCACGTTGCCTAGCACCATGCTCAGCACCGCCAGGACGGTGAAGAGGAACTTCCACTGGGCATCGAAGCTCTCGAAGCAACCCACCAGCAGGCGCAGGGCCAAGGCGAAGCCAGCCGCCTTGGAGCCCACCGAGAGGAAGGCCACCACCGGCGTGGGCGAACCTTCGTACACATCCGGGGTCCACTGGTGAAAAGGAACCGCGGCGATCTTGAAGGCCACCGTGGCCAGCACGAACACCAGCGAAAGGGCGGTGATCGGTGACGCGGCGGTGCGCAAGGCCAAGGCGATCGCTTCCAGGCTGGTGCTGCCGCCGCTCAATCCGTAGAGCAGGGAGGAGCCGTAGAGAAACACGGCAGCCGCGGCCGAACCCACCAGCAGATACTTGAGGGCCGCCTCGGAACTGCGGGCATCCCGCTTCATGTAGCCGGAGAGCAGGTAGCTGGACACCGAAAGGGTCTCCAGGGAAATGAAGATGCTGATCAGGTCGGTGGAGCCACACAAGAACATGGCTCCCAATGTGGCGGCCAGCAATATTGCGGCGTATTCGCCGACTGGCGTGCCGCTTCGCTCCACGTAGCGCCAGCTCAGCAGCAGGGTCACCAGGGTGGAGGCGGCCACCACCCCCCTGAAGGCGATCGCCAGGTTGTCGGCGAGGAAGGAGCCCAGGAAGGAGGGCTCTAGGGGGCCGTTCCACTGCAGGGCGAGCAGCACGAGGGCCGTGCCGAGGCCGCCGTAGCAGAGGGGTGGAACCCAGCGGGTCGCGGCCTGCTCACCGGCCAGATCCACAAGAAGACAGGCGATCAGGGCCAGCAGCACCGCTGCCTCGGGGGCGATCGCTCCGGCATGCAACTGAAGATTGAGGCCGCCCGTGCTCAGCCCCGAGGCGATCGTGTCGGTCACGGCGGAGGACGCCGTGGTGATCGCCAGCGGCAAAGGAGCCAACGGGTGATGGCCACTCAGCAGGCCAGCGAGTGCACCTGGTGCTGCCACGGTGATGGCCACTGGGTTCAAGGCATCCGATCTGCGGACTGTAGCGGCCGTTTCGGGGGGCGATGGACCTTCGCCGGCCCCATTGCAGACCAGCTTCGTTGGCATCGGATTAGGCGTCCCGCCCGCCGATGCGATAAAGAGGGAAGCGGTTTCTTGCGTGGACGTGGCGCACACCCTGGTCATCGTCGAAAGCCCCACCAAGGCCAGAACCATCCGGGGGTACCTGCCGAAGGACTTCCGCGTGGAGGCCTCCATGGGCCACGTGCGCGATCTGCCCAACAACGCCAGCGAGATCCCGGCGGCCCAGAAGGGCGAGAAGTGGGCCAACCTCGGCGTGAACACCGCCAACGACTTCGAGCCCCTCTACGTGGTGCCGAAGGACAAGAAAAAGGTGGTCAAGGAGCTCAAGGACGCCCTCAAGGGCGCCGATCGGCTGCTGCTGGCCACGGATGAGGACCGCGAAGGCGAGAGCATCAGCTGGCACCTGCTCCAGCTGCTCTCGCCCAAGGTGCCGGTGAAGCGGATGGTGTTCCACGAGATCACCAAGGAGGCGATCGGCCGGGCCCTGGAGAGCACCCGCGAGCTGGACATGGAGCTAGTGCATGCCCAGGAGACCCGCCGCATCCTCGACCGCCTGGTGGGCTACACCCTCTCGCCGCTGCTCTGGAAGAAGGTGGCCTGGGGCCTCTCGGCCGGCCGGGTGCAGTCGGTGGCGGTGCGGCTGCTGGTGCAACGGGAGCGGGCCCGGCGGGCCTTCCGCAGCGGCAGCTACTGGGACCTCAAGGCCCGGCTCAGCCACGCCGGCCTGCGCTTCGAGGCGAAGCTGAGCCAGGTGAAGGGCGAGCGCATCGCCGGCGGCTCCGATTTCGATGAAAGCACCGGTGCCCTCAAGGCCGGCAGCAAGGTGCGGCTGCTGGCTGAGGCCGAGGCCCGCGCCCTGGTGGCGGCGGTGGAGGCGGGCCCCTGGCGGGTCTCGGCGGTGGAGGAGAAGCCCACCGTGCGCAAACCGGTGCCGCCCTTCACCACCAGCACGCTCCAGCAGGAGTCGAACCGCAAGCTGCGGCTCTCGGCTCGGGAAACGATGCGCACCGCCCAGGCCCTCTACGAACGGGGCTTCATCACCTACATGCGCACCGATTCGGTGCACCTCTCCGACCAGGCGATCAACGCGGCCCGCAGTTGCGTGGCCGAGCGCTACGGCAAGACCTACCTTTCGCCGGCCCCCCGCCAGTTCACCACCAAGGCCCGCAACGCCCAGGAGGCCCATGAGGCGATCCGCCCGGCCGGCGAATCCTTCCGCACCCCCGCCGACACCGGCCTCGACGGCCGCGACCTGGCCCTCTACGAGCTGATTTGGAAGCGCACCGTGGCCAGTCAGATGGCCGACGCCAAGCTCACCATGCTGGCGGTTGATCTGGAGGCCGCTACCGACACCCCCGAGGGCCCGGCCACCTTCCGCGCCAGCGGCAAGCGGATCGACTTCGCCGGCTTCTTCCGTGCCTATGTGGAGGGCAGCGATGACCCCGACGCCGCCCTGGAGGGCCAGGAGGTGCTACTGCCGGCCCTGAAGGTGGGCGATGCACCCGCCGGTGAGGCGGTCGAGGCCCTCGGCCACCAGACCCAGCCGCCAGCCCGCTACAGCGAAGCGGCCCTGGTGAAGATGCTCGAGAAGGAGGGCATCGGCCGTCCCTCCACCTACGCCTCGATCATCGGCACGATCGTGGATCGCGGCTACGCCACGCTTCAGAACAACTCCCTCACCCCGAGCTTCACCGCCTTCGCGGTGACCGCCCTGCTGGAGGAGCACTTCCCCGATCTGGTGGACACCAGCTTCACGGCGCGGATGGAGAACAGCCTCGATGAGATCTCCACCGGCAAAGTGGAATGGCTGCCCTACCTGGAAGGTTTCTACAAGGGCGACAAGGGGCTGGAGGCCCAGGTGCAGCAGCGCGAGGGCGATATTGACCCCGGTGTCTCCCGCACCGTGGAGCTGGAGGGTCTGCCCTGCGTGGTGCGGATCGGTCGCTTCGGCGCCTACCTCGAGAAGAAACGGGTGGCCGACGACGGCAGCGAGGAGCTGCTCAAGGCCACCCTGCCGGTGGAGATCACCCCGGCCGACCTCGATGCGGATCGGGCCGAGCTGATTCTCAAGCAGAAGGCCGATGGCCCCGAATCGATCGGGGTCGACCCGGAAACCGGCGAGGCCGTCTACCTGCTGTTCGGGCAGTACGGGCCCTATCTCCAGCTCGGTCAGGCGAGTGAGGCCACACCGAAGCCGAAGCGGGCCTCCCTGCCGAAAGGCAGCAAACCCGAGGAGATGACGCTGGAGGATGCCCTCGGCCTGCTGCGGCTCCCCCGCCAGCTGGGTGAGCATCCCGATGGAGGCAAGGTGCAGGCCGGCCTCGGCCGCTTCGGGCCCTACGTGGTGCACGACAAGGGCAAGGGTGAGAAGGACTACCGCTCCCTCAAGGGCGACGACGACGTGTTGGCGATCGGCCTCAGCCGGGCCCTCGAACTCCTGGCCGAACCGAAGCGGGGCCGCGGCGGCCGCACCGCCCTCAAGGATCTGGGCACCCCGGAAGGGGCCGAGGAGGCGATCCAGCTGTTCAACGGGCCCTACGGGCTCTACGTGAAGCAGGGCAAGGTGAATGCCTCCCTTCCGGAAGGCACCACAGCCGACACCATCACCCTGGAGCAGGCCGTGCAGCTGTTGGCGGCGAAGGCCGCCAGTGGTAAGGGCTCGGGCCGGGCTCGGGTCGGAGCAGGGTCCACTGCGCCCAAGGCCTCCGCCGCCAAGGCCAAAACCACCAAGCCCGCCAGCAAGGCCAGCGGCAACGCCAAACCGGCGCAGCCCGCCGCCAAGCCACCCACCACCACCAAGACCGGCAGGCTGCGCGCCAGTGCCGTGCGGGTGATCAAGCCTGCAGGGAGCTGATGGCCCCCGAACCCTCCCCGGTCCCATGCCCCAAGCCGTCAGCCCTTCCAAAGGCCGTGGTGGCGCTGTTGCCGTTGCTGCTGGGCGGGTGCAGTGGCACCCCCCTCGGTGAGGCCCTCTCCCGAAGTTTTCCCAATCCTTCCGCAACGCCCAGCACCACTCCGATCCCCTCCCTTTCCGCAGCCGGCACCACCCCCCGGCAAGGCGGAACCCCATCCAATCCCAGTTCCCCTTTGGCAGGCGCGGCTGGAACGGCTGGAGCCCAGCCCGTAGCGGCAGCTCCCGCAGCGGCCGGCCCGCCATCCGGCCCCGCGGCAACCGGGGCGGCGGCCACTCCCGCGGTCGCTCCCAAGCCCGGTGGTTCCCCTGCTCCCGGCGCCGGCCCGGCCGGCAAGGCTGCTGGAGCCGGCTCGGCCGTTGCCCAGCAGCCCGCCGCCGTGGCACCGGCTAATCCGGCGCCTTACCGGGTCACGATCCGCCTGCCCCAGGCGGATCCTTCCGCCCCGGCCGAGGTGGTCACCGAGGCCCTGCGGGCCGCTGGGGTGCCCTTTGAGGTGGAGACCATTGAACGGATGGGCACGGGAGCCGCCACCGTGCCAACGGTGGTGCTCCCTGGTCCCCAGGTGCGTCCCGCTCCGCCCCCCCGCTGAGGCCCCTGCCCCTCCGATGTCCATCCCTCCCCAGCGGCAGCTCAGCCACCGTCAGGCCCGGCAACTGATGGACACCGCCTACCTGGCGGCCGCCACAGCCCTGCTCTGGGTGGCGCTTTATTACCTGCCGGTGGGCAGCCCCCTGTTCCGCCTGGCCATGCCCCTGCCCCTGGCTCTGCTGCAGCTACGCCACGGTTGGCGCTGCGCGCTTGAGGGGCTGGTGGTGCTGGGCCTGCTGGTGGTGGCCCTAATGGGTCCGATCCGCGGCCCGCTGGTTCTGTTCCCCTATGGCTTTCTGGCGTTGTGGCTGGGGTGGAGTTGGCGGCGGCGTCTGAACTGGTGGATCAGTCTGGCGGTGGCCGGGCTGATCGGCAGCCTGGGCTTCCTGGTGCGGGTGGCCGTGCTCTCGGTGCTGCTGGGGGAAAACCTCTGGGTGCTGATCACCACCGCCGCTGCCGGCCTGCTGGAACGCCTGCTGGGTCTGGTGGGGCTCGGCGCCGGCATCGACCTGATTCAGGTCCAGATCGCTGCTCTGGTGCTGGTGCTGATCCAGAATCTGCTGTTGGCGCTCTGCCTGCATGCGGTGGCCTACTGGATCTTTCCTCGTCTTCAATCCCCGATCGGCGAACCGCCGGAGGCCCTGAAGGCCCTCGTGGCCCTCGATCCCCTTTGAGCGCCCTGCCCCGCTTGCTGTTCGGAGCGCCGCAGGCGGCCGAAGACTGGTGCCGTTCCTGGCGGGCAAGTCTTCCTGCTTGCCGGGTGCTGGTGCTGCTCGCCGCTACCCACACAGCGGCGGTGCCCGGCATCTCCGCTGCCGGCACCAGTTCCGAATCCCGCCGCAGCACGGCCGCCGCCGATGCCGAGCTGCTGGTTCTGGGGCCCGGGGTGGCCTTGCCCCACTCCCTGCCTCCGCTGCCCGCCGGGGTCTCACCAGCCCTGATCTCGCGGGTGGTTCTCCAGGGTCTGGGCCTCCAGCCTCTCGTCGTGGATCTGGGCTGTGCGGTGGCGCCCGCGGTGCCCCACCTGCGCCTTCCCCCTCCGGCCGGTGGGGGTCCAGCCCGCTGCCTGAGCAGCGGCTCCGCCATGGACCGTCCGCGGGTTGAGGCCCTGCTCGATCAGGGCCGGAGCTGGGGGCGGGCCGCGGCGTGCTCCGCCCCGACCGGTGGTCTATTGCCTTTGGTGCTGGCGGAATGTGTTCCGGGTGGAACCACCACGGCCCAGGCGCTGCTCACGGGCCTCGGCATCGAGGCGGGTGGCATCGTGAGCGGCAGCCTTCACCGCCCGGCCCACGCCCTCAAGGCGGATCTGGTGGCGCGGGGGCTGGCGGCGTTGGCGGCTCGTTCCCCAGCCCAGGCCAGGGGGATCGCGCCCGATCCGGTGGCGGTGCTGGCTGCCCTGGGGGATCCGATGCAGGCCCTGGCCGCCGGTCTGCTGCTCGCCGCAGCCGAAACGGGCCAGCCCGTGCTCCTGGCGGGCGGCAGTCAGATGGCGGCGGTGCTCGCCCTCGCCCTGGCCCTGCTCAGCCCGGAGCTGCGGCCCCGATTGGCGGCTCTGGCGGCCATCGGCACCACCGCCTGGGTGGCCTTTGAGTCCGAGAGCGATCTGCCGCTCCTCCTGGGTCGCATCGGTCGTCACTGGGGGGTTGATCCCCTTGCCTTTGCGGCTTCCCTGCGCTTCCGGGGGGGCCTCCACCCCGCCCTGCTCGATTACGAACGGGGCTATGTGAAGGAGGGCGTCGGGGCCGGGGGTTTGGCGATCCTCTGGGAGTTGGCCGGTCGATCGCCTGAGCACCTCGCCCAGGCCTGTCATGCGGCCTGCACTGAGCTCATGGGCCCGCCCACGACACCGGCCGCCTGCCCCCCGATCGCTCCAAGGGGTTGCGAACCCCTACGGTCCGGCCATGGCTGATCGTCTCTGGTCGCGCCGCCAGGTGCTCCGCTCCGGCGCCGGTGGCTCCCTCGCCCTGGCCACCTGGGGCCTCACGGGGTGTTCGGCTACCGCCCCGCCCCATTTGCTGGCCAGCCGGGGCGACCTGCCCGCCGCCTGGATCGCCCGCCTGCCCCGACCTTGGCAGACCCGGTTGCTGGAGGAGCCCGATCAGGTGCGCTCGGCCTTGCAGGCCCCCGGCCCCCGTCGGCCGGCACTGGTGCAGCTAGGCGACGGCTGGGCGGTCACCCTGGCCCGAGCCGATCTCCAGCCGATCGGTACCCCAGCCCTGCTAGAGCGGCTCGACCCGGCTGCTGCCCAGGTGGCCCGCCTCTTCGCAGCTGATCCGGGGCCGCTGCTGGCCTTCCCCTGGGCCATCAACCCCTGGGTCCTGTTGCTGCGCAACCGACCCGACCTGGTCCGGCGCCGGGCCGAGGGTTGGGGGTTGCTGCTCGATCCCAGCCTGGCCGGTGCGGTGGTGCTGCCCTCCTCGCCGCGGGTGGTGCTGGAGCTCGTCGATAGGGATGGCGAGCGTCTGCGGCGCCTCCGCCGCCAGGCCGTTGCCTTCAATGACCACGATGGCCTGAATCTCCTGCTCTCTGGTAAGGCCGAGGCCGCCGTGGTGCCCCGTCAGCGGGTGGTGCCGCTCCTGCGACGCGATCCCCGCCTGGCGGCGGTGCTGCCCGACCAGGGGGCGCCCCTGGGCTGGAACCTGCTGCTCAGTTCGGCTGAGGCGACAGCCGCGCCGATCGACTGGCTGGCGGAGGTGTTGGAGCCCCCCCTCTTGCCCCGCCTCCTGGCTGCCGGCTGGGTGCCGCCCCTGCCAGACGCCGTGCTGGAGAGGGCCGTGGCGGCATTCCCTCAGGAGCTGCGACAGCTGCTCCATCCCCCCGCCGCCGTGCTGGCCCGTTGTCGCAGCCTGCCGCCACTGGCGCCGGCGGAGCTGCTCCGTCTCCAGGCCCTGTGGGATGGGGCCGCCCCCGGCCCCTCCTGAGCGCCCCATCTCCCTCCGGGGCCGGTGGTTGTTCAGCGCCGACCCCGTGGTCTCATCCCCACAGCCGCCGCCGCGGCGGTGCCGCCAGCCGGCGATGGGTGTCGGCCAGCAGGGCGGGGATGGCCAGGTCATGGGGGCAGCGGGGCAGACAGGCGCCACAGCTGAGGCAGGCGGAGGCATCCACCGCCTCCCACCAATGGCCCGCCCGACCGATCAGGTTGTAGCGCTCGCCCGCATAGGCCTCCATGCCGTGGCCCACCGCCAGGTTGCGCAGCCTCAACAGGGCGGGGATGGGAACCTCCGAGGGGCAGGGCAGACAGGCGCGGCACTGGCCGCAGCGCTCCATCCCGAGCCGCTGGGAGCCGGCGGCGCCCAGCTGAGCCACCGCCCGCCGTTCCGCCGGCGTGAGAGGCCCGGAGGCATTTGCCAGCCGTCCTGCCCAGGTCAGGTCCTCCGGTCTGGAGGCCCCGAGGGTGAGGGTGCTGATTCCCGCGGCAAGCAGATAGCGATACCCCAGCTCCAGGGGCGCGAAGGGTGCGCAGTCCTCCACGAGCTGGGCGGGCGGGTCATAGAGGCGTCCGCCCTTATCGGCCGGAGAGATCGCCATCACCCCCATCCCTTCGGCGAGGGCCCAACGGGCCAGGGGCAGTCGTTCGGGATCGAACAGGTGGAGATGCAGGCTGCAAAAGCTGAACCGAGCACTGGCCAGGGCGGTTTCGATCAGGCCGTAGGAGCCATGGCTGGAGAAGCCCACCTGGCCCACCAGCCCCTCGGCCACGGCGGCCTTTAGCAGCTCGGCGCCGGCCCCCCGCAGGGCCCAGGCCAGGTGGGCCTCGGTGTTGAGGCCGTGCACCGCCAGATTGTCCAGCTGCGGGATGCGTAAGCGTCGCAGGCTGGCGCGCAGCTGCTCCAGTCCCTCGGCCAGCCCCACGCCATCGCCGCAACCCGGCAGCAGCTTGCTGGTGAGCACCAGCTCGGAGCGGCCGATCGGATCGCGCTCCGCAAGGCCAGCGAGAACCTCGCCGAGGAAGGTTTCCGCTGGACCGTAGGCCGGTGCGGTCTCGATGTGGTTGATGCCCCGCTCCAGGGCGGCATCAACCACCGTCTCCAGAATCCGGCTGCTCTCCAGGGCGCGCATCGTGCCCAAGGTGAACAGGGAGACCGGCTTGCCGCTGCCAAAGGGACGCCGGCCCGCTGGGCGTTGGAGCCCCACTCCGGTTGGGCAGGCTTCGGGCAGGGGTGCTCCTTCAGCCCCATCAACGGGGATGGCGGTCTCGGCGAGCTGCTCGGCGGTCGGGCTCTCTCCGGTGTTCGATGCCGGGGATGGCGAACCGTTGCGAGCTGCTTCGGCTCTGCCCATGCTGGCCTCAGGGCGCCGGTGTTACCGGGCCATCGGCCTCGGCATCATCGCTCCCCCCGGTCGGCTGGTCACCGCTCTCGTCATCGCCAGGTTCGGCTTGCTCAAGGCCCCGTCGCAGATGGCGGATCAACTCCGCGGGGCTGGTGCGATCGAGGAAGCGCCGAAAGTCTTCCTGGTCCTCCGCGTCGGCTTCGGCATTCACCGGGATGGAGGCATCGGCCACCACTTCCTCCAGCATCCAGATGCCGCTGCCCGTGCGGAGCGCCAGGGCGATGGCATCGCTGGGTCGGGCATCCAGCTCGATCGCCACCTCCTCCCCGCGGCGGAGTTTCAGCACAGCCCGGAACGTGCTGTCCTCGATCGCATGGATCACCACCCGTTCCAGCTGCAAGCCGCCGGCCTCCAGCAGCCTCACCATCAGGTCATGGCTGAGGGGGCGGGGGGGGCGTTCGCCATTGAGGCCCGCCAGGATGTTTTGGGCCTGGGCCTGGTCGATCCAGATGGGCACCTGGCGACGGCCGGAAGGGTCACGCAGCAGCACCAGCGGACTGCGGCTGGCCGCGTCCAGGCCGATTCCCGCCACCCGCATTTCCACCATGGCCCTGTGCCCCCGGCGTTGGCCGTTGCGCCTGTAGCGATTATGGCCACAGTGGAAGGGAAGGCAGGCATGTTCACCGGACTGGTGCGGGCCGTGGGCTGGCTGGACCGATGTCCGGCGGGGGTGCGGCTCCGCCTTGAGCCCTTAGGGCACGATGCCGCCCAGGGGGGCCTGGGGCCCCTCGCTCTGGGGGACAGCGTGGCTGTGGATGGCGTGTGCCTCACCGTGGCGGAATGTCTTCCCGATGGATTCCGCGCCGATGTCAGCGAGGAGACCCTGGTCCGCACCACCCTCGCCACCAGGGCCGCCTCCGGGGCAGCGGTGAATCTGGAGCCGGCCCTTCGGCTCAGCGACCGGCTCGGCGGCCATCTGGTGAGCGGCCATGTCGATGGTCTGGGCACCGTGGTGGCCATCCAGCGCCAGCCGGCCTCCTGGCGCCTGGAGGTGCGCTGGAACGACCCCGCCTATGGCCGCTATGTCTGCGAGAAGGCCAGCGTCGCCGTCGATGGCATCAGCCTCACCGTGGCCGGTTGTGGGAGCCAAGGCCAATTCTGGGTGGCCGTGATTCCCCACACCTGGTCGGCTACCACCCTGGTCCACCGCCGGGTGGGCGATGCGGTGAACCTTGAGGCCGATCTGCTGGCCAAGTACACCGAACGCTTGCTACAGGGAGCCGGGCTTCCTGGGGCGATGGTCCACCCCGCCCCCTCTGAAGCACCCATCAGTGGCGAGTGGCTGGCGCAGCACGGCTGGAGTTAAGCCGGCCGCTCCAAGACCCTGGCCGTCCAGCGGGACCCTGCCTAGGGTCCTGGTGTTGAGTTGAACCTGCCTACTCCATGGCACCTGAGCTGAGCGATCTGGTTTCCGCTGCTCCGCCTGAGGGGCGCCTTGCCCGTGACAGCAGCGCCCTGCGCACCTTCACCTTTGCCGAGGGGGTGCTGATGCTGGTGCTGGGTCTTCTGGCCCTGGTCTTTCCGGTGTTGGCCTCCGTGTGGGTTACCGCCATGGTGGCGATCGGATTTCTGGTGGGTGGGATCGTGGGCTGGGTTAACACCCTGGCCCGAAGCCCCCGCCTGAGTAACGCCATCAGTTTCTGGCGCTTCACGGTGGCCACCCTCTTCCTGGTGGCCGGTCTGTGGATGGTGCGGCAGCTGGCTTCGGGACCGGAGCGGGTCGCCTCCCAGGTGGCCTCCCTGGCCCTCGCCATTGGCGTGGTGTTTCTGCTTGAGGGGGCGGTGGCCACCGTTGTGGCCCTCAGCCACCGCCAAATCAAGGGTTGGGGCTGGGGGCTGACCAATGGCCTGGTCACCCTGGTTCTGGGCCTGATGATTCTCACGATGAAGTCCCTGAGCCTGCTCTGGGTGCTGGGCACCCTGGTGGGGATCAGCTTTTTATTCAGCGGCCTCGACCTGCTCACTTTCAGCGCCAGCTTCCACGCGACCCGCAACGAGGAATCGGCCCCTGCCCACATTCCGGACCGAGGCGGCCCGGGCTAATCATCAGGCTTCCAGGAACCGGAGGCAGTCTTCAGACGCTCCCGCTGTCTTGGCTTCTGGGAGTGGATCTCAGTCGAGGCTGTCTTCGCTGCCGTCGATCGGCAACAGCCAGATCGAACCGGTCTCCTTGTGGAGTTCAATCCGGAATTCCTGGCCCGGTTCCAAGCCCATGCGGCGGGTATAGGCCTGGCCGATCAACAGGTTGCCGTTGCCATGCACCCGGGTGCGGAATACGGCCTGTCTCCCTTTCGCCGCCGCACCTCCCCCGTGGAGAGCAGAGGGGAGCACATAGCCCTTGGCGGCCACGAGGGCTCGGTAGAAGCTCTTCTTGAGGATCCGGCCGCTCGGACCCACATAGCCGCAGGCCCGTGCGATCTGGTCTTCAGGCCTATTGCTTAGGGAGCGGGCCCGATCGAGCAAGGCCTTGCCTTCAAGGGGAGGTTCCCCGTGGCCATGTCCACCGTCAGAGCCAGTCGAAAACCTGTTGGCAGCCATCGAATTGAGCTAGGCGAGATGAGATCGGCTTGGAGGAGCCTCGTCCTGTTCTCAATTCTGACCAATCCGAGGAGGATTCGGCAAGTGCTTCTGCCGGAAAAGCCTTCAGAGCAGATAGAGGATTCCGTAGAGAACCAGCCAGATGCCATCCACAAAGTGCCAATAGAGTTCTGCCGCCTCAAGGCCGAAAGGGGCCGAGGCCTTGATCCGGCCCGCCGAGCGGGTCTGCCACCAGACGATCAGGATGCAGATCACACCAAGGGTCACGTGCAGACCGTGGAAGCCGGTGAGGGCGTAGAAGGTGCTCGCGAAAAGGTTGTCGGTGAGACCGAAGGGGAGATGGAAGTACTCCACCATCTGACCGGCTAGGAAGGCCAGGCCGAGGGCGGCGGTGATCGCCAGCCAGCGGCGACAGGCCGAGCCCTCTCCCCGCAGCAGGCCCCGGCCCGCCCGGTGAAAGGTGAAACTGCTCAGCACCAGTAAGAGGGTGTTGATGCTCGGCAGCAGCAATTCCAGTTCGTAAGTGGAGTTTTCGGGCAGCGGGTTCACTGCCCGGAAGGTGAGGTAGGCGGCGAAGAAGCCCGCAAAGGTCATGCCGTCGGCCACCAGAAAGGTGGCCAGCCCAAAGAGGCGGACATCGGCGTGGCCACCATGATCTGCCCCCCCATGGCCGGAGCCAGCGGCGGCGACATCGCCGGAGATCTGGGCGATCTCCTCGGTTCCTGAGGTGAGACTGGTCATGGCGGGAAGTGAACGGTTCGGCTATGGAAAGGGATGGGTCAGGGGGTGCGATCGTTCCAGATCTGTTCAGCGGTCACCACCTGGAGGTCGAGTCGATCGGCCGGGGTTCCGTAGCCGTAGGGGTGGGTCACCAGGGGTGCCTCACCGATCCAGTTCTCTACCGGTGGCGGAGACGAGGTGAGCCATTCCGGGGTGAGTGCCTTCCAGGGATTGTCGCCGGCCACCTCACCACGCAGCGCGCTGACCACCACGTTGATCAGAAATGGCATGGTACTCACAGCCATCAGCAGTGCTCCAACACTGCTCACCTGGTTAAGGGTGGTAAAGGAGGGGTCGTATTCGGCAACCCGGCGGGGCATGCCATTCAATCCGAGCCAGTGCTGGGGAGCGAAGCAGAGGTTGAAGCCGATGAAAGTAAGCAGGAAATGCAGGCGACCCAGATGTTCATTGAGCATTCGTCCGGTGAATTTGGGATACCAGTGATAGATGGAACCAAAGATCACGAACACAGTTCCGCCGTAAACAATGTAGTGAAAATGACCTACCACGAAATAGGTGTCGTGCACATGGATGTCGAAAGGAACTTGGGCCAGCGCCACGCCGGTAATTCCTCCAAAGACAAAATTCACGATGAAGGCACAGGAGAAAAGCATGGCGCTGTTGAGAGCAATTTTGCCCTGCCATAGGGTTGCCAACCAGTTGAAGAATTTAATCCCCGTGGGCACCGCAATGAAAGATGTAGCGATTGTGAAGAACAACCGCATCCAGGGAGGTGTGCCGCTCGTAAACATGTGGTGAGCCCACACCACCAAGCCCAGCACTACGATGGCCAGGATCGAATAAACCATTGTGGTGTAGCCGAACAGCGGCTTGCGGGCATGCACCGGAAGGATCTCGCTCACCAAACCGAAGGCTGGTAGCACCATGATGTAAACGGCTGGATGCGAGTAAAACCAGAACAGGTGCTGATAAACAACCACATTGCCCCCGAGGGCCGGATTGAAGAAACCGGTATGGGCAATGATGTCGAAGCTCAGCAAAATCAGGGTTCCAGCGAGGACGGGCGTGGAGAGAACCACCAAAATGCTGGTGCCCAGCATTGCCCAGCAATACATGGGCAGCTGCATCATTTTCAAGCCAGGCCTACGAAGTTTGAGGATGGTGGCAATGAAATTGATGCCACCAAAGATTGAGCTGCCGCCCAGAAGCAAAACGCTGAGAATCCAGATCACCTGGCCGAGGGCTGGTGTGGTGATGCTGAGCGGAGGATAGGCGGTCCAGCCTGACTGGGCTGCACCACCTTTAATGAAGTAACTGCTGATCAGCAGGATGCCAGCGGGGGGAATCAGCCAGAAGGCCACGGCGTTCAGCCTTGGGAAAGCCATATCCCTGGCTCCCACATAAAATGGTATGAGATAATTACCAAAAGCACCATTCACAACCGGTACGATCCACAGAAAGATCATCACCGTGCCATGGAGTGTTAGCACTTCATTGTAGGTTTCCCTGCTCACGAAGTCACTGATTGGGCTGGCCAGCTCGGTGCGGATCACGCCGGCCAGAGCACCACCCAGGAAATAAAATAGAAAGCCACACACCATATACTGAAGGCCGATCACCTTGTGATCAAGGCTGAAGCTCAGATAACGCAGCCAGCCTTCGGGTTGCAGCCCCCGGGGATCTCCCTGGTCCGGGGAGCTCTGTTGGGAAGCCTGGAAATCACTGGGGGAGGCAAGGGTCATCGTGGATCAGGCCGTTGGAGTGGAACCGGAGCTGGCCACGGTGGCCGGCGCTGGAGGGGTGTTCTTGCTGAGCCAGGCATCAAAATCAGTGGGTTCATGCACAACCACGTTGGAACGCATGCCGCCGTGATAGGGCCCGCAAAGCTCGGCGCAGACGATCGGGTAGGTACCGGGGCGGGTGGCGGTGAAGCTGAGCAGGGTGGGTTGTCCTGGAATCACATCCTGCTTGAGGCGGAACTGGGGAACCCAGAAGGCATGAATCACATCCCGTGCTTCCATGTGCAGCGAAATTGGCCGGTCGACTGGGATGTGCAGCTCGCCGCTGATGATTTTTGCTTCGGGATAGTTGAAAATAAAGGCGAACTGCATCGCGGTGACATCCACCACGAACGCTTCTTCGCCAGAGCTGGCTACGCCGATTCCAGCCCAAACCTTTTCAGACTCTTGATCGACAGTTGACGCCGATGGCGTGGACGTGGAGGCCAGAATCGCAGGATTTGATCGATGCTCACCACCGTGGAGGTGATGGTCTGCTGCGGGCTGGCTGGCATGCATGGCGCTGTGATCATTCAGCGAAGTCATCCCTCCCATCCGCTCGTAGATGTCATAGCTGTAAATTCCAACAAACAGCACAACCACCGCAGGAATGGCGGTCCAGACGATCTCGAGGGGGAGGTTGCCCTCAATGGCAGCTCCGTCGCTGCTGTCCCCTTCGCGCCGGCGGAAGCGCACAAGGCTAAAGATCAACAAACCCACGATCCCGAGAAAAAGAATCGTGCCGATGCTGAACAAAACTTGGAACAGGGCGTCGTAAACCGGCGCATTGCTGCTGGCATCGACCGGCAGCATCGAGACGTTGTAACCCACCCAAAGCCCGGCAAGCACAAGGGCCATGCCCAAGAAGAGGGTGATCAGGGCGGAAGGAATCGGCACGGCGCGGCTGCGAACTCGGATCGTGGCTTCCCCAGCCTATGAAGAGGGGCGCGGTGTTGGAAGTGACAACCGATTCTGAAGCTTAAACCGCATGAAAGTTCAGATTTGATTCATCTTTATCCTGAGACGTGCGGGATCGCTCATCTCCGCAACCTCGCTACCTTGTGCCTCCAGCTGCAGGTGTGGCCATGGTCGTAAGGCCCTTCGCTCCCGGGGCTTTTGGTGGTTCCCGCATCTCCGGGCCGCCGGCGGGCACCGGCATGTCCAGGCTCTCCATGGCCCTGGACTGGCTGCTGGCCCACCTGGTCGTGGCCCTGATCGCCCTTGTTGGCATCGGCGGGGCCACCCGCGTGATGCAGGCAGGTTTGGCGTGCCCCGACTGGCCTCTTTGCTATGGCTCTCTTCTGCCTGGCCGCCAGATGAACCTCTCGGTGTTTCTGGAGTGGTTTCACCGCCTTGATGCCTTTCTGGTGGGCGTTGCCCTGCTGGTGGTGGCCGCTATCTGCCTGCTGCGTCGTGCCATTCTGCCCCGCTGGCTGCCGTGGACTGCGGCGGCGGCCCTGCTGCTGGTGGCTTTCCAGGGAGGTCTTGGTGCCCTGACCGTGCTGGGTTTGCTGGGGTCCACCACGGTGACCGCCCACCTAGTAACGGCCCTCCTGCTGGTTCTGGTTGTCAGCGCCATGCATCAGGCCCTGCGACACCTCCCCAACGACTCTGTTCCATCGGCATCCGGCCCTTCCTTACCCCATGGGTGGCCCTTTTTTCTGGCCATCAGCACTTTGGCCCTGTTCGGCCAGTGCGCGCTTGGCGGTGCCATGGCCAGCCGCTGGGCCTCCGCCCTGTGTCTGCAGTCTGGGGAGGGATGCCGGTGGCTTCTGGCCCACCGCCTAGGAGCCTGGGCGGCCCTTGCCGCCTTGCTGCTTCCAGCTCTGGCCGCCCATCTTCTGCCCGGCATTCCGGCTCGCCTGCGGCGCTTTTCCCTCGGTCCAGCCCTGCTTGCACCCTTACAGGTGGCGTTGGGGGTGTTCACTCTGCGGCTGGAGTTGCAGCAGCCCCTTGTCACCGTGGCGCATCAGCTCTTGGCTGCCCTGCTGGTAGCCCTGTTCGGGGCTCTGTGGGGCCTCACCCTGACGGCCCGTTCCCCAGCTACAGCCGTTTCCTATTCCCCTCCCCTGGAGATGGCCCATGGTTAGCGTTCCGGCCCTGCCCCCACTTCCCCTCGGCACGGCGACCAGCGAGCTCCCGGTCGTTGCGGCCCCAGCCTCGATCCGACCCTCGGTGAAGCTGCCGGCCTGGCTTGAGGTGGCCAAGCCCCGGCTGATTCCCCTGCTGCTGGCCACCACCATCGGCGGCATGGCTCTCTCAGCGGGCTGGCCCCTTGATGGCGCCACCATGGCGGCCACCCTCGCCGGTGGGGCCATGGCTTCGGCCGCCGCCGGGGTACTCAATTGTCTCTGGGAGGAGGAACTTGATGGGCGCATGCAGCGCACCAGCCGCCGGGCCCTGCCATCGGGTCGTCTGGCCAGGCGCCAGGCCTTTGCCCTGGCCGTGCTGCTCACTTCAGCAGCCACTCTGGTGCTCGTGTTCGGGGTGAATCCCCTCGCCGCCTCCCTCAGCTTGATCGGTCTGTGTAGCTATGTGCTGCTCTACACCGCCCTGCTCAAGCCCCGCACCTCCCTCAACATCGTGATCGGCGGGGTGGCCGGGGCCATTCCGCCCCTGGTGGGGGCAGCGGCCGCCACCGGACGCCTCGGCTGGTCCGGGTGGTGGCTGTTCGCTCTGGTGATGGTCTGGACCCCCGCCCACTTCTGGTCGCTTGCCCTCCTGCTGCGGGAGGACTATCGCTCTGTGGGCATTCCCATGCTTCCCGTCGTCCGCGGAACGCAGGTGACCGGACGAGCGATCGCTCGCTACAGCTGGTTCACCGTGCTGCTCAGTGGCTTCGGGGTGCTCGCCCTTCCCAGCGGTGGCTGGCTCTATGGACTGCTTCTGCTGCCCTTCAACGGCCGGCTGTTGCAGCTGAGTGCCGCCCTTCGGAACAACCCCGACGATCCCCAGCGGGCTCGCAATCTGTTCCGCTGGTCCATCCTCTATCTCTTCGGCATCTGCCTGCTCTTGGTGCTAGCTCGCACTCCCCAGGCCACGGCGTTCGACCCCTTCGTGGGGATTCTCACGCAGCTCGTCTGAGAGTCGGGAGGGCCTCCCGGGCTCTGCATGGCCCACACGCGAGGACCACCACCTGGCCGGCGCTGCCGCTGGTCTCCAGCCGGACGGTTCTCCCCCGCAGAGGTTCCGGGGCTCTGCCTAGATTCCAGCCCACAGTCCCATCGGGAGAGAGCCTGGCTTGATCGAGCTGCAGCACCTCAGCAAGCGCTTTGGAACCGGCCGTAAGTCCGCGCCTGTTCAGGCTTTGGATCACTTCTCCCTCGCTGTTCCGGCCGGGTGCCTCTATGGGCTCCTCGGTCCCAATGGCGCCGGCAAGACCACGGCCCTCCGCATCGTGGCCACCCTGCTGGCCCCCGATGCCGGCAGCGTGCGGGTGGCTGGACTCGATGCCCTCAGCAATCCCCGCGGGGTGAGACGGCTGTTGGGTTATGTGGCCCAGGAGGTGGCGATCGACAAGATCCTCACGGGCCGGGAACTCCTGGCTCTCCAAGGCGATCTTTATCACCTCAACCGCTCCGAGCGGGATAGCCGGATCGCTGAACTGATCGCTCTGCTGGGGATGGCCGAATGGATCGATCGGCGCTGCGGTGGCTATTCCGGCGGCATGCGGCGGCGTCTCGACCTGTCCGCTGGCCTGTTGCATCGCCCGCAGGTGCTGGTGCTCGATGAACCCACGGTGGGCCTCGATATCGAGAGCCGCAACGCCATCTGGCAGGTGCTTCGCCAGCTCCGTGATCAAGGAACCACCGTGCTGCTGAGCAGCCACTATCTCGAGGAGGTGGATGCCTTGGCCAATAGGTTGGCCATTGTTGAAGCAGGGCGTGTGATCGCCGAAGGCACCCCCTCCGAACTCAAGGGAGCCCTCGGGGGCGACCGGGTGACGCTGAGGGTGCGTGAGTTCAGCGATGAGGCGGAGGCCAGCCGGGTGAGCACCCTGCTGGAGCATTGTGAGGGTGTACGGCAAGTGGTGATCAACCGGGCCCAGGGGCACTCCCTCAATCTCGTGGTGGAGAACGCTGCCGTGGTGGATCGGCTGCGTCACCAGCTGGAGGCCGCACAAGTGCCGGTGTTTGCCCTCTCCCAGAGCCGAGCCAGCCTCGATGATGTGTATCTGCAGGCCACCGGCCGCACGCTCATGGATGCCGAATTGGCTGTGGCGGGCCAGCGGGATCCCAAGGCTGAACGCAAGCAGGCCATGCGTTGATCGGTTGTGCCCCGCTCCCCCTTGATCCTTCACTTCCCTGAACAGCAGCCTGTGCCATGACCACAGCCACCCCCAGCCTTGCCCCCCTGCCTGAGGCGACGGCAGGAACCTCGGCCTTTGCCGAGATTGGCCAGGAAACCCTGGCCCTCACCCGGCGACTCTTCCTCCAGCTATTCCGTCGCCCCTCCACCTTGGTGGCCGGTGTGTTGCAACCCCTGATCTGGCTTGTGCTGTTCGGGGCGCTGTTCGCGAAAGCACCCGAGGGCTTGCTGCCGGGCGGGGGGAGCTATGGCCGCTTCCTGGGGGCCGGGGTGATCGTATTCACCGCCTTCAGTGCCGCGCTCAATGCCGGCTTGCCCGTGATGTTTGATCGGGAGTTCGGCTTCCTCAACCGCCTTCTGGTGGCGCCATTGCGTTCCCGCAGTTCGATCGTGCTGGCTTCGGTTCTTTACATCACTAGCCTCAGTCTGGTCCAGAGCTTGGCGATCGTGGCTACGGCCGCGCTGCTGGGCTACGGCTGGCCGGGTGCTGCCGGTCTGGTGTTGGTGATGATCACCCTGTTGCTGCTGGTGTTCGCGGTCACCGCCTTGAGTCTCGGCCTGGCCTTCGCCCTGCCGGGACACATCGAGCTGATTGCGGTGATCTTCGTGGCCAATCTGCCGTTGCTGTTTGCCAGCACCGCTCTGGCCCCTCTCTCCTTCATGCCGGCCTGGCTGGGCTGGCTAGCAGCCCTAAATCCCCTTACCTTCGCGATTGAACCGATCCGCTCCGCCTACGCCGGCACCTTCCAGCTGAACCACATCGCCAGTGATGTGGTTCTCAAGGCTCCCTATGGTTCCCTTACCGCCGTGGGCTGCTTGGCCATCCTGGCGGCCCTCGCCCTGGGGTTGTTTCTGGCCATCCGACCGCTGCTGGATCGAAAACTCACCTGATCCCGCCTGCCGTGTCCCTGTCCTCCCTCAGTCACCCCTCAGGATCTTCATTCCGTTGTTTTCGTCCAGATCCAGAGGCTCTGTTGCTGGAGGCGGTGCGTGACCGGCGCCTCCACGAGAGCCTTGCCCGTCTTCAGAGCTGCGTGCACCGCAAGGGCCTGGATTGGCTCCACCAGTTCCAGACCCTCACCCTGCCGGCCCTGGAGGGCGATGAGGCTGCGGCCTGGCTGGAGGCCCTGCTGGGGAATGGCTTGGGGCACGTCACTCCGAGTGGAGCCGCCCTGCTGGGGAGCCCCGAGGAGGAGCCCTACCGCACGGATGGCCCATTGCTGGTGCCCTACGTGGTTCCCCCGAGAGGCGGTGAGGAAAAGACCTGGCTAGAACAACGGGCCATTGCTGCGGTCGACGGGGCAATCGCTTCGATGCTGGAGGAATTCCCCGAACTCGCCCTACCTGCTCCCTCCCTGTGCTTCGCCCTGCCTCTTGCGGCAGCACCTCCGGCACCGCCGGTGCCGGAGGTGCTGCCGGCAAGAACGCCGCCTCCGGTTTTCTCCTTCGCTGGTTCCCGTGCGGAGGCTCCCATGGAAACCGACGGCCCGCAGCTTGACCCCCTGTCAGCGGAAGTCAGCGATGAAAGTGGCAAGGACGATCCATCTCATCTCAAGGCGTCCGATTCCGCAGCATTCATCGATGATCCTGCCCTGCTCGAAGGCCCGCCGGCCGATGCCGCTGCGCCATGGCAGCGGAGTGCCGCGGAGATCGGTGCGGCTCTGGGTTCCCGCCTGGCTCGGCGATTCTCCAGGAGCGACCGCAGTCCCCTTGCCCGCATTCGCCGGGATCGGGGTAGGGCGCCGCAGGCAACGGAGCCGGCGCTTGCACCGAGTTCCCACCATGCCGATCTGGAGGAGTTTCAAGGACCGTTGGCATCCCAGTCTTCCGCTGGAGATTCCGCTGCTTTTGAGCAGGATGCCCTGGCCTTGGTGGCGCGGTGGACCAAACTCCAAAGTGACCCGAACACACCAGAGGATGCGGCCCCTGCTCTTCCGGCTCTGGCGGATCTGCAAGCCTGGCTTGCCCGTTCCAGCTGAGAGGGGCCGCGAAAGCCGAGTCCTGCTTCCCTTGTTGTGCTTTTCTCTCCAATGGGTTCTGCTGCCCCATCGCTTCCCGGCCGTGCTGCCCTCGCGGGCGGTCTAATCATTTCGGTGCAGGCTCCAGAAGGTTCTCCGTTGCGGGATCCCCAGGTGATCGCGGCGATGGCCGAGGCCAGCCTGAGGCAGGGGGCCATCGGGGTCCGACTCGAGAGTCCTGAACACATCGGCGCGGTGAGACGTCGCTGCCCCGACGCCCTGATCGTGGGCCTGTGGAAGCGCACCTACTCCGATAGTGCGGTGTACATCACCCCAGGATGGGAGGAGATCCGAACGGTCTGGGCGGCGGGAGCGGATGTGGTCGCCCTTGACGCCACGGAACGCAACCGCCCTGATGGTCAGGATCTAGGCGAACTGATCAGCCGCTCCCGTGAAGAACTGGGCGCCCCATTAATGGCGGATGTTGATGGGGTTGCCAATGGGCTACGAGCCGCCGAGCTGGGCTGTGCCTGGGTCGGAACCACCCTGTATGGCTACACCGAGGCCACCGCCTCCCTTCGCCCTCCCGGCTGGGAGCTGTTGCCGCTCCTGAGGCGGTCGCTGCCGGCGGCGGTGGCCCTGATCTGTGAGGGCGGCGTCGCCTCGGCCGAGCAGGCGGTGAGGGCTGTGGCAGAGGGGGCCGATGCGGTGGTGGTGGGTACCGCGATCACCGGGATTGACCTCCAGGTGGCGGCCTACCGCAAAGCCCTGGGGGGCCTGGGAGCCCCTTGAACCACCTGTAACGCCCCGCCTTCGGGTACCGAGGAGCGGGGGTGGTGCCCGTTGAAGGCCTGGACCCAAACTTTTTTGTAGCTCGGGCGACAGTCGGGCGTGGTTTCGACAGCATGGAATCAGACGAGTCCAGCGCGGGAGAGATCCATGGCGACCCAGGAGTGCAAGGGCTGGGATCCCAACGTGAAGTGCGTTAGGGCATGGATTCCCTTGCTCACGACGGGGTTGCTACCCAGCGTCGGTGGGGTCGTGGTGTTCGGTGTGGCCCTCTTCGGGCTTCCTTTCAACGCCCATCACCTTTCTCAGTTTGAAGCCCTCAACCGGGAGTTAGGCAGGCTTTGCTCCCAGCCTCCCCCTCAGGCGCACAACGTCTGTCGTCTTCATGCCCGGCTGTTGAGCAGCCTCTGAAACTCCGCACCAGCCGGGCTGCAACGATTTGCTGAACTGGCAGATCACATCATGCCGGGCATGCCCATACCCCCCATTCCGCCCATCCCGCCCATTCCACCCATGCCTCCCATTCCGCCATCGCCTGGGGCAGGAGCGAGGGGTTCGGGTTTGTCGGCGATCACCGCTTCGGTGGTGATCAACAGCGATGCGATCGACACGGCATCCTGGAGGCCGAGCCTCACGACCTTGGCGGCGTCGAGAATGCCTGCGGCCATCAGATCTTCGTAGTGGCCGGTGAGGGCGTTGAAGCCCAGGCCACTACGGCGGATCTCCTCCACCACCACGTCGCCATCGGTGCCGGCGTTGAACGCGATCTGCTTCGCCGGGGCCTCCAAGGCGCGCTGCACGATGCTGATACCCGTGCGCTCATCCCCATTGCTGGAAGCGAGCAGGGTGTCGAGGCCCTTGGCCAGTTGCAGCAGGGTGCTGCCACCACCAGCGATGATGCCCTCCTCCACGGCGGCCCGGGTGGCGTTGAGGGCATCCTCAATGCGCAGCTTGCGATTGCGTAGTTCGGTTTCGGTGGGGGCCCCCACCTTGATCACGGCAACCCCGCCCGCCAGCTTGGCGATCCGCTCGGAGAGCTTCTCGCGGTCGTAGTCGGAATCAGTGGCCTCCAGTTCGCGCTTAATGGATGCCACCCGGTCGGCCACGGCGGCCTTGCGGTCGTCGCTGGCGAGGATGGTGGTGTCGTCCTTGCGGATGGTGATCCGCTCGGCGCTGCCCAGCTCGGCCAGGGTGGCCTTCTCCAGGGTCATGGCCCGGTCTTCGCTGATCACCGTGGCACCGGTGAGGATCGCGATGTCCTCCAGAATGGCTTTGCGGCGATCACCGAAACCTGGGGCGCGCACGGCGGCCACCTGCAGCACGCCCCGTGTCTTGTTGACCACCAGGGTCGCCAGGGCCTCACCTTCCACCTCCTCGGCCAGGATCAACAGGGGCCGGCCGCTGCGTGAGACCGCCTCCAGCACCGGCACCAGGTCGGCCACGGCGCCGATCTTGCGGTCGGTGATCAGCAGCAGGGGGTTGCTGAACACGCATTCGCGCCGCTCGCTGTCGGTCACGAAGTAGGGGGAGGCATAGCCCCGATCAAAGGCCATGCCTTCGGTGATCTCCAGCTCGGTGGCCAGGGATTTCGATTCCTCCACCGTGATCACCCCATCGGCGCTCACCTTCTCCATGGCGTCGGCGATCATGCGGCCGATTTCGATGTCGTTGCCGGAGCTCACCGTGGCCACTTGAAGGATCGCATCGCCGGCCACGGGGATGGAGCACTGGGCGATTCCGGCCACCACTTGGGCCGCGGCCCGTTCCATGCCGCGGCGCAACTGCACGGGGTTGGCGCCGGCGGCCACGTTGCGCAGACCGTGCTTGACCATCGCCTGGGCTAGCACCGTGGCGGTGGTGGTGCCATCACCGGCGGTGTCCTTCGTTTTGGAGGCCACCTGCTGGATCAGTTTGGCTCCCAGATTCTCGAAGGGATCTTCCAGTTCGATTTCCTTGGCGATGGTCACCCCGTCGTTCACGATGTCCGGAGCGCCGAACTTCTTCTCCAGCACCACGTTGCGGCCCTTGGGACCGATGGTCACCTTCACCGCATCGGCCAAGGCGTTCACGCCCCGCTCCAGGGAATCGCGGGAGGCATCGGAGAACCGGATCAGCTTGGCCATGGGGTGGGGGCGCTAAGGAGCACAGCATTGTTCAGTTTCCCACACGGCAACAAGTTGCATCGATTCCAGTGAGTTGCAGCTCCCCATCTCAACCGCGGCACCGCCGAGGAGGCCCTGGGTCTTTGGCAGGCCGACGCCACTGTCGACCAATGGATTCTGGAGCGGGATTCCCTTGACGCCGCCGACCTCTTGGAACCTAGGCAACGTGGTGGGCTCCTTGGGGCACTGGGATAAGGCGCGTCGCCACTCCGTAAGCCTTCAGGTGTCGGGACAGGCTGGTATCGAGTATGGGCGGCATCAGTTAGCGTGCCGATGGATGTGGAGACCACCGCTAAGGGCCCTGGCCCACTGCCCCGGTGGGTTTGTTGGGTCGTGCTTTCCCGTCGAGTTTCAGCAAGATCCTGGCGATGGAGGATTGGTTGTGGGGAGTGGAGATCAGCTTTCGAGGCTATTGCAACGATCCACCGACGCTTGAGGCAGCCCTGGCGTGACCGCTGTCAGAGGCGCTGCGGGCCTCCCTATGACGATGCAGCTGGTGCACCCAGTTGTGCTGGGCGCATCGGATCCGTGATTTGACCGCCATCACCGAAGGTCAGGGCCTCAGTGGCTAGATCGGCTTGGAGCTGTTGGCGTTGCAGCAGCAGCTATCAATGCGGTGGGCGCCAATGGGGCCGGGATTCCTGGCAGTTGCTCGAGCAGGCTTGGATCGCTCATCAACGGGGCGGAGTGATGCCTTCCTTGGTCCAGGATCTCTGAGTCACCACTCCTTAACATTCAGAGGAAGTGAGACTTCGCCCATATGTCGTTGAAGTCGATCAGCTGCCAAGAAATCGTGCCAATTCCACTTGCCCAAAGTAATTTGTTGATCCAAGGACGGGAACGTCCTAGTTGTTCGCAACCCGCGATCGCCAGGGTGGTAAAGGCTGGGAAGAATTTGATAAAATAGCGAATTCTCACGTAGCTCAACAACCAAGCGGGCAATAGTGTCCAAATGGCCGCGAGTAGAAACAAAAGCAGCAGGGGGCGCATGCGTTGATCTTTGGAAATGATTACGAAAGCCATCGGAATCAGCATAAATTTAAAAGAACTCACAAAGTAAGGAAAGCCTTTTACTGCAGAAAGTGCGACGTAATTTGAATAAAGCTGTGGATGTTGTGTAATAAATTTGAAAACGGAAGTCGATTCACGAAATTGACCTTCTTGTAGCTGATTCATGATTTCGTCTGCGGACTGGCTAGTGGGGCTGAACTGATGAGGCACCAATAACTCAACATAGGTAGGGAAGAAAGCGCCCATGCTTCGATCAAATTTAGTTATATCCGAGCCTTCAACGAAAAAGGTGGGCAGTAGAAGCAAGCTTAACCAAGAAATAGTAAGAATAAAGGCCCAAATTGCATGTGGATTGCCTCGATGGCGCTCCCAGAGCCACCAGAAAAACGCCATGAATATGGATGCTACTATAAATTCAACTTTGGCAAGCCCAAACAACGACAGCAAGAGTGAAGTTATCCACATAGGCCAGCGGACACTTACTGCAAAAAGAAACATTGTCAAAAGGCTGCCAGCGATAACCTCGTTGCTAGGCTGTATAAATTGAAATCCGGATGTGGCTATAAGCGTCAGCGCTAGAATGCGCAACGCATTGTTATCTATTAGTTGCCGAATCAGGACATAGGAGCTACCAAGGTAGCAAGTCATTGCAAAAATCCTGATATGCCAATTGATGTTATCTGGGCTTACGGGAACCAAAAGCTTGTATAGGCCTACGATTAAATTTGCTGAAACTCCGCCGGCGAACATTGGATTTGGATACTTAAAAAACCAGTGTCCGTTGGCCCACCCTAGTCGAAGATCAGCAGACAAGATAAATGACTGGTCCATCGGGTGCTGCAGCGGTCTGCCAGAATCCCTAAAAATGAAGAAAGCTGAAACTAGGAAAGCCGCAATTAAAACGGCAAATAATAGGTAGTCTTCATTACGCTTTGGCCGGTTTTGAACGGCTGTCAACTTTTGCATTTTCAATATGCATTCGCGTCGGATTATACATGCAACACAGGAGCTTATGCCGATGGGGGCTTCCAGCAGTTGTTCCGGCGGCTCTGGGGCGCTTCCCCAACGGGATATTTTCTGTTCCTAGCTTGTGGGCGTGAGAAGAGCTATACAACAACTATATCCGTTCACGGGGCATTCACCAAAGCCTTCCCACCGCAATAGATGTATGGTTTTTGAAGAGGATTTTACATCATCAAAGAGGGCATTTAAGCGTCTCTTTGTGTGGCCTAGGATGCAAGCCCCGAACGCCCTGATCAGAGGCTTAGCAGGATGGAATTACAAATTTTCATTCCGGAAGTGCAGGCACACTTCGTAACTCTTCAATGAAAATAGACAATTAATTTATCAAGTCTATCGCCAGGCGGGTTCGCTGAGTAAGGCCGGCAGATCTTCCAGCTCCGTTATGGCGGCCCTGCATTTGGCAGAGAGCATGCGGCGGTTCTACTGCTGCCAGTGCTCGTCTTGCTCTTCACCGGCTTGTCCACGCCTGCATGATGGCCCGGATGGCGATCCCGGCGGTGCTGTTACGGCTCATGGCACGGCTGCAAAAGTTTTCAGAGGCCTTCATCCGGATCAAGAGGCCTAGAGACTCCATGTCTTGCCGCTGGCCACGGTGTTCGCAGTCACCACCTCAGCGGCGGCCTCCGGCGACCGTTCGTCGTTGACCACCAAGGTGGGGCTGCGGTCCAACTCCACGGCAATGGCCCGACCAATGCCCCGGCTGGCCCCGGCCGGCTTCACAGTCCTTGTTTTTGGCAACGGATGCCGTTGGGCAGGTTGATCTCCGCTGGCGGGGACCGCAGCGTTGCTGGCGCGGCGAATGCGGATCCGATACGTGGCGTGGGAGGAGCCGACCAGGCGAATCACGGCATCACGGGCCTCGTAGTGCAGTTCCTCAAGCGTTGGGGCTTCCACGATCAGGCCCCGATCCGGAGCCGTGGCTTCGATCCGGCCAGGCTGATCGGCCGTGACCAAAAAAACGATCTCGCGCATTCCTGAGGCATCATTTCCGCCAAGAGCTCCACCCTGTCGGGTCGGTTGGGCATCGGGGTGCTGCCTGGGATACGGAGATCCGTCACTGAAAGACCACCTGCCCCCACGGCTGTCTTACCGCTGGCGCCTGCCCCCCAAGGGAGGCGAACCATGGCAACCTGAATCCTGAAGTGACTGCCAGGCGCTTCGCCAACGTCGGGGGGGTCCCCGGGATTCCTCTTTCCAACCCGCGTCATGGCCCTCGCCTCAACCTTCGCCTCCCCCCGCTCCTACACCCTGCTCTCGGTGGCGGCGGCCCTGGCCACGATCGTTCTCAAGACGGCGGCGTGGCGGCTCACCGGATCGGTGGGGCTGCTCTCCGACGCCCTCGAATCGGGGGTGAATCTGGTAGCGGCCCTGGCCGCCTTCTGGGCCCTCACCCTGGCGGCCAAGCCCGCCGACCGCACGCACCACTACGGCCACTTCAAGGCGGAGTATTTCTCGAGCGGCCTGGAGAGCGTGCTGATCGTGGTGGCAGCCCTGGCCATCATCTATGCGGCGATCGGCCGTCTCCAGGCCCCGGCGCCCCTGGAGCAGGTGGGCATCGGGCTGGCGCTCTCGCTGTTGGCCACCGCCCTCAATGGTGTGGTGGCCTGGGTGCTGCTGCGGGCCGCCCGCCGTTTCCACTCGATCACCCTGCGGGCTGATGCCCACCACCTGCTCACCGATGTGTGGACCTCCTTTGGGGTGGTGGTGGGGGTGGCCCTGGTGAAGATCACGGGCCTCACGATCCTTGATCCCCTGATCGCCATCGCGGTGGCGCTCAACATCGTGGTGACCGGCTGGAAGCTGCTCCACGAAACCGCCTCCGGTCTGCTCGATCGCGCCCTGCCGGAGGAGGACCACGCCGAGCTGGAGGCCCTGCTCGCCTCCCATGAGAGTGAGCAGATCCGGTTCCATGCCCTACGCACCCGGGTGGCGGGATCGCGGCGTTTTGTGGCCTTTCACGTGCTGGTGCCGGGAGCCTGGAGCGTGCAGGCCGGCCACGACCTCTGTGAACAGCTCGAGCAGCAGATCGCCGCCGCCCTCCCCCGCACCCATGTGCTCACCCACCTCGAGCCGATCGAAGATCCGAAATCCTGGGACGACCAGGGATTCCGCTGGGAGGAGGGTTGAGGGCAGGAGGACTGAGCAGGTGGCGTCGAGGGGGCTTTTGTGCTGAGGCCGAAACCACTGCTACACCAGCTCTGGTGACTGAAGGCGGGGGTGGGGGGCGGCCGCACTGGCGCCCTCCCCCTGGAATCAGCGAGCGCGAGGTTTGCAACCGCAGCCACAGGGCCCGCCGCGGAGGCAGGGGCAGGCCCTGTCGCAGCGGCATCCGCATCCGCAACGCTGGGCGTCATCGAGTGCACAGGCGCAGGTCTCCGCCGGGTTGTTGGGGGTCTTGCAGGTCATGGGGGTTCTCCTTGGGTTGGGATGGATGGGGCCGGATCCGGTCGGAACCGCCCCCGTGAAACCAGCATCCACTCTCCATGTGACTGGAGAGTTAAGGGGGGGGTGGTGCGGTTTCCCGCCGGCTATCCGGGTTTGCCCTGGTGCGCCCGTTGCCAGGCCTCCCTCTCAATGGGTGATCGGAGAAGATCGCTCCCGGTCAGACCCTCAACCCGGCGCTCGATTGAGCCTTCCCCTCCCTCGCAAGCTTGTGGTGCTCGGCGACAGCGGCGTGTTCGGGTGGGGCGATCCCGACCAGGGAGGGTGGTGTGAACGGTTGCGACGCCACTGGATGGCCACCCCAGGGGCCCCGGTGCTCTACAACCTGGGCGTTCGCGGTGATGGGCTGGAGCGGTTGGCGGCCCGCCTCGGCCCCGAAGTGCTCTGCCGGGGCGAACTGCGGCGGCAGCGCCCCCAGGGCATCCTGCTCTCGGTGGGCCTCAATGACAGCGCTCGGGTCGGTCGGCCCGACGGCCGCCATCAGCTCGACCCCGGGGCCTTTCTCTTCGGCTTCCAGCAGCTGCTGCGTCAGGCCCGGGAGCTGGCCCCCACCCTGGTGGTGGGCCTCACCCCCGTGGATGGCGCCGCCATGCCCTACGCCGAGGTGCTCTGGTATCAGCTGGAGACCGTGCGGCGCTACGAGGGGCTGCTGGAGGAGGCCTGTCTGGAGGCTGATGTGCCCTTTCTGCCGATGCTTGAGCCCCTGCTGGACGATTCCCGCTGGCTTCGCTGGCTGGATGCCGATGGGCTGCACCTCAACAGCGATGGCCACACGGCGGTGTACGAGCGCGTGCGGAGTTGGCCGGCCCTGTTGCAGTGGGCGGGCCTGGAGCTGCGGCGGCAGTCCACACCCAGTTTCTGAGCCGGTGCCGGGCCCTTGGGATCAGCAAGCATCCGCCCGCCTGGCTGAAGACTTAACAATCGGCGGGAGCGCCGCCATCCCCCGATCGGGTGAATCATGCTCCGCCGATCCGGTGACAGTGGGCCCCCGGGGATTTCCCATCGTGGAAGCACCGATGCAGATGCCGCCCATGGCCGCCTTCCTTCCCCCCATCCCCAGCCATCCCACCCACGTCGCAACCTCCATCCCCTTCGCTGCACCCTTCGCTGCCGCTGCCGAACCTGCGGTTGGTGCTGGAGCTCCCCCCTCCCCGCCGCCGTTCTCGACAGGCTCCAGTCCTAAGCGTGCATCGCTGCGCCCACGACCAGCCGGCCGCCTGCAGGCCAGCGATGCCCTGGTGCGCCGCCGCAATGCCTTGGTGGTGGCAAACCTGCCCCTGGCGCGGGCCGTGGTGGCTCGCTTCTCCCCGAGGCCGCTGCTGCCCCACGACGACCTGATGCAGGTGGCCAGCCTGGGCCTGATCCGGGCCGTGGAGGCCTTCGATCCCAGCCGCGCCGTGAGCTTCAGCAGCTTTGCCGTGCCCTACATCCGCGGGGCCCTGCTCCATGAGCTGCGCGATCGCCAGCCGATGGTGCGGATCCCCCGGCCGCTCTGGGAGCTGCGTCAGCAGGCGGCTCGCCTGCAGGAGGAACGGCGGGGCCAGGGCCAGCCTCCCCTCGATCGCCAAGACCTGGCGCAGAGGCTGGGCTGTACGCCGGAGCGATTGGAGGAGATCGAGGGCCTGCGGGGAGCCGCCCAGCCCCGCAGCCTCGATGCGCCGCTCGAGCGGGGTCACTCGGGGAGCGATGCCAGCGAGGGCGGGGCGTTGCTGGATCGCCTTGCCGATCCGCGAACCCTGGTGGAGGACGTTCCGGAGTCTCGAGGGCCGGATCGGCGCGAGGTGGAGCGGGCCTGGTTCCGGCAGCAGATGGCGGCCTTGGATCCGATGCGCCGTCAGCTGGTGGAGGGTCGGCTGCGGCTGGGTTGCACCTGGGTGGAACTCGGACGGCAACTGGGGATCCATCCCCGCATGGCCCAGCGGCGCTGTGACGCGACCGTGCATGAGCTGCAGCTGGCGGCGGAACGGTGGCGGGCCGCCCGCGACGGGGCTGAGACCGCCTGAGTGCTGGGCGGTGGGTTTCGCTTGAAGCGCGTTCGCTTCGCCGGGTTCAACCGCCCTGCAGACCCACCGCCGCCAGGGCCAGAAGCGCAGCCAGCAGGGTCTGCACCCCATTGACCAGCTCATTGCTGAGCCAGCGCCAGCGGCTCTGCAGGGTGGCGCCGATCACGCTCTCGGCCAGGGTGGCGATCAGCGCCACGGCCCCCACCAGGAGCCAGGTGCCGGTGCCCTGGATCAGTCCCAGAGCCAGCATCACCAGCGCCATCAGGAGGCCGCCGGCCAGGCTGGCGGCCGTTCCCTCCAGGCTCACGGCCCCCTCGGTGCCGGGAGGCACCGGCCGCAGGCTGGTGATCAGCAGGGTGTGGCGGCCCCAGCGTTTGCCGATCTCACTGCCGCAGGTGTCCGCCAGCTTGGCGCTGAAACTGGCCGCAAACCCCACCAGCAGTGGGCCCACCCAGCTCAGCGGAGCCTGGGCCGCCAGCATCGCCAGCAGGGCGCCCACCAAGGCTGACCCCCAGACGTTTTCCGGGCCCCGCCTGCCGCCGCGGGCCTCGGCCAGGCCGCGCTGCTGCTTCTGGCGTAGCCCCAGCCGGGTGACCAGGGAGCCGAGGACCAGATAGAGAACCACAGCCAGCCAGCCGCGCCAGCCGAGGCTGCCCCAGAGAATCGTGCCGAGGATGCCGGCATGCACCCAGCCGGATCGAGTGAGCACCGGGGCCCGTTGGGCCAGGGCGATCAGAACACCGTTGAGGACTAGGGCCAGCAGCCAGTGGGAGGGATCCTGGGGTGGCAGGGTTGGCATGGGGAGATGGTGCTGGGCGGCCGGCCGATCCACCCCCTGCGGGGGCAGCGGGGAGGACCGCGGGCGCGCGGGACTGTTGCACTGGTCTAAGCGCCCGGGCCTAGCCCGCCACCGCCGGCGGATAATCGCCCCATCGCGGCCGCCTCCATGTTCTTCAAATCGAAATTCTTCCTCGACCTCAGCGGTGGCAAGGACGACAAGCCCGCCGCCCCTGCGGTGGTGGCCCCGGTGAAGGAGAAGGCCGCCCCCGCCAAGGCCGAGGCCCCCAAGCCAGCCCAGGCCACGGTTTCGGTTGCCCCCGTTGCCCAGTCCCCGACGGCGAGCGAGCCGGCCAAGGCCGCCGCCGAACCCGCCGCAGCTGCCGCTCCTGCCGCCAGCACCTCCCTCACCACCGCCGAGTCGATCGCCGCCGAACTCGCCGCCGCCCAGGCCAACCGGCCTGCGCCCTCGCTGGCCACCTTTGCGCCGGAAGCCCTGGTTCCCGGTGGGGCCACCCCCCGGCGCCGCCGCAGCGGCGGAGCCAACCTGGCCGGGTTCAAGGCGATCGCGCGCTCCTTCGTGAAGAACTGAGGATCGGCCGCTCTTCACCCCTGCTGGTCCGAGCACAGGGCTAGCCAGGCCAGGCCCGTGATGGCCGCGGTCGAGGTGCGCAGGATGGCGTTCCCCAGGCTCACCGGCTGCCAGCCGGCCAGCTGGGCCGCTTCCTCCTCTGCGGAACTCCAACCACCTTCAGGCCCGATCGCCAGCCTGACCTCCGCTGGGCTCCGATCCCCTTGGCTCAGCAACCGCTCCTGCAGAAGGTCCGGCAGCCTGGGGAGCCCCTGCAGGCGGGTGGTGGCCAGCAGGGCCGGCCCCACCACCGCCCTGCTGAACCAGGCCAGGGCCTCCACCGGTTCAGCCAGCTGCGGCAGCCAGAGCCGCTCGCATTGCTCGGTGGCCTCCCGCACGATCGTGCGCCAGCGCTGCAGCGGAAGGCCACCGCGCACGACCCCCCGGCTGGCCAGAAGGGGCTGCAGGTGGGTGGCGCCCAGTTCCGTGGCCATGCGCCACACCAGTTCCGGATCCCGCTTGGGCACCGCCATCGCCAGGGTGATCGCCGGACTCGGGCGGTTCGCCCGCTCCAGCGGCTGATCCAGGGGCTGCTCCAGCCGCAGCAGGGTGGGCTCGTGCAGGGTGGCGCTCCACAGCTGCCCCTCACCATCGATCAGGGCCAGGCGATCGCCGTGGCGAAAGCGCAGCACTCGGGCCACGTAATGGGCTTCTTCGGGCTCGAGCTCCACCAGCCGGCCAGCCGGCTCGATCGCAACCCCTGCCGAGGCTGCCCGGAGCCTGCCAGGGGGAATCAGCAGCCGGCGCAGCTCTCGGGCCATCGGGGGGCGTGGCTCAGTCGTCGAGGGTGAAGGGGCTGTCGGGGGCCTCCTCGATCGGCCAGTCCTCATTGATGCCGCCGATCAGCACCTCCTCGATCTCGAGCACATCGCTGTTCAGTTGAGCGAGGGTGTTGATCAACACGTCGAGGGCGAAGGCATCGCTGGTGCCCAGATCCAGCCAGCAGCGCGCCCATTGCTCCTCATATTCCATTTGGCCCATGTTGTGCATCAGGGCCGGTAGGGCCCGTTCCGCCTCATCCGCCTCGTAGACCAGCCAGTTCAGATCGGCCCCCTCCTCATGGGCCTGGAGGTTCTCGGCGTTGAAGCCCCCAAGCTTGCCGAGGAAGAACCAGCTGTCGAACACGGTTTCCAGGTAGCTCCTCTCCGCCGCACCGGGCGGATGGCCGCAGCGCAGCCAGATCCAGCAGTTGAAGGGGTCGACCTCGCGGAAGCGGACCTCCATGGAGTGGGCGGCGATGGGAAGGATGCCCCACCATGCAACCACTCCGACCACCCTGCCCCGGCAAGCTGGGGGGATGCTCGAACTCCGTGGCCTTCGCTATCAGCCCGCCACCGCGCGCCAGCCGGTGCTCCAAGACGTGTCCCTCCAGCTGGAGGCGGGGGCGCCCCGGCTGGTGGCGGGCCGCAGCGGTTCCGGAAAGACCACCCTGCTGGAACTGATCGGGGGCCTGGCCGATCCCGATGCCGGCGAGATCCTCTGGAATGGCGAGGTGCTCAACGCCCGCCAGCGTCGCTGGCTGTGCGGCCTGGTGTTCCAGTTCCCGGAGCGCCATTTCCTCGGCCTCAGCGTGGGGCAGGAACTGCGACTCGGTCAGCGCCGGCTCGGCAGTGAGGCGGTGGAGCGGGTGCTGCGCCAGGTGGGTCTGGCCTCAATCTCCCTGCAGCAGGCACCGGAGCGGCTCAGTGGCGGCCAGCAGCGGCGCCTGGCCCTGGCGGTGCAGCTGCTCCGGGATCCGAAGGTGCTGCTCCTCGATGAACCCACCGCCGGCCTCGACTGGACCGTGCGCAACGAGGTGCTCCAGTTGCTGGCCACCTTGGCCCGGGACCGGGCTTTGCTGGTGGTGACCCACGAGCCCGAGCTGTTCGCCGGTGTGGTGGAGGGGGGCTGGTTTCTGGAGAGGGGCGTCCTGCATCCGTTGACGGAACGGACCCTCGCTCCGATCCGTACGATGCCGCCAAAGGGAGCTGGCGATGGCGGATGAGCTGCTGCGGGCCACCGCCGCCGGGGGTGGCATTCGCATGGTCGCGGTGAACACCACCGGGATCAGCCGGGAGGCGCAGCGGCGCCATGGCCTCTCCTTTCTCACCACAGCCCTGCTCGGCCGCGCCATGACCGCCGGTCTGCTGCTGGCCAGCTCGATGAAGGTGGCCCATGGGCGGGTGAACCTGCGGATCCGCTCCGATGGCCCCCTGCGCGGGCTGAATGTGGATGCCGGGCGGGATGGAACGGTGCGCGGCTATGTGGGGGATCCGGGCCTCGAGCTCGATCTGGTGCCGGACCCCACCGGGGTGCTCCAGTTCGATTTCCGCCGCGCCACCGGCACCGGCTATCTGCACGTGGTGCGCGACATCGGCCAGGGCGAACCCTTCAGCAGCACGGTGGAACTGGTGAGTGGTGGCATCGGTGATGACGTGGCCTCCTATCTGCTCCATTCCGAACAGACCCCTTCGGCTCTGTTCGTGGGTGAGGAGATCGGCAGCGATGGGGTGCGCTGCTCCGGGGGGGTGCTGGTGCAGGTGCTGCCGAAGGCGGCCCAGGAGCCGGCCTTGGTGGCCCTGCTGGAGGAGCGCTGCCGGGAGATCGAGGGCTTTGCCGGCCGGCTCGCCGCCAGCGCTGACCAGCTCCATCTGCTTCTGGAGGACATCTTCCCCGACCTTGATCCGCTCCCCCTGAAGCAGGCCGAGGCCCGTCAGAGCCTGCGCTTCCACTGCCCCTGCAGTCGCAGCCGCAGCGTGGGGGCCCTGAAGCTGCTGGGCCGTGAGGAACTCGGCGCGATGTTGCGCGAGGAGGGCCAGGCCGAACTCGTGTGCCATTTCTGCAGCGCGATCTATCGGGTGCCGGCGGAGGAACTGCTGGAGCTGATCGCCGAGTTCGATGGGGCCTGAGGCCGCTTCTCGGGAGTCCCTGGGGGTTCAAGCCGTTCGGGGGCGGGCCCTTACCCTCCGCTAGACAGCCTGGGCCGTTGAGATCCCCACCCGACGGGGCCTGAACCTTGAGCTGGGCCATGCTGGAGGCCGATTCCGGGAGGCCGATGGCCAGTGCCAGCGATCACCGCTCCGCTTCCTGGACTCCGGCTTCCCGATCGGGTGGATCGAAGGGGGGATACGGCCGCGGCTCTTCCGGCGGGCGCCACGGGGAGGAGCACAACAGCCACCGCATCGGCTGGCTGCGGGCCGTGGTGCTGGGTGCCAATGACGGCACCATCTCGGTGGCGGGGGCGGCATCGATGGCGGCCGGTGAGTTCGTGTCGGTGCAGTCGCAGGCGGATACGGAGGAGGCCGATCTGGCCAGGGAACGGCGGGAGTTGGTCAGCGATCCGGCGCGACACCCTGCGGGCTCGTCCCATCCAGGCGGCCCTGGCTTCGGCCGCCAGCTTCACCCTCGGGTTCCTGGTGCCGATCCAGGCCATCAGCCTCGCTCCTGACAACAGGATCGCTGTGGTGACGACCGTGGCCGCCCTGCTGGCCCTCTGGCGATGCTCGGGGGCCTCTCGGCCCGGGCCGGAGGGGCTCCGGTGCTGCGGAGCGTGCTGCGGATGCTGGTGTGGGGGGCCTCGCCATGAGGATCACGGCCCTGGTGGGGCACCTGGCCGGGGCCGTGATTTGACCACCTGGCCCCGCAAGCCGATGCGAGCGATCGAAGTCGATCAGGGGGCCAAGCTGCTGATGGGCTTCAGGCGATGAATAGGGCCCCAAGCAACAGCAGCAGCAGAGCCGGGATCGCTTCAATCTGCACCGGGCTGAGGGGCAGGGCCGGAGGCAGGGAGGGTGCCAGGGCCGCGAGCAGCAGGGCTCCCACCACCAGACCCACTACCAGCAGTAGCACCGACCAGCCGACGGCGCCCAGGAATCGTCCATGACGGCGCTGCAGATTGAGCACCGTGGCAGCGGTGGCCAGGGCTAACAGCAGGTCGGGGGGTAGGGAGGGCAGGGCCAGCAGGAGCACCAGCAGAGAGCCTTGGGCAGCGATGGGAAACCAGCGCTCGCGGCCGTCGGCCAGGGCCAGGGTTGGCAGGGAGGGTCTGGGCGCTGTCACCCTCCCGGAGGGAAGCTGGGGCAGAGAGGGCAGCGAGGGCAGTAGTGGTCTGGAGGGGGGCTGTACCGTCTGTTCCCGCTGGGAGGCGGTGCGGGCGGCACTGCTCACCTTCCCCTGTTGGCGCTCCTTGAGCCGGTCCATCAGCACGGCGTCGTAAGCGGCGTCGATGGCCGATCGAGCCAAAAGGTTATCGCCCACCTCCTTGAGCCTGGCGGTGCGGGCAGCCTGCACAGCATCAAAGGAGGCGTCCGGTTCAACCCCCAGCCGCTGGTAGGGGTCTGGGCCGTCGGCGGCGAAACCGGAGGAGCCCGGTGCCGGGGGGGTGCCTTGGTTCATGTCAACGAGCGTAGGAAGGCCCGCTCAGAAGAGGGGGTCGCTGTGGCGGAATCCGGCCTCAAGCTGGAGGCGGCGGCGGCAGGCATCGGCCTCCTCGGCGGCGAGACGCCGGCGGCGCTTGAGCAGGGGCATCTGGGGCGGCAGGTGGCTGCCTTCCCGAATCTCCACGCCTTCGTGGGCGGGGGAGAAACTCACATAATCACAACCGCCATCGCTGCGGGGGCGCACGAGCCAGAAGGGGCTGGCGCCCGGAGCGGTGTGGAAGAGGGGGCTCGGCATGGCAGCTGTCGTCATCGCGGGAGACCGTCGGGTCGGCATGACGATTTATTGCGCCATTCTGGCGTCCGCCGGGGGGAGGCGTGGTAGCGGATACCTCCGCCGGAGGGTGGGCCGCTCCGGGTCAGAGGGCGATCGGCTCGACGCCACTCACCACCGGGGCCACCGAGGCGAGCTCCAGATCGGGATGGTCCTCCCGGAGTTGATTGAGGTTCCAGTCATTGCGGAAGAGGAGCACCGGCCGGTCCCAGGGATCCCGCACGGTCTTGCAGTTGAAGATGCGGCCCACCGCCTCAAGGGCCGGCCAGCCTCCGCTCACCCAGCGGGCCACGCTGAACTCGATCGGTTCGATGCGGGTCTTCACCCCGTACTCGTTCTCCAGCCGGTATTGCACCACCTCCAGCTGCAACTGGCCCACCGCCGCCAGGATCGGATCGCGTTTGCTGGCATCGGTGTCGTAGAGCACCTGCACGGCCCCCTCTTCCCGCAGTTCATTAACGCCCTTGCGGAAGCTCTTGAAGGCGGAGGGATTCGGGTTGCGCAGCCAGGCGAAGATCTCCGGGCTGAAGCAGGGAATGCCCTCGTATTCCACCCGGGGGCCGAGGTAGAGGGTGTCGCCGATCGCGAACATGCCGGGGTTGTTGAGGCCGATCACATCACCCGGGTAGGCGTCTTCCACCACCTCGCGGTCCTGGCCGAACAGCTTCTGGGGCCGCGACAGGCGGATGGCCCGGCCGCTGCGGGCGTGCTGCACGGTCATGTCCTTCTCGAAGTGGCCCGAGCAGACCCGCACGAAGGCGACGCGGTCGCGGTGGCGGGGATCCATGTTGGCCTGGAGCTTGAATACGAAACCGCTGAAGCCCGGCCGCAGGGGATCCACCGGACCCTCGCGGCTGGTGCGGGCGGTGGGCCGCTGGGCGAGCTCGAGAAAGGCATCGAGGAAGGGCCGCACCCCGAAGTTGGTCATCGCTGAACCGAAGAACACCGGGCTCAGTTCGCCGGCGTGCACCATCTCCAGATCGAGGTCGGCGCCGGCGCCCTCCAGCAGCTCGAGTTCCTCGAAGGCCTGCTCCAGCAGTTCGGGCTCCACGAGCGAGGCCAGCTCCGGGGCATCGCCGGCGAGGCGCTTCTCGGCGCTCTGACGCCCACGCTCGGCACGCTCGAACAGGATCACCTCGTGGCTGCGGCGGTCGATCACGCCGCGAAAGCGGTCGCCGCTGCCGATCGGCCAGTTCACCGGCCAGCAGGCGAGCCCTAGTTCCTTCTCGATCTCATCGATCAGTTCGAGGGGCTCCCGGCCGGGCCGATCCATCTTGTTGATGAAGGTGAAGATCGGGATCCGCCGCATCCGGCAGACCTCGAACAACTTGCGGGTCTGGGGTTCGAGGCCCTTGGCGGCGTCCTCGAGCATCACCGCGTTATCGGCGGCGGCGAGGGTGCGGTAGGTGTCCTCGGAGAAGTCCTGGTGGCCGGGGGTGTCGAGCAGGTTGACCGTGCTGCCGCTGTAATCGAACTGCAGCACGGTGGAGGTGATCGAGATGCCCCGCTGCTTCTCCAGCTCCATCCAGTCGGAGGTGACCTTGCGCTGCTCCCCCTTGGCCTTCACGGCGCCGGCCTGCTGGATGGCACCCCCGTAGAGCAGCAGTTTCTCGGTGAGCGTGGTCTTGCCGGCGTCGGGGTGGGAGATGATCGCGAAGTTGCGGCGGCGGGCCACCGCTTCTGACAGGGCGGCGCGCTCCGGGTCGACTGGGCTAGCTGCGGAGCCGATGGGTGCGGTAACTGGAGAATCGGTGCTCATGGGCTCCAGCCTGCCAGCCGGTGGGAGTCGGCAGAACGGGGGACTTCGTCGCGCTTCACGGGCGCGGGGCCTTGGGGCGGGGCATGGATGCAGGCCCGGTCAGCGGATGCTGAGCCGTCCACCTTGAAAGGGGCCGATCAGGGTCCTGGGGTGATCGGATTCATGGGCTTCGATCTGCCTGAGGCGGTGGGGGTAGCAACCTGGAGAGAGGGGGCCCGGCCGCAACGGCGGCATCCTCTCGATCGCCATCCGCTTGGGGTGACCTGCAGGGCCCTGGTTCGGCTCAGGTCAGCCGGCCCACCACCTCCAGGTGGCGGTCCCCCAGCTCCGTCACCGTGAAGTGATTCAGTTCCGCTTTTCTAAGCTGTTCGGCCACCTCCCGGGACCGGAAGGCCGCCCGCAACGAGTGGTTGAAATCGCGCCGCAGCACGGCCGGCGTCCTGGCCGCATGGCGCCGCATCAGGCCGAGCAGGGCGGCCTCCGTGAGCGGCCGACGCAGATCCCGCACCACCACAAGGGCGCCCGGAGCGGCGAGGTTCCGGATCGCCCCCCAGAGCACGGCGGGGTCATGGAGATGGTGCAGCAGGCTGTTGCTCACCAGTAGGTCGTAGGGCGGCCGGAAGGGGGCGGAGAGCCCCGCCAGGGCCTCCGGCACAAGGGGAAGCCGGGCCTGCAGGAAGTGGAGCCCCGGCCAGCGACGGGGTTCGAGCGCCTGGCGGGCGCGGCCCCTTTCGAGCATGGCGGCGGCGCCATCGATTCCCACCAGGTAAGCCTCCGGAAGGGCGCTGGCAAGACGGAAGCTGATGTTGCCGGGACCGCAGCCGAGATCGACGATCCGCGGCGACCGCCGCTCGGCCTGCGGCGATGCCGGCTCAGCCAAGAGCCTCAGGATGCATGCCGTGAACGCCCCATCAGAGCCGTTGAAGTCGGCCTCGGCATAGGCCCTGGCCTGGATCGGCCCCAGCATCAACTCAGGTTCGCAGATCCTGTTCATCCCATCGATGGCTCTGGCGCGATCATCGCCAGGAGCCGGCGGAAGCGCCTGATCGCCCTGGTGGGGAGCCTGATCGCCTTGGCGGGGAGCTGGGGGGCATCGCCACCGTGACTGGTGCCGGCGTCGGCTTGACCACACCACCGATGGCGTTAGGGTGCCGAACACCCAGGTCAGCGCCGCTGTGACCCTCTCCCCCTCCCGGCCCGAACTCCTGCCCCGATCGGCTCCCTTGGCCGAATCGGCTGCGTTGCCGAACAGCGGCATGACGGGGCAGCCCCGGGGTGGCGAGGGCGGCGACGTTGGCGAGGTGTTCCCACCAACAGCCCCGGCTGCCAACCCGGTTTTTTATCGCACCTATTCCCGCAAGACCGCAACCGGTCGCGAGAGCTGGCACGAGGTGGCCGAACGCAACCTTGAGGGTTTGCGGAAGCTCGGTCACCTCAATGACGACGAGGTGCAGCTGCTGCGGCGGATGCAGCGGCACCAGAAGGCCCTGCCCTCCGGCCGCTGGCTGTGGATCGGCGGCACCGAATGGATCGAACGGTCGGAGAACTTCTCCGGTGCCTACAACTGCACCTCCACCAACCTGGTGGACTGGGAGGCCTTCGCCCTGATGATGGACCTGGCGATGATGGGTTGCGGCACTGGCGCGATCATCGAGCCCCATCTGATCGATCGCTTGCCGCTGGTGCGCAATCAGCTGGTGATCGATGGCGTCAGCCCGATCGGCATCACCCCGGCCGGTTCCCGCCAACAAACCACCACCCACGCGATCGAGGGCAACCGGGTGACGATCCGGGTGGGCGACACCCGCGCAGGCTGGGTGGAGAGCTACCGGCTGCTGCTGCAGCTGAGCAGTGCCGAGGGCTTTGAGGGTCCGATCCACATCGGTGTCGACCTCTCCGATGTGCGACCGGTGGGCGAAAGCCTCAAGGGCTTCGGCGGCATGGCCAACCCCGTGAAGCTGGGCGATCTTTACGGCAGGGTGGCCCAGATCCTGGGCAAGGCGATCGGCCGCCGCCTCACCTCGGTCGAGTGCTGCCTGCTGATCGATGAGGCGGCGGTCACGATCGTGGCCGGCAACATCCGCCGCAGCGCCGGCATGCGCCAGTTCGCCGCCAACGACCTCGCCGCCTCCACCGCCAAGGACAACCTCTGGCAGCAGGACAGCGACGGCAACTGGCGGATCGATCCGGAGCGCGACGCCCTACGGATGGCCAACCACACCCGCGTGTTCCACACCCGTCCCAGCCGCCAGACGGTGCTGGAGGCGGTGACCAAACAGTTCCAGAGCGGCGAGGGTGCCATCCAGTTCGCCCCCGAGGCGATCGCCCGCTCCAACGCCGACCTGCTCACCACCCCGGAGCTGCGGGAGGAATTCGTGGGCCTTTACTGCGACCAGGGGCGCGAGGAGGCGGGGCGCTGGCTGCAGCTTCACCATGCCGGCATCACGGCTGAGGAACTGGAGCACCGCCTTGGCCGCTACGGCCTCAACCCCTGCGGTGAGATTCTTGGCGCCGACTTCCACTGCAACCTCGCCGAGGTCCACCTCAACCAGATCGACCCCGCCGACCGCCAGGCCCAGGAGGATGCCTTCAAGGCCGGCGGTATCGCCGTGGCCTGCCTGCTCAACCACCGCTTCGAGGTGGAGCGCTACCGCCAGAGCCGGGCCTGGGATCCGATCGTGGGGGTGAGCTTCACCGGCCTGTTCGATTTCTTCGTGCATGCCTTCGGCACCCCCTGGCTGCAGTGGTGGGAGGCGGGCCGCCCCGATTCCGAGGAGGGCCGCGCCTTCCGCGCCGCGGAGGCCGGCTACCTGAGCCGCTGGAAGGAGATCGTGAACCAGGCGGTGTGGGAGTACTGCGACCGCCATGGCATCCGCCGGCCGAACCGCTGCACCACCGTGCAGCCCGCCGGCACCAAGAGCCTGCTCACCGGCGCCTCACCGGGCTGGCATCCGCCCAAGGCCCAGCGCTTCATCCGCCGCATCACCTTCCGCCACAACGATCCGGTGGCCCTGGCCTGCATGGATTTCGGCTACACGATCGTGCCCAGCCAATCCGATAAAGACGAGCAGGGCCGTCTGCTCGATGATCCCTTCGATCCCCGCTGCACCGAATGGCTGGTGGAGATCCCCACCGAAGTGAGCTGGGCCAATCTGCCCGGCGCCGACGTGGTGGAGATCAACAACTTCTCCGCCTTGGCCCAGTTTGATTTCTATATGCAGGTGCAGAAGCACTACACGGCCCACAACACCTCGGCCACGGTGGAATTTCGTGAGCACGAGATCGAGGCCTTAGCCGATGCCATCCATCGAGCGATCGACAACGGCGAGGGTTACATCTCCGCTGCCCTGCTGGCCCGCTTCGATGCCAATGCCACCTTCCCGCGGCTGCCCTTCGAGCCGATTGATGCTGCCACCTACCAACGCCTCTCGGCCGAGGTGGTTGCGCGGCGCAGCACCCCCGATTTCTTTGAGGCCCTGCGCCGCTACGACCGCGGCGAGCTGCAGGAGGCGGGCCCTGCCGGCTGTGACTCCGACAAGTGCCTCCTGCCGCTGGCCAAGCCGAAGAACTGAGGGCCCAACTTCAGCGTCATCTGATCGGTGAGTTCGGCACGATGCCTCCGGCTGCGGCGCCATCTGGGCCGAAGCCCTGAACGCCCCCCACAATGGGAGGAAATCCCAACCGTCGATGGGCCTGCGCAACAAGATCGCCCTGGCGCTGCTGGCGCTGGTGCCGGTCTCCATCGCCGCCGAGCAGCTTGACTGGGGCGACACCGCCGTGTTCTGGACCTCCGCGGCGGCCATCCTGCCCCTGGCGGTGTGGCTGAGCACCGCTACTGAGGAACTCTCGCTGATCCTGGGGCCCTCCGTGGGAGCTCTGCTCAATGCCCTCTTCGGCAACGCCACGGAGCTGATCATCGCCCTGGCAGCCCTGCGGGCCGGCCTGGTTGACATCGTGAAAGCGAGCATCACCGGCACGATCATGGCCAACCTTCTGCTGGCCCTGGGGCTCTCGATGTTCGTGGGCGGCCTGGGGCGGCGCGAGCAGCGCTTCCAGCCGGTGGTGGCGCGGGTGAACGGCTCGGCGATGACCCTGGCGGTGATCGCGATCCTGATCCCCAGCCTGGCGGCCCTCTCCTCCGGCCAGGGCAGCGGCGGCGAAGGGGTACCGGGCAGCAGCAGCGAGTTGTTCTCCCAGTTCGTGGCCTGGATTCTGCTGATCGTCTACGGGCTGACGCTGGTGTTCTCCCTGGGCACCCACCGCACCCTCTACGACGTGGCCGAGGTGGATCTGGCCGAGGAGATCCAGGCCGGTGCGGATCTGGCCCACGCGGGCGGCGCGAGCGGCGCGCAACCAGCGGAGCACCGGCCGCCGTTGCTGCCCTGGTTGCTGGTGCTCATCGGCAGCACCGCCGCCTTGGCCTACGAATCCGAGCTCTTCGTGGGGGTGGTGGAACAGGTGACCGAGCGGGTGGGCCTCTCGGCGGTGTTCACCGGCGTGATCCTGCTGCCCCTGCTCAGCGGCTTCTCGGAGTACGTCACGGCGGTGACGATGGCCCGCAAAGACAAGATGGACCTCTCGGTGTCGGTGGCGCTGGGCGCCACCTTGCTCGTGGCCCTGCTGGTGGTGCCCACCCTGGTGCTCACCGGGCCGCTGCTGGGCCATCCGATCGATCTGCGCTTCAACCTCTATGAGCTGGTGGCGGTGGTGATGGCGGTGGTGGTCAGCAATCTGATGAGCCTCGATGGCCGCTCCGACTGGCTGGAGGGGGTGCTGCTCCTGGCCGCCTATCTGATCCTGGCCGCCGGTTTCTTCTTCCAGATCCCCTCGATCGCATGAGCAGAACGCCCGAGCCGAGGGGATCCTTTCCCCCCCGTGGTGCG
>Ga0209401_1000153_pt1 | contig 46302 bp, 42 predicted proteins | sample M_140807_MF_Meta_FD_187318 | JGI IMG/M metagenome (GOLD analysis project Ga0209401, IMG submission 187318) | Freshwater microbial communities from Lake Montjoie, Canada to study carbon cycling - M_140807_MF_MetaG (SPAdes) (version 2) | ecosystem: Environmental > Aquatic > Freshwater > Lake...
CGCGTCGTTTTTCGTCTCGAGAAAGTTTTCGTACGGAAGGCATGTATTCACCCATCATAAATGTTTCAAAAAGGCGCTCGGTTGCACTTTTCAACTCATTTTTCTCTAATAGAAACTTGTAAGACTCAATTCCCTCATCCACATCTCGGATGGCTTCATTTGCGAGAGCATCCAACTGACCAAGGGAATTAATCATTTTTCCTAATGCTTTAAGTCCGCTAGCACCCGCGCTGATCAGACTTTCAACCCCAAGATTTTCCACGCCGAACTGAAGCCCTTCAGCGCTAAACCCACCACCTGATGCGGAGGTGTCTGCTCCACCTCCTGCGTATTTTCCGTTATTATTTGCTCCAGCTCCCGTTCCTGCGCCTGCGTAAGCACCCGAACCGCCTTTTCCAGATATTTTGGGATCAAGTTTTGCTTTTACTTTTACCTGTCCCGCATCCTTGTCCACCGGAAGGGAGGAGGAGATCTGGTCCAAAGCACTGATGCGGTTATCGCCATCCCCAAAAAGGGCGCGATAAAATCGCGTTCCAATCAGCACATGGCGAAACCTGCGTTGAGCGAAGTATTGAATAATCATGGTTTGGAAGTCGATTTTGGCCTGAACGATGGAAGCTTCTTTCTTTAGCTTGTTGTTTGCCATAGTGCTTCGAACGTCGGAGAGCGCTTCCTTGATGGGCTCGACTCGGGCCTCGTCTTCAGGAGATAGGATGGAGCTTTGGGTCGTTTGATTGGTTCCTGTTGGGGTCATGCTTTTTGCGCTCGGCCCCAGATTCATTCGGTAATTCCATTCGAGAGCTGATTTTTCCCTTTGGAGGGTTCGGTTCGCCATCTCCAAGCGAGCCACTTCGTTTTTTGCTAACCACACGCTGTAGACCACGTCTGCCATAGAGGCACAAAGGTTGGCATCGCTACGGTACTCCGAGGCCTTCGGCAGAAGTTTCCATGCCGCATCGACGTTGGCTGTCGTCACTCTGCCAGGACTAAGAAGTGAGAGTATCTCGTTGATTGTTTTTTCGTACTCAAGATCTGCTTCCGAAGTTTCTGCGGGTGCATTGAGATATTTTTCGAAACGACTTCTGAAGAGACGGTTGTTGTTCATGTTCCACAATTTTCCGTCAAATGTTGACGTATCCGAACCTGGGTCCATCACGGGCACATCCCTACCGAGAAAGCCTGGATTCATTTGTGGAGGGCGAGCGCCACCTGTTGCCGCCTTAGAGTTACCCTCTTGGCCTAGAACAGGAGCAGCCAAAACAGCAGTGCATCCTAAAGTGAAGAGGTAAGGTCTAAGCTTCACGACTTCTGAATCTCCTCGGCCACAAGAATTCCTGCGTCATCCACACGAACTTTCGCGCGGTAAGACTGGTTCTTTTGAAGATTAATCTGTCTCAGTTTGCTGGGAATAAATATAGGCATGGGCCACTTTTTCGATTCACTGGTAACAACAATGCTAAAGAGGCGTCCTTTTTCCGGGTTTTGTGCAAGGGCATTTAGGATGACTCCTTCAACTTGGTAGATATTTCCTCGCAAGCTGTTTGCATTTTCAAAGTAGTCATTCGGTTTGAGTGGTTCAACCGTCCGATATGGGTTTGCTCCTTTTTGAAGGAAGAAAGCACCTCCAGCGGCGAAGAGGAAGAAAACGGCTACAAGCCCAAAAAGAAGGGAAGAGGGCGTTTTCTGGTGAGCACGTCGTGACATGCTATAACTTACAACGGAAAGGAGGGTGGGGGCAATCTATCGCCACTGGCTTCGACGCATTCCAAAGTAGGCAAGAACCCCGCCTAAGCCTAAGTGCACGAGGAGAATCCAAAGAGACACAGTAGATCCTGCTAATGGGGTTTCCGTGATAAACCGAACCAAATCGTAAAATCGTGTGTCCCTCAAGGTTTGAAGATAGCACGACCAAGCCCAATAGGCGCTTATGAAGGGTCGGGTAAGAGTTCCCAGAAAGTCGGGAAGAGCCAAAATTGCGCCTGAAAGGGGAAGCTGAAATCCAACTAGATACAGGCTACCTAAAGAGGCCTGTTCTGACGAAGAAGCCCAGCTGGAGATCGCCAAACAGAGCGCAGTGACTCCACCTGTTAGAAAGAAGAATGGTAAAAACTGATCCAAGAGATTTCCCGGAAATTGGCATACCGCCCGCACAAAAAGAGTCATCCATATCGATTGAGCCAGGACCAAAAAAGTAAGAAAGAATCCCATTCCAAACAGAGCAGAGCCGGCGCGCAGACCTGCCAGCTTCTCCTTCTCTAAAATGGGTCGTTCCCCAATCACTTCTCGGGCGGAATTATTGGAGCCCATAAGAGCTAGGAGAATAACTTGAAACATCGCAAGTCCACTCACAAGGGTGCCAACCCGGCTGGATTGAATTGTAAAAGCAAGGGAGTCGCGAAGCTGCTCGACTACACCTGTGTCGGAGGACATAGCCATGTTTCGGACTTCAGGGAGTCCGCGATAGGCAAATAAAGTAATAATGGCGGGAAAGATGAGTAGCAGGGAAAGTTGAAGAAATACTTGTGCAGGATCCCGAAAGAATATTTTCAGTCGGCGACACAGCCATGTCCACGACTGGGAAAGGAAGCCGGGCAATTGAAGGGTCTCTTCCTTTTCATCCGCGATCGTCATGGACTCCAATTCACCAAGAATATTCTGAGGAGTCATCCCGTCCGGCTTAGGCAGCTCCTCCCAATCCTGCCCCCATGCTTCAGGATCACGTTGTGCAAGAGCGGGGTATATCAATTCGGGGCTCTTGACTTGAAAATATTGGGTCAGATCTTGAGGATCTGCTGAGTAAGCGAGCCTGCCACCTGTTAAAACAGTAATCGAATCGTACACCTCAATGCTTCGTAAGCTGTGGGTAACAAGCAAAACAAGTCGTCCCTGCTCTTGCGAAAGGGAAGATAGCAATTCGGTAATTTCCTCCTCCGATTTCGGGTCCAGTCCGCTGGTGACTTCGTCGGCAAGAAGAAGGCTGGGTTGTGTGGTGAGCTCCATAGCTAACCCCAAGCGTCGGAGTTGTCCGCCCGATAGGACCCCGGCCATGCGATTCTGTAGTTCGGTAAGCCCAGTCTCCTCAGATACCTGATCAACGGTGGATGCAATTTCTTGAGGTGTGCCTTTTTTTCTGAGGCGAGCGCAGTAGAGAAGATTTTCTCGAACAGTCAGGCGGGGGTGTGTACAGCTGAACTGGGGGACGTAGCCCAGTTGATGGGCGGGAAGATCCTCGTTTTCAAGGTTTTTACCCTGCCAGAAAAGGGACCCAGACGTATGGGGGAGGATACCTGCGATGACTTTGAGTAAGGTGCTTTTCCCGCAACCAGAAGGGCCTAAAATTGCCCCGAAATGGCTTGCTGGATATAAAACTGAAATATTGGAGAGCAGAGGGGTCTCTTCTCCCTCGATTTGAAGTTGGATCGAATCAAGTACAAGCACCCAACAAGAGAAAACCCTTTATGGTGCAAAGGCAACGTGGAAAAGTGCTCCCGCCCACAGAGCTTTATGCTAAAACTTGGGAATGAACAAATCCCAACAGGCGCACAAGGGGTCTTCACTACGATGGATTTTGGGTGGGGGAGCTGTCCTTCTTGTCATTATCGGAGTTGCTCTAGCTGCCTTTTTGCCTGTTTGGGTCGTTCAGTGGTTGGGGGGAAAGGATTTTCAAAGATTAGCATCCCAGCAAGTTTCTTCCCTTCTTCAGACTGAGGGGGACTTCCAGTCGCTAGAATGGTCTTCTTTTTCTGTCTACACACCAGGATTCAAGAGTCGTCCTGGAGCGGTAGGACCGTGGATTTGGGATTTCCAAGATATCCGGACGGAAATCTCTCCACGTCTTCTCTTAGACCGCATTCTTCGCTTTTCTGAAATCACAATTGGACGACTCGCCATTCAATCAGGGAGTAATGTAACCATCCCTCGGGAGGTTTCTCCTGCTCCTGTGTCTCGTGAGGGTTCTAGCGCGGAACTCTTTCGCGATGTACAGGTAGGGAAGATCGAAATTCGTGATTTTCAACTCACCCCGTCTTCAGGAACAAGTGGATGGGGCGCAAAGGGAATCTTTGCTCAGATTAAACCGAGCAAGCAAAAGATGGATTTCACATTCCAGCATGGTTTCATACAAACCCCATTGAACTGGCTGGGTGAGGTTTCTCTAGTTGAAGCGAAGGGAAGATTTGCAGAGCCTACTCTTTTTCTGACCGAACTTTCACTGAAAGGAAAATCGGGGGGGTCGATGGACATGTCCGGTGAAATAACTCCTGGGACAACGCCCCAAGCGAAGGGAAGAGTTTCCTGGGAGAAGTGGCCTATACCAGGTGGAAAAATTGGGGTTGGTTTATTTGAGATTCCCGCATCGATGTCAGGGGAGTTTATTTTACAAGAGTTTCGAAAAGATGGTCCTGTTGGAAAAGGGCAGGTTCGTCTGGTGGATGCTAGGCTTGAGCCCGGCAAAGGCAGTGAAACCGTGTTGGGTCTTCTAGGATTGCTAACGGGAGAACCCAGGTTGCGGGGGTGCCCACTTACCACAGCTAAGGCAACTTGGTTCATGCAACCCAATGCTTATGATGTCACCGAGATTGTGGCCGAGGCTCCAGGTCTTTTACGCGCAGTCGGCCAAATCCAAATCCGTGGTCAAGGGCTGAGCGGAAGAATTGAATTAGGCTTAGAAGGGGATTTAGGTCGCAAAGTGAATGCCTTGACCGGTGGCGAATGTTTTTCTCGTCTGGAAAATGGTTACTCAGTTCAGGCCATTCAGATTTCAGGGACGATGGATTCACCTCGAAATGATCTCCAGCCCAAGCTCACCGCCGCACTAACTCGAACCGCGATTCGCACGGGAGCACAAATCTTGGAAAAAGCAGCTGGGGCTCAGGGGTCAGGAGATGCTGCGGGTGCTGCCGTAAACGTTCTTAAGAGTTTATTTGGTCCTGCACCCAAATAAATTCCTCAGGCTCTATCCGTAGCTTTTAAAGTACTTCTTTTTCTCGTCTGCTTCTGCCGTAACCGTGGGAGCAGGGGAGGGAGTTGCCTTTGGCGCTGCAGGGCTTGGAGGCTCTTCAGAAATCATTTCCTCTTCCTCAAGTGCAGACATGTCAACTTGAGGACCGCGATCCGGCATCATTCCGACAGGAGTTCCTCCACTCGCTTCCACAAACGCCAACTGAACTTGCTGGAGGGCTTCCGTAATAATCTTTGTCTCTTGGGGTGATAAGTTTCCCTCTGTTTTGATGCGAATCAGTTCAAGGTGATCAATCATCATTTTTGCCGCTTGTAGATTGGGAGGGATTCGATCGCCCTCAGGAGTGGGAATACGACCTAATACATATAAAATATTCTGAGCCTGAACCATGACGAACTGGACAAACCGCTTCGTCATTTCCGAGTTTAAGGCGGGGTTATTCTTTTGGATCTCGGCCATATTATGATTTCTTTTGAGAAGACGTAGAGTCGGACTTCCTTTTTCTACGAACCGCAGCCGAAGGGGCGACGTCCCGGCGCACCTTTTTGAGTTGAGGCTTGTTTTGGGAGGGCTGAAATGGGGTCACAAAAGCCTCTGTAAACGTCCATATTTCTTGAAAATCCTCCGGTCGATCCGTATCGCTCTTGCCTAAGATTCCATATTGAACCAGGTGAAACACAATATCTCCCACCTGGGCACAGTTTTGTATTCCCCACTCATTTAAAACGGTTTTGGCCATTGGGCCGAATTCATTTAGTGCTAACTGGCGAAAACCCTCCAAAAGCTCATGCCCACGGACATGGGAGGGCTTTTTGTCTTCCCCTCGTCCTAGCTTTCGGAGGGACTGATCCAGAGAGCGTCTTACAAAATCGAATGCGGTTGGTGCAAAACGAGGATCGGTTTCCCGGATCCTCTTAATGGCTTCAGGTAGTGAAAGGAGGGTCACGACAAAATTATGATCGAAGGTTAGTGATTTGTCTACGGGTTACGCAAAGTTACGCCATCCTCGCCAAGCGGAGACAAGCAGAAGTAGTAGGCCAAACCCGAGAATCAGGGCTCTTTCTCGACGTCTTAAATCCCAGCTTTTCAAAGGCAGATACAATTCACAATTCTTCCTGGAACAATAATAATCTTCTCAATTTTCTTCCCAGAACTCCAAGCCGATAGATCGGGATGGTTGCGAACGACAGCCTCAATTTCCTCACGCGTCGCAGAAGGGGAGACGACAATCTTTCCCCTGACTTTGCTATTGATTTGAATCGGCAATTCTACGGTTGTATCCACAAGATCCTCAGACTTAAAAGTGGGCCATTCGGATAAACTGACCAATCCCTTTCCACCTAAGCGAGACCAGACCTCTTCAGCTAGATGCGGAGCGAAAGGAGCGAGGAGACGGCTTAGCTGAAGAACTGCTTTTTTAGGGCGCTTAGGAAGTCCCGTAAGGTGATTCACCAGAATCATGAGTGCGGAAATCGCTGTGTTCATCTGCAGGTTCTCAATATCCTCCGTGACCTTCGCTGTGGTTTTTGCCAATGCCCGAACGGTTTCTGGATCAGGATTGGCGTCGGTTAAGGAAGGAGAGTCGATCCAATCCCCCGATTCAGTTTCCTCGCAAATGAGACGCCAGACTCGGGCAAGAAAACGAACTGCCCCTTCCATCCCTTTCGAACTCCATGGCTTCATCTGCTCCAGCGGTCCCATAAACATTTCAAATACACGCAAAGCGTCCGCACCATGTTCTGCAATGACCTCATCAGGGTTCACCACATTACCAACCGACTTTGACATTTTGCGGTTATCCTCCCCAAGAATAATCCCCTGGTTGACCAATCTGCGGAATGGTTCGGGATGGGAAACGATTTTTAGATCAAAAAGTACTTTGTGCCAAAAGCGGGCGTACAAAAGATGAAGGACTGCATGTTCAGCTCCGCCTACATAAAGATCCACTCCACCTTGGCTCATCCAATATTTCTCAGCATCTGTACCACATAGGGCTTGAGCGTTCTGAGCATCGCAAAAACGCAAGTAGTACCAGCAAGATCCCGCCCACTGGGGCATGGTATTGGTTTCCCTCATTCGACCATCCGGCATTGTTCGCCAAGCCACAGCCTTGGACAAAGGGGGTTCGCCAGAAGGGGAGGGCTGATAGTCCACCATCTCGGGCAGGGTGAGGGGGAGATCTTGCTCGGATAACGACTCATGACGATCTCCTCGCCAAGCAATCGGGAAAGGTTCACCCCAATATCTTTGACGAGAAAAAAGCCAGTCCCGCAATTTGTAGCGAATTTGAGGTCGCCCCTTGTCGTTCTTTTCAAGCCACCTCACAACTTCCTTCTTGGCTTCGGAGGTTTGTTTTCCATCGAGAAAAGCCGAGTTGAAATTTATACCTTCTCCTGAAAAGCAAATTCCGGTTTTATGATTTTCAGGGGGTTGAACTACAAACCGAATCGGTAGTTGAAAAGTCTCCGCAAACGCGAAATCGCGTTCGTCATGGGCGGGGACAGCCATGACAGCTCCCGTTCCATATGATGCGAGGACATAATCAGCAATCCAGATTGGGATCTTGTCTCCATTTACGGGATTGATGGCAAAGACTCCCAAGGGGACCCCCGTCTTTGTTTTCGCGAGGTCGGTTCGATCCAAATCGGATTTAGAGGAGCTACTCTTTCGATAGGCTTCCACAGCCAATCGTTGTTCAGGAGATGTTAAAGAGGGGACGCTAGGATGTTCAGGCGACAGAACGACATAGGTGGCTCCAAAAAGAGTGTCGGGGCGGGTCGTGTATACGGGGATTTTTTGATCCGTCCCATCCACCAAGAAATCCACCTCGGCCCCTTCGCTTTTTCCAATCCAGTTACGTTGCATCTCCTTCAACGACTCTGGCCAATCAAGGAGATCGAGGTCCTGGAGTAGACGTTCGGCATATGCAGTAATTTTGAGCATCCATTGGCGCATGGGTCGTCTCTCCACGGGGTGATTGCCGCGCTCTGATTGGGGGCCGTCTGGTGTATTGAGAATCTCTTCATTGGCGAGGACGGTTCCAAGGGCAGGGCAGTACCAAACGGGCGCCTCAGCCACATAGGCTAGACCTTTCTCGTAGAGCTTAAGAAAAATCCACTGTGTCCAACGAAAATATTTCGGATCGGTGGTATCGATCTCTCGAGACCAGTCATAACTAAACCCCATGGCCTGAATCTGCCTCTTGAAGTTAGCAATATTCTTTGCCGTCGTGACTCGGGGGTGTGTGCCTGTTTGAACGGCATGCTGCTCCGCAGGGAGTCCAAAAGCGTCCCATCCCATGGGGTGGAGAACATTATAACCTTTCATCCTCCAGTATCGCGCCACGATATCTGTCGCAGTGTATCCCTCGAGATGGCCGACGTGGAGCCCCGAACCCGAAGGGTAGGGGAACATATCTAAAATATATTTCTTCGGCTTCTCGGACCCAGGTTGACCAGGTTGGGCTGCGCGGAAGCAGTCTGCTTTGGCCCAAGCGGCCTGCCATTGGGGTTCGATTTTAGCAAAAGGATATGGCGCGCGGTTTGGCATAAGGACGTTAAGGGGTTATTAAACGCAAAGCGCTATGCCAAGTCCAACATCCACTGCCAGACCCACTTTATGGATTGCCACTAAAAATCGAGGCAAAACACGAGAATTTAAGCTCCTTCTCGCGAAATGGGCACTCATTCGTGATCTGTACTCTTATCCGAAACTTCCTGAAATCAAGGAGACGGGTGACACATTCTTCGCCAACGCAAAGATCAAAGCGGTTACGTTGAGTCAGGAATTATGCGGAAGACTCATTCTTGCGGACGACAGCGGTCTGATTGTGCCAGCACTGGGGGGTCATCCTGGAGTTCGTTCTGCAAGGTATGCAGGACCTCAATCCACCCCAGAAAAGAATCGCCGTAAGCTATTAAAAAAGATGGTTGGGCTTAGTGGGACTGGTCGCAAGGCTTACTTCCAGGCCACCTTGGTTTTAGCTAGGAACGGGCGGATTTTGGGCACGAAAAGCGCCCGAATTTGGGGTCTAATTACCAAGGCGGAACGGGGGTCAGGGGGCTTTGGATATGACCCTATATTTCAACCACGAGGTTTCCGTAAGACCTTTGGAGAGCTTCCTGCGTCTCTAAAAAAACGGATAAGCCATAGAGCACGTGCCGCACGAGCGATCAGAACCTTATTGAGCAGGGAAATTAAACACTCAAGAGGGCAAAAGCATATTTGATACAATATTTATTGTGCGACAAATAGTCCTAAGAACGGACAGAATTTATACTTATCGAATCCAGCCCCAGCGGTTAGTGAACGGCCAATAAACAAAGGCGCCTTTTCCAACTAGATTAGCTGCTGGTACGGCTCCCCAGCCCCTTGAATCAAAGCTATTCGGGCTATTGTCTCCCATGGCCCAGTAATCACGTCCAGGGACACGATAAGTATCGTTTGGGTTATTCAGGTAGGATTGCCCCAATGTATATCCAGGATAGCCATTCGTTTTGCTCGCGACTCGAATGTGTGCAGGGTCAGTCGCAGGAGCTCCATCAATCCAGAGTTCAGGTGGTCTGACCTGCAAAAGATCTCCACCCAGCGCCACGCACCGTTTGATATAGTATTGAGACCCTTCGATTCCACGTAACCGTAGCCCTGACTCGATCCCATCAATTTTTTCGGTTGTAAAGACGAAGGTTTCAGCTCTTTTGGGCTTCCGAAAGTGGTAGATCAACTTGTTTACAAAAAGGTGATCTCCAGTCGCTGAGCTGAAATTTACGAGAACATCTCCCTTTTTGACCTGATCTCCACTTCGAACCTTAAGGCCCCCTTCCCGGGCCTCTTGAAGGCCGCATACCACGAACTCTTTCCAGCCATCTGCAAAAATCTCAGTTGTTGTCCAAGGGATGAATCCAAACAGACGTCCTTCACGAACGGATACAATCTGACCTTCGCGTGGCGCTACTGCCTTATGATAACTTTTTCCCTCTTTCGCCAACTCAAAGATCCGCATCGGCCAAGAGGGTGGATTCTTATCTTCAGGCTGGTTTAAAATCCCAAGAAGAGTGGGCCGCATCGAGTGGGTTGGAATCTTGAAGGGCTGTAAAAAATAAGCTCGTACTCCCAAGGCTAAAACAATCGCGACTAGCGCGACTTCAGCGTTTTCCTTCCGCCCATGATAACGATCCGTTCGAAGTAAATCACCATACTCTTTTTCCAATTGCGCCAGAAGGTCACTGCGACGCTGACTTGGGGTTGTGATACGCAAACCCTCCGCGCAAATCTCCCGTGCTTGATTCAATCGTTCCACCAGTTTCTCGGGCAAAACATCCCGTCCGTAATGAACTCGTTTGGCAAGAAAGTGAGCCATGGCATGGAGGTGCTTCCTCTCCTCCTTAGCTCTGCCGAAAAAAAGAAAATCGATCACTGATTTAGTCTCCGAATGCCTTAAGAACTTGGAGAAAAGCTTCCTGGGGAATATTCACCTTCCCAAACTGCTTCATCCTCTTTTTCCCCTCTTTCTGTTTCTCTAAGAGTTTTCGTTTTCGCGAAATATCTCCTCCATAGCACTTTGCGATAACATTCTTTCCGAAGCTTTTCACGTCTTCCCTCGCCACGATCTTTCCACCAATGGCCGCCTGAAGAGACACTTTGAACAACTGGGGTGGAATCACCTCCTTGAGTTTTGCCGTCAGCGCTCTACCCCGAGCCGGTGCTTTCTCGCGATGCACAATGCAGGAAAAAGCATCCATCGGTTCACCGTTCACCAAGATTTCCAGTTTTACTAAGTCATCCGCCCGATAGGCCCCGTGCTCATAGTCCATGGAACCATATCCGCGAGTAATGCTCTTAATCCGATCACTAAAATCGACCAAGATTTCGCTTAAAGGGATCTCAGTCGTAAGCATAACCCGTTTTGCATCCAAGGAATCGGTCTTGGTCACTTCGCCTCTTTTTTCCCGAACCATAGCCACCAAATCACCGATGTTCTCGTTGGGACAAAGCAAAAATACAGTCACCATGGGTTCTCGGATCTCTTCAATCACGCTGGGATCCGGGAGTTGAACAGGATTTTCAACAGAAAGGACTTTTCCACTGGTCAGTCGGACCTCGTAGATCACGCTTGGGTAGGTCGAAAGAACTTCCATTCCAAATTCTCGGGAGAGCCGCTCCTGGACGATCTCCATATGCAAAAGACCCAAAAAACCGCATCGAAATCCATAACCTAAGGCGGGAGAACTTTCAGGGATAAAGACAAGGGAGGAGTCATTGACCTGCAGTTTTCCCAGAGCCAGCTTCAGTTTCTCAAAGTCATCCGTATTGATGGGATAAAGGCCCGAGAAAACCATCGGTTGGACTTTTCGAAAACCTGTGAGTGCCTCCTTTGCCGGATAGATCGCATTCGTAATTGTGTCTCCAATGTCGATTTCCGCGGTGGTTTTGAGGTTTGCGACCAGATACCCCGAGTCCCCAGGACCGAGTTTTTTTCCGATCGTCATTTTCGGGCTAAAGGTGCCCACTTCTTTGACCTCATATTTTCGGCCACTTTGCATCAGCATAATCGGAGTCCCTGCCGTCAACTCTCCTGAAATCACCCGAACATAGGCAATGACGCCCCGGAAAGTGTCGAAAACACTATCAAAAACAAGAGCCTTGAGTTCTTTTCCATCTGCACCTTTCGGAGCGGGGAGTCGGGCAACGATCGCCTCAAGAACATCCTCAATCCCCTGCCCTGTTTTCGCACTCACCAAAATTGCTTCTTCCCCGGGAATCGTGAGGATCTCTTCTAGTTGTTTTTTGACTCCGGGTATGTCGGAACTAGGTAAGTCGATTTTATTGATAATCGGGATGAGCGTTAAACCCTCTTTGTTTGCCAGATGAACATTTGCCACGGTCTGGGCCTCGACCCCTTGGGCAGCATCCACCACAAGAAGGGCCCCCTCACATGCGGCAAGGGAACGCGAAACTTCATACGAAAAATCCACATGCCCCGGAGTGTCGATAAGATTCAATCGATAGGTTTTGCCGTTCTTTGCGGTATAATTAAGGGTCACGGGATGGGCTTTGATTGTGATTCCCCGCTCCCTCTCGAGATCCATCGAATCCAGCAACTGCGCTTGCATATCTCGCTCCGCGATTAGTCCAGTGACTTGAAGCAGGCGATCCGAAAGCGTGGTTTTGCCGTGGTCGACATGCGCAATGATACAGAAATTACGAATGAGGCTGGGATCCATAGAGAAAGACGAAATCAGGCTTCAGCCTGAGACATTTGCCGCTGTTGCAGCCGATCGCATTGCAGAGACCGCTTGGGTCAGGTCAGTTTGCGCAAACAGGAAAGATCCTGACACAAGGATATTCCCCCCCGAACCGACGCATCGAGCTGCGGTTTCGTTATTAATTCCACCATCCACAGTGATATCGACCTGATAATTTTGACGCACAATCGCTTCCCGAGCTTCACGGATTTTCGGCAAAACTTCAGCGAGGAAAGGTTGCCCCCCAAATCCAGGATTTACAGTCATGCAGAGAAGTTGATCACACAGGGGCAGTAATGGAATCGCGTGCTTGAGAAGCGTGGCAGGGTTGATTGCCAATCCACTGCGACAACCCCTTTGGCGTATCGATTCTAAGGTGCTAGCCGATTGATGTCGTGCCTCAAGATGAATATTTAAACAGTCTGCCCCAGCATCAATAAACTCATTCGCATAACGATCCGGTTGCTCAATCATAAGATGAACATCCAAGGTAGCCTCCCCCATTAAACGGCGTAGGGTTCGGACCATATTGACGCCAAAGGAAATATTGGGAACAAAGTGCCCGTCCATAATATCCACATGAACCCACTCTGCCCCGCTGGCCTTAATTCTCTCTGCTTCCGCTTCAATACGGCCCAGATCCGCCCCCAAAATAGAAGGTGCGATATGAATCGGTCGATTGGTCACAGAACAGTCCTCCTTTAAAACAATCTAGGTCCACAGCCAAAGCTTGAAAGGCTTAGGAATGGCCGTAGGAGTCCTGCGTGCTGGCAATGATACAGTTTCATATCCAGACATCATTCCCTCCCCGCCCCCTTCCGTCGAACAGTAATCTCTCTTTATTCTGTCTCTGATTTTGACCCTCGATCCAAAAGAGCCAGTAACCCCTCTTTGGGGGACTTGTTTCCCTGCAAAACCTTAAATAGTTCCCGAGCAATCGGGGCTTCGATCTTTTTAATTTCAAGAATTTTATGCAAAGCCTCCGTGGTGGGCACCCCCTCACAAACGCCGTCCACGGATGCCAATGCCTGTGCCACTGTGTCGCCCACCCCTAGACGTTCTCCTACGCGACGATTTCTGCTGGAGCGACTATAAGAAGTTAGAATCAGGTCACCCACTCCACTTAAACCCTGAACCGTTTCCTCCTGCGCACCAAAATGAACGGCCACACGGGTCATCTCCCTCAAGCTCCGGGTGGTTAAGCCAGCCAAACTATTTTCCCCCAACCCCAAACCCGCGCACATGCCAGCCGCAAGCGCATACACATTCTTCAGCGCTCCTCCCCACTCCACTCCGATCAAATCGATACTGCGATATACCCGAATGGCGGGCCCATGGAGGGCTTTTTGGACTAGTAGCGCAACGGACTCTTGCGTGGAAGCAGCAACCAAAGCAGTTGGCACTTTTTTGAGAATCTCCCCAGCCAGACTTGGCCCTGACACCGCCGCAAGAGGCGATTGGGGATAGGATTGGCTAAGGATTTCGCTCACTCGTTTTCCCGTAGCGATTTCAATCCCTTTAGAAAGGCTGACGATAGGCGTTTTCACTGGAAGCCCCTTTACGTTCTTAAGACACTCCCGCACCACTTGCGTAGGAAGCGCAATCCAAAGAAGATCCGTCATCGATGGGATTTCGAAATCCCCCTTATCCAGCCAGTGCACTAAATTTCCGCGCTCTTGTAGAGCCTGACCTATCGCCTGCCCCCAGGCCCCTTTTCCTAAAATGGTGTGGTTCACGGTTTCTCTGGTTTTACAAAGCGGTTCTCTTTCCCTTGAAAAAGTCTCTTGAGGTTATCCCGATGTCGAAACCAAACCAGCACAGTCATCCCGATCGAAATCCACTGAAAGACTTTCTGCTCTGGCATAAGCCAAAAAACGAACAAGGGAAAAGCAGTTGCCGCACACAAGGAGGCTACCGAAACAGTTCGGCTCATTTGAAACGTAAGGAACCAGATCAGGGCCACACCTAGGGCAACCCAGGGCGCTAACCCGATGAGTATCCCCGCTGAAGTGGCGACGCCCTTGCCCCCTCGAAACCCAAGCCAAGGTGAAAAGACATGGCCCAACACTGCAAAAACCCCCACAGTGACAGACCAAGTCTCCGGTAAATTGCCTATACGTTGGCCAAGGGCGACCGCGATCCACCCTTTTCCTAGATCTAAAAGAAACACAAAAATCCCCCACTTCTTTCCAAGAACACGACCGACATTGGTTGCTCCTGTGTTTCCGCTTCCCTGGCTCCTTAAATCAACTCCACGAACCAAGGCCAACCAGTGACCAAAGGGTAAAGACCCCAAGAAAAAGGCTGTTAGGACGTAAAAGACCGGGTTGTGCATGGGAAGCGAGTTGGCCTAGTGAAACGAAAAGGGCAAGGAAAACCCCGCAAGAATTTCCGTTGGGTGAAAAGTCCTTTTGAGGTATTCTTTCACGCTATGCCAGAGATTACGTCTGCCCAATTGACGGGTTCCAACTTGGAAACCTTTCGAAAGGCCAAGGATGCGATGGCGCGGCAAAATCATGATTATGTTGTCATGCTGATGCCTCCTGTTCTCGAAGCCAATCCCGGGCTTTTAGAGGGGCGTAAAATCCTACGGGCCAGCCAGATTGCAAAGGCAAAAAGCGCCTCAAAAATGGATAAAAGTATGGCCGCCGTTCGAATCGCCCCAGCTGTTATGCAGGCCAAATCAGCCGTTGGAAAATCTCTAGGTGCTGGTTTGGCGAAACTTGAAGAGGCTTTAACTCTCGATCCTTTCAGTCCTCAGGCGAATGGGGCCTTAGGGGAAATCGCGCTCGAAAACGATCTCCCAGGCACAGCCGTATTTGCTTTTGAGACAGTCCGATCGGGCAAACCGCAAGATACTCAAAATTTACACGGATTGGCTCGTGCCTTAATTGCCGCCAAGCAGATGGCTAAAGCCCGGGATATTTATCAAACTATCCTCGAGATTGCACCGAACGACGGGGCGGCATTAAAAGGAATGAAGGATGCCAGCGCCCTTGTCGCCACTCAGTCAGGTGGGTGGGAAAAGTCGGAAGATTTTCGTGATTCCCTCAAAAATAAGGATGAGAGCGCCGCACTTGAATCGGCCTCCAAAGTCGTGAAGTCCGCAGATGCAATTGCGGAGCAGTTAACCCGTCTTCATGCTCAGTTCGAAACTGAACCTCAGAACGTAACCCTAGCCAAACAGATAGCGGAGTTGTGCGAGGTTCAGGGGTCCTTGGATCATGCCCTCCAATGGTTTCAATTTGCCCATGAGCTTACTCAAAAGACTGACCCTGCCCTTGAGAAAGCAGTGTTTCGCCTTCAGTGCGCCCTTCTCGATTCTGAGTTAGATCAGGCGAAAGCTGCTGGATCTGAGGAATCGGTTTGTGAAGAAATTATAGCTCGAAAGAAATCTGTTGTTCTGGAAGGAGCGAAGGAGCGGGTGAAGCGATATCCTAACGATCTTCAGTACAGGTTCGATTTAGGGGAAGCACTCATTGATAATGGGCTTTATAAGGAAGCCGTTCCAGAACTTCAGCAGGCTCTCCGTCAGCCCTCGGTTCGACATCGTGCGCTGAATCTGCTTGGGGTTTCGTATCAGAAACGAAAAATGCTTGATCTTGCTGCAAAACAGTACGCTCTTGCTGCATCCGAAATTGTGGCCATGGATAATGTCAAAAAAGACGCGATCTACTGTTTAGGGGTGATTCTTGAGGAAATGGGTAAAAAGGAGGAGGCTTTGGAGGAGTTCAAGAAAATCTACGAGGTGGACAGCCAGTTCCGGGACATTGCGGACCGAGTGGAAGCCGCGTATCAGCAGAGCGGTTGATCGATAAAAGGCGAAGGCCGGATGGCCTTTACGCCACCCGGCCCTCGTTCCTGTGGAATCCGTAAGCCGGATTCTGTGGTTCTTTAAGTTTCCTCAAAGAACTGGCAGCCATTTCTCTAACCCGCCCGAAGGCGAATTTCGGTTCTGTGTTGCCACTTCCCCGATGCGGCTCCAACCCGGGAGTGTCTCGCTTTCGCGAGACGGGCGGATCACCCGTTCCCCCTGCTCGGCCTTGCACCATCCGTGGTTTGTCATTCTCCTTGGTTGCCCAAGAAGCGGTGGGCTCTTACCCCGCCTTTTCACCCTTACCTAACTTGCGTTAGGCGGTATTTTTTCTGTGACACTTTCCGTCATCCTCAACTTTCGCTGAAGATGCCCCCAGCTTTCCCAGGGCGGATTATCCTGTGGTGTCCGGACTTTCCTCCCCCAGACGAGCTGGGGGCGACTGCCCTGATTCCAACTAAGATAGTAAGGGCTAAATTCTTCCTGACAACACCCGACCCGAATCAAACTTCAGTGGAGCTTACTCCATCCAAATCAACGGGTTCCAAGAGCATAGGGCCATCCACTCGATCACTAGTAAAATAATGGCAGAAGGAATTAGAATGGTAAGTCCGAGACCTACAACAATGGGAAAATGCGGTATATCTTTGCGATGCTTCACGAGTTGGGCTCCCCCAGCAAGAACAGCAACAGCACCTAATGTCATGGAGGTTAAAATCATGTACTTCTATCTAACTACGAATCTGATCAAGACAAGGAAACTTCCCACCCCAGATCAATCCAAAGGTTTCCCCTTGGTATCGATCGTTCGAGACTGGTTTCCAACGCGAACGTGAGCCTTCCCATTATGAAAATCTGTTGCTTCATCAAACTCTGGAGCGATCGCGATTCCTCCTTTTGAATTGATATACCCAAACTTGCCTGCAATCCGGTCCTCCAGCTGAACACGAGCCAACCCCTCAGAAAATCCTCCTGCCCAAGCATACTTTGAGTCAAAAGGGCTTTTGCCATCTGGCTGAATAAAAACCCAAGTCTTTTTATCTCCGGGGGGTCCACTTTTCTGAGCCGGAGCTAGACCCTCTGAAAAACCACCAACCTGATCAAAGTCAGGCTCGACCACGAGCTTTCCCTTGGCATCTACAAAGCCCCACTTGGATCCATCCTTAACAGCCCCATATCCCCCTTGAAAAGGTCGCGTCCAATCATACTCAGGCTCAATTGCCCACCTGCCTTGGCGATCGATATACCCAAACTTGCCCGTCAAGCGATCCCCCTCTGACGCAGGGGCCAGATTCTCCGAAAACTCGCCCGCCCAAGAAAAGCGGGGCGGTATCTTCCAGTTACCTGTCGCATCAATATAGCCCCATTTATCCTTCTCCCGTGCTGCCGCCACATCGCCTTGAAAAGGCTTCACCTCAATAAATTTCGCCTCCACAGCCCAGGTCCCGTCCGGGGATAAAAACCCCCACTTCCCATTTTCACCCTTGGCGGGGGCAGGTCCTTTGGCGAAAAGAAGCTTCTCCGCCTCGTCTTGGCCCCGAGAAGTAAAAGTCGAACCCACAATCACTAGCCCCATGGTAAAGATAGAGACCCACTTCATCTCTATAGGCATAGGATTAGAAAAAAAGGGGTCAAGGCAGGGCTGGCACTTTATCCAGAACATCGGATAATGAACCAATGACAACTCCTCTCCTCCTACCCCTCCTCTGCCTACTCTCAATTTTATCCTTCCCCATTTCATCTCTTTCTCAAGACATCGGTTTTGAAGGTGGTGCTAGCCCGTATACACCCCAGCAACTTCACGAGCTTCTCGTGGGGCAGAACAATATTGGGGTTATCAATTTCTTTGGACGCACTCCAAACCATCAGCAGGGCTTCGACTGGATCTACAATCGTCTCCTCATCGAAATCCCGGAACGCAACCAGTACTTCACAACCGCTGTGGTCTGCTTTTCACACGGTGACCATAGGGTATGGCAGGTGGTTTGTTATCCGTAAGATTTTCCACTACAGTAAACCATGTTACTTCGCGCGCTTAGCTCAGCGGTAGAGCGGCTGCCTTACACGCAGTTGGTCGGAGGTTCAAATCCTTCAGCGCGCATTCTGCTGATCACTCTTTTCCTTTCGAGTTGCACCTTTACTTATTCTGCTCCGCCGTCGCCTGCAGGTCCCGTCTATGTCCTTCCGATTCAGGGCGAGATTCAAAAAGGCACCGTCTATGTGGTTCGCCGTGGAGTGAAAGCCGCACTCGAAGCCAAGGCCTCAGCACTGGTTCTGGACATGAATACCCCTGGCGGAGAGGGAGAGGCAATGAAGGAGGTCATGGCAACGATTGCGAAATTTGAACCAGCAGATCAAACCTACACTTATGTAAATCGAGAGGCCTTCTCTGCAGGTGCTTTTATCTCTGCCTCCACACGCCACATCTGGATGGCCCCCGGTTCCATTATCGGCGCTGCTTCGCCCGTGACCTTAGGACAAGAGGGGCCAAAAGAGCTTCCGCCCAAATTTGTTTCGGGTTACGCGGCGATGATTCGAGCTGCTGCAGAACAAAATGGCCACAACCCCGCTATATTCGATGCCATGGTAAACAAGCAGATAGGCCTCAACATCGACGGTCGTGAAATTGTTGCCAAGGGAGATATTCTCACCCTCACGACCCAAGAAGCGACTCGTCGTTTCGGATCCCCACCCCGCCCCCTCTTGGCCGAAGGGGTTGTATCTAACCTTGAAACTCTAATCCAAAAGACCGTATTCCCAAACGCAACCATCGTAAGAATTGAGCCCACAGGTTTTGAGAGTATCAGCCGATGGATTATTACCATCTCACCCTTGCTCCTCAGCGCCGCATTTCTTTTTGGTTATCTCGAATTCAAAACTCCAGGTTTTGGTTTGTTTGGAGTTCTTTGTGGTATCTGCGCCTTCATCTTTCTCTTTGGGCACTATATTGCCGGCTTATCTGGATACGAAAACGCTCTTCTTCTTCTCCTTGGAGTGGCTCTACTGATCGTGGAACTATTTGTTTTTCCTGGAACACTGATTCCTGGTCTCCTCGGGTTCGCTCTTATTCTGTATGCGGCACTTAACACGATGATCGATCGCTACCCCTCCGATGCCACCCTCCCTACTCTTTCCCAGCTTCACTCTCCCGCATTGAACCTGTCCTTAGGTTTCTTTGGTGGGCTAGCAGCTATTTTACTAGCTGCTCGTTATCTTCCAGAAACCGTACTATTTCGACCTTTTCGGTTGAGCACGACCTCTCCGACCCCATCCCTTCCCTTTGAACTCAACCTTCCTCCGCGAACAAAAGGAACGGCTCTTACAGATCTCCGCCCAAGTGGATCAGCCGAGTTTCATGGGAAAACATTCGATGTTTTAGCAGAAGGACAATTTATTCCTCAAGGTAGGGGCATTCGAATTCATAAGGTCGAAGGGGCGACCATCTTTGTTGAGGCCATCCAAAACGTAAAAAAGAGGAAGTAACCTCAACTCTTCACGCTCATATCGGCTGGAAGACAACTTTCTACTTCCTGCGGGGTTCCTTTCACCTTAAAAATAGAATATGCCTATATTCCTCCTTATCGCAGTTGGTGTTGTTGGTTTGGTATTTGCTGTTGTCCTGATTAATTTTTTCGGCCTTTGGCTTCGCGCCCTCACCTCGGGAGCCCCAGTTGGGATTCCGACACTGATTGCGATGCGTCTACGCGGAATTCCCAACTCTCTCATCGTGAACGCACGGATTACGGCCGTTCGGGCAGGAATTGAGGTTTCCACAGCACAACTTGAGACTCACTACCTTGCAGGGGGTAGCGTGGATCAAGTAATTCGAGCCCTCATTGCCGCAGACAAAGCCGGCATTAAGCTCGATTTTAATCGGTGCTGCGCAATCGATTTAGCGACGTCAGGTTCTGGAAAAACCGTATTTGATGCAGTTCGCACGAGCGTGAACCCAAGAGTGATCGACTGCCCTGGCACCGATTCAGGAAAAGGTACGATCGATGGTGTCGCAAAAGATGGGATTACTGTTCGTGCACGGGCTCGTGTCACCGTTCGCTCAAACTTGGATCGTTTTGTTGGAGGCGCTACAGAAGAGACCATCATCGCTCGAGTGGGCGAAGGAATCGTGCGGGCCATCGGCTCCAAGGAGACGTACAAAGGTGTTCTGGAAAATCCTCAGGATATTTCTAAGGATGTGCTGAATCGCGGGTTGGATGCGGGTACAGCGTACGAAATTCTTTCCATCGATATTGCGGATGTTGGGGTAGGTACAAACATCGGGGCCAAACTCCAGGCCGAACAGGCGGACGCCGACAAACAGGTGGCCCAAGCCAAGGCAGAGATGCGACGCGCTGCTGCTGTTGCGGCCGAACAGGAAATGCGAGCCAAGGTGGTTGAAGCCGAAGCCCAAGTGCCTCTTGCCATGGCCGAAGCTTTTCGAAAGGGCAACTTAGGGATTATGGATTACCAAAAGATCCGTAACGTTTCTGCTGATACTGAAATGCGATCCTCCATTGCGAAGGACGCGGGCAAGACCAACTAAAATCACGATTCTTTGACATGGAATGGCTTGTTCCGATTCTCTTTGTCTTAGCGAGTATTGCCCAGTGGTGGGTTAGACGGCGTCAGGTCCTTCCCCCATCCCCCTCGCCTACCCAAAAAGCACCAGAACCAGCCCAGAGCACAGACCCGCTGGAAGAGTTTGGGGATCTCCTGGAGGCTCTCGGTAGGAGGCGCCACGAATCACCCCCTGCCCCTCCTAAGCTAGAAAAGCCTTTACCCCCAAGGATTCTGCCTCCCCTCGAGCCCATGACTCCAATTATGACTCGATCTGTTGAAGTTGCCACAACGCCATTACCCCGAATCGCACACCATGAAGCCTCTTTGCCAAGGCAATCAAACGCTAAGAAAACAAAAAAAGACCCTTATTCCTTGAAATCCCTCTTTCGTGGCGTGCCTACAGACTGGCCAAGGGCGGTTGTTCTTTCCGAAGTGCTCGCTCCCCCCGTTGCTTTACGCTGATATACCTCTATGTCTCACCCCAAGAAAATCTCTGTCGCACTCATTCAGATGTCCTGTAGTGCGGACCCAGCTCGCAACGTTCGAACTGCATTGGATAAAATCGCTTCAGCAGCCAAAAAAGGAGCCAAACTTGTATGTTTGCCTGAGCTCTTTCGATCTCTCTACTTTTGTCAAAAGCAGGATTACAAATGCTTTCAGCTGGCTGAACCCATTCCCGGGCCCACGACTCAGGTGCTATCCAATGCGGCAAAAAAACATAAGATCACACTTGTCTCCAGCCTTTTTGAGAAACGCACGGGAGGGCTCTACCACAATACGGCAGTTGTTTTCGGACCTAATGGGAAAATTCTTGGGACCTATCGCAAAATGCATATTCCGGATGACCCTGGGTTCAATGAGAAGTTCTACTTCACGCCTGGGGATACAGGATTCCAACCGATTGACACACCAGCAGGCCGTTTGGGGGTTCTCGTTTGTTGGGACCAGTGGTATCCCGAAGCTGCTCGATTAATGGCTCTTCGTGGAGCTCAAATTTTAATTTACCCAACAGCGATCGGTTGGGCGCAAGGAGAAAAGAAAGAAGTCTGTCAGGATCAACGAGGCGCTTGGCAAACAATTCAAAGAAGCCATGCCATCGCGAACGGACTTTTTGTCCTCTCCATCAATCGAACAGGTCGTGAAAATAACTTAGACTTCTGGGGCACCTCTTTTATTAGCAACCCGATTGGGCATGTGGTTTCAGAAGCCCCCACCGATCGGCCCGAAATACTTCATGCCACCCTGAATCTTTCCGAAACAACGACTACGAGACAACATTGGCCTTTTCTGAGGGATCGGCGTATCGATGCCTACGCAGGCCTAGATCAACGTTTTCTTAAAACTTGAAACAGCCGATTTCTAATCACTCATTCGACGGATCCCCTTACCGTTTTCCAGCTGAATGGGAAAAACATGAGGCCACATTTCTTGCTTGGCCTCACAACTCAGAGACATGGCCAGGGCTTCTTGCTGGCGTTCAAGAGACTTATATCAAGATCATTCAGGCCCTCATACCTGGCGAAAAGGTTTATCTGTTAGCAAACGATTGCGAAGCGGCTGATCAAATTAATGAGACCTTGCAAAAAGCAAAGGTTCATTCTCCAAACCTCAAGGTTCTTATAATTCCGAGCGATGATGCTTGGGTTCGAGATAGCGGCCCAATCTTCCTTTTAAGACGGGATCAAGGATCTCCCCGCCGGATCGCCCACGACTTTACCTTTAATAGCTGGGGAAGGAAATATGGCCCCTGGGACCAGGACGATATCATCCCACAACGGGCATCGAAAATGCTCGATTTCCCGCTCGTGACTCATGACTTCGTCCTTGAGGGAGGTTCATTAGACACGGATGGAGAAGGAACACTGCTGACCACAGAAAAGTGCCTTCTGAATCCGAATCGGAATCCCTCCTTAAAACGAAACGAAATTGAGAAACGCCTTTGCAACTGGTTCGGGATTCAGAAAATTATTTGGCTTCACGATGGAGTGGAAGGTGATGACACAGACGGTCATGTTGATGATATTTCCCGATTTATTGCCCCTGGAGTTGTGGTCACGGTTGTCGAACCGAACAAACAAGACGCAAACCATCCGCCACTGGCTGAAAATCTGCTTCGCCTTAAGAGCGCGACCAACGCCAAGGGCAACCCCTTAAAAGTCCTCGAGATGCCTATGCCACCCCGCGCTGATGGCCCGCACCATCGAAACCCTGCAAGTCATGCAAACTTCTATATCGGTAACTCAGCTGTTCTCGTGCCAGTTTTTGAATCCCCCACAGACTCGGTCGCTTTAGATCTACTTCGACCATACTTCCCTGATCGTTCAGTCATAGGCATCGATTGCCGCGATCTTGTGTCAGGCCTTGGAGCGATTCACTGCATCACTCAGCAGATGCCTGCTATTCCCTCCACCTCTTGACCCCCTCGAGGGAACCCAAACGGGTAGGTTGAGTCTTACGCCATTTCCGACTACCCTTTCAAACGATGAAACCCTTACGCATTGGTCTCCCCTCCGGAAGCCTCCAAGAGGCCACCCTAGATTTATTCCGCAGGGCTGGTTACTCGATTTCTCGCGCCTCACGCACCTACCGTCCTGCTATTGACGACCCTAATTTCGAGGTCCGACTTCTGCGGGCTCAAGAAATCGCAGCTTATGTGCAAGATGGCTTCCTTGATCTAGGACTTACTGGAAGTGATTGGATTCAGGAAACAAAAGCAAAAGTTCAAACCGTCTCCACGCTTCGATTTAGCAAGGCAACAGCTCAACCTGCTCGTTGGGTGATTGCTGTGCCGAACCGATCCTCGATCCGTCGACCTGCACAGCTTCGAGGCAAACGGATCGCCACCGAGGCCGTTGGACTGGTTCGCCAATATCTGGCAAAGCGAAAGATCAAGGCCAAGGTTGAATTTTCATGGGGAGCTACCGAGGTTAAGGTCCCAGAATTAGCGGATGCGGTGGCTGACATTACCGAGACCGGCTCCTCACTCGTCGCAAACGGTCTTAGAATTTTAGACACGATTCTCGAGTCCTACCCTCAACTGATTGCTAATCGAAAAGTTTGGGCCAGCACCCCTGACAGAACCCGAATCCAAAACTTATCGATGCTTTTAGAGGGTGCCTTGCGCGCGAGGGATCTGGTCGGTCTCAAGATGAATGTTCCTCAAAAGTGTCTTCGCTCTGTAAACTCCACCCTTTCCTCCCTGAGGGATCCGACGATATCGCCACTCGCAAGGAGCGGGTGGGTAGCGGTAGAGACTGTGATGGAAGAAAAGACCGTCCGCTCCATTATTCCGCGTCTTAAGGAGCTAGGGGCAGAGGGAATCATTGAATACCCGCTGAATAAGGTTGTCAGTTAAGCCTTCGAACGCCACGATGCCTGTATGGGATCAGTCAAAAAGAAGCGGAAATCGAAAATCGCCAAGCATAAACGCCGCAAGCGTAGCCGCGCGAACCGCCATAAGAAGCGTCTCCGGTATAAGACGTAAAGTTAGGGCGTTCCTCGCCCTACTTTCGTTGGTTGCCTTTCCGCTTATAGCCGCTGAATCGGCAAGGTCGGGTCGTGTCGAATCTGCCCTATCTTTTGCAGAAGGTCGCCGAGCAGATGGCCTTGGATTAACTCATATCGCTCTCCAAGCTTACTCTCGAGCCCTAGAGTTCGATCCTTCGTCCCGACAAGCTGCTCTAGCCAAAGCAGCGTCTCTAGTAGATTTAGGCAGAGCAGAGGATGCTCGTGCTCTTCTTGAGTCTTTAGCGCTCTCCCCAGAGGACGAGGCCGAACGCTCTACCCTCCTCTGCCTTGCCTTGATTCAGTGCAAGCAGGGTGAAGCTGCAAGTCTCGCACAGCGAGACGCCCTAACAGCCCTTGCAGGATGGCAAATTGAAGATCCTGCCCGACTTGCACGCGTGGCGGAAGGTCTTCTCCGGTCCGGAGCTTCCCTTTCGCGTAAATCACAACGAGAAATTGCCTCCTCGGTTTTGCCTGCCTTTGTCCGTGCAGCCGACTTGAACATAGGTCTGGGGGGCTTCACCTTACGCGCCGCTGAGATCGCCTTAGTAGCCGACGATCTGCCTACTGCGATCCGCTATTTTCGTGATTTTGTTGATGAACAACCCAACGAAGTTTCATTCCTCGAACAGCTTGCGGCTGTCCTAATTCTCAACGATCAACCAACGGAAGCAGATGCTCTTCTCCAGCGCGCAGAGAATGAGAAGCCGAGTAGATCCAATCTCTATCCCGTAATGGCGAATCTATATGAGGAGCTTAATGTTCCAGCGCGTGCAGAGATTTACCGTGTTCTGGCTCTTCACACATCACCCAAGCCAACAGTTCTGGACTATCTCCGTTTAGCCCTGATGCAACTGAAGCAGAATCAAACGCGGAGGACCCACCACACCCTTTCTCAGGCTGCCCTGGCCTATCCAGACTCACTCCAGCTCCTTTTGGTTCGAGGCTTGACCGAAAAAGCTGAAAATCAAATGTCAGAGGCAGCCTCCTCCTTCGCTCAAGTCGAAAGGCTGGCAAAAGGAAAGTCAGACATTCTTGATGCAGGGTTCTACTTTGAGTATGGATCTGCCTGTGAGCAGGCGGGTCAACCCCAACGATCGGAAGCTGCCCTCAGGCGTGCATTGCAGTTGAACCCAAATCACCACCAGTCTCTTAATTACTTGGGCTACATGTGGGCGGAGCGAAATAAAAATCTTCCAGAGGCCCTCATTCTAATCGAAAAAGCCTTATCATTGAGCCCTGAAAATCCAGCGTACCTTGATAGCCAAGCTTGGGCTCTCTTTCGTCTTGGAAATCCTGCTGCGGCTCGACCACTAATTGAGGAGGCTTTGAAACAGGTGCCTGATGACCCCACACTCTTGGAACACTTTGGAGATGTGGCAAGCCGACTGGGTTTAGAAAATGAGGCAAAAGATGCTTATCAAAAAGCTATACAACAGGGCGGGTCACGTGTTCCTCTTCAAGACAAGATTCGAATGCAGCCCTCTCATTCTCAGGAAAGAAACACTGCCCCCTCGTCAAGATAGGCGGTGAGTAATCAATTACTCTCTTGCTTTAAGTTTTGCAGGATCCCCTCCCCAAGCGGCAACCTTTGCTTTGCCAGCCATTTCCTCAGCATCCAAAATCCTGCCGGCTCTCCCGTAGGCAAGTGAAAGACTAGTGTACGCCAACTGATCTTTTGGCTTCAAGGAAACCAGTTTTTCCAAAGCAGGAATCGCCTCTTCTAATTTTTCAAGTTTGACCAGGCACATGCCTAGGGCCTGCCAAGCCTCTGCATTATTCGGATTCAATTCAGTGGCAGAGCGGTAACACAAAACGGCTTGCTCCATCTCACCCATAGCCAAAGCAGTGTGCCCGTCATCCATCATTTTCTCGTCCGGAGTATTTGTCATGATTTTAGAATCCCCCTTAAAAGCGAGTCTGACGAGGGTTCCTTTGCCACGGCGCATACCTTCCATCCGACATGTTTGGCACTCCTTGCGGTAGCGGGCCCGATGGCAATCACTTTGGGCTCGGTACTCCATCGCGGAATGATCTTTCGAAATCGCTTAGCTGCTGTCCCACTAGCAAAAACCACCCAATCTGCTCCCTCAGTGCGTAAAATGTGAAGAACGGGATCAGGCACTTCTTCCCCAGCGCTATTTCTATAAATGACCAGTCGCTCTGCTGAAAAACCCATTTTTCGAAAACCTTTCACAAGGTCTCCATTTCCCGCATCCCCTGTAAGATGAAGGATTCTCCCTTGAGCCTTTTTCGGCCATCCGGAAAGCAACTCTTTAGACCCTGGACCCGCCCCAACCCAATCCGGAAATAAGCCGATGGAACGCAGGACTTGAGCCGTTGACTTTCCAACGGCTGCGATTTTACAGCGGGAAATACCCCTTAAATCCACAGCAACAGATGGAAAAGCACGCACGGCCGCTGCACTTGTAAAGACTAGCCAATCGGATTTAAGTACTTGGGCTCTCCACTTCTTCTGCACAGGCAGTGCCTCAATGCGAGTCATTGGAATCTCCCACACCTCTGCTCCCTGCTCCTCAAACACCTTGCGCCACTCTTTCCCCAGATTTTCACTCACGGTTAGAATAACCCTTTTCCCAAGGAGGGGTTTCTTGGTCTTTGGGGTACAACGGTTGCGAAGCGAGACAACATCTCCAACAACAACAACAGCAGGGGCCTCTACCATGCGCTTAGTCGCTTTTTTGGCGAGGGTACCCACAGTCCCAATTATCACCCTTTGCTTAGTCGTTGTTCCTCTCTCAATCAGGCTGGCCGGAGTGTTTTTAGCAAAACCAAGCTCGATGGCATCAATTAGAAACTGATCCAAACCATCTACAGACATATACCCCACCAGAGTCTTTCCGGAGACAGATCCTTGCGCTTGCTGCCCAATTCGAAAAACAGCCTCAGTACTGATTCCTCTGTGAGTAACGGGAATGCCTGCATAAGCAGGAGCAGCGATCCCTGCTGTAACTCCGGGAACCACTTCAAACGGAATCTCCGCACGCACCAAGGCCTCCGCCTCTTCCCCGCCCCTTCCAAAAACATATGGATCCCCGCCCTTCAATCGAACCACATTTAATCCCTTTTTTGCGAAACGAATCAAAAGACGATGAATCTCATTTTGTTCCATCCTCTTTCCGCGAGGGGTTTTTCCTGCGTCGACGAAGAGTGTCTTTGGACGGGTCCCAAGCAGAATTCCCGGGTTCACTAAACGGTCATATAAAACAACATGGGCCTGAAGTAGCACCTCTTTTCCGCGTTGAGTAATCAAGCCCATAGCGCCCGGTCCTGCGCCTACCAACCACACTTTTCCTGACTTAGCCACGAAGCATCACCTCGGCGAGTTTCTGACCCAAAAGCTCTTCCTCAGAACATGGGCCCTCAAGCTTGGCTCGATGGACTCCGCCTGAAGCGCTCTTTACACCTGCCTGGATCAGAAGTGTTTGATTTGGCTGAATCTGCGCAAATGCACCCAAAGACTCAGAACAACCGCCCCCGAAACTCTGCAAAAAACTCCTCTCCGCAGTTACGCAGCAGCGAACTTCTTTGTCGTCGATTTTACTAAGTGCCTGATTCACCTGCTTATCCTCATTTCTACACTGAACCGCGATCGCACCCTGCCCAGGGGCAGGAATCATCGAGTTTACCTCAAGGCGTTCCATCTTCAGACCAACAGGAACTCCACCAAGACGATCAATTCCTGCACAGGCCAAAATAACCCCTTTCCAATCTTCGTCGCTTGCACAGCGCTCCATTCTGCGATCCACATTCCCCCTGATATTCTTAAATTGAGCCAAGGGATCCCTCTCCGCCCAAAATAACCTTCGGCGAGGACTTTCGGTTCCAACCCATCGCCCTTCCTTTTTTTTAGACATCGGTTCCACTTGAGTTACCCAGGCATCCCGAGGATCTGCACGCTCTGGAAAAGCACCTACCATCAGAGAATCGGGCATCTTTGTGGGCAGATCCTTTGCACTATGAACAGCCGCATCAATATCATTTGAAATGAGCGCTTTTTCGAGCTCAGAACTAAACTCCCCCACAGTATTCGAAATCTCATCTCCGATTTCAGATCGCACATCTCCACTGGTTTTCAGAATAACAAGCTCCACCCCAATCCCTGGGCATTTACTCCGAATCAAATCCGCAACGACTCTGGCCTGGACAAGGGCAAGGCGACTACCGCGAGTTCCCAGCCGCAACTTCATTCTCCGAACACCATACTCCCATCTCTACGGACTCGACCCAATACATAGGACTCCTCGTGTTTCCTCAGGACCTCCTCCGCACGGTGAATGGCTTGCAGGGAGCTTGGCTTTACTTCACTTCTTCTAGCCAACTCCTCCAGATCGACCCATTTGGATTGGGGAAATGATCGCCGCAGTCCTGTTAATGTTCGGGGAACACCTAAATCTAGCAGAAGCTCGGGCCCCCGAGTCTCACAATCAGACCATGGAAGCTCACCCCCCGCCAACGCAGAAACAACGACCGATGCAGCTTTCACCGCTCGTGGCCAATCGCTCCACAGGACAGCCTCAGCCCCAACATCTTGGGCAAACTGTTTCAATCGGTCTTCGGAGCGAGAAGAGACCCAAATAGGCCGATTTGAAATAGATTTCTCGGCTAAAATGAAACTTCTCGCGGTAAGCCCTGAACCTAAAACCAGAAGTGGTCGACGCTCCTTGCCCTCTAAGATTTCATCCATCGCTTCCGAAGCCAGTTTTCCAACGGATGAATCCCCTTTCCCAAAGCCAGCGGCTGCACGAGCCGCTTTCGCCGCCCTGAGAGAGGATTGAAATAGGGCATGCATCGCCTTACCTGCCCCACCCGCTTCGTGGGAGGCGCCATAAGCTTGACGGACTTGAGCTAATATTTCGGACTCGCCCACCACCATGGATCGCAACCCGGAGGCCACTTCCGCAAGATGCCGCCAACAAGAAATTCCCTCATGCAAATAGACTCCGCATGCATCTCTCCAGCTTTTCCCTAACTCATGAGGCAGTGCCTGCGCAAGGGCAGAGAGAATCTCAAGGCCTCTCCTTTCAGTCCTTCCATAAATCTCTACCCGATTGCAGGTGCTTAAAAATACGACTTCGTCTGCACCTCGGTATTCGATCAAATGAGGGATCCAGCGGTCAGGGGCTGAGGATGCAAGTATCTCTCTTATTCTCAAGGGAGTCGCATGGTGGTCCACCCCAACACAGAAAATGGATTGAGAGGTACTCATCCTTTGCGCATGAGAATTCTAGACTTTTTCGGTTTAGCGTCAGGAGGCGTGGGAACGGGTTTGCCTAGCAGCTTTTCAATCTCCGCTTGTAGGGATGCTGGTGTTCTCAAATTCACATTTGACCATACCACAATCCTATCCTTCCCGAAGATCGATACTTTCATTTTTGTGTCATCACTACCCCAACCCAAGGACTCAGTTGCCTTTCCATCAAAGTCAGCAATTCCACACAGATCAGGTCGGGGATTGTTCGGGTTTTGATTCGCTCGATACCAAGGAATCAGCGTCTCCGCCTCCTCGTCCAGATCCGCTTTCATCTTTCCCACAGTCCACCCCTTAAAGAGAGTTCCAAGCGACTTTCTCAAATCCACGACAACGATCACTCGAAATTCTTTTCTCCCCTGCCATCCGTAGAGCGCCCGCCCAAATTCCCGAGTGGTATCTGCCAAGGGTTGGCTGCTTGCCAGTACAACTGTAATTCTGTCCGCTGGATTCAACTCCACGACCCTCCCATCACAGTCCTTGGGATGCGCCAAGTCCCTCGCGCATACAGGAGCGCACATGAAGAGTAGCACCAGTGCAAACAGCCTCATTTTACCTCCAGAAGAAAGCCGCTCAAATAGCGACTTTCAGAAAAAGCTGGGTCCACAGGATGATCGGATGACTGTGTAAGGGTGGTCTTGATCTGCAAGACCCGACCCTCCTCTTTGGCAACCTGTTTGACCATGCCTAACAATTCCTCACTGCCGACGCGGTGCGAGCAAGAAAATGTCGCCAGCAATCCACCCTTGGCGAGGACCTTCATCGAGCTGCGATGCAATTCAGCCATCACCCTGATTCCCGCGCCCGCACTATCACGGCTTTTGACTAATCCTGGTGGATCTAAAATTACCAGATCGAACTCCCCCTTGCGACACGTTCGAAGAAAGCGTGTCACGTCTTCCTGAGCCCACCGAATCTTCAATCCATGATGATCTGCACTCTGCCGAGCCAACTCCAAGGAAGGACGAGAACTGTCAACTCCAGTGACCTCGATTGCCCCAGCACGTGATGAATGAAGAGCAAACCCCCCATTGTGGCAAAAGAGATCAAGAACCTTTCGCCCCCTGCTCTCCTGCGCGACGATCCCATAATTCTCCTGCTGATCCAAATAGGTGCCCGTTTTCTGTCCGGCCCGTAAATCGACCCAGACTTCCATTTCAGCAATTTCAACCAAGACAGGCTTTTCCGGAACTGTTCCGAATGCCTCGCCCGGCACAATCTCCATCCCTTCCAGTTTTCTTCCCGAAGCATCCCTTCGAATCCATATCCCTTCAGGCTGAAGGAGCTTTACTGCGGCAGTGCGAACCAGTTCCCAATTTCTTTCCATGCCCTCAGTAGTGATCTGTGCCACTAGATACGTTCCATACTGATCAAGTATGAGTCCTGGCATCGAGTCCACTTCCGACCAAACAATCCTACGTGAAGGCGTTCCCTTACGTTTTTCTAGAGCTAGCTGCAAAGCCTTCTCCACGAAACCTGCATCAAAATCACCCACATCTTCGCGAAATCTTCGCCACGCTACTCTTGCCCCCTCAGTATAAAAACCAGTCCCAATCAACTGCCCCTGTTCACCCGTTGCTACGACCGATTGACCGCTCCATTCCTTACCGGGTTCGGCTTCGATTTCCGACTCAAGAATCCAAGGATGCCCAGCAAGAGCTTTTGATCGTACGCCCGGTTTCAGCCGAAGCGTCGGACGGTCTGCAGAGGTCAACCGCGAAGGTCGGCTACACGAGTTTGGCCGATTTCAGGGTATTCATACACATCACCCTTATAGTTTTTTAGAATTACGCGATTATCCGCCATTCCAACGATGTAGTTAGGGCCAATGGGAATCTTGCCTCCACCTCCTGGCCCATCCACGACGTATGTGGGAACAGCATATCCCGTGGTATGCCCACGTAGTTGCTCCATGATCTCCTGCCCCTCTCGAATAGTTGTCCGCAAATGGGCAGATCCGCTGATCAGATCACACTGATAGAGGTAGTAGGGACGAACTCGACAGAGAAGGAGTTTATGGAAAAGGGACTTTAACGTATCCGCACGATCATTCACTCCCTTCAAAAGAACACTCTGATTTCCTAAAGGAATACCTGCGTCCGCAAGCCGCCCTAACGCCAGCCTCACTTCCTGCGTCAACTCTTTGGGATGATTGGAATGCACGCTCATCCATAGGGGATGATGTTTTTTCAGTACATTTAGGAGTTCTGTAGTAATGCGTTGAGGTAGAAAAATAGGAATTCGTGTTCCAATACGAATGAACTCAATCGTCGGGATCTGCCTTAGCCGCGTCAGGATTGCATCCAGTTTGCTGTCTGAAAGAAGAAGTGGATCACCGCCTGAAAGAAGGACATCCCGAACCTCGGGATGCTTCTCTAAGTAAGCGAAAGCCCCCTCCAGATCCATGGTCAGCTCCTGCTCCCCAGCCCCACTAACAACCCGGCTTCGCGTACAGTAACGGCAGTAGGAAGCACAACGGTCGGTAACAAGAAGAAGAACCCGATCGGGATACCGATGAACAAGACCCGGAACAGGCATGTTTGAATCCTCCCCACAAGGATCCAGCATCTCGTCGGAAGCGGTAATGGACTCCTCAATTCGTGGCACTACTTGCCGACGAATCGGGCAATCAGGATCTTCCCGATCAATCAGGTTGAAAAAGTGGGGGGTAATTCCAAGGGCTAGTTTCTTTCCTGCTAAAATCGTTCCCGCCCTCTCCTCTGGGGTTAAGGATAGGCGCGCCTCCAGTTGGGCTAGGTTTTGGATCCGATTACGAAGCTGCCACGACCAGTCGTTCCACTGTTCAGTGGATACTGCGCCCCAAGGCTCGGAAGGATTCGCGGGAAAGTCGCGTGAAGTCACTTAAGTTTTACAACTATACCCCACCCTCAAGCTCGCGCCACCCCTTTGTTCTTTAAGGCATACAACTTTAGTGACGTGTTTTTGCTAGTTGCAAAATGCGCTCTTTAACGTCCGCTGTAGCTTGAGCGCCCTCATCACCTTTTTCCCTACTCCGAACTGCAACCTGACCCGCTTCAGCCTCCCTGTTTCCGCAAACCAATAAAAATGGAACTTTCTCCAACTGACCCCTGCGAATCTGACCTCCCAATTTATCCCCCTTCTTATCCACCGAGACCCTTAACCCTGCAGCCTTAAACTCCTCTGCGCACTTTTCTGCATAAGCAACCATCTGATCATTAACAGGGAGAAAACGAGCCTGCTCAGGAGCAAGCCAAACAGGAAAGGCGCCGCGGTAATGCTCGATCAGAACCCCTGTGAAACGCTCAAGGGAACCAAAGGGCGCACGATGAATCATAACAGGGCGATGCTTCTGATTGTCGGAACCCGTGTAGGTTAAGTCAAAACGCTCAGGCAGGTTGTAGTCGACCTGAACCGTGCCCAACTGCCACTCCCTCCCAATCACATCCTTCACCACGAAATCAATTTTGGGTCCGTAAAAAGCAGCCTCCCCAGGCTCTTCGCTTGTCTGTACTCCAAGCTTCTTCGCCGCCTCTTTCACCGCTTTCTCCGCTTTGTCCCAACCATCCTTCGATCCCACATATTTATCAGAGGCAGGATCTCGAAGGCCAACCCGGACCCTAAAATCACCAATGCCTAGGGTATCCAAAACGAGACGCACCATCTCTAAACAGCCTTCCACCTCCTTGGCCACCTGCTCCTCGGTACAAAATAAGTGGGCATCGTCCTGAGTAAAGCCACGTACCCGAGTCATTCCATTGAGCTCACCCGACTGCTCCCAACGATACACAGTTCCAAATTCCGCCAAACGAACTGGCAGATCCCGATATGACCTCGGGCGAGAAGCATAAATCCGAATATGCATCGGGCAGTTCATCGGCTTGAGCAGATATCCCTCAATCTCGCCCTTCCCGATCTTGTTACTTAGCTCAGCACATGAACAACCCTCTTTGGAGAGCTTTTCCATCGTATCCCGGTCAATGATCGGAGGGTACTGTGACTCTTGATAGTACGGAAAATGCCCCGAGGTCCTGTACAAACCCAGCCGGCCGATGTGCGGGGTAAAGACCTGCTCGTATCCCCGCTTTCCCAACTCCTCCAAAAGGAACTTCTGCATCTCATGCCGGACAATTGCCCCGTTGGGAGTCCACATCACGAGTCCCTGACCCACCTCATCATCGATCAGGAAGAGATCCAACTCCTTGCCCAGCTTTCGATGGTCACGTTGGAGGGCCTCCTCCTGTGCTTTCAAACTAGCATCCAGCTCTTCCTTGCTTGGGAAAGCTGTTCCATAGATCCGCTGCAGCATCTTGTTCTTCTCGTCGCCCCGATGATAAGCCCCAGCCAACCGTAATAACTTAAACGCCTTAATCTCCCCCGTGCTCTTGACGTGGGTGCCAGCACACAGATCGGTAAAATCACCATTTGTATAAAAAGAAATCGCCTCCCCCTCCCGGATATCTCCCAAGCGGCCGATCTTGTAACTCTGTTTCTTACCTTCAAAGAATGACTTCGCCTCGGCCCGACTCACCTCCTTGCGGGTGAACGGTTGATTCTCCTTCACCACTTTTTTCATCTCCGCTTCGATCTTTGCAAAGTCCTCATCGCTAAAACGGTGAGACAAATCAAAGTCGTAATAGAATCCGGCGTCTGTCGGGGGACCGATATCCAGCAAGGCATCAGGCCATAACCGCACCACCGCCGTCGCCAGTACGTGCGCGGTCGAATGTCTCAGCTCCTCAAGTGGGGTCATGGCCATCGCTAGAACTTAGAGAGTTCCCAGCTTCCGCACCAGCCGCCAACTGCCCGCCGCATCCCTCACCTCCCACCCGTGCTTGGCCAACTCATCCCGCAACCGATCCGACTCTTTCCAGTCTTTCGCTTTGCGGGCCGCCTCCCGGGCTTCCCCCATTTTCCTGATTTCATCTGGTGCCTCTGCAGTTTTCTCAAAAGCTGGTTCCACCCCAAAAACAGAAAGAATCCGATCCAATCCCGCCAGTTCTTTGGCAGCCTCTTCAGGGCTGAGACCCGTTTTTCGCTTCTGCTCAAGTTCCCCCACTGCCGTGTACATCGCCCCCAGGGCCTTGGGCGTTTCCAAATCTTCCTTCAAAGCATCCCAAGCCGACTGAAAGGAGGCCCAGCCCTTCCCCTTCTCTCCTTTGGAGCTTTCCTCCAACCAACTGCGCAATCTTCCCAGCCTTTCCCTGCCGTGATGAACCGCACTCATCGTGTCCCAGGAAAAATTCAGGGGCTGGCGATAGTGTCCGGAAAGGAGTACCAGTCGGAGATCCGAGGAGTCCCATCCCCGAGACGTCACGTCATCCAGAGTATAGAGGTTTCCCAGACTTTTGCTCATCTTCCGGTTCTCCACCAAAAGATGGGAAACGTGAAACCAGTGACGGACAAACGCCTTACCGGTAGCCGCTTCGCTTTGGGCGATCTCGTTCTCGTGATGAGGGAAGATCAGGTCGGCTCCACCTCCGTGGAGGTCAATCGTCTCCCCCAGAATCTCCATTGCCATCGCACTACACTCCAGATGCCATCCTGGTCGACCCTTTCCCCAAGGACTTTCCCAGAAAACATCTCCATCCTCATCCTTATAGGCTTTCCATAGAACAAAGTCGGCCGCCTGCTCCCGGGCGTACTCGTCCGCATCCGCCCGACCCGAAGCCCCCTCTTTCACCTCCCGCTCATCCAGATGCGATAGCTTACCGTAGGAAGCGAAGGATTTGACCCGAAAATAGACTGAACCCCCCGCCTCGTAGGCATGTCTTCCCTGAATCAGTTTCTCAACCAGGGAAATCTGTTTTGGAATAAACTCGGTGGCACGAGGCTCCTTGCTTGGCTTCTGCAACCCAAGGGCCTGCCCATCTCTCCAAAAGCGGTCAGTCCATCCTTGGGTAAAATCTCCCAGCTTCTGCTTAGCTTCACGCGCCCCACGGATCGTCTTGTCGTCGACATCAGTCAGATTGCGCACGTGCTGAACCTTCCCACCAGCCTCCTGCCAAACCCGGACCAACAGATCTTGGGCAACAAAAGTCCGGAAATTGCCAATATGGGCGGGGCCATACACCGTCGGCCCGCAGGCATAGAACTTCAGCGACTTTCCGTCGGATGCCGAAAGAGGCTTTACCGATCGACTCGCTGTATCAAAAAGCCTGACTTCTTCCATCCGCAGATTCTAGCCAGTTGAGGACAAAACTTAAATCATTTCTCTACCCGAATCGATCATGGTCCGTTTTAGGGATGGGTTGAATCAACAAACCTAACTCAGCTACGCTCATCGATATGGACTTCTCCTCGCTTCACCAAGCCCTCACGACCGCCTTTTCCTTGGGCATGGTGGTGTTGCTCAGTCCGGAGGTATTTATTCTGGCTCTTGTCATGGCAGCTCATAAATCCCGTGCCCGCCTCAATTCCATCGTTTTCTTTCTCGGCTCTTCGATCGGCCTCTTTTTTGCCATTGGGATTGGTCTTTGGATCACTCCGAACCCGACTCCAGGTGTGGACCATCCCTCATGGATCCACTTTGCCGTACGGGCGAGCATCGGTACGGCGCTTCTTTGGGTGGGTATCTACCGGACCTGGCAGTTCTTGACCGGAAAGGATGACCGTAAACCAAAGCACGATTCATCCCCTACAGGACTCAAGGCAAAGTTCCTCGCCTTTTTCCCTTCGCTGAACACAAACTCCGAGCCCCCCATCGGCATTCACTATATTTCGAGTACTTTCCTGATCGGCCTCTTCACCACCGGTCTTCACCCCAAAACCTCGATTCTCGCCATCACCGTTGGGCATCAAATCACCCGGGCGAGTGGAAATCTTGCCAAAGTTTCCGCCTTTGCCATTTTTAGCTTCCTATCCCTCTTGCCTGCGATTGTACCTCTTCTCTTGGCCATCTTTCGACCCGAGGCAGGCCCAGCCATCAAGCAGAAGTGTTCCGACTTTCTAGAGAAAAATGGACGCTGGATCGCCGCACTGATCTGCTTTGCTTTTGCCTTCGTCCTCTGGAAAGACGCCCTGACTTCCCTGCCCCGCTGATTCTCGCTTCGGGCAGATTTCTTTAGTAGGATTCTCGTTCCGTGAAGAAAGAAAAGGCACTCAATATCCGCATCCGTTCCCGACGTCTCCGTAGGACATCCGCAATCCGCAGGCTTTTCTCTGAAACTGCTGTATCTCCTTCTCATCTTGTCGCCCCGCTTTTCGTTATAGATGGCCAGGGAAAACCGGAGTCTATCGCCAGCCTTCCTGGTCATTTCCGATTTCCCATCCCTGCCCTCGTTCGGGAGGCACACCGACTTGCTCGTCGCGGTGTCGGGGGAATCGCCATCTTCCCATGCATTCCCCAAAGACTACGCACCCCAAACGCCAAGGAAGCCCTCAATCCCAAAGGGCTGATCTATCGCGCTATCCGAACCATTAAGAAGGAGCTCCCAGAGTTTCCTATTTTTGCGGACGTCGCCCTCGACCCCTACACCTCCCATGGACACGACGGCCTCTTGAATCGTTCCGGCAACGATGTCGACAACGATTCAACCGTCCGCCTCTTGATGAAACAGGCCGTCCTTTTAGCCGATGCAGGCGCTGATTTTGTCGCACCCTCCGATATGATGGATGGTCGGATTGGTTACATTCGCGGGGCCCTCGACAAAGCAGGATTCACCGAAACTGGGATTCTTTCTTACGCCGCTAAGTTTGCCTCCCCCCTCTACGGACCTTTCCGCGATGCGGTGGGGAGTGCCCAATCTGCCGGAACCCACTCACTGGATAAACGTGGCTACCAGGGAGACCCTGCCAACCGCAGAGCCATTCTAAAGGATGCACTACTAGATGAAAAAGAGGGCGCTGATGTGCTGATGGTAAAACCAGCCGGCCCTTACCTCGATGTCGTTCGTGATCTTCGGGAGAACACCCGACTTCCCCTCGCGGCCTATCAGGTCTCAGGCGAGTTTTCCCAGATTCACGCCGCAGCCCAGAAGGGCTGGGTCGATCTTCGAAAAGCCAGAGATGAGTCCCTACTCTCCATCCGCCGAGCTGGCGCCGATCTGATTTTCACTTATTTCGCCAAGGATATGTGACCAACACGCGGTGTTGCCGTTAACCGCCCCTTGCCTTGCGCCTTCCACTATCCCCTCCCCGTTCTTTCCTTCCTGATCGTCCGCCTTACAATAATCCTATGCCCGTGGAACCCGAATATCAGCTGATTGAGGTCAAAGTCCAAACACTCCAGCAGATCTTTAACTCGATGGATCCATCCCCCTTTCGTGAGCGGGACCTAGATCGCGAAGCTGAAGAGTTCATCATTAGCTGGGCCAAGGAGCACTCTTCTCGCAAACCCTACAAACTAATTGTTCATCTCGGCCAAGGGACGGATCGTGCCGACACTGTACAAATCCTTTCCGATTCGATCCAAAACTATTTCGCTTATCGTGCAGAAATGAACCGCCGCGAGCTAAAACAACTTCTGCACTACGGTTGGATCAGTCTCCTCATTGCCACCCTCTTTTTGGGGCTTTGTGTCACAATCGCACAGATGGTCGACCCGGAATTGGGTCGCTTCAGCCCAATCCTGCGCGAAGGGCTGATCATTCTGGGGTGGGTAGCAATGTGGCGCCCCCTCGACGTCTATTTGTACCGCTGGTGGCCCGTCCACCGGTTAGGCCGGATTTATCGCGGGCTGAGTAAGATGCCGATTGAGATTCGAATATCATAAACTGCCGATTTATCCGCAGGGGCTTCCCAATGAGGCCCGAAAAGTTAAAGCTCTAAGAATGGATTCAAAAGGAGCCTTCTGCTTCCAGTTTTCATCATCCGACTAACGCTTCCCCCAATCAGTGCAACTAAGTAGTAGCTAACCAGCAGATGCTTAGGAAGCGGCTGTCGCCAGGTCTTAAGATAACTACCACTTTCCTTGGGATCGCTTTTCTAAATAATTGCAGTTCTGTTGCTATGTCCTAATTAGGACATATATTGTCTTTATGAAAGATCGAGTATTTAAATTGCGCTCAATCTGCTGTAAGGAGATATTTCTCTCTCCCTCGCAAGGCATGATGCCTGAGCTTTTGAGACTATTCTTTCGGATTGAATTTGGCCTAACAACAAGAGCGCATGCCCCGAAGAACCGTAGCTATCGATATGGAGACTTCATTATGCAAAACGGTGATTACCCCTTGCCTAAATTAAGGGGAGGTAATTACAGCCTTGGAATTTACAAGTCGGAATGGAAATCAAGCGACGTTCGTTTTTGGAAAATAAAAGGAGCCACTTGCTTTTTTGATCTCCATGACTCCTTGGAGTCGTGGAAACGACTATTCGATGATTTGGTTGGCGGAAAGTCACCTTCTGGAACGCCCAGGCTAAAGAAGAAAGTCTAGTCAAAGTAGCGGGTCTACCATCCTGGGTTCTGCTCCTGCCAGATCGAATAACTTCAATTCTCGCCTATTGTGCTGTAAGATATAATCTTCCAGTAATGGGAAACATGGTATGACTCCTCGTATTTTCCTTTCTCCCAACTGGGGTATTGCCACTGAACTGGTTCGTAATTACGTCGAAGATATGGCTCTTGCACCGGTCTTGATTCTAAACGGATACAGACCTACACCCCAAAAGAAAGATCTCGTTCTTCACAACGGAAAGTCTGAATTGGATCACTCACTCGACACCGAAGTCATCCTCATCGTGTATCAGGATGGCTGGCATTTGCTCGAAATGCTTTTCTGGAAAAACCGGGGCGCCTGTGGCTGGATTGATCTGAAGGATGATCCAAAAGACTTTCAGACGGTTTTAAAGAAGGCCATGAACGGCCATACCCCAGTCGCGACTCGCAGCACAAAGCCCTATGTACCGAAGCTCAACGGATTTCTTGATCGAAAAACCGGCCGCCATCTGACCCGCCGGGAGCTCGATATTGCTACTCGCCTCACCCGTGGTTCCTCCGACAAGGAAATCGGCAAGCAACTCAGGATCGCTTGGGGCACGGTTCATAACCACCGTAAATCGATCTACCGCAAACTAGGGGTTCATTCCGTCCCCCAGATGATTCATAAGTTGCAAAGCCTCAGCGCCAAAAGTTGATATTAAGAAATTCCACTTCAGGGTTTATTTTGCAGTTAACTCAAGAGGCCACCATGACCGCATAAAGACTCTAATGGATTAGGTGTTTTTTATTTAAAGATACTTTTCTAAATAACTTATTTCCTCGAATCCGCCTCTTGATGATAATCTTGTGATTAGCCGACTGACTCTTTACGAATGGATTGGGCCGAGGTTTGCTGGAACGATGAGAGGTCACCTTTCGACTAAGTGCTTCATACATAGCTGCTGACAGTTCCCCAATTTCATGCTGATGCAATTCGTCCTTTGTCACATCCCGCTCAACCGAAATAAAACCGGTCAAACGGCCATCCGTGTTATGAATCGGCTCCAAATGAATCTCTACCCAATACGGTTTTCCGCTTTTCGCGTAGTTAACCATTCGGGTTAGGACAGGAGTCTGACTCTGGATCGCACGATTCAAAACTTCTCTCGGTCTTTTTTCAGATAGCGGGCCACTCAAAATATGTCCTGGTCGCCGACCTAGGAGCTCATCGGAATTATACCCACACATCCGGGTAAAGGCAGCATTGACCCAAACAATAAAACCGCCCGCATTGGCGATCACGACCGATAAATCGGTATGAGCTGCCCAACGTTCGAGCACCATACCAAGGGGGTGGCTCTCCCCATCCTGCTGCTTAAGATAATTCATTACGATTGATTTATTAACTACTGAATCTAACACTGAATCATCCACCATTTCACAAAATTAGCAAACTATTCGTAATATTTATTACCTTTGCTTATATTAGCAATTTCTCCACATTTAAGATCAGGTGCTTGCGATTTCATTTGTAGGAGTGATAGACCTAAAAACTCTAAAGCCGCGCAAAGAAAAATGGCGAAACAAGCATAGAGCAGGTCAGTTCACCGACTGGGAAAACCTTAAAATCCCTTTTTCAACATCGTAATTCAGGATTCGTGTCTTTCCGGTCTTCTTATTAGTAACGCTGACCATTGCTGTGTTTCCGCTTTGATTCACCGCAGAAACTTCTTCCTCATCTCTGGCTACGTTGGATGTCCATCGGGTGATTCCATTCGTCCCAACCCCCGCAATCCGATGCTCATCCTTTTTAATCACGATGGTGGGCCCCTTTTCCGCTGCGAAAACACCCAAAACCCCGCTGAAAGCGGTCAAAAGGATTAATGTGAGCTCTTTCCGCCTCAACCTCCCGCCTTCCACAAGGCCTCTCCTCATCACTGGATTAACCTTTTACGAGGACAAGCGCGGCGACCAGAAAGATGTTAATGAATGCGGCAGGAATAAAGAACTTCCAGCCCAGACTCATCAAATGATCATACTTAAAACGCGGTAAGGTCCACCGAATCACGATAAAGAAGCCGATAAATACCAGAATCTTCGACAAAAAGACTCCAACCGACACGAACCCAAACCACCAAGGCATGGGTTGACCCGCCAGCCAAGACGGTAATACCAACCCAAAAATCGCCTCTGGCATGGGTAGTGAATTGAACCAAGGAAGAGGCAGACTCCACCCCCCTAAGAACAGGGTCACCATAATGGCCGAAGCTGAAATCATAGCCGCGTACTCACCCAGGAAAAAGAGGGCGAATCTCATCCCCGAATATTCGGTGTGATAGCCCCCAACGAGCTCCGTCTCAGCCTCAGGCAGATCGAATGGAAGTCGATTGGTCTCCGCAAAAGCCGCAATCAGAAACACAAGGAAAGAGAACGCCAAACAAATTCCAATCAAAATACCTGCGATACCTTCTCGAAAACTAGGAAAAGCCAGCCAACCATGTTGGATTTGGTACTCCACAATTTTTCCAAGATTTAACTGCTGGGTAACTAGGAAGATGGGAACGACCGAAGCCCCCATGGCTATTTCGTAGGAAATAATCTGAGCGGAGGAACGAACACCTCCCAGAAACGGGTACTTCGAATTCGACGCCCACCCAGCCAGAATAATCCCGTAAACGCTGAGCGATATAACCGCAAAAACAAAAAGAAGACCTACATCAAGATTGGCGACGACACCACTGATCTGAAATGCCTGTACGGTCGCCTCCCCCCAATGCAAGGGAGTGGCAAGCCAGCTCGCAATGGGCCGCAAATCAAATCCCGGAGCAAAAGGAATGACCGCCACAGTCACGAGAGCTGGGACCATAGCAAGAATGGGAGCCAAGTTGAAATACAGCTTATTTACGGAAGCGGGGACGAACTGCTCTTTGAGAAGGAATTTCATAGCGTCCGCAAGACCCTGCCCCAGCCCGAACAGCCGAATATTGGTGAAAGGTATCCCTACTCGGTTTGGTCCAAGGCGATCCTGGATCCAGGCACTAAGCCGACGTTCGGCGGTCACGCTTCCAGGAACCATAGTCAAAACAACCAGTGCGACGGCAACCGCTTTCACCAGCGCAAAGACTAAGAAGACAAGATCAGGACCTTCTAAAAACATGAGAAAATCTACCTTACTCTGGCTTTAGGCCAAGACACCTTTCTTCGGCCTCTCGATCATCAACGTCAACCCTGCACCAAGCCCAAGCAAAGCAGCTCCAAGAACAAAGGATGATGCAAAGTCCCCGCTCGATGCCTTGAGCATCTGCTGCACACGGCTTAAGGCAAATCCGCCTACTCCCCAAGCAGTAAAGAGAATCCCATAGTTCATGCCGAAGTTCTTCAAGCCGTACAAATCTTTTGCAACCGCAGGGAAAAGACAAAGGTTGGCACCATAATTGAATCCAATCGCGGTCGCGAGAAGGACAATAAGAAAAGTCGAGTCCCCTGTCTGAGTCACGGGGATAGCCAGAATCATGCATCCAGCTTGGAGAAGAGTTACAGCCAGCAGGGTCCACTTTCGGCCGATCCTGTCTGACACAACTCCCGCAATGACCCGGCCCCCTGCGTTTCCAATGGCAAGGACAACAACAGCAAGAAAGGCGAGCTCCCCCATGCTCTTTTTAGCCATTCCATTGATACTACTGATCACCATCAACCCAGCCCCGGAAGCCACAAAGTAGATTATCCAAAGCAGATAGAAGTCCTTTCGAAAAAAGAGAGCAGATGGACTCACGGAATTTGAATTATTCGTTCCTGCTTTTGATCCGTCCGCATTCGATGTTTCAGGATTACGCAGAAAGGTAGCGAGTCCACAAACTGCGAATAAAAAGAAACACGCATAAAATGCGGTTGTGAAGCTGACCCCACCTTTTCGCATCAAGAAGTCCGTTAAGGGGGCAATATAAAGAGGGGCTAACCCAAACCCAGCCACCACGACCCCAGCCACCTTCCCCGTCTGAAAAGGTGGAAACCACTTCAAAGCGGGTGGCGTTGCCGAAGAATATCCGAAACCAATTCCTAGACCCCCTAGAACTCCAAAACCGAGCACCCAAGCAGTATAATCCGTGCTGAGAGAAGCGATTCCGAGTCCCAGGGCCACAAATACACCTCCCAGCGTCGCCGTAATTCGAGGCCCTAAGCGATCCTGACATCGCCCGCCCAGAATCATAACGAAGGAGAAAACTAAACAGCAAACTGCATATGGGTCGTTAAGCTGGTCGACTCTCCAACCGAAATCTTTTTCTATCGCCGTCTTAAAGAGGCTCCAGGCGTACAGAATACCAAGGGCTAAATTGATTCCCGTGCCTGCTGCAACAACCTTCCAACCTGGATTTTTCACGCTAACCAGTTGTTCTTAATCCAGCTGCGATTGCTGCAATCGTTTGCCTTAATTCCGACAGCAGGGGCTCTGCTTCCTCAAGACCCTTTTCCTCAAGTCCTCTCCACTCCCCTAAGAGCTTCACCTGCCACTCGTGAAGTGCCCGCAGAGGCTTAACTCTACGCTCCACCGTAAAGCGGAATCGGGGTCGACGCCGTGCCAACGAATCAGGAAAGAGGGAGCTCAGCCCCTCTTTCACTAATACAAACTCCGACTCAATGATCCCAAAGATGCGGTTGCGCAAGGGAGCATCCTGAACAAGGTCGGCATACAGATGCCCTATCTCCAGGTCCGCACTTGCGAGCCCACTCTCTAAATTGTTAAATACGTAACGTGCGAATGGCCACTCTCTCACCTTCTCTTTGAGCAGTTTGAACAGCTTGGGATGCTCTTTCGCTAGCTCTTGCAGAGCGCTCCCTGCCCCATACCACGCGGGAAGAAAGAATCGGGATTGGGACCAACTGAAAACCCAGGGAATCGCCCGTAGATCAGCCCAGCTCGCAGCCCCCGTTCGTCGGGCAGGGCGTGATCCAATCGTGCTGCGCTCCACAACGTCAATCGGAGTGGCTTGGCGAAAGAACTCCACAAAACCAGGCTCATGGACGAGGCCTCGGTACGACTTCATGCTTACCTGGGAAAGGAGTTCAAATACGTCGGTAAGCCCCACCTCCTTTTCTTTACTGCTACCCACCGAAAGAGAGCTCCATGCCGTTCCAGCCAAAAGTAGTTCTAAATTATATGTGGCCGTGGCTACGGTTCCGTACTTTTGCCCAATCACCTCACCCTGCTCCGTTACCCGAAGATCACCTGCCAAGGTTCCTTGCGGTAAGGCCTCAAGAAAGCGGTGGGTAGGCCCCGCCCCACGACTGACGGTTCCGCCCCGCCCATGAAAGAAACGAGCTGATACACCCTTCTCCCTCGCGGCATCCTGGATCGCCCTCTGACCGCGATGAAGCGCCCACTGACTCGCTAAGATTCCCGCGTCCTTATTGCTATCACTATAGCCGATCATAACCCTTAAAATAGGTGGAGGTTGAACCGGAAGAACCACCGCACCCTCACCCGGGTCCACCAAGGCCACCCTTTTTCGTAAGACCACTTGCGCCTCTTGGGCGGCTAAAACTTTAATCGTTTTCTGTGTCACTGGGTGAGAGAGAAACTCGCTCACAACACGAGGAGCCGCCTCTAAATCATTCAGAGTTTCAAAAAGGGGCGTGATGGGCAAGGGACACACCTCCGATCCGTCCTCCCCAGGACGCGTCAACCCCGCAACCCGACAAAAGACATGAATCACAAGAAGATCCGACACATCTCTTGTCATGCTGATAATCAAAAGACCCAAGCCGTCGATTCCATGCAATTTGGCATGCTCAGCCAAAGCCACATACGTACCGATCACCTCCGCGGCTGCCGGCCCTGCACCCATGGCTTCCTCCACGCTCCAAGGAGTCTTTTTCAACCAATCTTCAATCAGCGTTCGGCGCTCTTTTTCTGGGCGACTCCGATATGCCACCTTCCCTATTTGCCCTCGTAAGGCCTCCAACTCCTCAACCGCTTCATCATGACGAGCGCTGTTCTGACGAATATCAAGTGCTGCCAAATGAAAGCCAAACACTTCGACAAGACGAATCATCGGATCCACTTCTGCAGCAGCAAGCCGACTGGCTCCTACCGCAATCAAGGAGCGACGGATTACGCCCAAATCCAAAATAAGATCCTCCGGCTGGAGGTAGCCGTATTTTTCCTCTCCCAGTCTGGGTAAATAGTGTCGCATCAGGAGTACCGCCTCCCGCCACGGCTCCTCCTGATAAACACTCACCACCTTCTGCTTTTCAGAAGAAACTCTTCTTCTCCAATCTCCTAGCCACTTCTCTAGCTCAGGCGGAACCCCGTGGTATTTCCGACTTAAGGTTAAATGTCCCGCCAACTTATGAAGCGAAGAAGAGAGCAATCGAAGGGATGCATCACGATACTCAGACAAGCTTAGCTTGGTTGTGGTAGGGGTGACTAAAGGATGCCCGTCCCGATCGCCACCGACCCACGTTCCGAAGCAGAGTGTAGGTCGCACTGCTGGATGAACTGGCCCACCTTTCCCCAAGCCCGCAAGAACCCATGCGTCCTGCAAACGACGATCCGTCAGAGCAATAGATTCGGCCATCGACCCCGCCAAACAGTGAATCACCCCCTCTCGCTCCATATCCACTGTGGGGCGCTGCGTACGCACCTCTTCCGTACGCCACCATCTCTCCAACACAACTTTTAGCTTATTTCTTCGGTCTCGCTCGCCAGGATGCCTATCACCGTGCCCCGATCTCTCCATTAATATCCCGTAAATCTCCTGCATGCATGCCAACACAGAGCGCCGTCGAGCTTCTGTGGGGTGAGCCGTTAACACAGGTTCAATTCGCAATGTCGGCAACTCCGCAGCCACCAGATCTGGATCGGCATTCTCCGCCTTCAATGAATGCAGCGCCTGCGCCCATGAACCAGGCTCGTGAGCCGGCCCGTTCATCGCCTCATTCATGCTGCGCATCGAAGCGGCCGAAGCCTCCTCAGCAACATTCAGCAGACCAAAAGCAATCGAGTAGGCCCGAGTGACTTTTCCCTTCTCAATCTTCGCAAGTCTATCTGCTTGCCCCCCCTGAAAAGGAAGTGCCTTCTTAATATTCTCCTCCCCAATATCGCGGAGCATTTCGCAGAATGACCCCATCAACCAATCCAGATCTCCCTGTACTTTCGCAAAACCAAGCTTCAATCGTTTTGCATAAGGAAGCTTCACTTTTCCCAGGTGGACTTTTTTTGTGCTCTTGCCCTTGCGATGTTTCATGAAATACCTGTCTTAAGTGCTGAAGCTATCCCCGCAGGAGCAGGTAGCACGTGCATTTGGATTCGTTACGCGAAATCCACCCTTGAGCAGGTCCGTGCTGAAATCGACCTCCGATCCACTAATGAAAACTGCACTTTTGGGATCGACCGAAATTCTTACCCCTCGGCTCTCAACAAGAATATCCTTAGGACCCGCTCCTGGCACTAACTCCATCTGGTACTGCAAGCCACTACACCCTCCCCCAACCACCGAAACCTTGAGCGCCCCTTCCGAATACTCCTTCTTTTTCAATAAACCATGAAGATGAGACGCCGCCGCTTCGGAAAGCTTCACGAGCTTTTCTGAGCCCATCTTGGGTCCGCTCGACTCA